>Ga0115001_10000783_pt1 | contig 23892 bp, 17 predicted proteins | sample ArcticOcean_MG_C_12_FD_89869 | JGI IMG/M metagenome (GOLD analysis project Ga0115001, IMG submission 89869) | Marine microbial communities from western Arctic Ocean - ArcticOcean_MG_CB8_130 | ecosystem: Environmental > Aquatic > Marine > Oceanic | place: Arctic Ocean: Canada Basin | collected... | reverse complement strand
TCACCGATATTTTGAGTTGGAGAATTGTCTAAAACAGGTATAAAAGAGGTTCCATTATTCTTAGTATACCACAAACCACCAGATGCATACCCGACATAAAATTCTGCGGTATCCTCTGGGTTTACAGCAACATCTGCAACACGACCACTCATTACTGTTGGTCCTATATTGGTAAAAACAACATTCTTTACGAGCGAAGATTGCATCATTTGAGACTTCCTCTCTAGAGACTTTTGAATCACTTCTGATTTTGTGGGATTTTGTGCTGCTACTGATACTGAGAAACACAGCACTAAAAACTGAAAAATAGATTTCATAAGAATTTGGTTTTGCGGTGTTGAAATTACTACAAGTAATCTACACCTCAAAAAAATTAACACAAAAAGGATTGCTAAGAAATATTTCGGTCTAATTTTAAAGAATGTATCTTTGTGGCCTGAAACAACTACATAAAGTTGCCTTCATAAATAACGTATATGACATTTAAAGATTTAGGTTTATCTCCAGCGCTGGTAAAAGCGGTTGAAGAAAAAGGATACACCAAACCATCACCAATACAAGAAAAAGCAATTCCACACATATTAGAAGGAAAAGATATTTTAGCCTCCGCACAGACCGGAACTGGAAAAACTGCAGGCTTTACACTCCCTGTTTTGCAACATTTAGCGGAAACAAAACACCCAAAATACAGACCTTTGCGTGCGCTGGTGCTAACACCAACAAGAGAATTGGCCGCACAAGTTCATGACAATGTAAGAGAGTATAGTAAATACGTAGACATCAAGTCTGCAGTAGTTTTTGGAGGTGTAAACGCAAAACCACAAATTGCAACCTTAAGAAGTGGTGTAGATATTTTAGTAGCTACTCCCGGAAGGTTGCTAGATTTACATGATCAAAAAGCGCTCTCCTTTAAACGTATTGAAGTTTTAATTTTAGATGAAGCGGACCGGATGTTAGACATGGGTTTTGTTAGAGACATCAACAAAATCATTAGTTTTATGCCTGCCAAGCGTCAGAACTTGATGTTTTCAGCAACCTTTTCTAACGATATTAAAAAATTAGCATCTGGAATTTTAAGGAACCCCGTTTCTGTAGAAACGGCTCCTCAGAATTCAACTGCAAAGAAAGTAACTCACAAGGTTTATAAAGTTGATAAAAACAAAAAAACAGAATTTACCATCAAACTAATCAAAGAGGGAAATTGGAATCAGGTTTTGGTTTTTACGAGAACAAAACATGGTGCTAATAAACTGACAGAAAAATTAATAAAAGCAGGGATTTCTGCTGCCGCCATTCACGGTAATAAAAGCCAAGGTGCAAGAACAAAAGCATTGAAAAACTTTAAAGATGGGAGTATTAAAATTTTAGTAGCTACAGATATTGCTGCGCGTGGCTTAGATATTCCTTTACTGCCGCATGTTGTTAATTTTGAATTGCCAAATGTGCCAGAAGATTATGTGCATAGAATTGGGAGAACAGGAAGAGCAGGTGCCGCAGGAGAAGCAATTTCTTTGGTGTGCAGTGAGGAAAGTGAATACCAAAGTGAAATTGAAAAATTACTAAAAGAAAAATTAAAATCAACCATCGTAGAAGGTTTTGAGCCTACAGACACAGATCCTCCAAAAAGAGCTGCTTCACAGAGTAAAGGCTCTTTTGGTAAAAAGAATAAAGGTTCGACTTCTCAAGGAAATAAACCAAAAAGTAAACCTCATTTTAAAGGGAATAAACCTTCTGAGCCTTCTGGAAGAGGAAGAGCTAACGCCCCTAAAAAGAAACGTTACTAATAAATAACACACAGATTTAATTAAATCCTGTTTGGTTTTCAAAACCTTACAGGATTTTTTTTATCCCTACAAGATCGTAAGTGCCCTTGCGGGAAAACAGGTGATCGTTTAATAGCGCTATAATTATTCCTACCTTTGTATTTCAATAAAAATAACCCCAAATGAAATACCATAAAATAGAACGTCAGTTATTTATAAAAAACCGTAAAAACTTTACTTCACAAATGAAGTCCAATAGTTTAGCTGTTTTTAACTCCAACGATATTTATCCGATAAGCGCAGACAGTACAATGCCCTTTGAACAGCACAGAGATCTCTTTTATCTAAGTGGTGTAGACCAAGAAGAAAGTGTCTTGGTGTTATTTCCTGACTGCCCGAATGAAAACTTACGAGAAGTATTGTTTGTAAGAGAAACCAACGCGCACATTGCAGTTTGGGAAGGCGAGAAATTAACCAAAGAAGCTGCCTTTGAAACCTCCGGCATTAAAAATGTCCACTGGCTGCAAGATTTAGACAAAGTATTATTTGAAATGTCTACTTATTGTAATACTTTTTACATCAATACAAACGAACACTATAGAGCAAATACAGAAACAGAAACACGTGAAGACCGTTTCACAAAAGGGTTATTGGCAAAATACCCTGCCCATTCCGTGGCAAAGAGCAATCCTATTTTACAACGGTTGCGTTCTGTAAAAGACCCTATTGAATTGAAGCTCATGCAAAATGCATGTGACATCACAGAAAAAGGATTCCGTAGAGTTTTAGGCTTCACAAAACCTGGTGTTTGGGAATATGAGATTGAGGCCGAATTAATTCATGAGTTTATGAAAAATCGTTCAAAAGGTTTTGCATATACACCAATTATAGCCTCTGGAAGTAATGCGAATGTATTGCATTATACAGAGAACAATCAGCAGTGTAAAAGTGGAGATTTAATTTTACTAGATACTGCTGCAGAATATGCGAATTACGCTTCTGATTTGACAAGAACGATTCCTGTATCTGGCACATTCTCTGACAGACAAAGAGCCGTTTACAATGCTGTAAACCACGTAAAGAAAGAGGCTACTAAGATGTTAGTCCCTGGAAATTTTTGGAAAGAGTACCATCAAGAAGTTGGAAAGCTAATGACTTCAGAACTTTTAAAATTAGGTTTATTAGACAAAGCTGATGTCCAAAATGAGGATAAAAACTGGCCTGCATATAAAAAATATTTCATGCATGGAACTTCGCACCACATTGGTTTAGACACCCATGATTACGGCTTGTTGTATGAAAAAATGGAAGCAAATAATGTCTTTACGGTAGAGCCTGGAATTTATCTTCCTAAGGAAGGTTTTGGAATTCGTTTAGAGGATGATGTGGTCATTCAAAAACAAGGAAGTCCTTTTAACTTAATGGGAAACATTCCTATTGAAGCAGAAGAGATTGAAGATCTTATGCAAAGTTAAGCTATGAACAAAATAAAAAAAGCGCGTTGAAAAACGCGCTTTTTTTATGCCAAAGAATTGATAAAGAAAATCGTTTTACTGTTAAAAGTTTCTGGTTGTTCTACGTTTACCACATGTCCACAATTCGCAATTACAAAGAGGGAAGATGTTACGTGTTCCGAGACAATGTTTCTAATAGAAGGCAAAAACAAATGGTCTTCCGCCCCCATAACATATAAGGTCGGAATTTTAATGTCTTTTGCCCTAAAAAAGCGCAACAAAGGATTAATTTCTGAAGTTAATGTAAACCAACGTATAAATTCTTTTTGATATAATTTTTTCGCTTCGTTTACAAATAATAATCTTGATTTCTTGTGATTTTTCTTCGGCATAATTATGAATGCAAAGAGTTTGTACAAAAGGATGTATGGCACCACTGATTTAAAAATATTTCCAACTTTCATGAGTACTTGAGAACGGAAATTCATCTTTATAATGGCGCCCCCCATGATCATACTTTTTACCAATTCCGGTCTTTTTTCGGCTAAATTCCGAATTAAAATAGTGCCCAAAGAAATCCCAATAAAGTGAGATTTTTTTATTTTTAAGGCATCAATAACCTCAACAATATCCGCCGTAATAGAATCGAAGGTATATTTTATTTTAAAGGTATCTTTTAATTTTGGTTTGCTATTGCCGTGGCCTCGTAAATCTAAGATTAAAACATTAAAATGCTTTTTAAAATCACGCACCTGCTTGAACCAAATAGAACTGCTCCCTCCTGCTCCATGAACAAAAGTAACCCACTCTTTAGAGGTGGTGTGCGGATAAGAGTAGTAATTTAACAAATGCCTGTGTTTTATTATAAATACAAAAATAAGCCTTTTATTCTTTAAAGTAAATGCTTCGTATTGTCTTAACATTTTTTAATTAATTAGTTCCTTTTCATACCTTGCTAAAAGCAATTGTATTTCAGAACGTTTTAAATTTTTTTCTAAAAAACGATAGATTAAGTATTAAACGATATACTGAGAAGAAAGTAATTTGTTTTCTTTCTTATTAAATCTTTAAATATAATACCATTACAATGATATTATATTTAAAGATTTAATTTTTTTAAATTTAAGATTCTAAAAATCAATAATGAAAAAAATATTTTTAATTAGCCTTTTATTTTGTACCAAATATTTTTATGCTCAAAGTAATACAGCTTGTTTTAGTATAGAACCGGGTCAGATAGTAGAGGTGTATGAAAATGCCCAAGTTGGAGACACTATTGCAACCATTCAATATTGCTCATCAGGAGAATGGAAAAAAATAGAAGCAGAATATTTTAGTACTCTTGCTCTCAAAGAAAACGGGCAATTGTACACTTGGGGCATTAATGATGGAGGTAACTGGGCTCCAATAACAGCTGGAGCCGACCCTACGCAACGTATACTTTTTGATCCTTATTTAGTAAAGGATCCTTTAGACAATAATTTAGACTTTTTATTAGATGATGTTGCGTCTTCCATCAGAATGGCTTTTGGAATAAAATCAGCTGATAAATCTTTATGGGGCTGGGGGCAAGATGAAGATGGTAGCCTAGGAATTGGGGAAGATCCCAATGCAGTATATCCCAATCACGTAAAATATAGAACTCCTCAACTTTTAAACGATTCAAATACCTGGAAAACTGCTTCTGCAGGGTCTTATCATGGAAATGCTATAGACACAGAAGGAAAACTTTGGGGTTGGGGTTGGGCCGATGCTGACTATGATATGAATGGTTTTAATACAGAAATCTATACCCCAACACAAGTAGGCACAGATGCTAACTGGGAAATGCTATCCTGTGGAACTATAAACACGTATTTAATTAAAGATGATGGCACTTTATGGGTAATGGGTCTCAATAACCTAGGTTCCTCTGGTTTAGGAGACAACCCTACCGAAGATGGTATTGTTCAGATAGGTACAGATTCAGATTGGATGCATGTAAGCTCTTATAACTATAGTGCTATTGCCATTAAAAATAATGGTGAAATGTATGTTTGGGGTAAGAACGATAATGGTAATCTAGGTCTTGACCCAAGTACCACTCAAAGTATCTCAACCCCTACTCAAATCCCTGGAACTGAAAATATTAATTTTATGCATGCAGACATGGGACGAAGACACGGTTTAGCAGCAGACATTGATGGAAACTTCTATGGCTGGGGAGAGAATTTAAGTGGACAACTTGGAAACGGAGAAATAAATACTTATGAAGAATTTCAATTAATTGAAACAGGAGGAATTACAACAAGTTATGTGAGCGCAGCTGGAAGAACTTCTGGTTTTATAACAAATAATGGATCCATGAGAATGTTTGGTTCTAATGATGCTGGGCAACTAGGTTATGGTGAAGATGCTGTAACCAACCCTAATACTCCAATTGCAGTTAATTTAGGAGAAGACCTTGAAAACGCTACAATTATTAAATATAATTCTTCTGCAATTGCCCAAGGAGTTTTAACTGACGATGGTCAATTATGGGTGTGGGGAGATAATGCATTTGGAAGACTTGGATTAGGAAACGGAGACCGAAGAAAAGAAAACTACTATCCAAATAGGATTGGAGAAATAAGTGATGTTTGGACAGACTTCTCTCATTCTGGATCAAATTTATATGCTGTTAAAGACAATAAATTATATGGTGCCGGTCAAAATGATAATTACAATTTGGGGCTAGGTATCACAAATAATCAAAGCCAATTAAGCATGACTGAAATTCCTGGAGTAGATGTCTCTGAAATTAATACCTGGCAAAGTTCTTGGGCTGGTTTTATCTCTATTAAGAATAATGGTGAACTCTGGGGTTTTGGTGGAAACTGGAAAGGTCAATTAGGAATAGATGGAGGTAAACAATCTGAAAACACAAGAAATACTATAGATCTTAATGGAGATGGTTTGGGTGGAATTAATAATATAGATAACATAAGTGATGCAAATATATTAAGAGCTCAAGGTGCGTATGAAACAGGAAACTTTACAACAAATGGTCAAGGAAATGATGCCGTCTTTAGAATAAATACTGATGGTAACGGACAAGCATCTGTTACTATTATAGATGGTGGTAACTCCTTTGCAGAAGATGAACTTATAACAATTTCTAATACAGATCTTGGTGACAACAGAAATAGAAGTCTTATAACTAATGGAGACTTTGAAGCGGGAAGTGATTCTTGGATTATTGGAGTTAATAATGATACATCTGCACCCATAGTAACTGTTGATGACAATACCTATTATTCTGAAAATGTAACAACGGCAGGTAATGTGTATAGTGTTAATGTGAGTCAAAAAACTGAAATAATAAACGGAGATTCATATACACTAACTTTTGATGCATGGTCAGATGGAAACAGATCTATTGTAGCTGGTATTGGACTCAGTGCAGCCCCATTTACGAATGATATAGAAACTATTAACATAAGCGAAACAAGAACAACCTTTGCATTAACTCTGGATGCAACAAGTTTTGGAGCCTCAGATGCAAGAGTTTTATTTGATATTGGAGGTGAGGTAGGTTTAGTTAATATAGATGATGTGTCTTTAATCAATAATAATGTAGCTCCAGACCTTACATTTCAAGTTGCTGTATTTGGAGATAACGAAGGGACTCATAATATTCCAAGTTATCAAAAATTAAATAATGATACCGATTGGCTTCAAATTTTTGATACTAAAGAAACAGATATCTTAATTGTTGAAAAAAACAATGGAAGTATTTGGTTTGCTGGTGGTAATACTTCGGGTGATAATGGATTATATGATATACTTGAAGTGCCTGAATATAATAATAATGGTTTAGTTGAAATATTTCCTGAAGGAAACGATTGGGATACCTTTTCAAGTTCTAGGGGTGTTGGCCAAAATGGAGTAGTTGTAGGGATTAAAGATGATGGAACCATGTGGAGTTTTGGTGATAATGTTTCTGGTTTAGCAGGAGTTGGCAGTGATGAAGATTGGATAAGCGAAATCACCCAAATAGGATCAGATTCAGATTGGAGACATATTAACATAAATGGTCCAACAGCCCTCGCTATTAAAACAGACAATACTCTGTGGACATGGGGTGATGGATGGACAGGGCAATTAGGAAGTGGAACTTTTGGCAGTGTTAGCCAACCAGTGCTTGCCGCGGGTGATATTCAATGGGAAACTACCAATGGTGGATGGTTATTTCAAACAGGAGTAGCTAAGGATGGAACTATTTATGGCTGGGGCTATAATAGACTTGGTGGTCTTGGTGGTCTTGGAGAAGTATCTTCAGAATATTTAGATTGGATAACAGATATTTCTATTATAGATGGTGCTTTTACCTTTAGTGATTTAGGCTATGTTATAATTCAAGATACAGACGCAATAGATTATGAAAATGTGAGTAATGATGAAGAAAGAAATGAAAATGTGAATAATAATCAAGGAAGAAACGAAAATTTCATAACAAATGCACCCATAGAAATTACGATTCCTATGACTATGAGTGATGGTATAAATACTTCTGAGGCTGAAAATGTTATATTTAAAATCATTAATGTAAATGAAGCGCCTACCGACATTGTAATCAATACTTTAAGTTTTGATGAAAATAATGCTCCAGGATTTCAATTATCAAATATTATAATTACAGATCCCGATTTAAACGAGACGCATACAGTCGAAATTGATAATACTTATGGAGACTTTAATACGTTTGCTATTGTAGAGAACTATATAACACTAAGTGAAACCATACTATATGACGCTTATGAGCAACTTGAACTCAAACTTAACGTAACAGATTCGGGAGGGTTAATTTATTCTGAAACATTTACGATTACCGTAAATGCTGGTACATTAGAAATTGATAATGAGGAATTGAATACTACAAAAATTGAGATATTCCCGAATCCTTTTCACCACCTTTTAAGTCTTAACTTAAAAAACAGAAAAGCGCCTGACAACTTTAGTTTTAAGATTTTTGATGTCACAGGAAAAACAATTCTTAAAGGTAAAAGCAGTACTATTTTAACCAAAATAAATACAGAAATCCTAGAAACTGGACTTTATTTCATAAAAATTAACTTTGACGATAGCCTGTATGTAAAGCGTTTAATCAAAGAATAATTGTCGAAACCTGTCTTTTAGAACACGTGTTTTTGTATAGTTCGTTGAACAACAGTTACACTTAAATCGCAGCATTTATTCTTGTGCCAATCACAATAAATTACTCATAAAAAAAGGCAAACAGTACTGTTTGCCTTTCTATCAACCTCATAAAAAAACTACACAACGATACTCATTTTTAGTTTTAATAAATTACACTGTCGCTACTTCTAATGAAGGGGCAATTGGAAAATCTACCGCAACTGCTGCTGTTTTGTGAAAATAATTTGTAACCGTAATTTCTCCAATAATCAAAAGGGCATCTGCCAGACTTCCTTTTGTGTATCCTTGCGCATAGAAATTATGTACAACTTCCGCAGTCGCAACACCTCTATTGATAGCAGTATTTCTTGCAAATTTGGCCAATGCATCTAACTTTGCGTCAAAAGAAGCGTTCCCAGCTCTTAATTCTAGAATTTGTGCATCAGAAAAACCATTTATTTTTCCAATTTCGGTGTGCGCTGACAAACAATAAACGCACTCATTTACTTGACTAACGGCCAAGTTAATTACTTCTTTTTCTTTTGCAGAAAAACTTGTTTTTGAATTTCCAAAAGCTAAAAAATTCTCCAAGGCTGTTTCACTGCGAGCCAGAGAAGCGTATATATTAGGCACAAATCCCAAACTTTTTTCTAACTGGGTGAAAATTTCTTGATTATTTTCTGATACTTTATTTTTTGTTGGTACATTAAATATGCTCATAATTGCTGTTTTAAATTGTTTTACTACTCGTCTATTATACTGTTGTTTTGCATTCGCAATGCTGCTGTTCTGGGTGCTGATGGTCATAGGTTTGATATCCCCAGCAGTTTGGACATTGGGTGTTTTGTGTGGTTTTCATTTTTTTGATTTTTTACGGAGCACTGCTGCTGTCTATAAAGTATGCTGCCATACTTGTGAAAAGCGTTCCCATTTAATTACACTGCAAAGATGCAACCTATACACTGCTTTAAAAATGGACAAAAGTTCCTTCTGTTAGGACAGCACGCTTCTTTTAGACTAAAAAAACAGCAGCACCCTATGTACTAGCCAATCATCTTTTTAAAACTCTTATCTATGCGCTCACTTTTTAAAAAAAATAGGTCGAGGTCCGCCCTCTCAGTGCAATGCTATTCGGTCTAATTTTTATTGTTCGCAATCAAACAAGTCCTGAATTAAAACTCTGATAAAAAAAATGTCTTGATACAGTTAAGTATCAAGACATCTAAAATTTAAAGGAAAATATTTAATTAGAACCCATAACGGACACCTAATAAAATAGACCGCGGTGGCATTGGAACAAAACCAGATTCAATGTAAGCTGCATCAAATATATTATTCGCTGTAACGTTTAGGTTAAAGCTTTTAAACGCAACATTGACAGCAGCATCCCAAACATTATAGCTGGTACCGATAGCACGCTCTGAATGTCTGTAAATAATATTTTGACTGATGTTTTTAAATAATTTGCTCGTAAATCGCGTAATGAATTGATGTTTTAAAGTGTTTAAAGAATAGCGAGACAGGTCTTTATTTTGATCTAAAATATCATCATCTAAAAAGTTGTAACCAAAAGAAAGCATCTGGTTCAAATTATTTATTTTAAAACGATAGGCGGTATTTAACTCAAAACCTTTGGTGTTTACCTTTGTTATATTTGTGGCCGTATATTTAGAGTCTGTAGTATTTGTGCGGACATAATCGATTAAGTTTGTAGCATCTCTATTAAAAAAGGCAAGAGAACTCGTAAATCGTTTAGTATTGTATTTCAATCCTATTTCTTGAGCAAATGCTTCTTCTGGTTTTAAATCAGGATTCCCGTTCGTACTTGCGTCTTTATAATATAAATCAGTATACGTTGGAATTCTATAAGTAACTCCTAAATTTCCATAAACCTTCAGGTTTTCTGATACCACAATACCAAGATCTAATCCTGGAAACGCATGAAATTTAAAGTCAGAAAAATAGGTAACCGCAACACCTGGAGTTACGTCTATGGCACCTTCTGCAAATTTGAAGCGGTGTTCTAAAAATAAATTTGCCATTTTCCGATCTCGATCTCCCAAGTTATTACTGCTTATAGCAACCCTAGAAACATCAATTCCAAAACCCGTTATTCCATAATTGGAAGTATACGCTGCATTTACTTCTACACCGGCCTTGTTTGTAATATGTAAATTTCTATAAAAGCTTGGATCGTCTCTTTTCAACAAGAAAATATCCTGCCCTCTTTTCCAGTATGCCCTTGGTGTAATTTTAAACTTATCTGTCTTAAAAGTTGTAGAAACTCCTAATAGACTGTTCTGCGTTTCTTCATATTCATTAAACCCATATGCTTCTGGTGTATAAAAATTTTGTGCACCAAATTTTTTATCGAAAAAAGTAGCCACTACTTCAATCGGCTGCTGCTTCTTATTAAATACTCCTTTTAAGAAATAATTGTAATTATTATAATCTGAATTTTTTCGATACCCATCTGAAGTTAATGCACCAACATGTGCAATTATTGATGAATTTTCAAATTCTTTTCCAACAGTTACAGAACCATTTAATTGCCCAAAGGAACCCGCTTCTATATTTGCAGAAACCGTATTCGATAACCTCTTTTTAGTCACAATATTGATAGCACCCGTAAATGCATTTTGTCCGAAAACTCTTGCGGCAGGTCCTTTAATAATTTCTATTCTCTCGATAACTTCAATAGGCAAGGCGGCATTCATGGTGTGATGTCCTGTTTGTGCATCGTCCATTTTAATTCCGTCAATTAGCAATAAAGTTTGATCAAAACCACCACCTCTAATATATAAATCTGCCTGACTTCCTGCAGTACCTCTTCTCCTGATGTCTACGCCTGCCACTTGTTGCAATAGGTCTGCTACGTTTGTTGCTGCGCTATTTTTTATATCTTCAGAAGTAATCACCCTGATGGTTCTCGAGTTTTCTTTGAATGGCAAATCAATCCGTGTAGATTTTATTACAATGGTATCCAGTTCTTGAACTGACTTCGTTTCTTGTGAAAATAGATTCAAATGCAAGACTAAAACTGCACTCATTAATACTTTACTTTGGTTCATTTTAATGTTTTTTTTTGTTTTTAAAGCAGAACAAAAATCGTAACTTTCCGGACGACTAAACTAGTCCAGTTTTAAAATGATAGATAGTCCGGTTATTACGCTTTTTAAACAATTAATTGATTTTGACAAATCAATATCGCAGCCTGTGTACATCCAAGTTTCACAGCAGATTGTAAATACCATTCAGCGAAAATATCTGTCTAAAGGAACAAAGTTGCCGGGAACTCGGGTATTGGGCCTTTTATTGAAGGTACACAGAAATACTGCCGTAGCAATCTATGAAGAGTTGGCCGCTCAAGGTTGGGTAGAAATACTCCCCAATAAAGGCACCTTTGTTTTAGAACCAACCATAAATACCACAAAAATAAAAGCCCCTTCTCAAAAAATAGCAGCTGCATATCACTACGCAAAAACTACTGGATTTCCTTTTCAAAAGTCATTTCATCTAGCATCCACGGTTCCAATAACCAATGCGAAATACAGTATTAATGATGGGAAACCGGATGTACGCTTGCACCCGGTACATCAGTTTACAAGGTGGTACAGTGCCGCAATGAAAAGAAAAACATTGATAAAAAAATGGAACAGACCTAGCGAACTTTCCCATTCTGTATTTCAAACACAACTGTGCAACTATTTAAATGCAACAAGAGGTTTTCATATACAACCTAAAAACCTCATCAGTACGCGTAGTACAGAAATGAGTTTATACATCGTCTCACAGCTATTGATAAAACAAGACGATGTTGTATTGGTAGGTAATTTAAGTAATTATGCTGCGAATATGATTTTTCAACAGGCAGGAGCTAGCATCAAAACCATTCCTGTAGATGCCGATGGTTTGGATATTGAATACATTAAAAAACATTTTATAAAAAACAGCATACGGTGTGTCTATATCTGTGCACATCGCGATTACCCAACAACCGTAAAATTAAGCACAGCGAAACGCTTAGCGTTGTTACAACTTGCCAAGGAGTTCGGGTTTGCTATTATTGAAGATGATTACGATTACGACTTTCAGTTTGAAGGTTCTCCAATGCTACCAATGGCGAGTGCAGATGGAAACGGAATGGTTATTTATTTAGGAAAGCTTGGGCAATCACTATTTCCAAGTTTTCAAACAGGTTTTGTAGTTGCTCCAGAAAACCTAATATCTGAAGCGAAAAACTATTTGCAGTTGCTCGATAAACAAGGTGACTTTATACAGGAACAAATGCTTTCCGAACTGATTAATGAAGGAGAAATTTCTCGCCTTATGAAAAAAAATGTAGTGCGGTATAAAGAAAGGCGTGATTCTTTGTGTGCCCTTCTGAAAGAGCACTTTTCGACTATCGCACATTGGGAAATTCCCTCCGGAGGATTGGCTATTTGGTTGCAATTTAACCCTAAAATATCCTTAGTAAAATTAGCGGAAGAAGCCGAAAAAAATGATTTATTTTTACCCAAAACCCTTCTATATCAAGATAAAAACACCTGTGCAATTCACTTTGGATTTGGCCATTTAGATACGGAAGAAATACTCCATGTTGTTGAAAAATTAAAAAGAGCCTATACGAAACTACCCAAAGAGCTCCATAAAGATTGACCTTACTCGTTGCAAAAAAACACGCCGCACACCAGTAATATAAATTATCATTTTAATATTTCTACTCTAAATTATTTATTAATCGTTGCAGCACTGTATTACACTAGAAATATCCTAGGTTCCTTTTTAAGAACAAAAATATATGAACAAAAAGTACTTGTATCCTTGCAAAGGTCAGGGAACCTACTTTGTCTTTCTGGATTCATTTCGCTCACAGTTTGAGTAATTACGGGATTTTATGTTGAAAAAAAAGTCATACTAGAGATTGGGTTAAACGAACACTTAGCAACTATTTGCTTAAGGCTGTTCTTTTTGATTCTAAGTGAAGTATTTAAAATTGCGGAAAATGCAAAAACAGAAAACGATTTAACCATATAATATGGCGATCATTGTATACTTAGATGTAATGCTTGCCAAACGCAAAGTGCAAAGCAAAGAACTGGCAGAAATCATTGACATTACTGCAGCAAACTTATCCATCCTAAAATCTGGAAAAGCGAAAGCAATTCGCTTTTCTAATTTTAAAGCCATTTGTAAGGCATTGCACTGTCAGCCTGCAGATATTTTAGAATTTATAGCCGAGCCCGTTAGTTCAAGTTCCGTTTCTCAATAAAAAATCGCTTCAAAATTTGCGAACATTCATTTTCTAAAATACCCCCTACGACTGCCGTCTTTGGGTGTAAAGTAGTCTTCAGATTTTTAAACCCCCTTTTTGGTTCCGAGGCACCGTATACAATCTTACCAATTTGAGCCCAATAGCTTGCACCTGCACACATTTGACAAGGTTCTAGCGTAACATACAAAACACATTCTTTTAAGTACTTTCCTCCCAAAAAATCTGCTGCCGAAGTAAACGCCTGCATTTCTGCATGCGCCGTAACGTCATTTAAGGTCTCTGTTAAGTTGTGTGCTCTTGCTATTATTTGATCTTTTAAAACAATCACAGCTCCTACCGGAATTTCGCCCTTATCAAAAGCATTTTCAGCTTCTTGAAAAGCTTTTTTCATAAAATAAATATCGTCGAAAGGCTGGATCATATATAATTAATTCTGAATGGTAAAATTAAGTAAAATATTTGCGATAGATTTGTATTTATTCGTTCCTCATTTTGCAAACCTAAAATTGGAAGTTGTATTTTTGTACACAGATGTACACCTTGTTAGATCACATATCGAATCCAAAAGATTTAAGAAAGTTAAATCCTACCCAGTTGCCAATATTGGCAAAAGAACTGCGGGAATTTATAATTGACGTTGTCGCAACGAAAGAAGGCCACTTAGGGGCAAGCCTAGGAGTTGTGGAGCTGACTATTGCCCTGCATTATTTATTTGACACTCCAAATGATGTACTCGTTTGGGATGTTGGACACCAAGCATACGGGCATAAAATTTTAACGGGAAGAAAAGATGTTTTTCACACCAACAGACAATTTGGTGGCATTGCAGGATTCCCATCAAGAAAAGAAAGTATATTTGATGCTTTTGGCGTGGGGCATTCTTCCACTTCTATTTCTGCAACCTTAGGAATGGCAATTGCCTCTAATTTAAAAAGGGAAACAGAAAAACAACACATTGCGGTTATTGGCGATGCTTCTCTTGCAAGCGGAATGGCTTTTGAAGCATTGAACCACGCAGGAGTTTCTGAAGCGAATTTATTGATTATTTTAAATGATAATGCTATTGGAATTGATCCTTCGGTTGGCGCTCTAAAAGAATATTTAACTAAGATAAAAACAGATAGAAAGCTAGCCGCTCAAAACAATATTATAAAAGCTTTAAATTTTGATTATTCTGGTCCAATTGACGGCCATAATTTACCCAAATTACTCGCAGAACTAGCACGCTTAAAAGAAGTTAAAGGACCTAAGTTTTTGCACATTATCACTACCAAAGGAAAAGGGTTACAAAGAGCAGAAGAAGACCAAGTAACCTATCATGCTCCGGGAAAGTTTGATAAAATTTCTGGTGTACGTATCAAAAAAGCAGCAAGTCCATATACCAAATATCAAGATGTTTTTGGAAAAACTATTGTAGAATTAGCAAAAGAAAATGATAGAATTGTTGGAATTACACCCGCAATGCTAACAGGTAGCTCTTTAAAATTTATGTTCAAAGAATTACCAAAAAGAACTTTTGATGTGGGTATTGCGGAACAACATGCCGTAACACTAGCCGCAGGAATGGCAACACAAGGATTAATTCCATACTGCAATATTTATTCTACTTTTTTACAACGTGCTTACGACCAAGTAATACATGATGTCGCACTTCAAAATTTACCGGTTATTTTTTGTTTAGACAGAGCTGGCCTTGTAGGTGAAGACGGAGCTACACATCATGGTGTTTTTGATTTAGCTTACTTGCGTAGCATTCCTAATTTAATTGTTTTTGCTCCAAGTACTGAAGTTGAGTTGCGTAATATTTTATATACAGCCCAATTAGGATTAAAAAATCCGATTGCAATTAGATACCCAAGAGGAACTGGAAGTATTATTGATTGGCAAAAACCTTTTGAAAAAATTAAAATTGGAAAGGGACTGCAGTTAAAAACAGGAACTAAAATAGCTATTTTATCTATTGGTACAATCGCTAAAAATGTTACTGATGCCATTGAATTAACAGATAATTCTTCAGAAATTGCACACTTTGACATGCGTTTTATAAAACCCTTGGATGAAGTGCTATTACACCACGTTTTTAAAAATCATAAAACCATCTTCACGGTTGAAGACGGCACTATAAAAGGAGGCTTTGGATCTGCTGTCTTAGAATTTTCCTCTGAAAACAACTATCTAAACAGCGTAAAAATTATCGGAATTCCAGATAATTTTGTAGCTCATGGCAGTATTTCTGAACTTCAAAACAAGATCGGCTTAAATCCAAGTAATTTAGCAAGCCTATTTTCGAAAACATAAAAAAGGCGCTAAATTTAGCGTCTTTTTATTACAATATTATATTCCTCAGAATGCTAAAAGTAGTGTTTTATAAAATCTTATTCTCCTAATTAATTTAATGCAGGTATTCTTAGTACCTCCACTATTAACTAATATTTCCTGTTAATTTTTTATGCATTCGTATGGCATAACTATCTGAAATCCCCGAAACATAACTGCACACCTGCATAATTCTATCATACAAATTAGCGTTCTCTATTTTGTATTCTTCTGGTAATAAATTTAAAACCAACTTATCAAAGTTAGACGGATTTCCATCAAAGGTATTATTTAAAGCAGTGACAAATACATCTAATAAATCTGCAATAATTCGATATCCGGCAACTTCTTTTTCTACGACCTCTGTGCTTTGGTAAATTTTGGAAACACTTATTTTAAGAATGTCATTTATTTGTGCCTCGTATTTACATTTTCCCAACAAAGATTTATCGAAAGTTCCGTTCAAAATAGCTTCTTCGTTTGCTAAAAAAATAGCGACTGTCTCATTGATTAAAACTCCTATAGCTAGTGCGCGCAGATAACTTATCCGATCTGTTTTATGCTGAAGTGAATGGTACTTTTTAATATCAATGGTATCTTTCACTAATTTAATCATGTATTCTAAGGCGAACTCCTCCTCTATCAAACCCAAGTTTATACCATCTTCAAAATCGATAATTGTATAACAAATATCATCTGCTGCTTCTACCAAATATGCCAAAGGGTGTCTGTAGTAAGAGACAGCGTCTGTTGACTTTTGCAACATTCCTAAGTCCTGAACAACATCTAAAAACGCTGCTTTCTCTGATTGAAAAAATCCGTATTTTTTATCCACAATGTGCGGCGTTGGTTTTTTTGGAAGACTTTCTTTTGGATATTTTAAAAAGGCTCCTAATGTAGCATAGGAAAGTCTCAATCCTCCGAAAACACCTTCTCTCGATTCTGTTAAAATCTTAAACCCATTTGCATTTCCCTCGAAATCTATTACATCTTGATATTCCTTATTACTGAGTTGTGCTTTATATTTTGCTCCGTTTCCTGTTTTGAAATACTCGCCAATTGCTTTTTCTCCAGAATGCCCAAAGGGCGGATTCCCAATATCGTGTGTTACGGAAGCTGCGGCAACGATGGCCCCAAAATCATTAAAAGTATACCCAAGGGTTGCTAAGTTTGGATGGCGTTCTAACAAGACCTTACCTACTCTTCTCCCTAGCGTTCTACCCACAACAGAAACTTCTAAACTGTGTGTAAGTCTGGTGTGTACAAAATCGGTTTCAGATAACGGAATTACCTGTGTTTTATCTTGTAAACTTCTAAAGGCTGATGAAAAAATAATTCTATCAAAATCTACATCAAAACCCAAACGGGTTTCGTCTTGTGCGATTCTCTCACGTTTTTCCGTATCGCCAAAGCGTTTTAAAGAAAGGAGTTCTTCCCAGTTCATAATTGTGTTTATTTAGTAATGAGGTTTTTTCTTCCTGATTTTCAAGACAAAAAGAAAAGAAAGAACGAAAATACAAAAAAAGAGAAGCCTTTCGACTTCTCTTTTTTATCAACTTTTAATAAAAAATAATCGCAGCGATTACCCTTCGCAATTTAAACAGTCTTTCTTTTGCTTAAATTTTTGTGCTGCATTCATACTGTGTTGGTAATACATAGATTTTACACCTAATTTCCAAGCCGTAATATACACATCATTTACTTCTTTAATTGGCATGTCTGGATGTACCATTATATTTATAGATTGCCCCTGATCTATATGGTTTTGTCTATTTGCCGCCTGATATACAATGACCTTTTGATCTATTTCTGAATAGGTTTTAAATACCTCTTTTTCTGCTTCCGTTAAAATTGCTAAATGCTGCACAGAACCGTCATTGTCTCGAATACTCTTCCAAACATCTGAAGTACTTTGACCTTTATCTTCTAATAATTTTTCTAAAACAGGATTCCGAATCGTTGTTTTTATCTTCGCGATGTCTTTTACATAAATATTAGACCAAATTGGCTCTATACCCTGTGATACTTGTCCTAGAATAAATGCAGACGATGTAGTGGGTGCAATTGCATTTAAAGTGGTGTTACGTCTCCCGTACCCCTTTAAAACAGATGGCTCACCAAACATTTCTGCCATTTCCTCTGACGCCTTATATGATTTTTCTTTAATTAACTTAAAGATTTCAGTATTTAAATCATATGCTTCTTGGCTATCAAATGCCAACATTCTAGACTGTAATAATGAATGCCAACCCAAGGCTCCTAAACCTAATGCTCTGTTGTCTTTTGCAAAATTATATGCTTTTTCCATAAAACGAAACGTAAACTGATCGTCTCTTTTTGGAGAATCTTTATATACTTCTAGCTTTGTAATAAACTCTTGCATTACTGCATCTAAAAAGTAGGCGAGGGTTTCTACAGCATCCGTATCTTTCCAATCTTCATAATGCACCAAGTTGATCGATGACAAACAACAAACAAAAGACCAATCATCATTAGAAGGTAACATTATTTCTGTACACAAGTTACTTGCATAAATTTCGTGGTTTTTGTCTTTATAAACATCTACCGTTCCGTTATTTGCGTTGTCTCTAAAAAGGATATATGGATATCCTATTTCTCCTCTTCGTTGTAATATTTTTGCCCAGATACCTCTTTTTTCTGTGTCACCGGCAATCATTTCTTCCATCCATTGATCACTAACAGTAACACCATGTGTTAATTCTTGGATTGGGTTTCCTTCTGTCCCTATTTCTAAAAACTCTTTAATGTCTTCGTGATCTACCGGTAAATAAGGAGAAAAACGTCCACGTCTTACAGAGCCTTGGCTCACAACATCCACCATTTTCTCAAACAATTGCATGATATGCACTGATCCTGACGAAGAACCGTTATTTTTAACATCCGCCCCTCTATTGCGCAATTTACCAAAGTAACCAGAAGTACCACCCCCTAATTTAGACATCATACCAACTTCTGACTGTGAGTATAAAATATCTCCCATGTCATCTGCCACATGCGAACCAAAACAACTAATAGGCAAACCTCTTTTCTTTCCAAAATTAGACCAAACTGGCGACGATAACGAGTAATAACCCGCTGCCATATACTTGTAAAACTTATCGGAAAAACCCTTGATCTTTAAAATGCCTTCTGCGTTATCGGCTATTTCACGAATCCTTTCTTCTGGAGTTGTTTTTCCTGTTAAATACCCCGATTCTAAAAATTTACGGCTATTTTCTGTCAACCAAGTAATTTCTGGTTCTTTTCTTTTTTCTAGGATTTCTTTTCTAGCGCTATTGTTTGCTTGAATTAATTTTTCGTGTTCAGTAAGATCGGTCGTCTTTAGTTCGTTTAGATTCATAATTTAAAATAGGTCGTCGCTAGTTATACTTTTAGTTCGTTTGCTGTAGTTGATAGATCTTTTCACGAAAAAATCTCCGTGTTTGGTTCCTATAATTTCGTCATCAAACCAATCTGTTTGAGCGAGTAAAGTCTCGTCGATATCAAATATTTTTGCAATACCAATACTTCCTAACGATTTATTAAATCTATTTTTTATAAATTCTTTAATTACATTTTTGGGTAAAAAGTCTAATTCTCCTTTTTCAAAAATCCAATCAATTATTTTACTTTCAGAAATAAATGCCTCTTCACACATTTCTTGCACCATTAAGCTATGGTCTTCATCAAACCAGTCTGGATTTTCTTCTTTGATAATTTTGATAATATCAATACCAAAATCTCCATGTATTTGCTCTTCTTTTGAGGTTGCTTCAACCACGTTAGAGATTCCTTTTAATACATTTTTATGCTTATTAAAAGCCATTATAATCAAGAACTGCGAAAACAAAGACACATGTTCTATAAATAAAGAAAATAAAATTATAGCTTCCGAAAATTCTTTATTGTCTTCACTTTTTACGTTTTTTAAAGCACCTTCTAAGTAGTTCACCCGTCGCATCATTACAGGGTTCTTCTTTAAGTTTTCAAACTCATTATTTAAACCTAAAATTTCTAATAAATGCGAATAAGCGTCATGATGCCGAACTTCACTTTCTGCAAAAGTAGAACCCACTGCTCCAATTTCTGGCTTCGGCATTTTTTTATAAATATCTCCCCAAAAAGTTTTAACAGCCACTTCTATTTGAGAAATTGCGAGCATTGTATTTTTTATGGCACTTTTCTCTGTTTCTGAAAGGTATGCCTTAAAGTCTTGTATATCGCTAGTATAATTAAATTCTGTATGAATCCAATAAGAATGTCTAATAGCATCTACATACTCGGTTAAAGCGGGATAATCGTATGGTTTTAAGTTTAGTCTTTTTTCAAAAACATTTCTTTTTCTAATTCTTGCTTGCTCATTTCTATATAAGATATATGCTTTTGCAACATCTTGAAAAGGGCTATCCATTAATTTATACTCAACAATATCTTGAACTTGCTCTACTGTGGGAATATAATCAGGTTCATTTTGTTTCCTTTCTAATAAGGTTTCATTAACACTATTAGATATTGCTATGGCGTCATTTTTAGTGCCATTCTCTACAGATAGCATGGCTTTTTGAATCGCTTTTGTAATTTTATCTAACTCAAAAAGGTTAGTGATAGCGTCTCTTTTTATGATTTGAGTAATTTTCACAATAATTCGGTATTATTTAATAGTTAATAGATTGTTGGAATCAACCTCTACAAAGATTGCTTTTTTTGTTCCAAAATGAAAGTCATAGTTATTCACAAAATCCGTGAAGTTTTTAACAATTTGGTAAATTTTACAGATATCACAAAAAACAACACTTTTGTAAAATGCTGTATATCAATTTTTTAAAATCATAAAAACACCTAAGTTCCTACTACTGTTGATATTCTCAAAAAAAACTTTTAAAAGTAATTTTCAAGCATAAAGTAAAAAAATTGTTGTTGGCTTAAATTAAATTTTATGCTGATTTATTTTAAACTGCAGAATGCAATTGATTCTTTGGTTAAAAGGTCCGCAAAAGAATACAAGGTTCCAACTACATTATTGAACAATCGTTTAAAAACTATGGAATGAGAAAATGTTACACAATTTCACTGAAAATTAATGTAATTACATGCGTTATTTATTTCCCAACCAAGGACGCAGTTCTATAGTTCTTCGGAATACTCCTGCGAACAACACTATAAAGAGGAGGACATAAAAAAACATGCTTTATTTAGAATTTTTACACATAAGGGCAGTTTGCATATATTGTATTCACAACACTATTTTTAAAGTATCTTTGTAAAAAGTTTTTTTGATGAAAAATAGGTTTCCAAAAATAGTAAAAATTGCTATTATTTCTGTTTATTTAATCTTTTTAGCAGGTGCTATTGTTAGGATGACAGGTTCTGGGATGGGATGTCCAGATTGGCCAAAATGTTTTGGGTATTACATTCCACCTACTTCTGAAGAAGAGATAACCTGGAAGCCAAATACTTTTTATGAAGAAGGATTAATTATTATAAAAGACGAAGTTTTATTTGTTGCAGAGCACGATTTAAAAACGGAAGAAAACTTCAATACAAAAAATTGGGCCGCATACACAAAACACGATTATAACACCTTTAATACATTTCATACTTGGACAGAATATATAAACAGGTTGGTTTCTGTTTTAGCTGGCTTTGTGTTTCTCTTTTTGATTTATGGCGCATTTAAACTCAGAAAAACAGATAATAGAATTCCATTATTAGCATTTGGTGCATTCTTTCTAATGTTGTTTGAAGCTTGGTTAGGGAAAACAGTAGTAGATAACAATTTAACGCCTGCAATTATTACCATTCACATGATTGTTGGTTTGCTTATTATTGGACTGTTATTATGGCTAAGGTTTATAGTTTCTGATAAAAAAACGTTTGTCTACAATTCGTTGTTTAATAAATTATTAATTATTTCTGTAATTTTTTCGTTAATACAAATTGCGATGGGAACACAGGTAAGACAATTTATAGACGAACAAGTGAAATTGTATGGTTTCGAAAACAAGAATCATAGTTTAATGAATGCCAATTATAAATTCTATTTTCATAGATCTTTTACCATTGCAATTGTTCTGGTAAACCTAGGAATGCTTTATTTAAATGAAATAAAAAAATTAGGTTATAAGCTAGTGAACTGGGTTATCTTCTTAATTTTCCTAGAGGCTATTACTGGTATTTTAATGTATTACGCAGAAATTCCTATTGGTACACAGGCAATTCATTTGTTATCTGGGGCGCTTTTATTCGGATTGCAGTTTTACTTGTGGTTGCAAAACAGGTATGCGAAATAGAATAGTATTTAGTAGTAGTTGGCAATAGCAGCTTCTTACTGTAATGCAAACGAGTACTTAACGTAAGACCACTAACAGCAACGAAGTAAGAAACGGTAAGCTAATAAAAGGCTACCAACCAAATACCACAGCAGTAAAAAACGGATTACTGTAGACTGACACTGAAAATTGTTACTAAAACCTACGGATGTGCATTCAACCAAACTTCACCATCAGAGAAGTACTCTTTTTTCCAAATTGGTACCGTTTTTTTTAGGGTATCAATTGCAAATTCACAGGCTTCAAAAGCAGCTTTTCTGTGTTTGGAAGAAGCGGTAATGATTACCGGTATGTCGCCAATTTGTAACATTCCCTCTGCATGATGAATGGCTATTTTTTTAATATCAAATTTTTCTAAAGCCAATGCTGCAATTTTTTGCATTTCTTTAATTGCCATCGGTTTATAGCTAGAAAAATCTAACTGTCTTACTTCTTTTCCTTGTGTATTATTTCTAACCGTTCCTATAAATGCAGAAATCCCCCCACATGAAGCGTCTTCTACAAAACCGTAGCATTCTTGTAAATCTAATTTTTCTGATGTTATTATTATGGAAGTTCTCTGCATTGTACAACAAAAATAGGGAAACAAATTTGTATTTTTGTGCTGTAATACCAAATCAAGAGTATCCCGATACAATTTCAAAAAAAAATCGAAATTAACTAGACGAACATCACTTAGATAGACATGAAAAATATATTCAGAATTGTTAGCTTTTTAGAAGGAGTTTCTTACTTATTATTACTTTTTGTTGCGGTACCAATTAAATATTTTCAAGGGGATGTTTCGTTCGTAAAAATGCTAGGAATGCCGCATGGAATTTTATTTATGAGCTATATTGTGTTGGCAGTTATGCTCCAAAAAACAATGAAATGGAGCTTAAAAAGCTTAGGAATTGTTGTGCTTGCTTCTGTAATTCCTTTTGGAACTTTTTATGTAGATAAGAAGTATTTGCAAAAATAAACAAGTACTGTTGTATCCAGAAAAACAAGAGGGTTCCTAAAGAGGATAAAGACCTAAGATTGTATAAAAAAAATTACTTTCTAAAGATTAAGAAAGTTTTTAACCTCCACTAACTGGCGGAATAATAGCGACAACATCACCTTCCTTTATGGTAAAATTATCTTCTGCATATACTTCGTTTACAGCAATTGCATAGGATTCAATGTTTTTTAACTGTGGGTGTTTCTCTTTTAAAACAGCTTTAAATGCACCAATAGAAATGGAACTTGATACTACTAGATCAAGTTCACTTTCGCCAATTAAATCAGCAGTAATACCAAAAAAGAGAATTTTAATATTCATACTTCAAAAATAATTAAAACAAACTTAATCTAAACAAGAAACCATTGTTTTTAATTCCTGCATGATTGGATTTCACATAGTCTATTCGTAAAAAACGCCATTTACCAAAACCTATATTACCTAAACCAACGGAATACTCTGTATATGGATTTTTATCTGTCATAAATAAAGCCTTTACTCCTCCAACCAAATGAAAATTCAATTTATTAAGCAATGGAATTTTACTTAAAACAGCTCCTTTGAAATTATGCTCAACATGTGCTTCTGCATATTTATCATTCGTGTAAAACTTGTA
>Ga0115001_10000777_pt1 | contig 23999 bp, 9 predicted proteins | sample ArcticOcean_MG_C_12_FD_89869 | JGI IMG/M metagenome (GOLD analysis project Ga0115001, IMG submission 89869) | Marine microbial communities from western Arctic Ocean - ArcticOcean_MG_CB8_130 | ecosystem: Environmental > Aquatic > Marine > Oceanic | place: Arctic Ocean: Canada Basin | collected... | reverse complement strand
TCGGTTTCTGTTCAACGACTCCGAAGTTAACTTTAGTAGCAGTAGTAGTAGTAGTAGCCGATACTACCTTCGCACGTTTATTATCACAATCTTCCTCTTCTCCTTCTCCAGCTCTGTTTGCATCACTCGCAAAGTTCAAATGCGCTGGCAAAAACTGTCTCGCGCGTTGATTCTGTACTAACTCTATTAAATTCACGCACGAATCAGACGCTATCTTCTTCCCATCATCATCATCATCTTTACTATCAGCAGTACGCTTCATCGTCTTTCTAGGATTCTCTCTTAATCTCTCTCTCTGTGTGTTATTTGGTACTCTCTGCGATTAATCAATTAAAAATGATTAGAAGAGAGAGAAGTTTTGGAGAAAGAAAAACTTTCCTACGAGTACTGATGTTTCCTCTCATTATCATGGCGTCATAAAAGGTTGCCTTTTGAACGGCGCGAGAGCGAATTGGAAGCGAGAGTTTAGATTTTTCGGAAATGAGCCATTCGTCTGTTCTGTGCAGCGCTCGCAGCAGTCTCAGCGCGAGAGCAATATTGACTACGCATCGCTCTGCCAAAGTTCTTCCAAACACGACGAGGAGTTGTAGTGATAACGAGAGGAAATGTCAACAAAAAGGACGCCGAAATCGACTGCGGACTATGAATAGACGAGAGCGAACGATAGGTTCAGCTAGTAATGGTAATGTCGATAATGATAACGATTACTATGAAATCTTGAACGTTTCAGAGACTGCAACGAAACAAGATATAAAGAAAGCGTATAGAAAAAAAGCTTTAGAGACGCACCCGGATAGGAACAAAAAGAAGAACGCGAACGAGGAGTTTAATTTATGTAAGCGAGCGTATACAGTGTTAAGTGATGAAGATAATAGGAAAGAGTATGACAGAAAAAGGAGGTTTTATAGAGAAAGTAGTAGCAGTAGCAGTAGTAGGACAAGTGGTTGGAGTAAATCTACCGGGAATTCTTCTTCGACGACGTCGACGAAGACGCCTTCGCAATCAAAGAAAGAAGAAGAAGAATTCTATGGATTTTCGGACTTCTTTAGAGATATAGAGAAAGAATTCGAACAAAAGCGAACGATGAACGAGAAGAACAGAGACCCGACGAAACCGAAGAGCTTATGGGAAGAGCTCGAGTTCATCGGCGAAGAGTTCGTCGAGTTCTTGGAAGAAAACGAGAAAGTTGTTTATGAGAAAATAAAGAACAACGAAGTAGAACGAGAGTTTACTACTCCTCCCAAAAACAGCAATATTAACGGCGGCAGTAGCGTCAGCGCTGAAAAGATGCCAAAAAAGAACGACGAATCAGTCGAAGACATGTTAAACGCTCTAAAACGTAAAATGGGCAAATAATTCAGTTGTAATAATCTTCATTTATATAGAACAGCACATCTGCCACGAACTAACAAATACTAATAATAACTAATAATAATAAATGCAACAACAACAACAACAAGAACAAGAACGATCGTTCGACATAAACAACGCATCTAAAGAAGAACGCGTAGAAGCTTTCCTGACATGCTGCAGCTCTCTCGCATTCGCTGAACAACTCGCACTTGCGAAAGAACGGTTCGAATCCTATCAAGATCTGAACAATCTCTCGCGAAAGATCTGGTTCAACTTAAGCGCAGAGGATTGGGAAGAGGCGTTTCGAGGGCACCCTAGGATAGGCGATGACCAAGAAAAACTGCGAGAGAGGTTCAAAGATACCGCTCGGTGGGCCTCGGATGAACAAGGACACGCGATAGCGACCGCGAACGAACAGGTATTGAAAGAACTTGGGGAAGAGAACGTGAGGTATGAGAAAAAATTTGGGGGCCGGATATTTATAATATGCGCGACCGGCGTCACGGCCGAGTTCGTGCTCGATAACATAAGAGATCGAATGGAGAACTCTGCGTATGCAGAGTTGGGATGTGCGGCCAGAGAGCAACAGAAGATTACTGAGATTCGGTTGAGGAAGTTAAACGTTCATTTTGAAGGCGTTTTTGGTAATAGTACTGTGAATAATGAGTCGATCATCGGGAATCGAGTGCGAGTATTGAACGAGCAGACAATGAACGCGCAGAAAGGAGGAAACGTTATGATAGGACATGTGGAGAAGAAGTCGCCGATTACGACGCACGTGTTGGATACTGCAATGGGGCAACCCGCTGAAGGGATTAAAGTGACGCTCAATGGAGTCTCTAGCGCCGTCGATGACTTAACGAGGGTAGGGTATACAAACTCGGATGGTCGAATCGTAGATCTCATGCGAGGCGACGAAGTCTTACGTGCCGGAGATTACGAGCTCATATTCCACGTTCAAGAATATGTAAGAATGACAACTGGCCAGAAGAGTTTTTACCCAGAATGTATCATTCGGTTTTCGGTGTTTCCTGGAAAGACAAAGGAACATTATCACGTGCCTCTGTTGCTCAATCCTTTCGGTTTTGGAACCTATCGAGGTTCTTAGTAAATTAATATATTAGAATATTCAAGTATATTCAAATGATTACAGTGTACATGTATATATATATGCTTTATATGAAGAAGAAGAATCATTGAATAAACAACATGAGCTTCTTGTATTAGTATTACACGTTATTATATATTATTTCTCGCCTCGAGCGTCCATCTCGAGTAAATTTTTCAGTCTTTCGGCTACTACATATTCTTTATTCCCTATTAAAATCCCGTCCCATTTTTCGATGGATTTACATTGTATCACGGAACCGACCATCATCGCCTCTTTCGCTCGGTTTTCGCGAATGAGTGCTTTAAAGGAACAGTCTTTCCTAATCGCGCTCGAAATTCCTAAATCAAGCAGTAAACCTTTCTCTATGAAGTCGAAGCATCTACGCATGGTCACTCCATCGAGAACGTCGTCTATTTTCGGAGCAATGAATTGGTTCTCGTCATCAACAAATGCGACGTTTGCCGATGGACCTTCAAGTACGACGTCATTTTTTACCCAGATCCCCAAGTCGCAGTCGTTCTCTTCGGCGTCGTTTTGTATCATCGCGTTTTGTAAATAATTCGTTGATTTGATAGTACTAAACGGTTTGTTTTTAATCGCAATTGGAGTCGTGCGCGCATATAAACCTCTATTTCTCATAATTGTTTTTTCAATACTTCTTTTCACGCATACGCAATAAAACGTCGAACCGTGAGTACATTCCTTCAAAGACAAACTGAAACCGCCAGTACCGGCGCATAAATAGAACCTGCACTGTATTGCTGACAAACCCTGTTTCTCTTTCGATGAATGAACTACTCCTCGCGCGACTTTAATAGTTTCCCTCACTCTGTTCTCGACGTCTTCAATCGTCCACCCTATCGGTAACGGTATCTTCGCCTCAATTCGCGAGTTTTGAAATCTCTCCAAGTGCGCGCTCAAATCTTGCGCGTTTCCACTTTCTACGTCAACGGCGCACGTATCGAACACTGCGTGACCTCTGTGAAATCCATGCTCGTCGACCATGATCACCATCGCCGCAGGTTCGGTCGTTATCGCGTTTATGTACGAGCTATAAAACGCAATCATGTCCTCGTTTCTCTTCCTCGATTCAAGTATCTTCTCCAAGAACTCTTTCCCAGGTAACACTAGCGTCGGTATCTCCTCACTACTACTACAACTACAACTACTACAACTACTACTCCTACTCCGCTTTTTGCTTCTATTCGTTTTAGTCATAAACATCATCCTCGTCTCTTGAAAAAACGTGGAACTCTTTCGTCCATTCATCGTCTTCATCATTAACATCATCTCCGCGCAATATCTCTTTTAACAACTCTCTCTCTTGAGAGGTGTGCCCGGATTATCGATTCTGGATACTAGGGGTTAGATTCGCTAAAAGATACTTCTAGCTTTGGCTAGAAGTTGTTTGTAATTAATTCTTCTTAATCTCTCTCTTAATCTCTCTCTCTCCTTCACCCGATCTCCTTTATTAACTTTACTTATTCTATGATAACTTTTAAATGCGACTCTGCTCGATTCGTATGCATCATGAACTGACGAAGAAGAAGAAAACGAAAGAAGAAGAAGAAGAAGAAGAAAAAAAAAAAGCGGTTGAAACCCTAAATAAGAAACCCTAAATAAAAAAGGCACTTCAGAAAAGAGGAAGAAGAGAGCGCTTATTCGTTATTATCGTAATAGAATATAAACCATAAAATGTTCGAGACACAGGTAGCGGATTTACTGCAATCAGTCGCTGGGGAATACGTCGAGGTAAGTTTTCTTAAGCGTTCGCGCGTTCGTTATTGTTATCGTTATTATTTATGTGTTGTATGAAAGTAAAAAGGAAAATTCCTGTCGTTCTCTCTCGTCGTTTCGTTGATGAATAAATGACTGATGGAAAACGTGGTTTCTTTATGCACAAAACAATTAAACATCCGTGATTATTTATTATTATTATCGTAATAAATGAAATAGGGCATAGATAAGAACGCTTTGAAGATCAGCGTCCTCTCGGGCGACGTGACGTTGAAGCGCATGAAGTTAAGGCCAGAGGCTTTAGAGAAACTGAACCTGCCAATAGTCGTCACGCACGGGTTAGTTGGAGAGCTAACGGTGAAGATCCCTTGGTCGAAATTAGGTAAGGAACCGGTGATCGTACACGTGAATAACGTGTACGTACTCGCGAGGCGGTTAACGAACGAAGAAGTGCAGAAGAAGTCTAATAGTAATAATAATGATAATAATAATTTAGCGTCTTACGAAGAAGAAGACGAGAAAGAAAAGAAGAGGAACGTCGAAGACGAGAAGGAGAGAGAGAAGTTTGAACGAGAGCGAGAGCTAAAGGCGGAGAGATTAGCAGATGCGGAGAGGAGTTGGTTAGTGAAACGATTGTTCAACGAAGAAACCGTCGTCCAATCACGCACCGCTATTAACTCATCCGACGAAAAAGATCAGACGAACAAAAAGAACAACGACGACGGCGGTTTCGTGCAAAAGTACGCGAAGATTATACTAGCAAATTTGCAAATTTCCATCTCGAACATTCATATAAGGTACGAAGACGACGTGACGACTCCGAATCACGCATTTGCGGCTGGTTTAACTGTTCGTAAAATTGCCGCGCATACCGTCGATGAGAGCGGGAACCCGGATTTCTTGAAATCGCCTTCGTTTGCAGAATTCCGGAAAAAATTAACGTTGGATGGATTATCGTTCTATTTCGATAGTAGCGAAATTAGTAAGAATACTACTACTAATATTACTACTACTACTGCTACTACTACTACTAATAATAATAATAAGTTTTTTAGAGACGAATTTAAGAATAACGATTCAGATAACAAGATAAAAAGCAAGAACGATGATGATTTGCAGAAATGGTCGGATTTGTTTATGCCAGCGTTGCTGGATGAACTAGGTGATAATGATAATAGAATTTTACGACCTATTTCCGGCGCGTTTCTATATACGAAACGATCAGATGCTAAAAAGTACGATGATGGCGAGACACCGCGCCAACTAATGGAGTGTTACGTAGATACCGCCGGATTGAGTCTAAATCGTGCCCAATATCACGACATCGCGAGAGTTCTCGAAGCGTTCAAAGTTCATCAACTAAGAAGCGAAACGGAACATTTAAGACCGAAACTATTCGATGGACAAAGCGTACAGAAATGTCCAAACATTTGGTGGAAATATGCAATTTTAGCAGTCCAAATAAAAATCCGCAAACGCAAAGAGCGCACGTCTGCTGTAAGTGCTGCCGTGAAATGGCAAGACGTCGTCGAGTTATCTAGAAAGAGACGTAGGTTTTTACAAATTTATAATCAACCGGGCGGCGGAGATGACGATGATCTCATAAACGAGCTCGATGAAATAGATTCGCGATTACCTATTGATGTTGCAATGACATTTCGTTTCATTGCACATATCCAGAGAGAGCGCATAAGAGATGAGGACTCGAATTCTATTGCGCTCGCCGCCGTGCGCGACGCTCAAAAATATTATGAGAAAGAAATTCTCCCGACCAAAAAGGGAAAGGCTTCATCGTGGTTTCGTAATTATTTTGGTGGCGGTAATAGAGAGAATAACACAGATGACCAAAAAGTAGAAGTAATGGAAACGACTGTCGATGACGAGAACAATAACAATGTAGGAGGTTTGTTCTCAGATGATGATTTATCAAAGCTTGTCGAAGTGTTTGATATTAACAAGATTGAAGCCGAACAAAAGTCAGCCGAAAGTTCTTGGAAAGGTAAAGATTTGTCAATCTCCGTTCATGTCAAAAAAGTATTCTTGGCAATCACTGAAAATGATAGCAGTGAAATCGTGAGCTCTGTTGCGCTTGATCTCAAAGCATCGCGAAATGTTTATAAGAACGGAAATGCGACGAGTTTACTTAATGTTCTTGGTTGGGTCGTCGATGCTCCTGGATATTCGAGGATATTACAATCCGGTATTGATAAGAATATTATTGCCACAAAAAGTGAAGACATCATCGGCTCCCAATTACAAGAAGCATTAGTCGTGTCTTATGAGGAGTATCCTTCTTTTGCGGTTGAATATTACGATTCGAGTGCTGTTATTACCGCCGCGCCGGCATTCTTAACCGTGGAGAAGCGTTTTATTGACTCGATCCTTTCATTTTTTGAAAACACGGCTTCTGATGAAATAAATTTAGAAGTTCTTGGCGATATTGCAGAAGATTTAGCGAATGCAACTAACGAAGTGGCCAAAAAAACAGCTTCAGGTTTTTCAAGCGCGTTGAATCGAATGAAATTCGAGATTACTATCGATGCGCCAAAGCTCGTATTGCTCCCAACAACAACAACGACAATAACATCAACTTCTAATACTGCTTTAGTAATAGGTAAAAATGATAAAAAAATCGTCTTGGATTTAGGTAAATTTGTAGTCTCAAATTCACCAGAACGTGATCAAAGTGCCGCAAATAAAGGGCTTCGAGGTGATCCAATATACAACGCGTTTGAGATAAAAGCACAAAATCTTGCTGCTTATATTTGTTCGAATTCATTCGATGTCAAAGCAAGACACGATTTTTTATTACAGCGCGCGTCTAAGAAAAAACAGAAGCATAGTTCAATCAAAGACGACGAAGCTTATTTCATACTCGCACCGCTAACTGTTGGACTCGACTTACTAATTGCCGGTAGTGGATGGGAAGCATCGAGCGGCCAAGCGATGATCACTGCATCATCTAGTCCAAGTGAACAAAACCCGGGAATGATTGCAAAAGCGGATATCCCCGATCTGCACATCTCGCTCTCTCCGTGTCGTTTGGCTATGATGTATGCCATAATGAATTCATTCACTTCTGGAAGTATTCCTACAAGTGCGTCATTAAAAAAAGAAGAACGCTTGTCGTCTAATATCGATGTGGCGCCCACTACTAGCAATAGTTTGAGTCAATTAGCAAGAAATAGAAAAACGAGGATAATTTCGTCTCTTATAACCGTTGACGTTTCTCAAGCTTCGATTGCTTTATGGGGTCAAAAAATGGGATTTATAGACAATACAATTGATGGAGTGCTTCTTGGCGGCGTAGAAAGATTATCAGAGTTTGAGTGCGCAAAGTCTGAATTCGCTATAGTCGAAATCGCAGCAAACAATGCGAGAACGGTTAGAACGGCGACGAACGTTGACGAAAATTACGTCATCGAAGCAAGCGCTTTGGAAATTAATGATTCACTATCTGGCGGATACTTCGTCCAACTATCGACGACTTCTTCATCGGAGGGAAATAATAATAATAATAATAATAATAATAATAATAAGGGTATCAAACTGCGCTACGATAGGTGGACTCCAGATTCGCCAGACTTCATGAACTGTGACGCTCAAATTGAGATAATCTCCGACGATTGTTTTCTAGGAATTCGAAGGCCGACGATTGCTTCAGTTTCTCGATTTTACGATGAACTATCTCTAGTCTTGGCTGCAAATAGTTCTATCTCTTCTTCGCAAAATGTTACTCAAGAGGAAGATAATATTAATGAATTAGATGATGGCATGTTGCTATGGGAAGAAAGGAAAGAGGACAATGTAGCGATTACGTTTCGCGTGGCTGTCAAATGCAAAAAATTATCGCTCACGACATTTGTTGAACTCGAAGATGTTGTTAAAAACGATAATAAGCCAGCGATTGCATCAATAATAATACACGATAGTGATATTCAAATACTATCACAAAAAGGGTTGAATCCAATGAAGGTTCTGGGGAATCTCGGTCGCTTAAGCGTAATAAATGAAACATTACCCGCAGAGCATCCGCACAGATACTTTGTTGACGTGAAAGAAGAAAGTCTTGATTCCACTGATGTTGACAAATCATATTTTGAGTATTGTACGTTCGACCGTACTCATAAAAACTTTCCTGGTCACGAGCAGCTCTTAATTCTTGATTTGAAAAGATCAAAAGTAACCTTTCTCATGCTTTTCTTTTCCAAACTTCTAGGGAGTGTCGGTGGACTTCTCGCGGATGCAATTCTTATCGATAAACTTCCAGAAAATCAAAGAGAAGCTGAGATCATTAAAAGAGGAATAACGCGACCTTCAACATTTAAATACAACGTGTCATTATCTCACGCTGAGATTACTTTGCCGAAATCTACGTCATCGCATGAAGGACTCAAGCTTGACGCGAAGAGCGTTTCTTTAGGTAACATTTTACAGTGGGAATATGGGGAAAATCATCTCGTTCCAGGCGCAGTACTAATGAATGCGATGTCAATTCAGCTTAAACAATTTGAAATGTTCATTAACAATAGTAAAGGTGTGTGCGGCTCTTCTCCTGCATTATTTTGTGCTGAGAGCGAACTGACAACTTTCAATCTTGAGTTGATATCTCCGTTATGGGACCCGATACAAAAAATGTGTGCATCTGAAATATCTCTCAGTGCTAACGGTGCAATAACGTTAGAACTCGACGAAATTGAGTATAACATCATGCTTGCTGTTTTAAGTGGCAATTTCACTGAAACTGGTTTCATTCAAGAGAGTTTATTCACTTTTGCTGAAATTGAAGCGCCTAGAGGAGAGAAAGAAGTCACGGGGGATGGAAAAGTATCTCTTTTGAGTATGATTTCAGTGAATCTTCCTGAACTTCGTTTGTCCATGTATAACTCTCCTCGACTGAATTCGCGAGCTTCGCCTTTGGCGCAGATTAATTTAATTCGCCCATGGGTTTCGTATGAAACCTTACGAAATGAGTCAGGCGCGTACAGTGTTCATCTTACGTTGCCAGTCTTGAGCGTCAGTGATGTACGTGTTGGAACCGTTGCCGATGTGGTAGACGTGATTGATCAAATTGATGGCGGCGACGCATTGACGCTATTAACAATGGATTTAGTATCTAGAGCGGATAAATTTGATCTTGGAATAAATTTACAGTCTTGTCGATTAAAAGTGGATCCGCAGTTTTTGAGAGAGGTTTTATACTTTTTTAATCTCAGAGATGATGAAGTAAGGCGAAACTTGCTAGAAGAGCGATTGAAAAACAACTTTGTCTTCTCAAAGAGCGATTTGATTTCACTTACTACAATTGAAAAAGAAGAAGAAGAAGAAGAGATATTGAGGCTTTCACCATCGAAACGAATTTTATGTGATGGGCTTGACAGTCCGTCGCAGTGTACTTTTGATGCAAACGGACGCAAAATTATTCTCCCGAATCATGACCAAGACCTCAAACAAATGTCGTCGTTGATTTGCATAGGAAATTGTCGCACATTAACAATTAAGAATGCTATCATTAAGGGTGACATGGAAAGGTTTGTAAGTCTCGGCACGCGATCGAGTTTAGTCTATGAAAACGTAACATTTGAAGATTTTACTGGCGATGATGAACCAAGTATGGATATCATGAATGCACATAACGAGGAAAATTTCAAACAACAGCCAAAAACAGATGTTGGGTGCATCACAACGTGCTCTCTGTTGGCAAGAGATATTGAACTTTTAATTCTTGACTCGGATTCGATCAAGAATAAAACAGTCAACGGAACAGATGCTCTCTCCGTGAGACTTTACGCATCGCTTGATTACAAATCAATGCCAAGTGAGATTTTAAATTCACATACTCGAACAGAATTGAACGCGTTCGTAAACGGTGTTACTGTAAATCTCTGTCGTAGCAGTACTGCTTCTAAGAGAGTCGTCAATCTAGGAATGCATAATATTATGACGAGCACGGATCAAGACGTGAAAACCACTAAGTTTTTACCAAAAATGGTATTTTTAGAACCAGCAGACTTCGATCTTAAGTTTAAAACGGATGCCAATGGTCACCAGATACGCTTATTAACATCTGATGTTCGCTCGAGTATCGATTCTTCGAGTTTGCGTGTGGCATCAAGTTGCATTTCGCAACTCATTAATGTCGTGAAAAAAAAATTGCCGGTGTCATCTTCAGTTGCAGAATGTAATAGCTATGTTCCGGTATGCATGTCGCGTGATATGAACTTGGCATTTTGGCGCCCTGTTCCACAGAAAGGATTCTCTTTTCTAGGCGACGTTTGCTTATGTGCAGATACGGATGATGCACCTCCAACTTCAGCAATATCCGTGAACGATGCTGGGAATGTTACCGCATCACCGATTGGTTTTCAATTGGTATGGTCTTCACCTTCAAAAGATTGCTTTCTATGGTCTCCAATCCCTCCCAGTGCAGAATACGTAAGTTTAGGTTGTGTTGCAACTGCAACTGAAGATGTGCCCGCAGTTGAGATAACAATGTGTAAGGTTGTTAGACGTGAAGTCGCAAAGGAGTGCGAGATTTTGGATTGTGTTTATGACGGTGGTGAGAATAAAGATAAATTATGGAGAATTAACAACAGTTGTGGAACTTTTGTCGTTTCGGAGAACAAAACCGTAGCAAAAACAAGACTTGCAGCTCAGCTCCGTGTTCCGTTACTTCATGAGGAAGTTATAGGAGCTCACGAAGACGTTTCAGATGACTCGAAAGAATCAAATACTACCGTTAGTGATGAAACATCGATCCAAATCTCGTTTCCTCGAATATCTATCGCTCTTTTCGAGCCGGGTAAACGTGATGCACCGTTCATTGCTCTCGGTATTAATGATGCTGCTGTCGTTGTCCGTGGATATGACGAAGGAAATACATCTGCGAGAGATGGGTCGGCAAGCACGAAAATTGATGCCTCGTTCTTCAACCCACGCGTTGCATCGTGGGAACCTCTTATTGAACCATTCGATGTGTGTGCTCGACTTTCGCGTGCCCCGTTGGAAGACTCTATCAAAATATCGATTGCAAATGCGATTGCTGTGAATATTACGAGTGCTTTCGGCGATGCGTTGGTTAAATATCAACGTGAAGATCAGAAACTTGTATCGGCAGGGAGCGCATCTGACTTGACGATTTTACCATCTTCTAATAAGATGCAATCCAATCACAGTATGACAGAATCAAATTCAAATGAATCGCTTGTTTCAAATTCTAACGCTCCGTTATTGAAAAATGATCTCCGAAGATCAATATATGTCAGATATCAACACTCCAGCAAAGAAGACATAATCGAAGTGGTGCCGGGAGATTGTATCACAATGGATGAAGAAGCAAATAGTACCATTTTATCAACTTTAGATGAAGATCGCGAGCCACCAGATTCAAGGATTAGCAACAAAATCGTCGATGGATACTTGCGTCCCACTTTAGCAGCTTTGTCAAAATCAAAGTCGCAAGTGAAATCTCTCGAGTCCAAATCGAAGTTTGTTGTGACATTTAAAAAGTGTCTTATCAGAGAGCCAACTGTAACTTCCACGCAAATTGATTACATTTCATCTGATTTGTACGCGAGTGTTATCATCGGCAATAATTGTATCCGCACGCGCGCTTCTAAATTATCGAAGGATATGGAAGGACATCACCGTGAATGCATTTGGTTAGACAAGTTCATCATACTCTTAGACGCTGATTCTATTAAAAATTGCGTTGCTAGTATTTCAATAATAGATGCGCGTGGTAACGGCGGGAATGGCAAGGAGATTTCGTTTTTACATGATATCGCTTTGAAAAATTTTATGAGCGACGATAGAGAGAATAACAACATCGTTATGCCCAACGGATGCGAGTTATTCGTTTTTTGTGAATCAAATAACAATGCCCGCTCGCAAAACAAAGCATCACTCGAAGCGATTAAGGGTAGTTTTGTTGTGGGAAATAAAGGTCACGATGCAAGAAGCACGCAAAGTAGTTTGGCATCTCATATCTCGAGAAAAGGTAGTGGGCAAGGATTGTCATCTGTACCAGCATATTACATAAGTGTAAACAAGAAAGGTCCGTGGACTAAGCTCGCATGTGAAGACAAAGGACTCTCGGAGACGTCAACTGCTATCAATTTACACGACATTTCTGATCTCGATGCTGAAAAATCAATTGGCGAGAGTGAAAGAGATTTAAAAGTTGTCAAAGCTGTTATTGCGCATTCAATCGAGCCTACGACGCGCAGAGTTGAGCGAACTATTCGAGAACTCTCTCGCATTCGTAACGATACTGATCGCGCTATTGAACTATTTGTTGTTCCGGCGAGGATGACGCCAGAAAAAACATTGGCAATGGAGAGTAGAGGCGATACTAACTACGATAATGATTCCGAACAATTGAATTCTTTATCTCGTGAAGAAGGGCCATCGGTCAAGGTTCGTCGTATTGTTGAAGAGGCTTTTGAAAACGAGAGAATAATGCCTTTTCGTGGATGGAGTTCATCTCATCTTCTTCCCACTGAGCGTCGTGCATGGTCCACACGTAATGGCTCAAATTCTTTATCTTCTAAAAAAGAATTTTTAATGAGTATAGAATCAAATAAGCCCGCTGAATGGACATGGGAGGAAGACGGATGGGAAATCGATGCGTCGCACGCGTATTGCGACGATAACGGTTTTGCATATGCAGGATCTTTCCCAGAATTAAAGTACCCATTTCGAAGTGGGCAAGAAACTCACAGTGCATTAAATTTTGTGAGAATGCGACGATGGATACGAACCCGTAGATGTATCGTATTAAATTCATCATCTACTGAAAGTGGTAGCTCTTCTTTCAATACGAGACGAGTGAGTCATGATGACGAAATGCACCACGTCACTTACCGAACTATGATTGAACCGGGATGTGAAAAGTCATTATCAAGCGCTGTTATTGGTCCCGAAGCATCGTCGCACGTCTATTTTCGAGTTCTTTGCACTGACAACGCTAATAATACCGTGGCTTCAGCTTGGGCTAAGCCGGTGAAATCTGGTTTCTTCAATGGAAATTTTGATGAGCGAGTTAACAGCGAATCATCTGCCATCGAAGATGCTATGTTAAAGCGTGCAAATAAACGGGGAGGACTTTCACTTTGCGAGGGTATAGAAGAATCTGTAGCGCATGTTTGTGAGAATGTTGACAATATAGAGGGAGAGAATTGGTTCGTCTCTGTCCGCTGTGAACGATTTCCTTTTGAAGACGCAGTATTGCCGACTATTAATAGGAAATCATCGGCTAAAGAAATCTTAAACGCAAAGCGGGCGGCAGCGTTGAGCTCTGAATGGATTGTGACTCTATCTGCACCATGGTGTGTAAAAAACACGTTGCCTTTGACAGCGGAGATTTCTCTCAGCTCGTATGCGAAACGCGATGATGATGATGGTAAAAGTTACCGATTTGAAAAGAAGTTTATGAAATTTCTTCAACCTGGCGAAAGCGCTCAGGTATATAATTTGGATCCAGGATCTAAATGTATTGCGCGAGTTGAGTCAATCAATGGAGGGTGGAAGGCGAAAAAGCAAATCGACTACACTAAATTGTACGATGGGAAATTTGAGTACTCTAACGTCGGCTGTCCAATATCGCCAGAAAGCTTCAAAGATGCGTTGAAGAAAACTAAAGATGTCGCTATGATGGAATCGCTCGGTTCTTTTGCTGGTGGATCTTCTTTTTTTTACGGCGAAGAAGGTGTTAAAAAAGCTATCGACGCCTTTGAAATCGTAAAGATGGGAACATCTACATCTCAATTTGCTCCTGGTAGCAAGATCATTGATGAATCTTCCGTAAAAATTGTGAGCACAAAACTGGATGAAACAGACGTAGCATCGATGAGGATCCTCATTTTATGTTCACCTATAATTCTAATCAACCGAACTGGAGAAGATATTGTGTTTCGTACATCTACTGTTTCTGGTGCAACAAACCAAAACAATAGTGCAACCGCTGAAACTTCGAGCAATCCTTCGATATCTGATGTGGCAATGTCGTTGGTTAATGATAGGTCTGCTGAAATGCAAATTAGGAGAGAAAAAAGCTTAACGTCGTCGTCATCGTCGTCAAATGTCTCCGCTCAAGGTGCATTTCTTGCGAGAACGCTACCAACGAGTGGGACAGATGTGAGTAAAATATTTAAGATAAAAGCAAAGACTGAACGATATGGTGATAGAATTAGTTTCATCGGAGCTGAAAGCGTTGGCGCTTTCGAAGAACTCGCGGTAGGATTAATATCTAAGCACATTCGTTTAGAGTTTGGATGTTCGAAAAAATCTTTATCTGAACCTTTGGCAATTGCTGATCGAGATTTCATTACTGAACGTAATATTGTCGTTGAGTGCTTAGCAAAAGACGGGCATACTACTTATCCAATCAGCCTGCGATCAGAGGAGCAGTTGAATCTATCATCAAATATTGGTAATGGTTTGGAACATACGGGGGGGATGTTTGCCGAATGTCTCGCAATCATCTTCGAGCCCGCTTTTAGTCTCATCAATAACACGGGCGAAACCATTCATGTCACTCAAGTCGATCCGAACAATGAACAAGTTTTCAACGAAGAGAAGGATGTGATTGTTTTACGTTCCAAACATGAAAATCTGCTAGGCTTGTCTCTAAAATGGGCTGATGCAAATTTGCCTAAAATGCTCTTCGTGAAGCGCGCGTGTGATTCAGAGTGGATGACGCCTTTTGATATGAAATCAACGCATACGGGAGATATTTTGCTACCTATCAATAAACAAGATAATAGCTCTTTGGATGACATTGACGATTACTTACACATCCAGGTTGCGAAGAAAAAGTTGACGCATGGTGCATCGCGAGTTTTCTTTTCATTTAGGGTAGGTGGTCGTCTTTTGAGCGATGACGAAGTGCTTGGATCACCGGCTAGTAAAAGTCTTGCATTGCGAAAGAAAATTCAAAATGATGCAGAAAAGAAACTAAATGCAAGTGTTGCTACTAGAAAAGAACAAGTAGTCGCGTTGAGGAAATTTTCTTTATCCATTCCCGAGTTTGTTCTATCGACGATTGATCCAAACGTTCAAGAAATTTTTGTTGTTACGCTGAGAGGCATGGATATCGCTTACGAAACAAAAGTGGATTCATCCGCTAACTCGGTAAGCTTTGTCGTGTACTCATTGCAAATTGATGACATGAGTCCCTCTACGCAATATCCAGTTTTACTTCGCGTTGTGCACGATACGAAGGACCTCATTGTGCCACCGATGTTAGATTTTGTCATGCGTTCGCGTCTCGAAGCGAACGGCAAAACAAATGCGTATGAGGAAATCACGATAAACTTTACGAAAGCTCCCGTGCTTTTAGCTGCGTACGAACCATCGCTTTGGCGCGTTCTCGAGTTTTTAGATCATTTCAGTGATGGATCTGTGACGAATACTACCGCTGCTACTACATCGCTACAAGAAAGTCAACTCGCTGACCCGCAAATATTCATCGAAATGATGACAATTTCGAAAGTGCGAATTGCTATATCGTTTCGCGCGTCTGAAACGAAAAGACCTAAACGTATGCGTAAAGTTTTTCCAGGTATCGTAACTGTAGTGAACTTGGATGAAGCAACGCTTGATTTACGTCCAATGCGACTTGAAAAGCAGCGCGCAAAAAAATCAACGTTTCAGGACACGTTAACAAAAGCTTACGTAAAGCAAGTAAAGTTACAGGCTATTCGATTACTTACTGGTTTCGATGCTTTAGATTCAGTATCACTAGCTTTAAATCGCGCCTCGCTCGGGTTATCTAAATTATCAGGCGGGCGTGCTTTAGAAGACGTCTATGGTGGTGCTCCTCAAGCTAGTAATAGGTCAAACATGCTTTCTTCGATGCTTCGCGAGAAACTTTTCATGGGGGGAAGAACAAAACACGAGGACGACGATTCGAACAAGACAACTGTCAAAACCGGTGCAGCAGTTGTTGGACTGATGGATGGAACGGAAACATTGGCCAGAGGTTTTTTCAGCGGAGTCACTGGCGTGTTCACTCAACCAGTAAAAGGAGCGATGAAAGACGGTGCGAAAGGTTTTGTTAAAGGTTTCGGGAAAGGCATGATCGGCGCCGTAGCCCAACCGGTTTCAGGTGCCGTTGGAATGATGAGTCACATGGCTGCCGGTGCATCAGGTGCTGTTCGCGAAACGAAAGATTTCGTTGGACTATCGCATGGCGCTCACTTTGCGAAAAGAATTCGTCCAGCGAGAGCGCCTTCGGGTGATGGCATTTTGAAACCGTATTCGAAGGATTTATCTTTGTGCGAGAAAATGTGGAAAATGCTTTCGAGACCGAAAGCAAAACAAATCACAAGAAAGTCATTTTCGAACGAACACTTTGCGTGGAAAGTTGATGCAGTTAATCAAAGTTCACTAAAGAATTCTTCTTTCACACTTTTTGCAACGAATTACCGATTAATGCTTTTAATGACGATGAATAATGCGAAGAAAATGGGTGATCGCGTCACAAAAGTTTGTTGGGACATTGCTTGGAGTGACATAGAAAGGTCACATGTCGTTAATACTACAAGCAGCGAAAGCGTAAATAGTGAAAAGCATGTATTGGTTTGCATAAAATTGAAAAAACCGAGCGCGTTGGAACGTCAAATAAAAAATGAGGCAAAGAAGGCCAAGTTGGAGAAAAAGCTAAGACGATCACGCCCGGAAAAGTTTTTATACAGAGACGACGACTTGACCAGGTCGTTTCCGTTGGATTCGAAAATGGAAAATCGCGAATCTTTTCAATTATGGTTATGTGATCAAATCATGCTCCACTCACGAACGTTTGGTAAAACGTTTGAAGTGAGCGAATTTTCAAAGACGCCCAAGAAATCGAACGACGAAGGTATTTCCGAGAGCGAAGACGATGATGGGTTGGTTTTATTTTCAGATTCCGATTCAGATAGCTTGAGCGGTGATGATGTCAATAGTAACGATTGGATTTCGCAAGACGAAGAACTTGACGACGACGACGATTTCGATGAAGAATCTGAAGAGAGGTACGCTATAGCAGAGCATTTTTGAGTCTTCATAAGTTGTTGTTTGAGGGAAAAAGAATTCTACTATTTTGTATATTATATTCGCTCTCTATAGTTGAATCAAATTGAATTTTCGCGTTTGCTAAACCGCGCTGTGCATATTAACGCTAAAGAGCATGCCGTTGCCACTCCTAACATTGCAATCTCCAATTTCGTCCAATCGTTGAACAAAGAGTAACTGGAGACGATTGTGTTTTTTGAAGCCGCAGTAGTAGATGTTTTCTTAGGAGGAGGAGGGGCAATTTTAAGCAATGAAGAAGAAGATTTTTTCACCTTTTCGTCGTCCTTTTCTTTTAATATCCTACCAACGATATTCTTCTTCTTTGTCAATGATGACGATTGCGATGAATGAATGTCTACACCTAACATCTCTTCAATGTCTTTGATCTCCATCATTTTGTCTATTTTCTTCCCGTTTAAGCTCAAAGTCAATTGACCGCAAGCGCCGGCAATATCGCTACCCATTTCGTGTCTAACCGTCGTCGTCAAATCGTATTCTTCGCGTAAGATCTTATTCATTGCATAAATATCTTCAATATCTGGTCGTTCATGTCCAGCGATGACATCGGTCGGGTTATACGGTATGAAATTTAAAACGACTTTCTTCCCTCGTAATAGCTCGCCGAGTAAGTGTGCGCATTCTACTGTGTCATTAATTCCTTTCAAGACGCAATATTCAATTAACATCGATTGTCTCTCACTTTTTGCTAAGTAATCGTCTAAACATTTCATTAGTTCGTTCAAAGGATACGCCGTGGCCGTCGGTACTATTCGTTTCCTTATCTCTTGCGTCGGCGCGTGTAACGATAAAGCCATCGATACAGTTGGACAATCTTTTTGAAACCTGTATATGTTCGGAATTACGCCAACGGTACTGACGCAAATTTTCGGACATGGAATGTTAAACCCTTTCTGATTCTCGTTTTGTGAAATACACCTAATCGCATCGACGACGGCGTCGTAATTATTCAAAGGCTCGCCCATGCCCATGAAGACGATATTTCGCACCCTCGGCTCTAGAGCGCGCGCGTGCATGACTTGCTCGACGATCTCCCCAGAACTTAAATTCCCTAATTCACCCATCGTTCCAGTGGCGCAAAACGTACACCCCATCTTACACCCAACCTGCGACGATATGCACAACGTCACGGCGCCTCCCTTTCTTCCCTCCGCTCTCCTTCCTTTCAAGTGCCTAATCACGACGGCCTCTACCTTATGCCCATCCTGTAACTCTACAATCATCTTCGTCGTCGACTGATCCTTCGACTCTTCTTTCATTGCCACTCGCGTCGTCAATAAATCGAATCTCTCCGGTATCCTATTCCTCGCCCATTGCGGTATCTCCTGTATCTCTTGCAAGAAATCTAACTGCCTGGTATCGCAGTTTTCATCGCTCGCGTTGAAGAGTATTTCAGAGCATTTTCGCTGCGCGTGTTGTAAAATAACTTGGTAAAACCTCTCCGCGTTTCTCCTCGATCTCTCGCTCTCTCTCCGATCTTCTTCGAGCTTTTCGTTCGTTCCATCTTCTTCGGCTTCTTCTTCGGCTTCCAAAACTTCTTCTTCGTCAGTGCTTAAGGTCTTCCCATGTGGCCCTCTGTAGAGGAACTGCAAGACCTTCTCGCGCTCGAAAATAGAGATTCGCTCGATCGTTCTCTTCTTCTTTCCGTGCCCCATTATTATTATTGTTAGTAGTAGTAGTAGTAGTAGTAGTAGTAGTAGTAGTGTTTTAGTATTTATATCCTATTAATATGACGTTCGTGCGGGATGAGAGAGAGGAGAAAAAGGGTGCGCTTTTAAAATTTAGGGTTTCACATTTAGGGTTTCATGAATTGTTTTCTTTAATATTAATACTGTTATACTTCATCACGCGTTTAAATAATACTATTTATCTATCTATCTATATACACGTGTCATGCGTCATATTTCTACATTCTCTCATCGAGTTTCGTTTTTAACACTCTTCGAGCAAAACTCTCGTTTTTCAAAACAGACAGGATTTCTTTGAGAGTGTATCACAAATAAAACTGCTTTGACTTTTTGATTGCCGAGGCACAAAACATAAATCACGGACTAAGACGACGACGACAGAGATCAAACAACGTAATAATCAAAAGAGAGAGAGAGAAGAGAGAAGAGAGAGAGGAGAGAAATATAGATCTCAAGCGATATCCGGTATGCTCGGATATAATCAGGTGTAATAAAGCGAAAGATATTTGGTTCCAATTCTGTTATAAAATTTCGTATCCACGTTTTTCGTTTACGGATGGATATAAAAAAAGATCCGCGCAGTAGTAGCACTCGATTAACTACCATATGAGCGTGATAAGAAAGTTCGTGTGCGTAATATGTCCACTGCAGTGATCGTAGTGTGAAATAAGAGTAAAAAGCGAACGAAACGAGCTTCTTCGTTTCGTTGCTTCAGGGCGCAGTGAAACTGACAGTAGAGATTTTGAGAGATCGAGAGAGAAAAGAGTTATGACGAACGAGACGAATAATTATACGCATAGTAGTTCGAGTACGACTGGGCAGAATACGAATAACTTATACGACGCGAAGACGTTCGAGGAGGCGTGCGAGTATTGGGCGACCGTTGGCGGGTACGACGGGACGTACGCGTTCCCTTTGAATCGTACGTGGTCGACTGATCCGAAGGACGTTTACGTATCTACCGCCACTAATTCTTCCTCTTCGACGTCGACGACTTCGACGACGACGAGTACGGGAACTCAACGAGAAGCGGAAGAAGAAGAAACGAATAAGATATTCTGTCCATGTTTTTTCGAGCGTACGCCGTCCGGGGGAATATTTCAAAACGTTTTCGCGTCATCGCAATCTTCATCGAGTAACGACGGCGACGAGCAAAATAGTAAAAACGGGTCGTGGATATGCAGAGGATATCAAGGGAAAGGAGGAGGGTTTCAGTTTCAAAGTTCTGGGTTATTAATCGGGTTAATGATTTTTTTTTGCTTCGCAATGACTTGGCGCTTATGGCGAGTGAAAATTCGCGCGCGCGCGCAAGAACAACGAGCCGCAGAGGACTTGAACGAATCCGTTCGTTCCGAAAACAAGTTAAGATTTTTGAAAGAGGACGAGCAGTATAAGACGTGGAACTCGTGCGTGCAACCGGATGGATCAAAAGTTATTTGCGTAGAGTTAATAAATGCTGGTGCTGCTACGCCAAAGGCAAAAAAATCCTCTTCTGATGGCGATAATGATGACGACGACGACAAGAATGATGATTACTTAAACGTTGGAGATATTGAAAACGGTGGCGTGTTTCCTCCTCGCACTACACGCGAAGATGAAGAAGAACAAACTACCGGACGATGGCGAAGAAATAATAGCAATATAGTACTCTCGAATTATTAATCAAGAGCAGTAAACGAAGAAGAAGTTCGGCGAGATTTAGACAATCAATTATATAATCAATTGTATATGAATTGTGCAAATATTTTGTGTGTATATAATTAAAGCGAGCTAGTGAAACAACTTATCTTTCGCTGAATCGGGATTATAACGAACGCTTCCTTTCATGTGGCAACACCAATAATCGGGCATTACGTTAGTCTCAGGGTCTGTGACTACCATAGATTTACTCGTCACTCCGAGAATGGAATCAAAGTGTAAAAACTTCTTCGCGTTCACTTCGCTTCCGAGCGAGTCCTCTAATTCGTCTAAACTTTCGGCAACTTTTTGCAAAACGACGGTTGTTTTCGTGTTTTGAACATCTTCGTTTTGACTCGGGTCGCAAGGTTCACTCTTTTTTGCTCTATCGTCCTCCGATAATTCGTAAGCATCGTGATGTTCGAAACATCTATTCAACGAAATTCGGCTCTCGTCGCTTAAAATGATTTGCTTTGGTATCGTTCTTGATTTCAAATACGCTTCGTTCGTTTCTTTTCCTTTCACGATGACTTTAGCTGAGGAATCATGAACTACATTTTTTGGCATTTGCGGGTGCATCAAAAACGACCGTTCTCGAAACTTACCTCTGCGCCATTGCTCGAGGTTAATCACGTGATCTTGCGGACAAATAAACGGAAGTCTCAAATGCGACCCTGGAAATCGACCGTAATGCGGAAACCAAACTCTATCGATGCCGCATAGAATGGGCGGTATGATTAAAATACGGTCGAGCTTTTTCGCAATCGCTAACGCTTCGTTAATTTGTGCCAACTGAAAGTTGACCAATCGCTCATTTTCGGTGAGTATTTTTTCCTCCTTCGTTGGTATACTTGGAAACGTGCTATCTTTTTCGGGCCATCCTCGTTCGACGAATATATCGAACCCGCCGCGAACTATTTTTTTATCGTCTTCTTTTTCTTTCCCAGCCGTCGTTGTTGTTGTTAAATTGTTGAAAAAGTGAAGCTCGACTCTTGGCGTAAAACTCATGAATTTGCCTTCGAAATACTCCTCCGAATCGCCCATCCAAGCGTTTGCTTCTCTCATCCTATTTCTCTTCCCGGGCGTTCCTCCGTATTGAAACGTCGCATGAACGGCGTACGCGTTTTTCTTCTCTCTCTCGTGTAATCTTTGCACGTAATACGTATGGCCGTTGGAAAACAAACTTACTGGAAGGGCGCCCATTGTCGCCCTGAAATTTCCGTTCCCGTCGCCGTACACTTTTTGTACTCCAGTTCCGTTAATGCCCGTATTACAGCCGCCGTTCAAACTCTTTAAATCATTAAACGCGCTTTGATCCCATAACTTATCATCATTTTCTATGCGCTCGACCCACTCTTTCGTAAGAATTTGGTTCCCTTTGGTCGCTAAAAACCACATGATTCCAATATTACTCGCCGCATGACACGGGTGAAATTCTAATCCTTCGCCGTCGACCATGAACGGCTTTTGCCTTTGTTCCAACATCGTTTCCGACCTTAACTGATCAGAACTGACGAGCATATCTGCGTATGGGTATCTCAAGAAAAATGGCAACGGATTCCTTAACCAAACTACATCGATATCGCTCACTAAGACGTTCACGCCTGATGCCGTAAAATCGCGAATTAGGCGAATCTTATCTCTCCCCATCTGATGAAAATTCCTCGTCCCCCACCCAAAATCGTTCTTAACCGCATCTTTTCCAATCCCACGGCTTCCCATTAACCACGTATTAACTCCAAGCTCTCTCATAGCCTGTTCCATCTTTTCATCCATCGCGCCGACTATAAAATTATGCGCGTGGATTTTCCTTAAATGCGCGACCCAGTTCTTCGCGAAATCCAAGTAATGAAAATTCGCCCACGTGACTATGATCGAGTTATGCTCTGTCGTGTTGTACGCGTGTGTGTGTGAGTTTATGTGTAAGAATAATAAAGAATAATATTGTGTGTGTGTCAGCTTATTAATGTCGCCGAAAAATCCACCGGCGTCCGCGTCACTCGCAAATCGATCCCCTAACGAACGATTCGATCGACGGTCCAAAACACACACACACACACACAGACACAGACACAGACACACACACACACCTCTCTCTCTCTCTCCTTCTCGAGTGCGCGGAAAAAAAAATAGAAAACCTTAAAACGAACACAAAAACGTACCGTCCGCGATTTTCCGAATGATCTCGACCGATAACCCAGTCGCCATGCGTCGCCCGTCCACTGGCTTCGTCTGCCCACTCGTCGACCCTCCGAACACTCTCATTTCTTTCAGAGCGCGTCTACTCCTACTCCTTGCTCTGCTTATCTCGCTCGGACGATCATCGGATTCTTCCCAAAACGATTCTTTCCTTAAAAACTCCCGATTTTCTTCTTCTTCCAACGTTGCAGCGAACTCAGTTTTAGCGGATCCATCGTCCAAAGACGCGGTCGATAGCACGCAGCTAAACACGGTCGCGACGAAGAGCAAGTGCGTTTTAAAAGCGTAATAACGAGTACACCTAGTGCGCATTTTGTTCGTGTTTCTCTCTCTCTCTTAATCTCTCTCGATCTTAATCCCTGTTTTCTGAAGTCATTTCCATTCGTTTTTGAGATTAGTTACATGCACAAAAGTAGTGGGAATTCGCGTGTTTATATATATATATATATATAATAAAGCGAATATTTTTGATCAGAAATCCACTGGGTCCAGTATGCTACTTACCACGCGCGATCTCAGATCCTCTCTCTCTCCTATATCGCTCCCTTTATTCGTTTAATTAATTCAGGGATCAGTAGAGAACGGATCAATGAGCGGATTTTACCCTGTTTTCTTTTATAAGTGATATGCTGATGAGGCGTATTTTAACGCGAAATTCCACGCAGTGCGTTATGTGAAGTCGTAGACGTTTACGCCATGATTCAGACCATCTCTCGACGTATACTCATCAAAGCATCGGCTTCTTCCGAAAATTAAACCACGTCGATAGTTTTAACAGCGTATGAAAGCTTAATAAAGGTAAACGAATGCGGACATGCAAAACCCTAAACTCAGTACACTCCCGCTTTAGGAGTGCTCGTCTCCCGTCTCTCCCTTTATTCGTTAATTAATTCAGGGATCAGTAGAGAACAGATCAATGAGCGGATTTTACCCTGTTTTCTTATCACAGACGCGTATTTTGATGTAAGCATAAACGGTGAAGGTATTTTGCGAATGCATAGACGGACATGCAAAACCCTAAACTCAGTACACCGCTGCATCTCTGCTGCCTGTTTTTACGAAGAGTTTGATTTATTGGATTTCCACAAAAAATCGAAATCAATCAATTCAATACTATGTTTATGCAACGAACGAAATTGCTCGAAACGACGGTCTCGCGA
>Ga0115001_10000775_pt1 | contig 24016 bp, 14 predicted proteins | sample ArcticOcean_MG_C_12_FD_89869 | JGI IMG/M metagenome (GOLD analysis project Ga0115001, IMG submission 89869) | Marine microbial communities from western Arctic Ocean - ArcticOcean_MG_CB8_130 | ecosystem: Environmental > Aquatic > Marine > Oceanic | place: Arctic Ocean: Canada Basin | collected... | reverse complement strand
TGAATACCTGATACGCGAATCGCACATCTCGCGTCATCGGGTTTATCCAGGATCTTAACTTCATGAGCACGCATGAATTGAACAGCTCTGTCAAGTTTAGATATTCCCTTGGACTGAGTTGGCTGACTTTGTGATGTTGTTAAGGATATAGAATCTTTTTCCCTCTTGCGCATCTTGACTTCGGCTTTGAACGAAGGTGTATTCATCAGCTTGCCGTTTTCAAGAGAACGGAGTAAAATCGCCAAAGATCTCGTGACGAGTTATATTTAGTACTAATGTATCAACCAGATTTTATTGTTTTTATTTCTCAAAACCTAATGTACTGTACTAGGAAATAGGATAGGTATGTAGTAGTTTAATTGATTAAAATTGTTCAAATTGTGTAGTATCATCGTAACGTAAGTCTTTGTATATTTAATAGCGTGCACACTATTTATTTATGTAGCAGTCTTTGGACGTATGTCCAGAACTGGTAGAACTCGATTGCCCACTCGCGCTCATTTTTTTGGACGGCGACGTGGCCGTTAATTCCTGGGTTGCGAAGAAGCTGCTTAAACGCGCTATATACTTCACGTGGCACGAGATCGTCTGCTTCCTGTATTGACAATCGTCTCGTACTTTGCAACGTTTGCGCTACGCGTTGCGCATTTGCGATGATTCTACCGTCGAGTCCGGCCAGTCTGGCAACGGAAAGACCACACGAACCAAAAGGCGCGGCGCCATCGCATAACTCGTAGTTGTATTTTACCACGTCGCGAGTTTTCTCGTTTATTTCGGACGACATATGACATGATTTGAAACAAAGTGCGCTCGAGGAGGCGAGATGTTCGTGCAAATCGTGGAAGTGCGTCGTGAATAGAGTAATAGCAGTGTTTGACTTCATTAAAGAACGAGCAACGGCTGATGCGATTGCATACCCGTCCGACGTACTCGTTCCTTGACCGATTTCATCCATAATCAGAAGAGAAAATGTGTTCTGCAAAGCTACCTTCATCGCCGTCGCACACGCAGTTGTTTCGGCCAAGAACGTCGATACTCCAGATTGTAAATCATCTCGCAATGTTCCACATCTGACTACGAGTTGATTCATTGGCGTTAAAACGCACTCTGACGCTGGTACGTGAGCTCCTATTTGCGCGAGTATGACGGTCAAACCAATCGCACGCGCCAAGGTTGTTTTGCCTCCCATGTTCGGTCCAGACAAGAGCGCAAATCTTGGACATTCAATCGGTTGATCAGCTTCGTCCAAACTGCATCCGCCGAATTGGGCGTTATTCTTTACGATAATCTGACCTCGAGACGAGTCCAATAACGGATGATAAAAATGGTTCATGGAGATGATTGGCGTTCCATTGCAATCGCGTGGTTTAAGAAATCTGGGCACACAAAATTCCATCAAATCATCTTCTGCTTTCAATCTGGAGAATGAATTCAACGCATCGATATCGGCGCCTATTCCAATAAGAGCGCGCCATAAACGTTTATGAGCGGCGAATTGCGCTATGACAGTTGTGAAAGCTCGCGCTCCAGCGCGATCGGCTCGGTCGAATAAGAATGCTGCGCGCTCGTCCTCCACGATTCGATTTTCAATTTCTTCTTCATCGTCGTTTCCGGTCATTTGATATCGTTCAATTTCAAAGTTTCGCTCTTCATTTTTCTTAGCGCGGCGCATATTTCTTTCATGATCCGCTTCGGTGGCATCGGCATCGGCTTGCGCGTACGTTTTGAAAGCTCTTTTATCGGGAGTTACGATTCTGATCTTTCTATGCGCGTTCTCTTCGTCGTTTATCTTGTCCACTCTTAGCGCTTCACGAACGTCTTCAAGAAGTGGGCAAGCTGTTTCACCAAAAGCGATTGCTTGCTCGATAATTTTTGGAACGACGTTATTTTCAGCACTGGGTGGATGGTCAACACAAAAATTTTGCAAACCTTTTAAAGATTTCGCTAAAATCATTAAACACTCTACAGCTTTGGAAAACCCATCGAGTCTTGGTTGGTTAGTTTCCCAGAACGCGACGAGTGCGTCGTCTAACGTTTCACCTTCGTTGAGACTTTCCATGGCGTCTGCAAAGACCTCGTCAGATCCCGTGGCGCCTCCTATCGTTGCCGCCGTTAAACTTATAACAGCGTCGCGTTTTAATATAGAGGAAGGATCCGTACCGTCAATTAAAACATTCGCATTAGCGTCAATCATGCTCGCACAGTTGTGAGCGAGATTCAGACACTTTGTTAGCGAGCGCTCGCAATCGCCGTGAGGAAGTTTGCGCTTTAAGTAATCGCGCATCGCGTATTTCTGTTCTTGATTGTGCTGACCGCCACCGCCGCTGAAATCTTTCAGCAAGAATTGAATCGCGTCCTGTCTCGCCATGATGTCGGAAATCGAAACGAGAGGACAGAATACCATATCGCGCACGCGTCGTTTTCCATGTGGCGTCGTGCAATCTCGAGAGAGGGAAGCAATCAAGGAATTTTTACCTCCTTGCGTGACATTAAGCTCTTTCAAGGCGTTGCCATGAAATTCGAGCATCGTTCGACGTGATGATGATCCATCGCGTTGATTCAAGTCGCCGTACTCTTGGGCGTCGATATTAATTAAAGATGCCAACGTGTCATACTTTGCAGATTTGAATATCGCGTCAGATTGACCAGCCCAAGCGCAGAATCGAATACCGAACGCTAATGCGATGAGACCTGCGTTGCCGCAACTCTCAACTGCTCGTCGCGTGTCGGTGTCGGTTTCGAACTCAGCTTCGCCTGCATATTGCCTAATTGCTCGTTTAACGTCAAGTATATTAATCGATGGTAAAGGATCGCAGCCGCGCTCAAGGACGCGAATGACTGGATTGTTCCGTAACGACGCGTGGTTGGCGTAGCTATCTTCGTTAATATTCTTGTCGTTATCATCATTAAAGTCATCGTAGCGCGCGAGTTCTTCATTGCTTGCGAATGCACCGGCGCTAACGCTAACGTAGTGTCTTTTAATTGCTCTTTTCACGTTTGAAGAGCACGCGTTTGGACCGCGCATGGAAATGATAATCTCTTTTGGTCGCGTTTGCGTAAGTATCGAAACTAGCTTTGCAAAAGAAGTTTCATCGTCGTCGTCTTTCTTGTTGTTATTTTTTTCTTCGTCGTAGCCTTCTTCTTCTTTCTTCTTCTTATTATTGCGGGTAATCTTGATTGAACCAAACTTTACGTTGCCTTTGTCTGCATCAATTAGGCAAATTCCGAGTGAATCGCCTTCTTGTGCGAGTAAGCACGCCCACGAAGATTGGTCGACGTCGTCAATGAGAAGCCCTTTATTCAAACTAGGGGTGATGATTTCGACAACTTTGCGTTCGCAGAGCTTTCTTTTCGGATCGATTTCTTTACCTTCTGCGCATTTTGCGACGGAATATCCGTGCGCGATAAGTTTCGTCGCCCAATCTTCAAACGTATAAGTGGGAAAACCAACTTTGCGCATGAAACCTTTGTTTTTGCCATTCAAGCGTAAACCGATTGATTCGCCCGTATCGGCGTCGTTTTGAAAGAGATTAAAAAATCGTCCAACCTGTATGCACATTAAACAATCCATCATTTGCGATTTAACGCTCCAATAGAATCTCGCGAATGGCGGTAATTGCTCGAGCGCGCCGGTTGGAATGAACAGAGAAGATACATCTGGAATCAATTCTGCGTGTGTTTCCGTATCAATATTTGTTGCGCGAGGCAATCTATTCGTAACGAGTTCTTCGCCTCGAGAGACGTTTCTCGAGTCGAGCTGTTGTTTCACCCAAGAAGGTATGTTTGCGCTGTCGTTCTTCTTCTTATTGTTGTTGTTCGTCTCTTTACTGTAAGGGGTGTTTATTTCAAACTCGTCTGCGTCTGCTTCTTGCTGAAAACTGCCTCCTCTTAAGGCATCGAGTAAAATACGTTTCTTCAATCTTTTATTCTTCTCTTCGTTGTTATTTAACGTTTGTTGTGCGTTATTGTGATTATGTTTACCTCGTGGTAGATCATCTCTCGTCATCGCGATAGTATCGAGCATAGAACTCGTCGTCGTTCCAAGTGAAGAACTATTATTATTATGATTATGATTATTGTTATTATTGTTATTCGTCGTCGTCGTCTTCGTCGTCGTAGGTATTTTTGTTTGAAAAGAAGAAAACGACTGTCCTTGTTTATTGTTATTATTATTACGAAGCATGAACGAGGTGTCACTGACATTGTTATCATTATTATTATTCAAATGCATTGATGCCCTTTTCGAGTTAGAAGGTGATTGATGCATGAATGTTGGTGTTTTCATCGGCGTCGTTACGTTCGTTATCGCGCCGCTCTTTCGTTTCTGTTTTTCTCTAAAGAACCCTTCGCCCGTTGCCTGAACAGCAGTAGCTCTTTTATTGTTACGACAGTTAAAGAAGTGCTTCGGTGAACCCGATGAAAGAAAGAACGCGCGTCTAGCAGCTTCAGCGGCGGTGACGTCTTCTTCGTCTTCTCCGTCAGAGTTCATTATTATTATTATTAATTGATTAATAAATTTATTATTATGCGCGCGCGCGCGTGGGTGTTTTCACGTTTTTTTAAAATTAGGTATTTTGTGTGTGTTTTGAAAAAGATAAAAAGAACAGGACAGACTGCAGGATGATAGATGCGCTAGAAAAATGATTGACAAACTCTCTTTTAATCTATAATTTGCTAGGATCTATTACGACGTGTTTAATCGATTGTCTGTCATATGTATACACAGCGTGTATTAATTCCGTTTTTGAATCTTGAATGACAGCCGGATACGACATTTCGATAGGTTTCTGTTTCTTGTTCTTATCAATGTTTTTGTCGCTCAATCTACCGTCATCGAAATTCTCAATCGTTATACTTTGCTTCCATGTTAAACCATCGTCGTGTGAAATCGCAACGTTTAATTTTCCTCTACCTAAACTTTTCAATCCCCAAGAGTGATTATAAATTATGACGACACGCCCATCCTTCAATTTGACGCAATCGATTCCGCTATTCGGGCCCGGCAACGAAGTTGGTTTTGCCTTCATCCAACGTATCCCTTCTAAATCTAATGATTTGCTATAAATTATATACTTCTTTCCGCGAATGAATGTTTGTTTCTTTATTTTTATTTGATCAGCGCGTCTTCCTTTATCATCGTAATCTGTCGCCGTTCGCGCAACGATTCTTAAGAAACCGTCGTCGCCGCGCCAAATAGAAGGTTGGATCGCGTTTCCGTCAAATGGAATCTCTACATTCTCTCGAGCGTCCCACGTTTCACCATAATCATGCGAGCGCTCTATAATCAACTTCCAATTTCTAGATCCGTCTTTTGAATTCGCCTCTCGAGAAGAGGGCACTAACCATAAACCGCCTTCTTCTACCAAAACCTTGTTCTTCGCAGGTCCAATTACATTGAACGGTAATTTCGTCGTGCTCTGTTCATCCCAAATCTTGCCAGTATTTCTTAGTCGTTTAATATAACCCTCCCAAACTGACGGGTGCTTTCCAGTTTTGTAAAACAGCGCGAGCTCGTTATTTCCTTTATTTACTAGAACTGGATTCCATAACGATTCGTATTGCATTTTACAACCGTCGCCGCCTTTACTTATAGCGCAAGCATTCTCGTTCGGTTCAAAAGCATTCACGGCAACATTGGGATTTTTTTGCCACGAATTCTTCTTTGAATCATAAATAGATGTATAGATAGCCACATCGGGTGCGTTCTCTTCTGTTCCCGCAAACCATGAAGCGAGAAGATTTCCGTTATCGAGAGCGCAAATCGTTGCCGAATGAGATGACGGAAACATTCCAATGGGGAATATGTAATTGGAAGAAATAATAGCATCTGCCGTTGATTTTGATTTTGATGTCGATGATAATTGAGCTGCGTCGGATGTATTATCTGCTTCTATTATATCACCATTCGTCGATGAGGTTTCTTTAGGAGAAAGCTTATTATTCGGGTTCTCACCTACTTCTCTCTTCAACAAGGGATCGAAATAGGCCAATATTACGAACGCAGTAAATATTATAAACATTCTTGTTCGTCTCTTGCGTATTCTAACCCCACAAATGGTCTCTATATGCCCGCTACCTGTCGAAATTGATTGTTGTTGCGTCATCGTTCGTTTTTCGTTTTGTTCATTATGTTACGATTACTATTACTATTACTATTATTATTATTGTTAAATATATATCCTTAATGAATTTAGCATCAGTGTGTTTTTGTAATTAAATACACACAAGAACAAGGCAATGAGATGAACATTTTTACTATTAAATAAATCGATCATTTAATCCATCAAGCATGTCGTACTTTATGTGAAAGAAGTGAAGAAATATTTATCAAGCGCGAGCATACTTCTTCTATTTCTCTATTTCTGTATTTAGCAGTTTTAGCATTTAGGGGAGTTTTCCATCAGATTTCATAGCAAAGACGTCAAAAGAATTTTGTTACACACTTTTCATAATCGGATCGATCGATCGAATATCGATGACAGGGAAAAGGAAGAACGCAAACGATAGTAATGATAATAAGAAGAAGAGTGACACATTAACCACTATCATCGGTAGCGATTTCGCACGTTTCATCGCAGAGAAAGAAAAAGAAAAAGAACGACATATAACACCTAGCCGTCAAGAAGGAGGAGAAGATGAAGATGAAGAAGAAGTGAAAGAAACAGTAGTGAAACAAATAAATAATAATAATAATAATAATAATAAGAGTGATTTACAACCAACGCCATATAGTCAGCTCGCGAAATTAGACGAAGGAATGGATAGATGTTTTCGAGCAAATCGTAAGAGAGCTCGTGATGCGCAAACGTTATTGAAGAGAGCGAAAAAATTGAAGGAGGTCAAATTCTTTAATAGGCTAATTCGAGATTTCGCAAACGATAAACAATTTGGATTCGCAGAAGAAGCATTTCGCATAATAAAAGAAGAGTGTAATGGAATCAAACCGAATGTGTATTCATACACAAACCTACTCAACGCATGTGTTCGTGTTGGCGAATTAGAGCGAGCGAGAAAAGTATTCATGGCGATGGAAAAAGAGTGCGAAGAAAAACCAAACGAAGTAACTTGTACGGTTTTCATTAAAGGATTATGCGAAGAAGGATTGATTGCAGAAGCGTTAAAGTTGGTTGAAGATATGGTTCGTGGTAAATTTGAAAGACCGAAAGCAAACGTGAGAACGTTTTCGACTATTTTGAGAAACTGCGTTAGGTATCGAGACGTAAAATCGGCTGTGAAAGCGTTTGAGTTGATGCGTGAATGTTTTGATATTCTTCCAGATGCAGCATGCTACGAATATCTCTCAAAGACGTATGCTTCTAGATTAGATGTAGAAAACGCCGAAAAAGCTTTGAATGATTTGGAGTTGCAAGTTGATGAAAAAGGGGCAATGTTAGAAATACCTGCGTCGGCGTTGGCGACTTTAGCCGGCGTCGCAGCGACGACTGGCAAGTACGACGTCGCGAAAAGAGCGATTGAAATGTGTAGAGATAGAGCTGAAAAAGAACAACTGAAACAAGTAGATAATACTGATAATAATAGATATAGTAATGGAGACGGACAGAATAAACAACATACAGGTGAAATAATATCATCTTCTGTTCAGAAATTTTTCAAAGCGAGAGCGAATGACGCAATCAGAGAGATCATGGAAATAGAAGAATTTCTTTCAGAAGAAAATGAACATTTACGAAGAGCTGCGAAAAAGCGTGCGGAAGCTTTCATTGTCAATGGAATGACTAAAGATATTATTCATGTAAAAGATAACAGTCATGAAGAGAGTGAGCGCGAACAATATTGGCTGGAAAGAAATAAAAGGAACGGCGATAGACCGTTAGCAAAAAGAAAATTGGAGGTTTGTTCCGGTCACGGTGATTGGATAACGTCGAGATGTGCAAAAGAAACCGATGGTACTGAATGGTTCGGTATCGAAATGCGAGAGAATCGCGTGGTGTTGACTTGGATCAAGTCCTTAAGATTGGGCGTTCAAAATTTAACCATGCTATGCGGTTTAGCTCACGATTGCATGCGTAAGAAGATACCAAACAATGTCTTGGATGAGATTTATGTAAACTTCCCCGATCCTCCAGAATGGAACGGGAGTGCGAATTGTCTCGTCGACTCAGCTTTCTTGATCGAATCCCATCGTACACTGAAGGTTGGAGGGTATTTAATTTTAGTGACGGACGACCCAGGTTATGCCATGCGAATGTGCCGAGAACTATCTCTCGTTGTCCCGACCATGTTTCAGGCAACTGCGAAAGACGGAAAGCCATTTGAGAATAGCTTACCGAGTGATTATGGTTTCTCCTACTTCAACGCTTTGTGGTCAAACGGCAATTTGAACGATAGGTATTTCATGAAATACATAAAATGAGCTTTCAGAAGATATCGCTTTATTGTTCTCGGGTTAAACGAAGGATATAAGACACATTAGAATAGCTAAGAAAAGTCTGCGTAACGAGCTATCGAATTTCGGACATTTGGTTTCTATTCTAGTGAATAATCGTGATTATGATTATGTTGAATCCGAATCCGGCGGCGACGATGCAAAAAAGATGCCTCTTTAAGAAATCCTCTTCTTCTTCTTTTCCGCTCTAGCAGACGATTGTTTGAACACGGTGAAACTTCTGATGATAACTATAGCAAATGCAGCGGCGACGCACGCCGAAGCGCATATGAATGCCCTACCTCGAGACGCTGCAAACACAGATCCTAACAATACGGGCATGATTATGCGCGCGGATGAGTTTATTGCCGAATCAAAGCCCATTACAGCTCCTCGCGACGTCGTTGGGACGCATTGCATGAGCAGAATTGGTATCGATGGAGTGAATAAAGGTACTCCACAACAGTACAAAAATGCCCCCAAGCCTATAGTGAATGGAGTGTTCGAGATACCAATTATGAATAATCCAGATGCGACGAGCGCTAAGCCGATACCGCACGTCTTCGTTAAACCAAGCATTTTGAATATTGGGGCAAACAGAAGCGACGAAATGCATAGCGAAACTAACGATAAAGACGTAAGAGTGGCTCCAATCATCGTCGGTCCCATGCCTGCAGTTCTAGAAATGACGAGAGGGAAGAAGGAATCAAACGTCGATTGTCCCGCATTATATAAGAACGAAATAACACAAATAGTGCCAACTGCTGCGACTAAGCTAATACCTAGTGGACAACTCAGATTATCGGCATCGTATGGCATATTATCATCATCATCATTTGCTGTTGTCTGCTCTTTCGATTTTGTCATATTATCATCATCATTATTATTATTATTATTATTATTATTATTATTATTTGGTTCTACGACGAGAATGAGGACTAAAATTGAAGCCAAAATTGAAGCGTATCCAGTAAATGCAATAGTCGCGGATAAATCAAATCCTGAACATATAATTCCTCCCACCGTCGGTCCAACGACAAAGGCTAAAGTACAACACGCTTCTCTCCATCCCATCAAACGCGCAGTAAACGCGCCATTATTCTTCGATGATACGCTCGATCCAACATCTGCCAAATACGCCTTAATGACCGGTGACGCTCCTGAACAACATCCGGCTAATACGCGTAAACCTAGAAACGTTTCGAATGAATATCCGAGAGAAACACACTTTGCTTGCGCTATTAAACTCGCGCCTACGCCTAAAAGCGATAATGTCATAATCTTTTTCCTACCAATCAGTGGTAAATCTGATAATCGAGGCCAAACAAAAAGCGCAAAAAACATTCCGAATGGATACGCGCTCGTTAAATAGCCTATTTTCGATCCAGGAATTGCAAAATGCCTTACTAATTCTGGCGTTATCGGCCCAGTTGCCGTGAATCCTAGCAAGTGAAAAAACGCTGCTAACATAACGGCAATAATTGATACGGTTTGTTCAAACGGTATTTTATAATTTCCGTTGTCATCAACACCTTTTATTTTTTGAGTCACTGCTGATGTCACTAGTTCCATTCTTCGTCGTCGCTTCTTAATAAAAAATGATGATGCCGATGCTGATGCTGATGCTACTGATGCCGATGCTGATGATGCGACTAATTCCATTCGTCGTCGTTGCCTCGAATTTTTATTTTTATTAATATTGTTTGATATTATTTTTTGTTTCGTTTTCAAAAAACCTTGTTCGCTCGAACAACAATAAGAAGTAGAAGAAGTAGAAGTAGTAGTAGTAGAAGTAGTAGTAGTAGAACGTCGACGACGACTTTGGTTATGTTGAATAGTAAAAGAACGCGTCGTTATTGATGATGATTCCAATATACTTAAGCAGCGCATAATTAATTATTATCAGGCTTCTTTGTGACCATCATAAAAGTAGATGATATAGTACGTACACTGTAGATATAAAAAATTGTCATCAGCAATAAGTATTGTTTCAATTGTTTCAAAACAGCAAATAATACACAGCGACGACGACGACGACGACGACGACGACTTTGAACGATGTTATCCAAAACTACTAACGTATCACTTTACGATGGACAAGAGCGAGGAGAGAGAATACGCATGAGAAGAAGAAGAATAAACAATAAAAAGATGAAAATAATATCCAAAGCACGTCAGAACGATTGTGTTTATGAAACCGTTCACCTAGGTATCACTAAACACGGTATTGCGTTCAAGTGCATGAACGCAATATGCTCAGAAATGATTAAGAAGCATGGCATCATAGATGGACAAATAATCGTCCATAGCAGACATACGACGACTGCTGTGACTATTAACGAAATGGAAGACCGATTGGTCGATGATGCTAGACAGTTCTTATTGAAGCTTTGCCCACCGTTATATCCATATTTACATAACGACTTACACGTTCGATATCCACCAAACGACGATAGATGGAAAGGAACGGTCGAAGAGTGGAGGAAACAAGAACCGTTAAACGCGCATTCGCATTTAATTGCTATGTTATTAGGACAATCTGTCGTCGTTCCGATATCAAATGGCAAAATGACGCTCGGAACGTGGCAATCGATTTTGTTCGTCGAACTAGATGGTGAGCGAGAGCGAACGATTGGCATACAAGTATCAGGAACCACCACTACAACGAGCAGCGAATGAATGCTTAATAATAATAATATAATCTCTGTAAATATGTACTGTACTTTTTTATTACACACACACACACACACACACACACACAATCTACGCGTTTACGCACACACAAACAGTCTTTCGCTGTTTTCACACAGACACACACACGGTTCTCACTCTTCTTTCTTACTTTATTTTATTTCAACGACAACAACAACAATACGATGAATATTTAATTTTTCGAGGCAATCACTGACGCGAACGACGCGCTTCCGCCGCCCCATTTTGGCTTCTCCGTCTCATTTGCGACGGCAGTAGTAGAAGGAGCGGCTTTCTTCAAAGGAGCGTTTAAGAGAAAATCTTGTGATTCTTTGCTTCCATCGGCAAACATATCAAAATCGTCATCGTCCATATCCGCCCAGTTCATGGCCTTTTTCGTGCTCAACGAAGCTTTTGGAGTGACCATATCGAGCTTCTCGGCAAAGGACGAAGTAACCGCAGCGGCGGCGGCTAAGTTGGTATCCAAAGTCGGCAGCGCGTCTTGCTTTTCTTTACCTACTGGCTTGAGGAAACCGCCAACACCGGCTGTTGTCTTCTTTTGCGTACTCTTAAAAAGCTTCATGGCCATCGTTTCTTTCTCACCAGTAGTAGTAGTAGTAAACGCAGCTACTCCTCCTCCCCCATTTGGAGTTTCGTTATCGGAAACCATCTCTTCGTACGACGGGAGTTCTTCGGTTAAGTCTTCGCAGTTCATGGTGGATGTTTTCTTAATCGTCGCCGCTGCCGCTGCTGGCGTTTTTGCAACGGCTGCCCATGACGGTGTATTTTCACCATCAACATTTTCTTGAGCAGAAGCAGCTTTCTCAACCGTGCTCGGTGGAGACATGGACGTATCCAACATCATATTAGTATCATCGTCGTTCTCCTTTGCTGCTCTCTGGACGGACTTTCTCTTTCTTTGGCGCTCCTTAGCCTTTTCCTTCTCTTCCGCAAAGACTTCGTCGTAAACTTGCGCCTCGACGCGTTGTTTGAACAACGCCCAAAACACCCCCCCAGGTGTGCGTCTGCGCGTACCATCTGTTGTTTGCATCCCACCTTTGTTCTCGATGTTTTGAACTTCCGAAGCCAAGTTTAATACCATATCGTTGCCACAAGTATCACAAGCTCTTTTCATCAAAGAAGTCTTTGGCTCGCCCAATTGTGCGCACACGTCTTTCGCAATTCTACCCATATCGGACATCCTCGACCCGTTTGCAGATTTTCGTCTGTTTGATTTAAACGCTGGAGAATTAGATGCGTGGTGTTTCCTTTTATTTCCATCAACGTTTATTATGTTATTATTTTTAGCACCTGCAACTCGTTGTCGGTTTTGCAGCGGCTGCTGCAGCTGCTGCTGGTTCTTATTATTATTCTCGAATTTTAAATTTCTGCCAATAATGTTGCTTCCCTTATTACAGGCAAAGAGCTCGTTCAATAACGAAACACCTGTCAAGGCAGAAGAAGAAGAAGAAGAAGATTTATTCATCACAATCTCGATACCAGCAGCGTTAATACTGTTCGTTAGATTTTGTTGTTGTTGTGATGCGACGAGCATTTTCGGTGCTTGTTGATGATGTTCATTGACTTCATCGGCTGAGATTAATTCAAAAGTGTCCTCAACTACTCTGACATCTTCGAAGTCTAAAGTTGCAGCGCTCATTATTATATTATATTGATTAATATATATATATATATATGTATGTATATATATATACGATAAACAGATCGAATTTATTCGAAAGAGAGGAACTGTATATATCCCGTTCTTTTAGAGATGTAGATTAATATTATCTCTATTACTCGTGCGATAACGATGAAGAGAAAAGTGCAAAGAGAGACGTTGCGAAGTTCTGTCGTTTTTGAATTTGAAAATTTTATACGCGCGCGAGAAAAAATTGTTTTATTTCGCGAGCGTTGTCTGCTGATTGTTTAGAGAGGCATCGCAGCAGATAACCAGCAGATATTATTATCTGATTATTGTTTCTGCTGCTCTCGGTTTCCTCATAAAAGCACACAGATAAAAAAAAATAAAATATATAAAATGTTTACTACGATGTCCATGAAAACAACTGTCGCACCGGTACGCCGCATATCTATCCCTCGTTTTTTAATCATCACGTCGCTGTGTCGTTTTACTGTCGTTCTTTTTGTTGCACACACTTCCGTGCGCCGCGCGTTTTACGAGAGCAAAAATGAAATAAAATAAAATAATTCCACCCCACCATCACGGATTGGAAAAGAGGAGATAACAACACACAAGTATTTAATAATAATAATAATAATGAAGAATATTATAACATGTAAAGTGCTTGAGAGAATTCTTGATTACTAAACAGAATAGTAACGATTATTATTATTATTATTATTATTGTTGTTGTTGTTGTTGTCTCTCGTGATATTAGAGAGAGAGGGAGAGAGAGAAAGAGTATTAGAAGAAGGAGGAGGAGAATTAGAGAGTATCTTCTCGCATCCTCGCTCTTTGTGCTGTGCGATCACACATATCACAAGAAAAGACAGCAGAGAGAGAGAAAGGGAGTCTTTTAAAAATAACAAAAAACTAAACCTATAATAATTATTATTATTATTTCTTATCATATAGGTCGCGCAACCGGCTGCTCAAAAGACGAACAACGCCGTGATGAGATTCAACAAATCCGCCGCCTTGGCCGCCGCCGTCGTCGTATCGTTCTCGAACCCGGTTATGCAAGCGCACGCCGGTTTGACCGAAGACTTGCTCGCTTCATCAGCCGCGAACAAAGAGTTGCACGATAAACAAAGAGCAATGACTTCATCCGCTAACTTCGAACGATCACGAACTGTCACTGATGGCTTTTGCAAGTTCCCTGATAACCTTTTAGGTTGCGAAAATGCCGCCGAATTCGGATCGGTAAAATTCTTATCGGACGATTTGAAGATGGAATGCGACGGGACGAAGGATGGGAAAATCTGCGCCTCTGAAGGCACGTTCGCTGGCAGCAAGGGTGGATCCGTTTTTGGCTTGTAAGTTTTGGTTATTATTATAATTATTACGATTTAGGGGCAGGTTTAAAGATACTATATTGATAATAAGAAAATGAATACGTGCTAAATATGACTCTCTACTATTTTCTATTTTTTCATCATGCGTCAGTTTTGTATTCTTGCTTGAATGGTAAGACAGCCGCCTCACATCAATTCTTCTTCTTCTTCTTCTATAAATATATTATGGGCAAACAATACGATTGTCATAAACAAAAGTATTACGTGCCGCAGAACCTAAGACCAGATCAAATCTTAAACTTGAAACAGTTATCGAAAAAGGTGAAGAAATCAAAGTCTCAGCAAACGAAACAACTCTTAGGGAAAAAGAAGAAAACTGCGTTGAAGTTAGAGAACAGGAAAGGGAAGAGAGGGAAGAGGAACGAGGCCAATCCTGAGTTTAAGAAGAACTTAAAACAGGCGAAGAAGTTGAAGACATCGAAGCGAAAGGGCAAAGTCAGTGGTCATTGGTAATATATATTATAATATATATTTAATATATAATAATAATAATATATAATAATAATAATAATGTCTACTACGCGCAAGAGAGCGGCTGATGATGATGATGATGATGATTTTGTTAAAAAAACATCATCCTCACCATCAGCAGCAGCAGCAGCAGCAGCAGTAGCAGTAGCGAATAAGCACAGGGACAAGGCCGAAAAGTTTGTCTCAAAAATAGCCGAATTTCTAAGAGAAGCCGTGAACGAAAACGAAGATTGGAACGACGACACTGTTAAGAACGCGTTTGAAGAATCCGTAGAAGCTTTACCAAACAAGTCCAAAGTGAGGAAGAAGATCAAAGCCGATTTAGAGTTATATAAAGAGCTTTTAGTTCAACGAGTATTCAGAGAAAACGAGTGCAAACCGCTCGAGGAAATCGATTCTGAATTGTACAAGTTGAAGAAAGAAATTGAAGATCCAGATAACGCTTGGTTCGCGATGACGCAAAAAATTCCGAAGGACTGGTCGACATTAAATCTCGCCGAACTCCTCATTCAAGCCGATTATGCAATGAAACGAATGTCTTTCGATATTCCGAGTTATATTTGGCGCGAATGCGGCGCAGAAGCGAAAGATATCGCATTAGCCGAAGTTAAACGAATCGAATCCATGAAGACGAGTATCGACTGTGTGGAGAGATGCGTGAAGTATTTCATAACAAACACTACTGCTTCAAATGTTAGTAAAGACGACGCGAGAGGGTTGTCGGAAATTTTAGGGAAAATTACTTCAATCGCAAGTTTGCGTCGCGCCGCTGGATGCGTTTTACAATGCCCAGCGGAGTTGCAGCGGTACATTTCGCGGCTAGTTTTCTTCAAATACGCTTTCCGAAAGCATGCGCGTAAGATTTTTTTACCATCCTCAACGAAAGAACAACGAAGAGATCGAGATATTACAGCCATGCACGATGGAGCTATTTTGTGCGGCAACTATCGCGGTGATCTCATTCATTACTTAGCAGAGTGCATTGCGAGCAAAAGTGCAATCTCGTTGAAAAAGAACGACGGCGATGATGTAAATAATATCATGTTTTCAACTTCTAAGTTTGTTCTGGATCTGTTGCCAAACATTATCGACGAGGATGACGAAATATTCGAGGCCGCTTTAGGAATGGGCGGGTTTAGTGAAGAGTGGGAAAAGCAAGCTAAGCGTGCAATTGGGTTAAAGTTAAACTCAACGACGAAGACGACGACGACTAATTCAGAGGACTTTAGTAAAACAGCAAGCAGTAAAAGTGGTCCACAACTCGTGAGACGTCCAATGCTGCAGCAGTGGAATTACGAGAATCAAAATTTTGAAGACGTTCCATCAAATTTTAGCGAAGAAGTTAAATTAAGTATGTCTTCTCTCGATCTCAACAAAGATGATGATATCCTTGATGACGATGATTTACCGATGAGTGATCCGGACATGATGATTGATGAATCCAAGTTTTACGAAGAAGAGCAATTGGAAGTCCCTCGCGAGGAAATAAAAATCTCCGATGAAGAGAAGAAAAAAAAAGACATAGGAGATGAAAACGACACGGCGAGCGGAACGATCGGTGAAGTTAGGGCATATTTTGATTTTATGCGAGTTTTACGTCGCTATATTAACATGCTCAGGGCTAAAAGAACAAGCGTCGGTCGTCTCAAGGCTGATACTTTAATGCGTTGTACCGGGAGCACGCCCGCTCCAACGCTTTTACTCGCAAAATTGCCAGAAGGAATGATTAGAGCCATCGATCCATCGTCTGCTTCAGTAGAGCTTTCAGCAGTTTCTGAAGAAGCTTTTGAAGCTATTTTTGTTGCGTGGATCTCGGCAAAGAAGTTCTTAACAACCGCGCATTTGAATCCCGAAAAGGCGACGAACGACGATTTATTCTTCTTCGATGGCAACAACGACGAAGGTGCCGCTGCCGCAGTGGCAGAATTTCAGCGAGCGATGATGATGGATTCGTCCAACCAAGCACCAAAAGATTTGAATGCTGCTTCTCGCACAGCGGCGTTGGCGGCGGCGGTCGGGGCCAATAAAAATGCGGATATCACCAAAGTTGTCAATAACGACAACGAAGAAAAAGAAGAGGAGGAAGAAGGCGAGCGAGAGTTTGATCCAGATGTTGAGAAGGAAGTTTTAGATTTTCTCGATGAGTTGGCTGGCGATGATGATGTTTCCGCAGAAGAAGAAGATGGTGAAGAATCAGATGGAGACTTTGAAAAAGAATAAATAGCATGTGCAACTACAGTACCAGTACTACTAATGGTAATATACACAAACACATACTCTCTGTTTAATTAATTAATTTTTCCACGCTTCGTTTGCTGCTGTTTCTTAGCTGCAGAAGCTGCTAATAATTCTTGTCCTAATTTGTTCTCAAACTTGCGTTGCTGCGATGCAAAGATTGAAGTAAAAAAAGCAACCATCACAAAAATACCAATTAATATCGGCGTAAAGCCAGTACTCGCTCGACAAAATAAGATCAAAGTAGTAGCAGAACTACCTTCTTTGCGCATTTTTGCGCCGCAAAAAGCTCTAGAAGCAACGGCTAAACCAGTGGCGCAAAATAGACAAAAATAACGAAGGAGTTTTAGCTTTTCGCTCGATTCCATTTTCCAAAACCAATCGAAAAACCCAAACCCACCTCCGGCGGGTGCGTTGTGATGCCATACCGTAAATGTAGTGCGACCTTTTTGCGCAACAAAGAATAACTCTTTTTCTATAGTTTTTATTACTCCTACTACGTCGTCGGCATTAGTAGAGCTATTAATACTCTCGATTGTAAATGTCGTCTTATCGGACGCGACTGCGAACATGTATTCATCGTGAATGACGTGCCAATGATTTCCAAACTTCTCCGAAAGTTTGTTCCTCATTTCTTGCGCTCTAGTTTCCGTATTCTCTAAAGTTATATCGTTCAACGCGTCTAAGGCTACTTTTGCCACGCTTTCTGGTAACGTCTCTTTGCCTTCGATCAAAACCGCCGCTGTCGATGAATACGAGCTTTTCTTCTTCGTAGTATTAGTAGTATCATTCTTTCCATTTATTTCTATTTCATTAATTAACTCTGCAGTCGTCTTCTTTTTATCGTTCTTATTATTATTAGTCGTTGTTTCCTCTTTCATCGACTCGTAAATCAATATTCTCAACTGTTTCGGTTTCAAATCGAATACGATGTATGTTAAAGTTCCTTTTCGATATTTCACGAATGCGGAGAAGTCGTTCAGGCCACAGACGACGTTCGCGTTTGGTTTCCCTAAGACGATCTTAACATAAGTCGCTATCGCTTTTAATTCTTGTTGAGTGAACGTTTTAGTAGTCGTAGGAGCAGAAGTGAATAGTTCTGGTGCCATTTGTCTCAAAGCATTCCTTGAAGTCCTCAACGAAAGTATTCTTACTTTCTTTGGAGTATCGGCGCGAACTACGCGATACAGGTTTGGATTCATTATTGACTTATTTATAATTTATTTTATAAATATATATATATTCAAGGAGAGAGAGATAGATTAAGAGAGAGAGACGCAACAAAGTTTCTGATCGCGCGATGATGATTATGATGTTGTTGTTGTTGTTGTTTCAGTAAGACGTCTCTGTCGTGCTCTGTGTCTTTTTGTAAGTATATCGTTTATTATTATTATTGAGCTTTTTTTCTTGTGATTATTGCTGCATGCACTTGCAAAAAAAAATTCACTGCTGCTGCTGATGCTAATGCTAAACGCTGTAAATGCTAAATGCAAACATCAACGACACATCATAAAAAAATAAAGTTAATAAAACTCTCGTAAACGCAATAGTACTATTTCGTTCACTGGAATTCTGCGAACAAATTCAAACTCTACAGGTAATTCTTATTAGTAATCGATCAAAAAAAATGATAGAGAATATTCGCGAGTGATGTATATATATATATATATTTATATTTAAGCGCGTAATTTATTATTAGTTTATTGCGCTCCAAAACACACACAAACAAACAAAACAAAATTGAGGAGAGCTTAAATTTTTGCTTTGCGTTCAGTGCTAACTTATCGATTAGAGAGATCAGAAGATCAAAATCAACGTCGTCGTCGTCGTCGTCGTCGTCATCTTTCTGTTTCTTCTTAGGTTGATTACGTATATTATTTACTGACGGCATACTATATACAAATATAATTAATTTATACCATTATTCATTTGAAACAGAAAAGAGAAAGTTGTTTATCTCTCGAGAGCGATAAAAAGAAAGAACGATTTTGGAGCGAATAGTGAAAGAAAGTAGCAACGGCGTGCGTGCGTGCGTGTGTGTGTGTGTGTGTGCGTATACTTTGATATATATTTAACACAGTGAGAAGGTCATCATTCATACATAAAAATTGTTTTGATTTCGTAATTAAGATTTCGTGGGACGATCAGGGAAAGAGAGAGAGAGTGAACTTTATATATTACTAAAAATAGAGTTGTGCTGAGAGGATCGATTAGAGAGAGAGAGAGAGAGGGTAATAAATAATATTTAATTAGATTTTGATTGGGATGTACGGGGGATCTCCATCGCAGAGTGGTGGTTATAGAGGAAGGCCTGGTGAAAATGCCGGTCCAATTCCTCCTGGACGGTTTCCACCGATTCCAGCCGTAGGATCAAACAACACTCAACAACAACAAAATATCGGAAACCTTCTCGGAGGAAAGTCTCTTTCAAACACCCAACCTAGAGGTATTAATGGTGGGTTTGGTATAGATCCAATTCAGCAACAGCAACAAAACTTATCGGGATTAGTAGGCAACGGTTTAGCCGGAGGAGCGAATTCGTTTCAGCAAGGAGGACTGCAACCAATGTATGGTGGCGCACCCGCGAGAACGGCTTCTTTCGATGCTTCAGATTTTCCTTCTTTAGGTGGTGGCGGTCAAGGACCTGGGGGGTATGGCGATATGCAGCAGCATCAGTTTCAGCAGGGAGGGGTATACGATGGATTCGGTGGAGAGAGTCAAATGAATTACTATTCGAAACCGCCGCCAGAATTCAACGTTGAGCAGGAGGATTTTCCAGCGTTGGGGGGTATGGGTGGAGGTGGTCCTCGGAAATCACCATCTTCAGATGCTGCGGCAGCTGTTGCGAATAAACAACAAATGAATCAAATAGGCAGTGGTGGTGGAGTTGGGAACATTGGGGGTGTAAATAGAATATTTGCTGGTGGTGCTCAACAACAACAACAACAAGTAGGTGGTGGTGGCGGCGTGGACGCACAGCAGCAAAGACAGCCGAGCTTCGATGCTGGAGGGGGTTTTGGAATGGGTAACTCGCGAGGTGGATATAATGGTCAAGATCTGTTGCGTCAAAGTTCAAGTCAATCGACTAATAACACTTCTTCGCAACAACAACAAATGGCAAATATGGATCCGAACGATCGATACGGTCTCATGGGATTGTTAAACGTCATTCGAATGACAGATCCAAATTTGACAACTTTAGCTCTTGGGACGGATTTGACGATGTTAGGGTTGAACTTGAACTCGTCCGAACCGTTGTATACCAATTTTTCTCCGCCATGGCTAGATTCTGCGCCAAGGGTTCATGAACTAGAGATGCTCATACCGGCTTGTTATAACCAGCATACGGCAGGTCGAGCGCACCCTGCGATGTTTTCAAAGTTTCAGCACGAGACTTTATTTTATATATTTTATTCCATGCCCGGTGAGGAGGCTCAGTTATATGCCGCGGATGAATTAATTCATCGCGGTTGGGGATATCATAAACAAAACAAGATGTGGTTGATGAGAGTTCAAGGGACCGAGCCAATATCGAAGACAGATTATGGCGAACGCGGTGCGTTTTGGGTGTTTGACGTCCAAACTTGGGAGCGAGTTCGAAAAGATAATTTCATGCTTTCTTACGACCAGCTCGAGAATCGACCGCAGGTTAATACAGCTACATCTTCGCTACAGTGATGAAGATTGTGCTTTTATAAAGTCAACGGGGAAATCCCCGTGTTGTAATTATAAATCTATTGCATAAAACTAAAAACTTTCATTTATTATTATAATTATTATAGCTCTTCCTCTTCATCCTCTTCAGGAACGTGAAGCTTTTCAATCGCTGCTTTAATTGAATTAACATCAGCAGATGACGGTTTCAAGTCTAAGGCGGTTGAAAAGTTTAGCATAGCGCGATTTGGCATTTCCAATTTTTTGAAAATTCTCCCCATTAAGAAGTAGACCGAAGCTTCCCTAGGCGCAACCTCGCGCAATTGCTCTAACTCGTCCAACGCTTCTGAATATCTCTCTTCGCTCATCAAGACCGATGCTTTTTCGTATTTTGCCAACGGATTGCGCTCATCGAGTTGAATGGCTTTTTGTAACGATACGTACGCTTTTTCCATCTTTCGCAAAGCGTGTTGCGCCATTCCTAAATAGCAAAACAGAACAGAACTCTTTGAGTTAATTTCAATCGCATGCTTAAAATGATGTTCAGACATTTCGTACTTCTCCTGCCTAAAATATACAGTGCCCAAACCATACCAAGCGTTGTAATGTCTGGGATCCAAACTCAAAGCCGCTCTATAGCACTCCATTGCTTTTTCAAAATCTTCATTCGCAAAATGTTCGTGTCCTCGAAGAGTGTATCCGTAGGCGTACTTTGGATTTAGCTGAATCGCTCTTGCAAAGAATCGTAACGCCGAATCGTGCTCGCGTTGTAAAGAAAAACAATTCCCTAACGCGCACCACGTGTGTGGATGTAATCTATCGATCGCCTGAGCTTCGCGCGCTAAATGAGATAATTCAACTTCTCTCTTCAAATGCCAAAGCACGGTGGAATAACAATCAATGCCGTCCAAGTTATACGGCGCAATTTCGCGCGCTCGCTCAAAAGCTTTCGCGGATTCGGTATATTCAACCGCTTCGGCGTATGCTTTTCCAACTTGTGTCAAAACGTACCCAGTTTCGTATTGTTCTGGTGTACACTTTTTCAAAGCCGCGATTGCTTCTTGGCAACGAAACATTGCCAAGTGTCTGACGCCTGACATGATTGGATGAAAAATCGATGCAACCATTGCAACTGAATCTTTCGGAATAGCAATCTTCATTTCGTCAACACAACCACCTTTATTGTCGATGATATTACCACCTCTATTTATAGCTATAATCTGGTTATGCTGTTGATGAAGTTGTTGCTGCTCATGCAACTGAATTGTTGCAAAAATCTTATTATTATTGTGATGATTCGTCGTCTGCGTCGTTATCAATCTATTTCTAAAGACTGGATTTTTCGCCGTAGTCGCGGTTTGATCAAACATTTGAGCCGGCGTCATTGGAGTTTGCGTAATAGGAGTCATAGATGGCGTTTGCGTTCCAGTCATGAAATTGTTTGTAAACGATACCGGCGGCAGCGGCGGCGGGGCACCTTGAGATTTTTTCTCTAAACGCGAGCTTCTTCTCAAACCACCATCTCCTCCTGAACTATTATTATCGTTAGTAGTAGTAGTAGTAGTAGCAGCAGCAGCAGCAGCAGCAAAAGTAACGTTTGTCGTCGTTGCTGCTGTTGTCGTCGAATCAGGCGCATCTCCGAATAATCGTCCAGACACTTTTCTTAATTTTCCTTCATCCATAAACTTTCTGCGATCGTTAAACGGGTTACTCGAAACGCCATCACCTCCGAGCGGGGCGGTTTGCTGCGTCAAAATAACCGGCTCGTTTGTATTGAACGCTGTCGAAGCATTCGAAGCTGGTAGTTTCCCGCCATGTTGATATTGCGGTGGTTTACGAGGAACGACTGGAGTTTCGTGTATGCCCAAATTTAACGGAGAAGGTGTTACGTATCTCGACAAACCACCATCTAGAGGCGGAGGAGGATTTCTTTCACCAGTTTGTGCGGCATCTCCTAAATCAAACCGTGGCGGTGGATTTGCACTCATCATCATATCGTTTCCTCCTCCTCTTCGATAATATGGGTTTGTCGTCGTCGTCGTCGTCGCTGTTTGGTTTCCCATTTGAAATTGCCTATTACTATTGTTGTTGTTCATAGTCGAAGTTATTGGTTTTCGACGTAAAAACATGTTCGTATTATTACCATTGTTCGTTGATGCGTTATAGCGAGCAGCGGAGGTCGAAGCTAGCATTACTTCGGGTGAGAACATGTTTCCGAAATTGAAATTTGGAGCACCGAAGAAGATGACATCTTCCTCGTCTCCGCTATTATTATTGCCATTCGCAAAGCCGTTATTATTATTATTATTATTATTATTACTCGTCGTCGTCGTCGTTGTTCCTGTTTTCGACATCGTAAAAGTTTCCACTCTTTTTGTATGCGCGAAAGTGTAATCATCTGCGCCCATTGAACATAATTCGTTAAACGCTGTCCACATGAACGGATCCAACGCTAAAGCGCGTTTGAACGAATCAATTGCTAACTGTCTTCTACCAGTATCTTTTGCAATCTTCCCGAGTAAGTATTCTCCATAAGCGCCTCCCGGCATTTGTAAGTTTTCCTCCTCTCTTTGTTTCTTCTTCATTAATTCTCGTTCTTCTCTTGAGAAAGTTTTTGTATTATTATTATTATTAGGATTAGGATTAGGATTTCTGTTTTCTTCTTCATCGATATACTCGTCCTCTTCTTCTTCTTCGTCTATTGAGTTGTATCCTTCGTCATCGTCTGCATCATCACAATCATAGTCCGATGATGATGACAAATATTCACCTTTTCCTCCTCTTTGCAAATACATTCTTTGTTCTCCATAGTCAAAAGCGTTCATTGAAGAAGAGTCTTTATTCTGCGTCAAAGCGCACTCTGCGTCTGATAATTTCCCGATTTCATAAGCGGCAGATGCGAAAAAGTACCTGATTTCTCTCATCAATCTTCTCTTCTGTTGTTCTTGTTGAGACCTCTTCTTCTTCTTCTTCTTCTTCTTATTGTTCGATGACGATGATGATGATGATTGCATTACCATCAATGAATTCGTGTTCATTGATTCTTTCAGAACCTCGTATGCCTTCATTGGCTGTTTGTTCATCCTATAACAACGTTGTAAGATCAATAAGTTCTCGCAGTGACTAATTTTTCTATTATTATTATTATTATTATTACTATTAATTGATGATGATGACATTGCAAATAGTCGTTCAGCGATGAATATCGCGTTTTCATATTCCATCTTTTGCATCGCGTTTGAGCATAACATTCGTAAATAACTCTCTCCATTAATCATTACCTGACTATTCGTCATCTTCCTATTACTCACGTCGAGTTCTTCTTCTTCTTCTTCTTCTTCTTCGTTTCCGTTCATTCTTCTCCTTCGTCGTTGTTCATCGGTCGTTTCGTTATAATAGTTATCCTCAAAACCATCATCGGCAGCATCGGCAGCATTACTATTATTGATCCTAGTAGCATTACAATCAGTATCTTCCATCATCATCATTGATTATGATTGATTGATTAAACTCACAACTTATTTTGATTATTTTGTGTGC
>Ga0115001_10000772_pt1 | contig 24038 bp, 25 predicted proteins | sample ArcticOcean_MG_C_12_FD_89869 | JGI IMG/M metagenome (GOLD analysis project Ga0115001, IMG submission 89869) | Marine microbial communities from western Arctic Ocean - ArcticOcean_MG_CB8_130 | ecosystem: Environmental > Aquatic > Marine > Oceanic | place: Arctic Ocean: Canada Basin | collected... | reverse complement strand
TTTCTTTTAAATAACTGTCAATTAAATGATCCCAATAAAGATCATGGGATAAACTTTTTAGAGAATAGGGAAAAAACTTTAACAGTTGGAAAAACTAACCAAAATGATGTGATAAAGATAATAGGTAACCCACATTCAGAATCAATTAGAGATGACAATACCTGGATTTACTTCGAAAGAACAATAGCAAAAGGTAAATTGATAAAATTAGGCCAGAATGTTCTAAAAACAAACAAAGTTTTAGAACTTAAGTTTGATAAGTATGGAATTTTAACAGGTAAAAAAATACTTAATAAAGAGAATATGAATAAAATTTCTTATTCAAAAAATGAAACAAAAAATGACGTAACTCAAACAAGTTTTGTGTCTAAATTCTTATCTAGTGTAAGACAAAAAATGTACGGTAAAAATAAATTTTAGTGAGCTATTATTGCTAATAAAAGTAATGCAACTATATTAGTGATTTTAATCATCGGATTTACAGCGGGTCCAGCAGTATCTTTATAAGGATCACCAACTGTATCGCCTGTAACAGCAGCTTTGTGTGCTTCTGAACCTTTTCCACCAAAGTTTCCATCTTCGATATATTTTTTTGCGTTGTCCCATGCGCCACCACCTGCAGTCATCGAAATAGCTACATACAAGCCAGTTATAATTACACCAAGTAACATCGCACCTAGAGTGGATAAAGCTGCGCCTATTCCACCAATTGGCAAAATAATAAAGTATAAAAGAATTGGTGATAAAACCGGAAGTAAAGAAGGAATAATCATTTCTTTAATTGCTGCTTTGGTTAATAGATCTACTAATCTTCCATAGTCAGGTTTTCTAGTTCCTTTCATTATGCCTGGAATTTTTTTAAATTGTCTCCTAACTTCTACAACAACGGCACCGCCTGCTCGCCCTACTGCTTGCATACCCATTGATCCAAAAAGATAAGGCAGCATTCCACCAACCAGCAGGCCGACAACTACATAGGGATTAGATAAATCAAAACTAACTTTTATTCCTTCGAGCGCTGAACCTTTAACTGTAGAAAAAAATTTAATATCTTCTGTATAAGCTGCAAACAGTACAAGAGCGCCTAGACCCGCAGAACCTATTGCATATCCTTTTGTTACTGCTTTAGTAGTATTTCCCACTGCATCTAAGGCATCTGTAGTTTTTCTAACGCTGTTTGGTAATTTTGCCATTTGTGCTATACCACCAGCGTTATCAGTGACGGGCCCATATGCATCTAAAGCAACAACCATACCGGTCAATGCTAACATTGATGTTACTGCGATAGCTATTCCAAATAAACCAGCTAAGCTATTTGTGTAAAGAATTCCAATTACGATTATTAGCGCGGGTATTGCAGTTGCTTCCATAGAAACTGCTAAGCCCTGAATAACATTTGTACCATGGCCTGTTGTAGATGATTGGGCAATCGATCGAACTGGCCTGTATTCTGTTCCAGTATAATATTCAGTTATCCATATTAATAATCCCGTTATAACTAATCCAGCGATACCACAAATATATAAATCTAATCCTGTAAAAATTTTTCCAGATGATTTAAAATTTGTTTCTAATCCTAGAATTGAGTCTGTAACTGGATATAAAATAATTAACGACAAAATAGCTGTTACAACAAAACCTTTATATAGAGCGTTCATGATATTTTTAGTTTTTCCTAGTTTGACGAACCAAGTTCCGACTATAGATGTTAAAATACACGAGCTACCGATTGCCAAAGGGTAAATCATCATGAAAGGATTGTCAGAAAAAAATATAGAGGCAAGAACCATTGTGGCTACAATTGTAACTGCGTAAGTTTCAAATAAATCTGCTGCCATCCCAGCACAATCACCTACGTTGTCACCAACGTTATCTGCTATTACTGCTGGATTTCTTGGATCATCTTCAGGGATGCCTGCTTCTACTTTTCCAACTAAATCCGCACCAACATCAGCACCTTTTGTAAAAATTCCACCTCCTAGTCTAGCAAAAATAGAGATTAATGAAGCCCCAAATCCTAAAGCAACTAGCGCATCTATAATTTCTCTTTTTTCAACGTCTAATTTTATTAAGATATAATAATAAATAGCTATAGCTAAAAGAGCTAAACCAGCAACTAATAAACCAGTAATTGCACCAGACTTAAATGCCATAGTTAAACCGGCTTGCAGACTTTTTCTTGATGCTTCTGCTGTTCTAACATTTGCCTTCACAGAAATTAACATGCCTACATAACCTGCGACACCTGATAATGACGCACCAATAAAATAACCTAATCCTACAAGTGGACTAAAAAAATAACTTACTACCGCTAAAACGATTAAGCCTACGATACCTATAGTAATGTATTGTCTCTTTAAATAAGCTTTCGCCCCTATTTGAATAGCTTCTGCTATTTCTTGCATTTTTGCATTGCCAGGGCTCGAATTTAAGATTTGTGAAGAAAGTAGATAACTATAAGCAACAGCTAGTAGCCCTGTAAAAATTATTAAATATAGTACTTCGTACACTGGATTCATAAAGATGAGCATAATTGCCAAATTAATTACCTAAATGCAAGAAATAGTTTTAAAAAAAATATTTTACTGTAAAAATTAATTAGTTTTTCTTATATATTTAGCTATTTTATCCAATATAGCATTTACAAATTTAATTTGTGATTTTTCAAGAAAAAACTCTGAAGTTTTGACGTACTCATTAATAATAACTTTTGTGGGATTGTTATGCTTGAACATAAGCTCAAAAATAGCTGCAAATATAATAATCTTTAATAGTTTGTCTGTTCTCTTTAAATCTAAGTCTTCAGCTAAATATTTAGATAAAGTTTCCTCAATTAAATCATTTCTTTCGATAGTGCCTTGCACTACATCCTTAATAAATTTTTTATATTGGCTTTTAGGGTACTCAATCACTGAGTCAGAATTTAAAGAATTTCCATAAAGTTTTTGTACCACTCTGATTCTTGGACTTATTTTTTTATTATTTGACATTTAACACTTCGTCTACTGCAACAACGGCTTCATATCCTTTGCTTGCTCTTAATTTTGCTTGATGTGAGTCTAAACAGGTAAGAACAGCATTACCGATTGGTTTTTTACTCGAGATAGATAAATGAATTAAACTATTAGTTATAGCGGACGATATGAAGTCGAAATTAGGCGTTTCACCTTTGATAATAGACCCTAAAGCAATAAAGCCATCAAATCTGTTAATGTTTCTAGCTATCATTACAGGAATTTCAAAAGCTCCTGGTACATCTAAAATCTTATAGTCTATCTTTCTCCTAACAAGCTCTTTAGTGGCACTTTCTAGAAGTTTTGTCGTGTCATTATATTTAGATCTAACGATGCAAATCCTAATTTTTTTCTTCATTTAATTATTTCTTGTTTTGTAATTTTAATTCCATATCCATCCAATCCTATAATTTTCTTCTTTGACCTAGAAACTAATATCATGTTAGTAATTTTTAAATCTTTAATCATTTGGGCTCCAATCCCGTAGTATCTCAAGGTATTGGTGTTTTTTACTGTATCACTTTTATTTTTTTTTAAAATTTGATTTTTAATAATTATTAATACAAAGTTTTTAAACTTAGATAGGTGTTTAATTGATTTTAAGTATAATCGGTCATTAATTTTTTCAATTTTTTTTGATACTTTAATTGCAATTACTCTTACCCTTGTAGATTTTTTTTTACCAGATTTACCTCGCATTAAAGCATAATGTTCTGAACTGTCGAGTTTATTTTTAAAAGTATACAATTTTAAAAGTCCAACATTTTTTATTTTAATAGTTTTATTCGAAATATTAAAAATAAATTTTTCATTTTTTAATCTATAAGAAATTAAGTCCTCTATACTAGCAATTTTTAAATTATGTCTCTTGGCAAATAGCAAAAGGTCGTCAAACCTTGCCATCCTACCGTCTTCATTCATTACCTCACAAATCACAGAACTCGGATTTAGATTAGCTAGCTTTGAAATATCGACTGATGCCTCAGTGTGTCCTGCTCTTTCAAGCACACCACCATTTCTTGCAACCAAAGGAAAAACATGTCCAGGTGAAACAATATCTTTTCTTTTAGAATTTTTATTTATAGCAACCTTAATTGTTCTCGCTCTGTCAAAAGCAGATATACCAGTTGTTATTCCTTTTTTTGCTTCTATGGACACCGTGAAGGCTGTCTGCATGCGCGCCTTATTTATGGCTGACATTAAAGGCAAATATAATTTATCTACCTGTTTTTTTGTAAGCGCTAAACAAATAAGTCCTCTGCCATTTTTAGCCATGAAATTTATTGTTTTTGAATTCGCTTTCGATGCAGGAATAACTAGATCACCCTCGTTTTCTCTATTTTTACTATCTACCAAAATGAACATCTTTCCTTTTTTGGCATCTTTAATAATTGCATTTATTGGTGACAAAGAAATTCTCTTCATTTTTAATTTTTTAAATTGATTAAGTATTTACTAAAAATATCAAACTCAATATTTACAATATTTTTATTTTTTAGTTTTATTAAGTTTGTTAATTTTAGGGTGTGTGGAATTATATTAATTTGAAACTGATTTTGTTGAATTTTTGATAAAGTTAATGACACTCCGTTGATAGCTATAGATCCTTTTTCAATTAAATACCTATGAAAAATTTTTTTAATAATAAAAGTCACTATCCAGGTATTGTCTAAAATTAAAATTCTGGAAATTTTTCCAGTCGTATCTACATGGCCTTGAACATAGTGGCCAGATATCTTGCTGCCATAATTTAATGACTTTTCAATATTTATTACATCTCCCTCTTTGATGTATTTAAAATTTGTCTTTTTGAGAGTCTCATTAGATAAATAAAAGGACACAAGGCCTCGATTAATATTTGTTACAGTTAAACAAGCGCCGTTACAACAGATAGAGCTACCAATATCCTTTTTTGTAATTGGAAGGCTAGTTTTCAAATTAATTTCCAAGGATTTTTTAAATTTTGTTATTTTTTTAACAGCCCCAGTGTTATAAATAATTCCATTAAACATTACAATTTTACCTTATATAAATTATCTCCAGAGAGATTAACATTAACTTTATTATTACTTGAAGTTTTGATTTTCTTAATTTGAAGAAGATTAGAGTTATTTGCGCCATTTTGTAACAAATTTTTCGATGATTTAAATAGATAGAGGTTTTTAATTAATTTTTTTTTTAGTAATTGACTTAAAAAAGTGCTTCCAGTTTCAACGAATATTCTGCTAAAACCTAATTTTTTAATATACATAAAAATTTTTATTAAATTACAGTCGCTATACTTTTTATTTGAAATTTTGATAACCTTAATACCTTTTTTCTTTAAAAAATTCTCTTTTGAAAGATTACTTATATTTGTTAAAATATAGATATCCCTTGGATTTTTTTTAAAAACTCTGGCATTCTTATTAATTTTAAAATAGCGATCTATAATTATTAAACTTGGTGTTTTCTTTTTTAACCCTTCAATACGACAATTTAGTAACGGATTATCATTATTAATTGTTTTTGAAGTAGTTAATAGGCAATCATATTTTGATCTTAAATAGTTGCCTAGGTTTCTAGACTTTAGGTTTGTAACCCACTTATCTTTTTTATTAATTGTAAAATAATCTTTCGAAACTGCTAACTTAGCATCAATAAACGGAAGTGAATTAGAAGCTTTAAGAAAATAACTTTCGTAAAAATTTTTAGCAAAGTTCTTTTGTATAAATTTTTTAACAATTATTTTATTTTTCTTTAATTTTTTTTCAGCTTTATTTTTAGATCGAACATCATTGTCATTAATAGAAAATATAACTCTTCTAATTTTTTTACTAATTATTTCTTTTATACAAGGTGGTGTTTTTCCAAAATGACTGCAAGGTTCCAAGGTTACGTATAAGTCTGCATTTTTATAGTCTAATTTTTTTTTTAATGCATTTGCCTCAGCGTGTGGCATACCATTTCTAGATGTATGGCCAGAGTGAATTATAGCATTATCTTTAACAATCACACAACCAACAGAAGGATTAGCTTTTGTCGATCCAAGATTTATTTCTGCCTGATGAAAAGCTAGCTTTGTGTAGAAAATATCTTTATTTCGATTTGTCTTCATCTAAATTACCCACGAATTGTTCAAAGTCTTTTGCTTCCTTAAAATTTTTATAAACAGAAGCAAAACGAACATAGGCAACTTTATCTAAATAGGACAAACCTTCCATAATAAATTTTCCAATTGTAGGTGTTGGGACTTCACTTTCTCCAAGTCCTTCTACTTTCATAACTATTTTTGAGATAAAATTTTCTATAGACTCTGAGTCAATTGGTCTTTTTCTTGTTGCTATTCTAACTGATTTTGAAATTTTTTCTCTGTCAAAAGGTTCTCTTTTGCCGTTACCTTTAATTACGGTTAATTCTTGAAATTGAACTCTTTCAAAAGTTGTAAATCTCACACCGCCATGACAAGTACACAATCTTCTCCTTCTAACCGCTGTACCTTCCTCACAAGGCCTAGAGTCAACCACAGAAGTATCTTTTTCTTTACAAAATGGACAAAGCATAGTTATTTATTTTCTAAAGACTACTATATATAGGAAAAGAACTACAAAGATCAATTACCTCTTTTTTAACCTCTTCCTCTGCCTTAGAATTATTTTCAGGCTTTTTAGCGAGTTCTTTAAGTATTTTAGAAATTAATTGACCGACTAAAATAAATTCTTTTTGACCAAAACCACGTGTAGTTGAAGCTGGCGTTCCCAGTCGGACACCAGAAGTAATCATAGGACTCTCAGTATCAAAAGGAATTGAGTTTTTGTTACAAGTTATGTTAGCTTTACCCAGGCTTTCCATTGCAAGTTTTCCTGTCAGTTTATAATTTCTTAAATCTAACAACATCAGGTGTGTATCCGTCCCACCAGAAAAAATCTTAAAATCATTTTTAACTAAAGTCTCGGAAAGTATTTTCGCATTTTCTACAACTTGTTTTGCGTAAACTTTGAAGCTATTGTCTAATGCTTCTTTAAAACAAACTGCTTTTGCTGCTATAACATGCATTAGAGGTCCTCCTTGTAACCCAGGAAATATAGCGGAATTAAATTTTTTAATTAAATCTTCGTGGTTAGTTAAAATTATTCCACCTCTCGGTCCGCGTAAAACTTTATGAGTAGTAGATGTAACAACATCTGCATAGTCAACTGGATTTGGGTAAACCCCACCCGCCACGAGTCCAGAAAAATGTGCCATATCTACTAATAGATAGGCTTTAACTTTGTCTGCTATTTGCCTAAATTTTTTAAAGTCAATAATTCTTGAGTACGCACTCCCACCAGCAATAATAATTTTTGGTTTATTTTCGATGGCAAGTTCTTCAATTTTTTCATAGTCTATTAATCCTGTTTCAGGTTTCACTTCATAGTGAATAGCATTAAACCACTTTCCTGATTGTGCAGGTTTAGCACCGTGTGTTAAATGTCCCCCTGAATTTAAGCTCATGCCAAGTATTGTGTCGCCAGGTTTAATTAGGGCTAAGTATACTGCACCATTAGCTTGAGCTCCAGAATGAGGTTGAACATTTGCAAATTTGCAATTAAAAAGTTTTGTTGCTCTTTCTATTGCTAAGTTTTCTGCAATATCAACATATTCACAGCCTCCATAATATCTTTTGCCAGAATAACCTTCTGCATATTTATTTGTTAACACTGAACCCTGGGCTTCTAGAACAGCTCTTGATACCATATTTTCTGAGGCGATAAGTTCGACATGATTTATTTGTCTGCTGTATTCTTGATTTATAGATTGAAAGAGATCTTGATCAGTACTAGCAAGGTTCTTATTGAAAAAATTATTTAAATCTTGTTTGTTCATATATTAATTTTATTAATTCTTTTTTGATGTCTGCCACCTTCGAACTTCGTGTTAAAAAAATAGTTTATAAAACATAAAACTTCGTCGATTTTTAATATCCTAGAACCTATACAAATAACATTAGCGTTATTGTGTTGTCTAGAAAGAATTGTACTTTTCTTGTTATAGCACTGAGCTGCACGAATTCCATTAAATTTATTTGCAGTAATGGCCATTCCAGTGCCGGACCCACAAACTAAAATGCCCGCATCACTTTTTTTGGATATTAATCTTTTTGCTACTTTTTTTGCATAATCGGGGTAATCTACGGCGTCGATTGTTGCAGGACCAAGGTCAATTATTGGCACATCTTTTTTTATTAGATAATCTTTAATTTTTTCTTTCAATTTGAAACCAGCGTGATCTGAGGCTATACATATTTTTGAAAATATCATTTATTTGATTAACTCTTTAGTCATTAAATTACTTTTATATATACTAATAATATTATATTTGTCGCAGAAGATAAACTTGTAAACATAATTATGAAAAATATTGGCACATATCCAAATGTAAGAATGAGACGAAATCGAAAATCTGATTGGGTCAGGAGGCTAGTTTCTGAACACAACTTATCTGCGAATGATTTGATTTTACCCTTATTTGTTCAAGACGGCTTAAAAAAAAAAGAAATTATAGCCTCTATGCCAAATATTTTTCGATACTCTATTGATGAATTGGCACGTGTAGTAGAGAAAGCTTGTAAATTAAAAATCCCACTTATCGCTCTTTTTCCTTATACGGATATTAAAAAGAAAGATGAAAAAGGTAAAGAAGCATTAAATAGAAATAATTTAATTTGTAGAGCTCTAAAAACATTAAAAAAAGAATTTAAAGATGATATTGGAATTATGTGTGATGTTGCTCTTGATCCTTACACAAGCCATGGTCACGATGGGCTTTTAGTAGATAAGAAAATTGAAAATGATTCAACAATAGAAATTTTAATTAAACAGTCATTGCTTCAAGCAGAAATGAAATGTGATATTATCGCTCCCTCAGATATGATGGATGGAAGAATAGGAAAAATTAGAAATGCATTAGATAAAAAAGGATTTAAAGATACTCAGATCGTTTCATATGCTGTTAAATATGCTTCAAATTTTTACGGGCCTTTTAGAGACGCAGTTGGTTCCAAAAAAAATTTAAAGAGTGACAAAAAAACTTATCAAATGGATTTTAGAAATTCTAGTGAAGCACTAAGAGAGGTCGCCTTAGATATTAAAGAAGGAACTGATATTGTAATGGTCAAACCTGGTCTACCATACTTAGACATAATAAGATCAGTAAAAGATAATTTTAAAATACCAATTTTTTCTTACCAAGTGTCGGGTGAGTATTCTTTGATTAAAAATGGAATTAAAAATAAAATTATAAATGAAGAAGCTGTTTTGGAAAGTCTAGTTTCTTTGAAGCGTGCTGGGTCAAATGCAATAGTTAGTTATTTTTCATTAGAGATAGCAAATCAACTGAAGTAATTTTCTAAAATCATTCTTGATTTTGGAAATACTATATTGTTTGGAAGAAAAAATTTATTTATTAGTATGTTTCTAGTAAAGTTCAAGGCCATAATTATTTGTTTATTTTCCGGGATATTTTTTTTTTCTTTTGATAGCAAAAAAATTGGAACTTGATACTTTATGTTGTCTATTTCTATGGTTTTATAATCTTCTAACTGATTAACTTTTGAGCTAAACTGCTCAAGAAATGGATCAAACCCCAATTCTTTTAACAATGTTAGTTCCCACATAACATAACGACACATCCAATCTTCTTGATCAAAATTTTTTATTAAATCTTCTAATGAAGAATAAAGATTCTTATAAGGCTGTAGTTCGGGGAGTAGAAGATTTAAAATTGTATTTATGGATAGCAAAGCCGCAGTTTTTTTTTTATCACTAAAATATTTAGGAGAAATCGCTTCTACTAATTCTGTTTTAAAATAACCCAATCTATTTTCAGATTTTGAAGAGTATATAATAAATATTTTGTTAGAAATTTGTAAAAAATTCCTAATTTTTCTTGAGGTTCCTCCGTATACTATACCACCCACTTTACCTCTCTTATTTGTAAAAACGTTAATAATATTGGCGTTTTCTCTAAATTTTATTTTGGAGAGTAAAAAACCTTCATCTTGCCAATTCATTACTAAAGTTTCAGGTCGGTTAATAATTTTTGTGCAGCGTTTTGTTGAGCATTTTTTATAGAAGTTCCGGTTGCGTAAAATTTTCTTGAATTTTTAATATGAACACCAACTTTGAAAATCGGACTATGTTGTGGACCTGTTTGTTTTTGAATTATGTAGATTGGTAAAGATTTAAACTTTTTTAAACTATATTCTTGTATTTGAGTTTTAGCATCTATTTGTGTTTCAGTTGACTTTTCTAAAAACTCACCCCAAATATTTAGTATGAATTTTTCAACAACATGCATTCCTTGATCTAAAAATATCGCACCTAGTAGAGCTTCCAATCCATCGCTTATTATTTTATCATCTGATCTGCTTGGTCCTTTGTACGAACTTCCTGTGGTAATAAATCTTTTTAAATCTAGTTTTCTTGCTACTTGCAAACATGTTTTTTTATTAACCAAATTTGCAAATTTTTTGTCGATTGTACCTTCTTTATCATTTGGGTAGATTTTTAATAATGTCTTTGCAAACACTAGGCCGAGCACCCTGTCACCTAAAAATTCTAATTTTTCATTATTTTCATTGTTGTTATGGCTTTTATGAATTAAAGACTTAGACAATAAATCTGTATTTTTAAATTTAATACCTATTTTTTGCTCTAACTTATTTAAAGTATCTGTCATTTTAATATTTTAAAAAATCTTTTAGCTCTTAAAGATTGATCCCAGTTCCAAAATTTAAGTATACTTCCAGAAACTGTATCGTTAGAAAAAAAAATTATTGATGCCTTACCAACTAGATTTTCACTGGAAACATAGCCAACACTTGAAAGATACCTACTATCTTTTGAGCAGTCTCGATTGTCACCTAGAAAAAAAAAATGATTATATGGAACTTTATATTTGTCAGTATTTTGCAATGTTCCTGATTTGTTATAAACTGCTATATATTCCTTGCCATTAGGCATGGTTTCTTTAAAGGCATTTACTTTTGCTGAACCAACACCGCATCTTATTTCAAATTTATTTTTAACTTTTATTCTTAAAATTTCTTTATCATTCAAATATAATTTTCCGTCTTTAAATTGAACGGTATCTCCAGGTAAACCGACTAACCTCTTAATATAATCCGTTCTGTTGTCTGCTGGTGTTTTAAAAACTATTAGATCACCGTATGTAGGTTCCTTGTTAAAAAATCTTTCAGAAAATAAAGGTGGACTAAATGGAAAAGAATGTTTGCTATATCCATAAGCATATTTTGACACAAATATACGATCGCCAATTAGGAGCGTAGGCTCCATTGATGATGAAGGAATATAAAATGGTTGAAAAAATAAAGATCTTATTATTACAGCTATTAATAAAGCATATGATAAAGTTTTTACATTTTCATAAATTGAGTCTAAGTATTTTTTTTTCATTAATAAGTTATGACTACAGTAGCTAGCGCATATTTACGCTCATCAGAAATCGAAAGAAAAATTTTATATTTTTTTTTAAGAATATTTCTCACGATCAATTTTGTTTTACCAAGTAATTCAATATAAGGCTTACCTTTTCTATCATTCATTATTGATATTTCTTTGAAAGAAATTCCTTCTGCAATACCAGTTCCTAGTGCCTTAGAAAAGGCCTCTTTCGCTGCAAATCTTTTGGCATAATTTGCAGTTTTATTAGATTTGTTTTCTATAATTTTAATTTCTTGATCAGAAAATATTTTTTTTTTAAAGACTTTTTTATTAAAAGATTTTTTTATTCTACTTATATCAATTATGTCAGTACCTATTCCGTATAAAGACATATTAGTTAATAAGTTTCTTAAATTTTCTTATTACAACGGGTAGACCAACGTAGATTGATTCACCTATCAAAAAATGTCCAATATTAAGTTCTTTAATATATTTAATTTTTGAAATAATTTTAGCTGACCTATAAGTCAAGCCATGTCCAGCGTGAACCTCTAAACCTAAATTTGATGCTAATTTAGTTGCTAGGTTAATTTTTTTTAATTCAGATTTGTATGATTTCTTTTTATTTATTAGATTGCAAATTTTTCCAGTATGTAACTCAATACAATCAGCATTCAATTTTTTTGAAACTAAAACATCTTTAGTGGTTGGTTCAATAAACAAACTTACACGTGAGCCATTTTTTTTTAATTTTAAAATAATTTTTTTAAGAAAGTTTTTTCTATAATTTAAGTTGAGACCACCTTCCGTGGTAATCTCTTCCCTTTTTTCTGGAACAATACAAACAAAGTTTGGTTTATGTCTTAACGCAATGTTTAACATTTCTTTAGTTGCAGCAATTTCTAAATTTAATGGAATTTTTAATCTAGATTTAATTCGCTTTAAATCTGAATCTATAATATGTCTTCTGTCCTCTCTTAAATGTATAGTCACTGAATGAGCTCCAGAGTTTTCAGCAATTATCGCAGCGCGTAATGGACTTGGATATTCTTCACCTCGAGCATTTCTAACGGTAGCAACATGATCTATGTTTACACCAAGTCTTATTTTGCTCATTTAAGATCTCTACTACCAGGTTTTGTTATGGGAATTGAAATTAAACTTTCTGGTAACTGATCCTCTTTATAAGTTGGAATCTCTATTTTAACTTGAGAAACTATTTTTTTATTTAAATTTGATTTATCGTTAGATCTGTCAATTAAACATGCGAAACCTAAAAGATTTGCCTTAGATGTTTTAATTAATTCAGAACACTCTAGGCTAGATTTTCCAGTGGTAATAACATCCTCCAAGACTAAAACATTTGTATTCTTCAATATTTTAAATTCTCTCCTAAGTTTAAATTCATTGTTTACCCTTTCTGCAAATATTGTTTCTTTTTTTAGCAGTCTTCCTATTTCATAACCTATGACTATACCACCCATAGCAGGTGAAAGTATTAAATCAATATTATTAAATTCTTTTGAAATTTTTTCAGCTAAAGAAATGCAAAATTTTTCTGCTTTAAATGGTTTACTTAATAGCTGCGCACACTGAACATATCGCGGACTATGCAACCCAGAAGAAAGTACAAAATGTCCATCTATTAATGCATTAGTTTCTTTTAAAACTTTTAAAGAATCTCTGTATGAAAGCATTTTTTTTTTGTTTGTGTCTAATGATCTTAAATATCAAGTTTTTTTGCTTAATTTGACTTATCAAGTTTGTAAAGTTTTTTAAATCGTTTATTTGCAAATCAAATGAGAATTGTAGAAATTTATCTTTTTTTCTAACTAACTCAACGTTTAGAATATTGCTTCCATTAAGACCTATCAATGTGCTTACTTCGCCTAAAACACCCGGTTGGTCTGGTAAATCTATCAATAATGTACTTGTGTACACTTTTCTTTTTTTGGAGATATTATTTTCTGATTTATCTTGCCAATACCTCCTAATAGCGGCTCTTGCTTTTCCTGTTTTTGAAGAAGAAATCCAATGCAATGAAGGTGATACATTCTTTGAGTTAATAACCTCAACAGTGTCACCATTGTATAAATGAGACTGCAACGCAGACTCGCTTCCATTTATTCTACAGCTAATTGCGGTATTGCCAATATTTGTGTGAACAGCATAAGCAAAATCTATGGGTGTTGCATCTCTTGGTAGTTTGATTACAGCACCTTTCGGTGTAAAACAGAAAACATTTTCTTGAAACATTTGAAGTTTAGTAAATTCATAATAGTGTTCTGGACTATTACCTGTTTCCATTATTTCAACTAAGTCCCTTAACCAGTCATATTCTTTCCAAGATAGATCAGACAGTTTTTCAGAAGATTTATATTTCCAATGTGAAGCGATGCCTCTTTCGGCAAAATCATGCATCTGGTGTGTTCTTATTTGAATTTCTATTCTTTGTTCTTTTGGTCCTATTATCGCTGTATGAATTGACTGATACTTATTTATTTTGGGTGTTGAAATATAATCTTTAAATTTAAAAGGTATTCCAGAGTATCTATTGTGTAATACGCCAAGCGCTTTGTAACAATCGTCAATAGAACCAACAACAATTCTAAAACCAATAATATCAGTCAGATGTTCTAAAGAAATTTTTTTATTTTGAATCTTTCTCCAAATTGAAAAAGGTGTTTTCTCTCTCCCCGCCAGCATAGCAGTAATATTTTTTTCTTTTAAAATAGTTACAAGCTCTTCTGAAATTATTTTAAAATTATCAGTACGATTATTTTTAATAAATTTTAATCTTTCTATAATTAAATTTCTAGCCTGATTATTTAGAACTGAGAAAGAAAGATCCTCTAACTCATCTCTTATTGAGTTAATTCCCATTCTATCTGCCAGAGGCGCATAAATTTCCATTGTTTCTTTGGCAATATGTTTTTTTTTATGTTCAGATGAAAACGCACCAATAGTTCTCATGTTATGTAAACGATCAGCTAATTTTACCAATAAAACTCTTATATCTTTTGAGGTAGCAAGAATTAATTTTCTGAAATTTTCTGCTTGAGAATTTTCACCAGCTTTTTCTTCTAGCGCAGAAATTTTTGTAACACCATCAACTAAATCTGCTACTTCCTTGCCAAATTCTTTTAAAACCAGATCGTATGTAGCATTGGTATCTTCTATCGTGTCGTGCAATAGCCCTGTAATAATAGTTGCGCTATCTAACTTAAGTTCAGCTAAAATATCAGCAACTGCAATTGGGTGCACTATATAAGGAAGACCAGAGACTCTTTTTTGATTTTTGTGAGCATCTAATGCAAAGTTATAAGCTTTGCTTAACGGTCCAGTATTTGAAAATTTATTATATGACTGAATTTTACTTAAAAGTTGATCTGGGCTATTCATTGTTCAATCATAACACTTTCGTTTAATCTTGTAATCTCATTCCTTAGTTTAAAATTAAGTTTTTTTATCAAAAATTCTATTTTTTTATTAAGTAATGGATGAATCCAATCAGGTGATATTTCTCTTAATGGATAGAGAACAAAGCTTCTTAAATGAGCTCTCGGATGAGGTACAATAATTTTATTTGAATTAATAATTTTACCACAATAATCAATTATATCGATATCACACGTTCGTGGTTGATTTTTAAAACCTCTTTTCCTTTGAAGTTTTTTTTCAACAGCGTTAAATATTTTGATTAACGACTCTGGTTTTTCTTTACTTTCTAATGCCAAACATATGTTAAGGAATTTTGGATTCATTTTATTGGGGTATGATGGAGTTTCATAGATTCTTGAAATTTTTAATATTTTTATATTTTTAATATTCAATAACTCAACGCTTTTTTTTAAGTTATAAAATCTATCACCTGAAGTGGAGCTTAAATTAGAACCAATATTGATATAAATCATTTTTTAGAATTTCTAAAAATTCTTTGTTTTTCTCTACTCCAATCTCTCTTCTTTTTTACTTGTCTTTTGTCATAAAGTTTTTTACCTTTACCAACTGCTATAAGTACTTTGGCTTTACCTTTTTTAAAATAAAGTTTTGTTGGAACTAATGTTAATCCCTCCTGATTAATTCTGCCGATAAGTTTGTTAATTTCTTTTTTATTAAGCAATAACTTTCGATCACTTTTTGGATCATGATTATTATAACTTGATTGTTTGTAAAGTGGTATGTGTGAATTGATTAAAAATATTTCACCATTTTTATCAACAGCATAAGCATCTGCAATACTTCCTTTGCCGTCACGTAAGGATTTAACTTCAGACCCCTTTAGGGCTATACCAGCTTCAAGAAGTTCTAAAAAAAAATAATTAAAACTTGCTTTCCTGTTTAGACAAATGATTTTTTGTCCAGGAATATCTTTTTGTTTCATTAAATTAATTTTGCTTGATGGAGTGCTTCCTTAATAATTTCTTTTGTATTTTCAGTTATTTTAACAAGCGGCAATCTAACCTCATCTGGCGAGAGACCTAATAAGGATGCAGCGTACTTTACTGGCGAGGGATTACTTTCGATAAAAAGAGATTTGTTAATTGGTGTTAAAATTTTATTTATTTCATCTGCTCTAGATTGAAGATTTTGATCATTTCTAGATAGAGATGCATTTTGCATTTCAGCGCACAATTTAGTTGCAACATTGGCAGTAACACTTATGCAGCCCCTACCACCTCTCTTGTTAAATTCAAACGCATTACCATCTTCTCCGGTAAGCATAATAAGATCCTTACCCATAGATTTAAATTGTTGATCAGCTCGATCTAAGTCACCTGTAGCATCCTTTACACCAGCAATATTTTTTAACTCAAAAAGTCTAGTCATAGTTTCTACTGTCATATCGATTACAGATCTTGATGGAATATTGTAAATAATAATTGGAATCCCAACGTTATCATTAATTTTTTTATAATGTTGATAAAGACCTTCCTGAGTAGGTTTATTATAATAAGGGGTAACTATTAATAATCCATCTGAACCTGCTTTTTCAGCAAATTTTGAAAGTTCAACTGCTTCTGATGTAGAGTTAGATCCAGTGCCTGCAATAACAGGTATTCTACCTTTACACTCCTTTACAGATATATCTATAATTTTTCGATGTTCATCATGGGAAAGAGTTGGTGACTCGCCAGTAGTACCTCCTGGGACTAAACCATGCGTTCCGTTCTTTAAATGATGATGAATTAAATTTATATAATTTTCTTCATCTAATTTATCATCTTTAAAAGGTGTAATTAATGCAACAATTGATCCTTTAAACATATATCAAAATAATATAATTAATTTTATCTTATAAACTTTATGCTTTATCTAAAAAATAGTCTAGTAAATTTAACAATAGTATTATTTTCCCTATTTTTCACAACTGTTTCATTGGCGGATGAGAGCATCTTTATTTTTCCAGAAAAAAAATCAATTGTTGTAAATAACGTTGAAAAAAAACAGATCAATCAAGAAAAAAAAAATAATGAATCAATAGATTTACCTAAAAAAAAACCAATAAAAGGAAAAGAAAAAAAACCCAAAAAAATAATAATTGCTGAAGAGACTAAATTTAAAAAAATTGAAAAGAACAAGTTTACTACTGAGTTACCCGCGAGAAAACCTCTTAAAAACAATAATAAGAAAAAACAAATTACTGATTTAAAATTTCTAGAAAAAGAATCTCAAAAAAAAATTCAAAAATTAAAGAAAGATGATGTATTAGAAAATAAAAAAGAAATTGTAACTAGTAATAATTTTTTTTTATACCCATCCAAGAAACCTCTAAATTATTCAAATGTATCAACAAAAGTTCAAGCTAAATCAAACATACTTAAAGAAAAAGATTACATCAAAGCGAAGAATATATTTAACCTTATAAAAAAAGGTAAGTGGGTTGCTGCAATACAGCAGTCCAAGAAAGTTAAAGATAAAGAATTCAAGAATTTAGTTACATGGCTTTACCTCAAAGAGCCAGGTAACCAAGCAACATTCAATGATTATAAAAATTTTATAAATGAAAATTCTGATTATCCGAGAATTAGCCGTTTAAAGTATATGGCAGAACATAAAATTATTTTAGAAAATACATCTCCAAAAACAATAATTAATTGGTTTAATGGAGCCGAACCGTTAAGTGGAACTGGTAAAATTAAGTTAGGCGAGGCATTTATAAAAGCTAATGATAATACGTCAGGAGTTGATTTAATAAAATCTGGTTGGGTTAATGCAGACTTATCGTCGAGAGATGTAAAATATTATAGAAAAAAATTTAATAAAATTTTAACAACTCAAGATCATTTAAAAAGAGCAGATTACTTAGCTTGGAATAATAAATATTGGGATTTAAAAAGAATGTTACGTTACCTCCCAAAAAAAAAAAGGCTTTTGTATAATGCAAGATTTATATTGATGACGAATTCATATGGTGTTGACAAAGCAATTTCTGACGTTCCTCAAGAATTAGTTAATGATTTAGGACTTCAGTATAATAGGCTTAAATGGAGAGCAAGACGAAATCGACTTGAGGGATCTTTAGAAATTTTGCGCAATTTTCATGGTGAGGAAACTTTAATATATCCTGAACTTTGGTGGAAATTAAGAGAGAATATTACTAGAGATTTAATTTATGCAAAAAAATATAAATTGGCATATGAAGTTTCAAGTAATCATCATTTAAAAGAAGGACCTGAATTTGCTGATGCGGAATGGATTTCTGGTTGGTTGGCCTTAAGTTTTTTAGGTAAAAGTGAACTTGCAATAAATCACTTTGAGAATTTTTATAAAAATGTTGGTTATCCAATCAGTTTAGCTAGAGGAGCATTTTGGTTGGGTCTTTCGTATGAAAAAACTAACAACCTTGATAAAGCGAAGAAATTTTATAAGGAAAGTGCCAAATTTACAAACACTTATTATGGACAACTATCTTTTAACAAAATTTACACTGGTCAAGATTTTAAACTATCTACCGAGTTTAAAGTAGCTGATGGCTACGACAAGGAGTTTAATAAGAACAAGTTAATTCAACATGTTAAACTTTTAAAGGAGATGGACAGAACCAAATTTAGTAAAGATATACTTAAACATTTAGCGACATTAGATACTGAAAAAGGAAGTGAAATATTAGCTGCCAAATTATCTACAGCAGTTGGTAGGTTTGATTATGCAATACAAATATCTAAGCAAGCATCCTATGAGAAAAGATTCATAAATACTTATAATTATCCAGTTATTGAAATACCCAAAGAAATTAATAAAAAACAAATGCCTTCTCAAGAATTAATTCTTGCAATAATAAGACAAGAGAGTGAGTTTGATGCTCGTGCAAATAGTTATGTAGGGGCTCAAGGATTAATGCAGATTATGCCTAGCACAGCAAGACTGGTGGCAAAAAACCTCAAGACCACTTACAGCAAAAATTTGTTAAAAAGTGATCCTACATACAATATTAAGTTAGGTACCTATTATTTTAATTCCTTATTAGAAGATTATGATGGTGTATTTCCTTTCGCTATAGGCGGTTATAATGCTGGGCCCAATAGAATTAAATCTTGGGTTAGAAGATATGGTGATCCGAATAGAGGTGAGATAAATTTTATAGATTGGGTAGAATTAATTAGATTTAAAGAAACAAGAAATTATGTACAGAGAGTGATTGAAAATATAAACGTCTATAAATATATTTTAAACAATAACTCAATAAAAATAGATGGGTTTTTTAGACAATAAGTGGCGGAAGAGATGGGATTCGAACCCATGGTAGAAATTGCTTCCTACGCCAAGTTAGCAACCTGGTGGTTTAAACCAACTCACCCACTCTTCCGTTCCTCTTGCTATCAAGGAAGAATTTGTGAGTATTAATTCTTCCAAATTCAATATAACACTCCACTTATTGGAATTCAAAGTTATAATATCTATGCAAAATAAGTATATTTTAAGAATTTTTTTGTATAAAAATTTAATTAAATAGTAATATGAAAAAAAAAGCAATGATACTTGGGGTGACTGGACAAGATGGGTCTCATTTAAGTGACTTGTTGCTTAAAAAAAACTATATAGTTTACGGAGTAAAAAGAAGATCTTCTTCATTTAACACACAGAGAATAGAACACATCTATAATAGTAAAAATTTTAATAAAAATTTTTTTCCTTTCTATGCAGATTTGACGGACTCAAGCAGTTTATTAAAAATTATACAAGCAACAAAGCCAGATGAAATTTATAATTTATCTGCACAGTCACATGTTCACACAAGTTTTGAAACACCTGAATATACTGCAAACACCGACGCTGTTGGGGCTCTAAGAGTTTTAGAAGCAATAAAAATTTTAAAATTAAAAAAATGCAAATATTATCAAGCATCAACTTCAGAAATTTTTGGAAACACAAAAATTCCACAAAATGAGTCGACTCCTTTTAGACCAACAAGTCCTTATGCTATCTCAAAATTATACGCATATTGGACAACTATAAATTACAGAGAGTCTTATGGAATGTTTGCGGTTAATGGAATTCTATTTAATCATGAGGGTCCAAGAAGAGGGGAAACCTTTGTATCGAGAAAAATTACAAGAGCTGTTGCTAAAATTAATAATGATAAAAAAGGAATTATATATTTGGGAAATATTCATGCAAAAAGAGATTGGGGTTACGCGATCGACTACGTTGAGAGTATGTGGAAAATGATGCAGCAGAAAAAACCTAATGATTTTGTTATATCAACTGGAGAAAGTCACACAGTTAAGGAATTTGTAGAAGAATCATTTAAATATATCGGAATAGAAATTAGGTGGAAAGGTAAAGGGCTACGAGAAATTGGATACAATAAAAAAAATGGTCAAGTTCATGTAAGAATCGACCCAGGCTACTTCAGACCTACGGATATAAAAGAACTAAGGGGAGACTATTCAAAAGCAAAAAGGGTTCTCAAATGGAAACCTAAAACTAAGTTTAAAAAACTTGTTGAAATAATGATGGCAAGTGACATTAAAAATATTAAGAATTAATGAACGCACTTTATAAAATAAATGTAATAAATCGAATAGCAAAATCTGTTTTATTAAATCAAAAACCTAATTACGCTATTATTTATATTGACGGTAAATGCAATATGCATTGTGGTTTTTGTATACACGCAGCAGTAGATGCTCGTAAAACTCCAATATTGAGTTCAGAAAAATGGGCAAGTTATTTCAGAAATGCTAAATCTCTGATGCATTTAACAATCACAGGAGGCGAACCATTCCTAAGAAAAGATTTTTTTGATATAATAGATAAAATTTTACAAAAAAATAATATTCCACAAGTTAGCATAAATACAAACGGATTTTATATAGACAGAATAAAAGACTTTATTCCACGACTAGTAGAAAAATATACAAACACTGAGTTTACACTATCCATTTCATTAGATGGTCCTGAAGAAATACATGACAAAGTTAGGGTGTTTAAAGGTGCCTACAAAAGAGCTCTAGAAACAATTGACGCAATCAATTTCGTCAGAAAAAATGAAAATTTTTATCTAAAATTAGCCTCTGTTCTCACCAAAGATAATAATCATTTCATGGAAGATTTCTTAAACAAAACATCAAAATGGAATATTGATTTTCACGAAATAATCTTGGTAAGGGATGTTCCAGTTGAAGAACAGCTTTTGGTAAAGGAAAATTTTCAAAAATTAAATCAAAAACAACATATGAACAGTACAGCAGTATGGAAAAAGAGTTTTACGGGTAAACTTTATGAAAAAATTTATAAAGAAACTTTAAAAAGAATAGACAGTAAAAAAATTCACTCTCCTTGCTTAGCAGGAGATCGATTAGTTGAGGTGTTTCCAGATGGTGTAGTTAGAGGTTGTGAAGTTGAAAAATTATGGAATATTTCCAACATTGGAAATTTAAATGAAGAAAATGATGATATAGTAAAAATTCTAAAAACAAAAAAAGCAAAAGAATTTTCAAAATTTGCAAAGAAATGCACATGTACATTTGAGTGTGCAAGTGCAATAAATACAGTATATGATCCAAAACATTGGATATCGTTAATATAATTTTCAAAAAATGCCTACTCCTGTATCAGTAATAATCCCAGTTTATAACGGTTCTAAAACAATATCTGAATGTATTGAAAATTTAAAAAAAAAAAATAAAAATCAAAAACTTGAAATAATTATAATAAATGATGGTAGCACAGACAACACTATAAATATCTTAGATAAAATTAATAACATTAAAGTTATTTCACTAAAAAAAAATAAAGGTGTTGGGTATGCAAGACAGTATGGGACTAAAGTTGCAAAATTTGACACACTTTGTTACTTAGACTCTGATGTTTTTGTTTCTAAAGACTCTATAAAAAAATTAGTTAAAAAATTAAAATCTAATAAATCAATTGGTTCTACGGGCGCAATACAAAAAACCGTTAATTTAAATAAAGAAAATTGGTCATCTAATTTTGTGTGTTTAAAATCATGTTATGGTTTTGATGATGTCAAAAAAGATGTTGAATTCAGTGTTATTCATTCAGAATTTTGTTTAATTTCACGTAAATATTTAAATTCAATAGGAGGCTGGAAATATTTCGCAGGTGCTGGTGGCGAAGAATTTGAACTTGGCCATAGAATTCTTGCGTCAGAAAAAAAAATAATTCTCATCAAAGATGCAAATTATATTACATACTACCCAAGTTTACTCTCTAGGTTTTTTGAAGTTATCGGACGCACGGAAAAATATGTTGCTTTAGCTCTAAAAAGGAAAAAATTTGATACAAAAGGTTCTTTCGCAACAAGCGGACAGGCCTTTTCTGCTTTAATAACTGGATTTTATGCTTTGATTATAACTGCATCATTTTTGCTTACTGTAAAAATTAATACTTTGTTGCTACCTTTTTTTTTAATTCAATTTTTATCAGAATTTAGTTTTTTAAAATATGCTTTTAAAATATATGGTTTAAAAATGTTTTTTTATTCACTATTGGCTATACAAGTTATTAATTTTGGCATAATTTTGGGCACCATAAAATTTATCTCTAAAAAAATTTTAAAATATTAATGAAACTTAAAAATAAAAAAATTAGTAAATGTCTTTTGTGTAAAAACAAAAAACTAAAAAAAATTTATAATCTTGGAAATTTTTTTATTAGTAATTTTGTTGAAAAAAAATTAATTAAAAAATCATTAAAATGTCCGCTAACATTAATGTTTTGCAACAACTGTCACTTACTTCAACTTTCACATATCGCACCTCAAGAGCTTATGTATAAAAGATTTTATTGGTATAGATCGGGAGTGACCAAGACTATGAAAGATGGTCTAAAAGATATTTATAATGCTGCTGTAAAAAATGTAAAATTAAAAAAAAATGATGTTGTTTTGGATATTGGGGCAAATGATGGAACTTTACTAAAATACTTTAAAAAAAAATGTATTACGATAGGCTGCGAGCCTGCTAACAATTTAATAAAAAATTTAAAAAAATCCTGTGATTATGTAATTAATGATTTTTGGTCACTAAAACCAATCCAGAAAATACTTTTAAAAAAAAGATTAATAAAACCCAAAATTATAACTGCTATAGGAATGTTTTATGATCTTGAAGAACCTAATAAATTTATAAGTGATGCAGCAAAAATATTACATGATGATGGTGTATTTATTGCACAATTGATGTGCCTAAAATCTATGATAAAACAAAATGACCTTGGCAATATTTGTCATGAACATTTAGAATTTTATTCTTTAAAATCATTAAAATATTTATTTGAAAACAATGGTCTCGAAATTTTTAAAATTGAAGAAAATGAGATTAATGGTGGAAGCTTTAGATTATTTTGTCGAAAACTCAACAAAGGTAGTATTCGTTTAACAGAGCCAAATGTTTTAAATTCAATTAAAAGATTTGTAAAAAGAATTAAAGAAAATAAGAAAAAAACAGTTAGATTTATCAATGATGCCCTGAGAAAGAAAAAGACTATTTTTTTGTATGGCGCTTCAACCAAAGGAAATACAGTACTTCAATATTATGGAATAAATAATAAGCAAATTCCGTACGCCGCTGAAAGAAGTAAGGAAAAATGGGGAAAATACACAATAGGATCAGGAATAGAAATAATTTCTGAAAAAAAAGCACGAAAACTAAACCCAGATTATTTTTTTGTAACACCATGGGGTTTTATAAAAGAGTTTATAAAAAGGGAAAAAAAATGGCTTAAAAATAAAGGAACTTTTATATTACCTTTCCCTAAATTTAAGTTAATTAAATAAATATGAGTAAAATTAAAAAAATATTAGTTTTGGGAGCTACCGGTCAGGGTGGTTCATTTATGGTCAAATACTTATTACAAAAAAATTATATAGTTCACGGCTTAATTAGAAAATCAGCAACGAATAATTTAGCAAATATCGAAAATGTTATAAATCATAAAAATTTTCATATTCAACATGGTGACCTATTAGATTTGATCTCTTTAAGTAATATTTTAGAAAATAATAAATTTGATGAGATTTACAATTTTGCGGATCAAGACCATGTAAGGTGGAGTTTTCAAATTCCCTCCTATTCATTCTCTGTAACAGGTGCAGCTGTTCTAAACCTTTTAGAAATAATTAAAAATAAAT
>Ga0115001_10000770_pt1 | contig 24053 bp, 19 predicted proteins | sample ArcticOcean_MG_C_12_FD_89869 | JGI IMG/M metagenome (GOLD analysis project Ga0115001, IMG submission 89869) | Marine microbial communities from western Arctic Ocean - ArcticOcean_MG_CB8_130 | ecosystem: Environmental > Aquatic > Marine > Oceanic | place: Arctic Ocean: Canada Basin | collected... | reverse complement strand
GCGCCAGCGACGTGCAATCCGCAAACGCACTCATTTCAATCGTGGTGGTATCGCGCCTCAATGCGAGGAGCGCTTTCTGATGCCGTTCGTTCATCGTGCACACCATCTCAAAGTAGGCCTTGGGCGTCATCCCTCCAGGCGACGACGGCGCCGACCAGTCGGGCATCCACCCCTTGGCGCGGAGGGCGCTCTGCCAAAAGACGGGATCCTTGCAGATGTCTTCAAATTGGTGATTCACTTGGCAGATCCCGTTCAAGCCCTTGCAATCCTTTACGGCAAGAGCGAGCAGCACGAATTCGCGCAGCTCGGGTTGGAGGCTCTCGAGCATGTCGACGAGTGGTGCGTCGTCTTTCGATCGGATACGCTTCGTACTGCCACCCGGATACGCTTCGTCCGCCTCTTCTTCTTGATGAATACGCTTCGGAGCGTCAACGTGCAGCGCCGTTAGCGACGGCAGCATGGGACTTGAGGCAATATTTTACGCTTGAAGCAATATTTTACGCTTGAAGCAATATTTTACGCTTGGTTCTCTCTGATGTCGTTTCACCGCGCCTTCTTATACTAATCTCCCAAGACTCTTAGCTATTGTAGGGTGGCTCTTCGATAACGAGTTAAAGGTTCCCAGCGCGCGAGTTTACATGGACAATGCACGCTTGAAAATATCCAGGACGCAAGAAGTCGATCACCGTCACGGAATTGGAAGACTGGCGACGGGTCAACGTTCGAAAGGAGATTTCCGACGATGAGAAGGACGCGCTTTTACGCGTGCTGCTCGTTGAGAAGTTCAGCATCCCCATGTATCGCGAGCTGCTCCTCAAAACCAAGGATGCAATCCTTCACGAGGCCAAGGGCCGAATGGCTCCCAATCGGTACGAGTGGCAAAAGAAGGAACTTTCGGATGAAGAAAAGGCCAAGGGGTACTGGCAAGGAGGCGATGCACTTGGAAAGCTACTCATGTCTGTGAGAGATGAAATAGTGAACGCGTGACATAGAAAACACACCAAAAAGACACTGTTGGTACTTCAATGGTCAAGGTCACTGGTCGCTGGTCTTGGGTGTAATAAAAGCTCCGTTGTCAACAAGTTGATATGCGATCTGAACACAGAATGGTCGTATCCCGTTTCCCAGTTTGTATGTGGTATATGACCGTAGTGTTGGGGGTCCCTACCAGCAGCGAGTTTCATGTCGACGAACCGGACTGTTGCCGTGTATGCGGCTTTGGTTGCGCCGAGCCTCCGTGTTGTGACTGTGCGGACAACCGACCCGATTGTATGTGCACATGGTGCGAGACGTCCAAGTGCTCCAAATGGCACTGTGGGCTCTTTGACGAGGCTTATGATAAGCGGTCGGTCGATGAGTCGATCGGCCGATCCTCGAACGAACCTTCGATTGACATCATGCAGGTGCAACAAATCGCCGGTATCGTCGTGAATGGGAGCCTCTTCGACGACGCACCTTGCTGTGACAAGTGTGGGGAAAATTGTCCCGACACCGAGTGCTGCATGTGCAACGACAAGGGCACACCCACTTGCCCCATGTATCCATCGTGTGCGCAATGCGCACCGTGTGCGCGTTGTGGTCACAAGTGAAGTTTCTTGAATAGATTTGTACGCTAGAATGCGTTCGCGATCGTGAAGTCACTTATCAACGAACATAAATAATATTACGAGTATGCAACACCGTTTTTCGGAAGGTGAGATGGTCGTGATGGAGGAAGACAGCGAGTCAGGGAGCGAGTGCACTCGCTCCCCTTCTCCAGATCTACGTCGCCCAGTTGCGAAAATTGAGTATCGTAAGGATCCCACGACATTTGGGTTGGTGACTATGGTGGTGAAGCGGGACGGGTCGAATCAGTCAGTCAAGGTCCACAAGATTCAACAGCGTATCGATAAGCTGGCGCAAATGAAACCAGCTCTTCGAGTGGACGTGGTACCAGTAGTTCAATCGGTGGTTTCTTCGTTGTGTAATGGTATCACGACACAGGAGTTAGATTTGGTGGCTGTCAAGGCGGCAGCGGGTCTGGCATCGACCCACCCAGATTACGGCAATCTTGCAAGTCGCATTTCGGTTTCAAACATGCACAAGACTACAAAGACTTCCTTTCGTGAGACGATGACCGCACTGTCTAATCGCGACTGTCCATTGGTCTCCGATAAGCTCATATCCATGGTCGAAACGTATTCTGACATCATCGACGAAGCCATCGATTACGAACGAGATTACAACTTGTCACACTTTGCAATGGCAACGCTCGAGCGGTCGTACTTGCTTTCTGGGAGAGATGCGAACGGTAACCCGGTGATGGAGCGTCCACAGCACCTTTTTATGCGCGAAGCTCTGACTGTCGGTGGTGAAGATTGGCGCAATTATTACGATGTGCTATCGAATGGATACTTTACGCACGCATCACCCACAATGTTCAATGCGGGAACTGTGCACGAGCAACTCTCAAGTTGTTTTTTGGTATCTATTAGTGACGATTCGATCGATGGTATCTACAAGACACTGAAGGACTGTGCGTTGATTTCAAAGGGGGCTGGTGGGGTTGGTATTGACGTGTGCAACATTCGAGCGAGTGGTTCGAAAATTGCAAATGGTGGGGTGTCTTCGGGAGTGGTACCACTATGTCAAGTGTACGAGCGAACGGCAGCTTATGTTGACCAAGGTGGTGGCAAGCGAAAGGGGGCATTTGCGATGTATGTCGAACCATGGCATGCTGATATCTACGATTTTGTGGGAATGAAAGATCCACAGACGACGGAATCGATGCGCGCTCTAGACCTTTTTCTTGGAATGTGGATACCAGACCTCTTTTACAAGCGCGTTGAAGAGAGTGTCACCTGGCATAGAATGCACCCAACAGATACGACGTTTACGAATTGGTCTCTCTTCTGTCCACGTGACGTTCCTGGATTACACGAGGCATACGGCGATACATTTGAGCAACTTTACAGCGACTGCGAGGAAAAGGGTCTAGCCCGTCGCAAGGTCGACGCAATGGCGTTGATGCACCGAATCATAGATGTGCAGATCATGTCTGGTGGTCCGTACATGCTTTGCAAAGATACCATCAACAAGCTAAGCAATCAAAAACATCTAGGACCTATTCGTCTCTCCAACTTGTGCACCGAGATCACCGAATATACGGAGCCAGGACAAGAGATTGCAGTTTGCAATCTTGTTTCAATTGCACTGCCCAAGTTTGTCAAGTCCGTCGTGCATAGCCACCAAGATGGCAGTCCGTCCACCGAGGTCACATTTGACCACAATTTGCTTGGAGAGATTGTTCGTATGGCGGTTCGTTCGCTCAACCGGGTGATCGATATCAACAAGTATCCGGTGGAAATTTCGAAAAAGTCGAACCTTCGTCACCGCCCTATCGGTATTGGCGTACAGGGCCTGGCGGATCTGTTCATCGCCATGGGCCTTCCTTTTGAGTCACCGACGGCATTGGTGCTAAACCGCGCAGTCTTCGAGACCATGTATTACAACGCCGTGTACGAATCGTGCGAAATCGCTAAGAAAGAAGGCGCACATGATAGCTTTGGTGGGTCGCCACTCTCGAAAGGCAAGTTCCACTGGGAGCTATTCGATGAAAACTTTCCCGGTAGTGCACAAGGCGTGTCCGATCGATGGGACTGGGAAGAGCTCCGTGGTAAAGTTGTCGAGTATGGTACACGAAATTCTCTCTTCATCGCGCCAATGCCGACGGCATCTACTGCACAAATCTTGGGTAACAGCGAAGGTCTCGAAGCCATCCAGAGCATGATATTCACACGTAACGTCCTTTCTGGTGAGTTCCAAATCATCAACACTCCCCTTATCGAACGCCTTATCAAGAAGGGTGTTTGGAACGAAGAACTGCGTTGTATGCTCATTCAAAACGGGGGATCGGTGCAAGACTTACCATTGGATGCAGAAACCAAGGCTTTATTCAAAACGGCGTGGGAAATTAAGCAACGAGTCGTCATCGATATGGCCGCGGCTCGCCAGCCATTCGTCGATCAATCGGGATCTAACAACCTCTTTGTGAGAGATCCAAAACCGAATACAATCTTTAACATGCACATGTACGCATGGAAGAAACACCTTAAAACGGGAATGTACTACTTACGGTCACAGCCCGGATCTACACCCAATCGTTCTCACATTGCCTCGATTGCCGACAAACCGACCGACAAACCGACCGACAAACCGACCGACAAACCGACCGACAAACCGACCGACACATCAGCTGACGAGAGTACCAACAGCCCAGTTGTAGACCCTGGGAATGTAGCATGTCACAACGTCGAAGGATGTGTTATGTGCGGTAGTTAAGACTACAACAAGGGGAATAATGTGAATCCATTTCCGACGACCACAGATGCTTTAGAATGTGAATCGCTCTTCTGAGGTGGTTTCCCAGATGGTCTAGATTTTTCATAAGGCTGCATATCGAATATCAGATGATTTCGCACATTTGTATGTATCTTGTCACTGAACGTGCCAATCACAGCGTCCACTGTAGTCTTGTTGTCATGCATTTTATTATCAGTATATATGCGCTGTGCCTCATTAATCGAAGAATCGTGCTTTTTTTGCTGTGAATCATACGGCAGATTTGGAGGTCTTCCATCTCCAATTCTTCCGTCGGTTGCGAGACTGTTCACACGATTGAATAGCCATGAAAGTAACGTTTTGAGATGTTTTTGATCAAAACCACCGGGAGCCGTTCTATCACCGAGAATGAAATTAGGAGCACCTCGAGCACTAATAGTTACTGTGATGTGCACCGCAAAGCTATTTATTAATATCAATACCTCAACATACTCGATCCATCTGTACGACGCATCAGTTTGTTTTATGGATCGCCACACGCTTGTCTCTTCATCGAGTGTGAGCGGAAAAAACGTTTGAGCAAATACACCACCCACATCTGTTTTCACGTTTGGAGGTTCGTACGTAATGCCAAACTGACTGTCATCATATTTAAGCACGGGTTCCATTTTAAAGTGACACCTGTCTACCAGAAAACACGAAATGGTGAAACTGCTCATCTTAGTCAACTTCGAGGAGTCAAGATGAGACGACACAAATGGCCAATCGACACAAAGTTGTTTAACGGTGCAATTATGTAGGATAATGTCGATGTACTGTTTATCTTTTTTAAATTTTTCGGGAGTTTTAGTCTGAACAACTAGTTTAGATGTCATTCGTGATGAGTCGAAGTGATGATTGAGAGTGGTATGTGGTGGTATGTCCTCTCTCATTCTCGTGTCACAACCAGGAGGTTCGAAACCATCTATGTTGGAATAAATAATATTCGTGTTTACCAAGCGTGGAAAACGACATTGGTAACTTCCTTCAGAAACGTGGTTTGATGGACCAAACCCGTCGGTGGTGGTGCCAAAAAATTCAGAAATATATGGAGTATGATCACCACTCTCTTGTGAAACCAGTGCATTATCTGCAGCACTGGGTGGTGGCGATATTGGAAGTAGCCCATTTACCAAAAACCTGCTCATTATTTTGGGTAAGTTGTTATTCATTAAAACATCGCTTCTTATTGTCATATACCTATACACGGTCGACCACCTTTACCACCCCTGCTCTTATCATTTGCAGAAAATATTGCATTTGTCCGCCTTTCAACAACGGGTTGAGCTTGTGAGGTGCGCGGTGAATCATCCCATTCCGAACGATTGGATACTCGCTCCTGATCTTGCATCGGTGGACGTGATCTGTTCTGATTCGTATTATCAGAATCATCAATAATCAACGAAGCGGGTGTTTCCAGTGGGGCTTTGCGACCGGTTGGAACCTTCTTGTTGGTACCACCACTTTTGATTGCTGTGCTGATGTTTTGTTTTGATCTTGCACCACATTGAATGTGCTTTCGATAACGACATATCAGAACGAAGACGACCGTGACGATAATCATTCCGGCTATAACCACACCTGTGTTGTTGCTAGAAGCTTCTGCACTGGAAAGTGCTGCTGTATCGGTGGTAAGATTCACAGACGATCCTAGTGGCAATGGCTTTGGTAACGTAGGTGGCATCGAAGGAGGTGTCGAAGGGGGCTTCAGCACAGAAATAGACCGCAAAGGAGGTGAAGGCTCAGGTGGTTGCGGGGAGGGTGGTGGCGGCGGTGGTGGCGATGGTTCTTTCTCAAGTAGAATTGATGGAGAAGGTGGAAGTGGAAGTGGCAATGTTGGTAAACGTTCTGGTGAGGGTGTCGATAAGGGAGGAAATACAGACCGTGGTAATAGAGGCCATGTGAGAGGCGGTGGTAGTAGAGGCGGTGGTAGTAGAGGCGGTGGTAGTAGAGGCGGTGGTAGTAGAGGCGGTGAGGAAGGCGATGAGGGAGGCGATGAGGGAGGCGATGAGGAAGGCGATGAGGGAGGCAATGGAAGCGATGATGATGAAAGCGGCGGTGGTGTCAATGGAAGCGGTGGTGGCGATGGGAGCGGCGGTGATGGCGGTGGAAGCGGCGGCGGCGATGGAAGCGGTGGTGATGGCGATGGAAGCGGCGGTGGTGGCGATGGGAGCGGTGGTGATGGCGATGGAAGCGGCGGTGATGGAAGCGGCGGCGGCGATGGAAGCGGCGGTGGTGATGGTGGTGGTGGTACTGGAGGGGGTGGTGGATGTGCAGGACGTTGGTTGATAGTAACTGTCGCATTTGAAAGTAGGTGAATACCCATACTCGATGTAAAACCAGGATTGTTTGTAATATCTGCAACCATACTACCCAGTGCTGGGTTAAAATTTGGATTTGTAAATGTTATGCTAAGGATGATGCTCCCCGAGGCCACGTCGCATGTCGCACCAAGTTCCTCATGTGTGACACCATATTGTGCTGCATATGCCTCAAGTGCCATCTGACATTGTTGGATGACAGATTGGGCATCTGCCACGTCGCCTTCGACGGTCCACTCAACGGTTGTTGTTGTCTCGATGGTCCACTCAGCGGTTGTTGTTGTCTCGATTGGTGGCGGTGGTGAAGGCAAAGGAGGTTGTGGAAATGGAGATGGAGGCGGTGGAGAGGGCGGTATAAATGATGATTGTCGTGGTCGTGGTGATGACAAAACCGTCGACGACGCCATTGACCATTTTGTAATCAATGGGACTGCCACCAACGCTCCGACTGTAACTATCAAAGTAAATGATAAGACCATAGCACATACAACTTGGAGAGATGACAGGGTGTCATCTGTGTGAATGTCGACAGATGTATGATGTTGAGCAGGTCGATAGCCACGTCCTTTGAGCAATGGGTGCTTCACAGAGGCCATCGACCTTTCTATGAGCGAAGGTCATCTACGATCTTATATTGCGACCGACGTCATAGTCTTAATATTCACACAACGAATTTGTGCGCTAATATAGCGCTACATATATCTGTTGAAAACCATCGTCATGGATTCGTTGTATTGTTACTATTTGTTTGTCAAAAAATGGAAAGACAGAATACTATGAAGGAACGTAAAGCTTTGTTTGAACAGCAAAACGGTACGGCTGCAAACGCTGTGCATCCGGCCTTCTTACGGAAAAAAAGTCGCGTTCAAGAGGACAATAATTATCGGGTTGGAGAAATCAAATTCCCGTCTAGGCGCGACTCGACGAATGCATTCGCATCGTCATCCAAACTAGCACGCCGCGAAGCACGAAAGGAAGAACTTGATGAGATTTGTGCAAGTGAAATTGCGTTATCTGCCCGCGGTGATGTAAATGATGATACGTCGAAAGATTTACAAACACATAGACCTTCATCGGTGGATTCATTGGTGGTTCCACAAGAAGATGCAACGTCGAATCCTTCCTCATCGTACGATGTTAGAGATACAGGGTCCAAAGCCGACTTTAGTACTATGGATTCAGCACCTCCTACATGCCGTCGCATACAACCAATGTCGCCTACTTCTTTGACTCACCCGACTTCGCGTAGTGATTCGACATTGTTGAATCGCCATGGACATCTCACATCACGCTACACCGTGGATGACTCGGATGAATTGATGCAGGGTCCACGGACATGTGCACGTGGCGTATCTGGAGGCCATCATACTCGAAGGCCCATTGGTGAAGGAAGTGGTGCCTTGTCCGCGCGCAGTCGCCCCGAATTTGCATCAAAAAGTAAGCCTCCGTCGTTTCGTGTCCGCCAAGAGATTCAGCGAGCGTTCACACCAAGGGTGTCTAGTGGCAATGATCTAGGGGCTGCAAATATCAACCCTGTGTCACAGATGTTACCAACGGGGCGTAAGGACAGCGTAGTTGCACCATTGGACATCGCCAAGATCATGTCATATCGTTCCAGGCCACACCCACTACCAGTTCCTCCTTCATCATCTGAACCAAACGCTGAACATACAGCTACGGCCGTGTCTCCTGACATCACAGTATCAGCGCCATCAGCCTCATCGCCACACGTACTTCAACGTGGCCTGGAACGAGTCAACCACTCGTCGGCATATGATGGCATGACAATGCATCCTAGTGAACCAGCGTCCGATTCGTTTATCAGCGCACTTCCCTTACCCCCACCTGGAAATGCAAACATGGGCAATCGCCCACATGCACGTATCGTTCGCCGTGCGAGTGTACCGGAAGGTCAAATTGAGAAAAATAGACGAGGGAGTCAGACTACGTCAAACAATCTACAACTTGCTGCTCCACCGGCGGCTCCACCGGCGGCTCCACCGGCTGCTCCGCCGGCTGCTCCATCGGCTGTACTATTAGCATCGGTAGAAGCATCAGACGCCACGCTAGATCGGCTCGCATTAACATCACACAACACAGGCAGCTCATTTCACATGACAGACGATGGATGTCCCTCTGCTCGACTAACTGCGCGCTCAGGGCAATCGTCGAATGATGCATTGACGGACAGATACCTATTGGATTTGCGTTCATTGAGCACTGGATCGGGACAATCGAGTAGCCGTGCACCGTCTGCAAGAGAACAACTGTTGGACATGTCACCGATAAGCGCTCGTAAAAGTGCGAGGAAGCTCTCTGCCAGAGGGGCTATAAATGGTGGTGTCAACTCATCCAGCGGTTCGATGCAAATAGTCGTGTCCAAACCTGCTGTGTCACCTCGTTTGCAACGAGCAATGGATAACTTATTTGGACATGTGATATCTTCGTCGGGCGACGACGAGGAAGGGGAGGAGGATGCGGAAGAGAAAGGCACGGGAGAAGAGGAGGACAGTCAAGATTTAAAAGGCATTAAAGTAGCGGAGGCAATACAACTTGTGCTGCAGTCAGATGATGAAAGAGGAGGGGTCATTGGGACCTGCCCAGCGACACCATCAAGCTCTGCTGACAGTGTACCGGCCTATGGATTTCGCGCGACAAGAGGTAACACCATGGAACGAGTTCGCCGAGGATCGGTCGCACCATTTATATCTTTATATGTCGACGAATTGCCCACTGCATATGCATATATTGCACTCTTCTTTCAACGGTCTGAGGTTATGGTACGGCTAAACAGAGGTACCAAGGTTTTCCGTGCTGTGGAGATGTACAGTATACGTCAAGACAGTCACAATCTCGAGCAGTACGACGAATGTCTCACTAAGCTTTCTCGTGATGATATGGTCTATCCCGTTGAATGTATCTGCATGGAAGAGATCGGTCTATCACACGTCGATCAGGATGACACGGTTGAGATTTGGTATGAAATGAGTGCAAGTACGCAAGGCGTGCACATGCGCGTTGCCGCCAAGTACACTCGGCAAGAGGCGACGCTCGTGGCGATCGAGATTCGACCCATGGTGGATGTGGACACGGTGTTGGCATACCGTAGTTTTGAATCTGGTACGGCGCGGCCACGACAACTTCCAACTATTTTCTTGAACCCGCAGCTGTTTGTGAACGACTCACCACGCATATCAACATGTATGCCAATTTCATCAAAGAATCGTGCCGCGTCGTGTGTTTGGGCGGCGCTTCGCAAGGAAGCAGCTACCGACTGGAAGAAATACGTCAAATGTCGTGATGATTTTGTGAATGGATACCGATCAATTGTCGATCGTAACTCTAAGGTCCAGGCAGACCCCACTGCATAACAAACGGAAGGGTGTGACTAGTGTGACTAGTGTGATTGTAGAAAACGTATGTAGTGAGTATGTAATTGTTTTTAACCCTTTCAGGACGACTAATACCAATATAATTCGACAACTAATACCTGTAGACAGGACGTCCTGGGGACACGAGGACCTGGCGTTCCACCGGGTCTCGTTGTGCATGGAGTGTGAGTGAACTGAACGACGGCTCCTCTGGTCGCAGAGGGGTCGGCGGTGGCATCTACCACCGCGTCCCGTAGCCTTTGTATGGCGAGTTTTTTCTCGTCCTGTAAGGGTTACATCACATAGGTGGTCGATGACTGCGTTGACGACGGGACCGATGCGTCGGGTGTGCGGTTGGTGGGTGGTGGGAGGTTGGACGGTCGGGGTATGTCGACATTACTGCATCGATGTCTATCACGTTGTGTCGTACCTGTCGTACTTGCAAAAGAGGCCTGTCGTTGCGGTGGTGGTTTTATCGGTGTGTTGGCCCATTGCTTGATCGATTGGTTGATTACTCCTTTCGCCTGCACTCCTGCGAGGCGATCGGTCTTCGTATTTTCGCGGCCTCGCAATGCTCTAGATATGTTGATTAATGTACCCGATTGTTTGTCTTTGGTCGCTTGTCTCGATGCAGTCGGTTTTCGTACGATATCTTTGGCGGATGTGACGACCTTTTTCGTAACATGCGCGCGATGCGCGGCTCGTTGCCAAGCGAGCATATTCTCGACATCTTTGGTCGGCTCTGTCCACCCGTGAACAACTTTGGTACGTGATGAGGCGATGACCGCTTTAAGAGCCATCGCCTTCATGTCAGGGTTCAAGTGCTTTGCATCGCGTTCTGCTACATATATTTTGAGGTACTTGGCAAATTGCGTGTTGAGCGAAATGAGATCATGGTAATCGCATGTCAATAGAATTGCTAGTTCACAGTAGCGCGACGCTCGTACGGTGACATGTGAGGCCTTTCCTTCGAGGGCGTTTTCCCCAAATGCAGTCGATTCGGGGAGAAGTGTGATGAAGTCACCGCGTTTTGTGACTTCGACTTGTCCCTTTTCGAGAATGCACAGGCCAATGCCCACACGTCCTTCTTTGACGAGTTGATCGAGGATGAGTAAGATGCACGGTTTGAGTCGTTGGCACAGGAAGTATATCTCTTCGGCTTTCAATACCCAAAACATGGAGAGCTTCACGAACCCGGGCTCGTGCACCATGAATGATACTTGCATACGAAGTGCACTCGGAAGTCCGGGGAGCACACTCGACTCATCGAGTAGGTTCATCGACAGGAGGAGAAATCGATAGTACGAAAGTATTCTCGCTCGAAGGTCATGTGGAAGCCGTTTGTTATGCATATAACGTGCAATGACTTGCAACTTGTATGTCGTCTGGTTGTTAATCGATTGGATTTCGGCAATGGCTGTCGTGAGAGAACCAATTAGAAGAGTCATTAAAAAGATACCCGTCACGGTTATCGCAAGTGTAAAAATGAGTTGTACGTACGTTTGTGGTTCGGGGCGATGGATGGAGCAGCTTACACCAACGGCCCACCATACAGCATAAATGTAGAGAGCTTCGGTGACATTTTGCACATGTGGTGGTGGAATCCATGGGATGCTGGTTTGAAAGTAAAACCCTGTTTCGGTTTTCATAGAAGCGGGGTTGTAATTGACACTTGCCACGTATATGTAGATGCATGCGATAATGTGCCACACAAACGAGAGGTCGATGACGAGACGAATGAGCACCAACGTCGCAGGGTGTACGGTGGAGTTTAACCGATTGATCGTGGGGTATCTTGGAAACATGAGTCGTAGTAGACGTAGTGTTTTGAACATACGCACGATGAACACGATGTGATTTTCGAGTAAATAGTCGTCGACGAGCAGAGATAGGATGTGCGTCATTGGTAATGCGTGGAGCAAATCGATGAATAGCCATGAGCTTGCATAACGAATAGCGATATGTTGCGGTGATGTGACAAAAACATCACGCACTTGATCTTCATACGATGTTCGAAAATTGACAATGATGTCTGTAATGAAGATGAAATCACATAAGACTTCAACTGATTTCACCGATTCTAATAGAGGGCCGCCGCCGCGATCAACCCCTTCTACGCGAAGGGAAATAAACGGTGAGGATGAGTGAAGCAGATCACATGCGAGAATAGGGACTATGATTCCAGATATGACTGCAAATATTGCAATAAGGAGCTGCCAAACACGGTGGCTAATATCAGAAGTTGATAATATATATTTTCGAGGCTGGCTTAAAGTAATTGTGCGTTCCACGCCATCGAAAGTGATCCGATTTACCATTGGCCCAACGCCACTGATCCGCGAATTGCGGTTGTTTGATGCCATGCTGAAACGGCGGCGTTTGCTCGGGTTTCGCGTCTCACGCTGCTCCTCGAGTTGCGACTCCTTGATTCGTTCAAGCATCGTCATGATCCCCGCATCACGATTGACGTCATCGAGTAATCGCATTCGGTCGGGTCGACGATGCAGCGGCGTATCGATCTCTTGTTCTTCTCGCTCTGCGGCCAAATGCAACACTTCGTCGAGTGTAAAATGTGATGTCGTGATTGAAGGCGTGTTCATAGAATCATGACTGGCTGAAAAATTGTACATATCGGGTGAGCGAGTGGAACCCATATCAGTTCGAGGATCACGAGAGGTTTCATTACCACCAGGACGAAAATCAACGCGATCGTGTGCCATCGTATGCCGCGGTGGTTCGTGGTTACGCTCGGCGATGGGAGGTCGGCGGTCGACAATCGGAGGACGACGTTCGGTGATGGGGGGACGACGTGCATGTGGCTGAGATCTGTGTTCAGAGTCTGCTGGTGCGCATGATGTCGCAGTTGACATATACTTGCACAATCGTTATATCGTTCTTCGATTCAAGATATACGAAGTCTTGGACTGCTTTTTTGTGATCGGAACACGGTTTCACAAAGTCTGACACTCTAAAATACGGAGTTTTTATACACAGTTAGTTAGCGGTGTAGACGTGGAGTCTGGTGGTGTATCAGGTTCTACGTCCAATGGGGTTGTTATATGTCTCGATAATATAAAGGCTCGATGGTGCGAGCAAGTGTGCAACCAAAAGGGTTTCTGATAAACCTGCTTGTGACCAGAAGTTGACGACTATACATTTATAGTGTAAAATGGCGGCGATTCAGAGCTCTACCCCACATTTCATGACGCCGGATCCAACGGCGAGTGACGTCATCATGGCACTGAAGCAATATTTTGGTCCTCCTGCACGCCCAGATCTGGAAAAGAATTACTCGGATCAAAACGCGGTCACGTACAATTTTCCTGAGGCGTTCATCGGCCAGTCGACACAACTGCAAGAGACAATCAACTCCCTCGTTTACAAGCCGCAGACGTGGCAGACGACGGTGGCCCTTCCTCTTCGCGCGGTAACCGGTGTGCACGTCGAGTGGAATGAAGTCAAATTCAATGAGGCACCACTTGGACGTACGCCTTATCAGGGTACGTCGCGTCTTCTGACCGCTTCAAAACGCAAGTACCAAGATCGATTGGTGCGAAGGGGCATTGCACTGCTGCTCGAATCGGACTTCTTCTCGACGGGGGAGGGTCAGAAGCACTTTGCAGAGCAGCTGCGGTCCATTGCCAATTGCGTACAAGAGACGATGAACATGGATGTGATCTTCAAGCTGATTTCGACGAAGAATTATGACCTCGAATTCACGCGCGATAGCCTCGTGCAACCGCAGCTCAACCTGCACCAGGTGTACAAGCACACCGTGGACATGTTTGCATGTGTTCAAAAGATGGACGCGGGGCTCGACTACGCCATCGAGCAGAGCAAGGCCTCGATGTTGCGGTACAATGTCGAGCCGGACACGCTCATCATCCCCCCCGAGCTCGCCGTATACATGTCGCTTGTGCCCGAGCAGCGCAAAACGTACATGATCGGCGGCCCGCAGGCCCCGGCGGAGTTCAATGCGGGCGCCGCGGGCTTTGAGTCGCAGGCCTTCCGCGGGCTGGGCGTGGTGACGAACCGTCCTCTCGACTCGATGGGCAACATGGGCCCCGACTCACAGGCTCTTCGCCGCACCACTGCCGTTGGCGAGTATTACAAGGTCGATCCTTCGAAGCTCGCCGGCGACACTGATGACGATAAGTCTATCTGGCTCTTTGATGAGGCCGAGGACGACCTGACGCAAATCAGCCTCGCGAAGCTCAAGGCTGCCGCGCTCTTCTCAGAGTGGATCAAAACCGGCAGTACGGGAGCGGGTATCACGGACGACGCTTTGGTGGGATACCACCTCTACGTGACGCGTCCGTTCATCACGCACGACATGTACTCCGCGATCATGATGCGTTCCGGTGGTGCGGCGGGCTACACGCTCTTTGGCGAGTCCAACTTCCAGTTTGCGGGTAACGTCGACGTCAAGAACATCCACGGCCATTACACGGCCCACTTCAACTCGGTCGTGACCGATCCGAAGCAGGTCAAGACGATTCGCGATGTCATGTGCGCCGGCTACGTCTCTGGGTGCAACACGAAGTTCTTTGGCGAGCGTACTACAACTGATGCAAATAATGTGAGTACCACTACCTTCAATGGACCAACGATTGGAGCGGACCTGGCAGAGATGCGCACGATGGATCCGTCCGATCGACAGAAGAGCAACGACAAGTCGATCCTCGTCTTCGCCGTAAAGTCCAATACTGCTGTTGAAGAGAAGGAGGTCGTCTCCATCTCTTCGGTGGCCTTCCCATGGGACAACTCGCGCAACGGCTGGAGCGAGTACTCGGGTAAGAATTTCCCCGGGGGGGCCGATAACCTGACTTGGTACAATACCCAGATTGGGGCTGGGGGGTACTCATTGAGCAACCTCGTCCTCGGCGGCCGTGACCCGGTCGTCGCAGGCAGCGACCCGCTCATTCGTGCGGACGGTTCCCTCAACACCCTTTGCTTCCGCGGCCCGTATCGCTACAAGGATAAAGCCCTCGACAAGTTGACGTTGAAACCGGGCAAGGGGCACTTTGGGCCCGACGCGCAACCCGGTGATGCCTCTTGGCGCAACGGGCAGCTCCGGTCGATGGCCGAGGCTCGCCGTATGATGGACGGTAGCGTCGCGGCAACGAACGCGGTTATGGCACGCCTCTCCTAAGTCTGCAGAATAGACGCTAAAGTGTGGTGTGTGGTGTGGGTCGGTCATAGGCGTTGTATCGCTTGCTTACTCGTGGGTGGTGTGGTAAGAATGGGGGAGCCATGTGACGTGGACGGAATGTTGAACGCGTGTCTTGAGAACTTGACGATTATATCGCAGACAATGCAGGTAGTGTGTACACAAATTGTTGCTATACGTGACGCACCCGATCCTGCTTACCGTATGCTCGCCTTCAATCACCTCGGCCCCATTCTGAACGGGGTGGTACACACTGTCAACCAATCGTATGTACATGTCGAATCATCGAAGAGCGTGCACAAGGAAGAGCTCTTGTTTCGTTCTAAACACTCAAATGATCGTATCGCAGAATTAAACCAGCGTAACAACGAACTGCTGAATGAGTTGAACGAAACAAGAGCTTCGATGGAGGTACTCACCCAACAGAAGGCGGACGTCGAAGCCAATCTCGTGCAGTCAAAACTGGACATTCGCGTTCAGAATGAGAAACTTATGGAGCTAGTAGCCGACGCCGACACGAAATGGACAGAGAAAATTCGCGAGCGAGTCGCCGACGTCGAAAAGAAATGTGCACTAGAGCAAACGGAAGCCGTGTCTCAAATTTTGAAACAAGCAAGTGATGCGGAGCAGCGTTCGAAACAGATGATTGGGAAATTAGAACAAGACAATTCCAGGCTAAATGCGACCTTGACAACAATGGAGCTCGATGAGACCAATTTAACGACGCGTAATAAGGAACTTGAGCTACGACTTTTGCAGTGTTTACGTAGCGATGAGCGGTTGACACCGTATACGGAGCCAGTACCACCACAGAATACGGACAACAACTCAAACGCCCATCTCACAGAGTTTATCAATACTCGCATCAAGCCCGACAGTGCATCCCCCGCCGTAGTCAATACTCCAACCGCGCCACCTCCAACACCGTATTTGCGTCCTATACCTACTGTACCCGAAGACACGCCGAGGCGCGTGCTCAGATCACGTACCAAAAAACAGGCTTGTTAGATTGGCCCATATCTTGACTTTTACGAACACTCTCGTGAAATTTGAGTACCGGTGGTGATGCGTCACTTTGAGTTTGAGCGTGAGCAGGCTATTGCATTTGTGGAGGCGGCTGGTGCGTATCTCTTAGATGGCGAAGAGAAGAGCCGATACCAAGCATTGCGCCAGATCAGAGTCACGCTAGAAGCATGTCCTGTTGAGAAATGCGCGGGGACGATATAAAGGGTGGGTAAGTGGCCGGTCACAGTGTTCCGATTTGTACAGTGCATAGCATCATGAAGAGCAGTGACGGCAGAATTCCACGCAACTATACTGTGCTCTACGGAGTGCGATATTACAAAACATTCGAAGGAGCGAAAGCAGCCGCTGTTACGTGCTCCACCACATCCGAATCCAAACAAGCACCAACTGGTCTTTTATAGCTCTCCCGAGCGTGTGAGATATTAGTTTCTTACGTTTCGGAACAAAACTCGTCTCTCACAATGTTTTGTTGTGGGTCGGAAAAGCACCACGTACTTTCGTTTGCAGTGCGCGTCGACGATTGGAAAAGTGTGCGTGTGGCGTTACATGTCAACAAGCAGTGGGGGTGTGGTGTATACCATGACCGGCTACCAAATTAGCGTTCCGCATCAAAACCGATGGCAATCAACCGTCTACATCCAACCTTCCACCGCCTGCGTCTCACAGTACCGGAACATCTCCAGCTACCCTTGCAAAAGATGCAGAGGTAGAAGCGGCCGATGCGGAGAGCTAGGTTGCGTCTATTTTCCACACTGCCGGTGACACCCGTCTCCGGTGTGTAGGATGTCCTTGTACCGTCAAATGTCCCCGCAGCTTGTTCAAGATCGAGTAACGATCTCACATACGGAGTCTCAGAGTAAATATCAGATATCGGGAGGCTCAAGGTTATGCCATTATCAACATCTACATGTATTACAACCGAATTTTCGGAATATAATTCCATGTACGAAGTGTTGAATCGTTTTGTAGCGACAATATTTATGCTGTATTCGAGCTCACTAGTCTCGATCTCAATGCGTCGCACGGGGTGATTTAGAGCGTCGAACGTACTTGGGAGTGTGGCCAGGTCGTATTCAACGCGCGCCGACGATACTGACTCTTTAATGTAGCTTGAAACCGCCACATACTGCACAGCAAGTGTCGTGATCATTGCCACGATCAACACGCATGTCGCTGCCACAATGCGCCATCCTACCCATCGTTTGTCGACAACGTATTCCCGCTCATAAGGCGGAATGTATGGCATCTCAACCGTACGCGCTTCTTATCTGCTAAGTGACCGGCGGAAGCCGCGTATACGCGGCTTCTACTCACATACTCTTATTGTGCAGATACGGTACACGGTGATAGTGGCCACCGCGGGAACGCTAACGAGAGCCCCCACTCGAATCGACAGTCGCAGCAACCGCCAGGTTCCCTCCACACAATGTTCATCGGGTGGATGGATATTTGATAGACGTCTTCCCCAAGTCTACAAACGTACAGTTACGACCTAGAGCCCGACACATACCGAAACCGGCGATAAATTTTGTCGTACCACTGTAGCCACTCGAAACTCGTGAAAATAAGCTCCTCTGACAAAATGATTCAATATATCTTGATCAGATTGTGAGATAAACAGCGTACATCGTGCCTCCACTGTCGCAACATGTGCACGGCGTATGGCTTCTCGTGACTCGGCGATTTCAAGAACCTTGTAACGAAGGTAATCTTCTCGTAACAATGTACGTCTGCATGCACTTATATTACATGAAAGAGGCATGGGTACAACAATTACCTATCGCTCATACCGCGCATACCGCTCACATCACCTATTCTAGCGTTTACGTAGCGTTTATTATACATCTAGCGATTATTATAACGCTCGTGTCACACACAAGGTTTATCGACAAGACATTTGACCGTGTCCAAAAGGACACGGCTGATCTTGTCGTTTCCAGACCACCGCGCCCTCAACAGCTTATAAAAAGGGTCGTTACGATCACGGAATCGCTGTCGAGTATCGCTGCTCACAACGAGTGGGTTAAGCGTCCCAAATCGTACATAGCACTGCATCGTGATCATAATTTCCCATTTTTCAGGGGGGGATGTAGCAAGCTCGATGATCGTATCGATTTGATCAAAATAAGCCCTGATCGCAGTAACAGCAGTAACATCACCCCTCCCTAATACATCTTCGTTGTTGGTGAGCAAGGGATACGTCATTGTCGCATGAATGACCGCACGAGCGACGTGCGCAGCCATCTTGCCATCCACAAGGGGCCATGCCATGTATAGACCGTCTTCCTCACTATTCGTACCAAACAGTAAGGCTTTGTTGCCCCTCGCCTGGTTGGTGTTACCCCAAGAGAATCCGACCATTGTCGGATCAGATACCACATAACGAAACATGTTCACAAGAGTCGTCAAGGGTGTCCATGATTGTGGGGTGATATGCTCGATTTGATAAGCTTGGTGGTTCGTGACCAGCTCTCGACGACTTATAGTCTTAAGTCTCCCACCTTTGTATACAGGGCCTGTAGTGTTGACCATGTAAAAACGTAGCCAACTCACGTATTTGTCTGTATCGCCCACACTATCACCACCGCGACCATAGTGACCCGCACCCAAATTAGGAAATTGTTTATGGTTCAACTTGCAATTCGGCGTACGGTCCCATATCCCCACTTGCATATCAACAATATCCTTATCCGGTGTGTCATAATTCTCTTTCCATGCTTCGTCCGCTGAAAATTCTTCACCTGTTATAAGACCATGGATCGGTTTCCATTCCCCTTTTGATAGTTTTTGGAGGTGTATCTCCAGTTGGACAGTATTCTTGATGTTCTCAATCGCGGTTGGATTCACATTGCAGGGTACAAGTTGCATCCTCAACCACAAACAATGAGTCTCGTACTCTGCCCATAAGTCGGGGTTGAGTATTTCGACGGGTGGGGGTCCTGTCGGTGCTCCGATGGCGAATCGCGCTGCTATTCTGGCTCTCTTCGTCTGACCCCGACCATACTCAGATTGAAACTCTTCAAACGTCTTCGGAATGGGATTCAGATTCACATACCACTTTCTAGAGTTGTTATAAATGTTCGGAATCAATTGGTCATCGTCTCGAATCTCGTACGAACCACTTGGTGTCTTGAAATATGTAACAATTTTATTTTGTTGATCTATAAAGAGAATGAATATGCTAGAACACTTCTTTGCAGTAATTTTTAACTTCGACTCAACACCGACATATTTAGCACCGCCATTCGGATCAAGAAACCATTTGATAAGTTGTGTTCTAGGCACGGGTCCAGGGTTGGCTTCTTGTGTTCCCTTTTTACGAGGCAATTCGACAGCCTCGTAGGGGGGGGTTTCCAATTCCATGGCATCATCACACACGAAGTCAATTGTGTCATTTCCCGTATCGTTTCCACCACCTTCAACAGCCCCTCCTCCTGCCGAGGAACCATCCGCCCTTCCTCCTGTCGAGGAACCATCCATGTCGCCCCTTGATAAGGAGTTATTCGCCTCCTCCTCCTCGTCGGCACCGCGACCGTCAAATTCGCATGCATCATACCCCTCGCCATAGATGTGATTGTTCATAACCACATGGTATTTCAGCTGCACAAAGGGGGGAGATGAGGCCAATACGAATGCCTTTTTTCTAACGTCGGTTTGATGGATCTTTATACGATGCAATGACGGAAGCATCACAAGGGACGTCTACGGCTGTATACACTACATGCTGTATTCTTATTAACACTGTCAGACAGCGACACGCCGCACAGACCCAGTGGCTTCAGCCAATGTACTAATGGGAATTTCTCGAATTTCACGCTCGCCCAATTCGACGAGTCGCGTAATCATCCGTTCAAAGATACGAGCCTCTTCGTCAATCGAAATAACATCGTTTTCCACACGTCTCCCCTCGACCACATCAACAAGTTGTGCATCTGCGACAGCTTCATTATTGGCGATATGTAAATTCCTACGATCTCGCCTACCATGATCGATATGGACGTTGAGGCGCGTGGAAAACACACGTTTAAACCAATATTTTTGGGCATAATGTGCATATATAGCAACACCCATGCATGCAATTGGTTGCATGTAAAGCGATATTATTCCCACCGAATCGACGACGTAGACGACTGTGCTACGAGTTGTGTTCTGAGTGCATTGGCAGCGACACCCATTCTCGTATATGCTATCAATCTCCCAAGCCATAAGAAATTGGCGTATACAATGCGTCAAAAAGATCCCCAACATGTAAAAGATAATGGCCCCCTTTGCACACCGAGAGAGTTCCACGGGTGGTGCAACCGTGTTGATAGGAACGGTTATCATCATCACTGAAAACATCACAGCAATGGGATTTATTAGTGTAAAAGTCGACATAATAATCACCCATATTGTGAGACATTTCAGATGATGATCAAACAACATGGTTTCGAGTTGTGAACATGTCCAAAGATTCCAACTTAGCGGGATGTGAGTGTTGTCACAGCCAGAAATGTGCTTGGTGTGCACTCCTCTTGTTCCATCTGTGCGATGGAGCGCAATTGTCTCCAATGCAAGGCCTGTCCTTCCATCCCACGTGGTACTCCGATCCACTCATCTATCTCGTACATATGGACGACAAACCTCTCACCTTCATGAACACATACACTCCGTGGGACAGTATCTCGAATACTCACGCCTAATTCCTCACGCAATTCACGACATAACGCCGCCGAGTCCGATTCACCGCTCTCAACTTTGCCACCAGGAAATTCCCATTTCCCACATGACCGCTGCCCTAACAATACATTTCGTCGTCGTCGAAGGATTCCAGCAACGACACGCACTTTTCGGTTTTTGTTGTAGCATCTCGAGCGCAGCCGATGCATCCTTCTATGGTAAAATCCATTTTGCATACATAATTCAAGCTAGCGTGACACTGCAACTAATGTTGCTTCTCGTGGATCTGAGAGTAGCGCACTCCATGTTTTGTCCATTGCTTACGCGCCTTGTCTGGTTTATTTGAAAGAATTGGCCATGCGGTTGTGGCAACGGGTGTGGCAACCGGTGTGGCAAAGCATGTGGCAACAGGTGTGGCAAAGGGTGTGGCAAAGGGTGTGGCAAAGGGTGTGGCAATGGGTGGGACATTTCCATATGGATGGTACCAAACATAACACGGCAATGCTGAACATTGCGACGTCTGATCTGGATTTTCATCTTGTGTCAATGTATCGACATTCGAAACACTTGACAGCAGCTCCTGAATCGTAGTCGGTCGACCATCAGGGTATGCAATCTGAATTTTGGACATCGTTCAGACACTACTACTAAAGGCTACGACGCCTAAGCATAACCATTCTCGTCAACCACATGATAATATCTCTAGCGTACAACCAATCACTCTGAATACACTTATCCCATTCGTCGTTATGTCATGCACTCACATACACTACCTTATCAATCGTACTCGAAGCGATGAGTTTGATGAAACACGTGAGCTTCGAAAAAATCGACAATTTCGTCTACTGATTTCTCGTAGAGTTGTGGACCAATCAAAATGCTATTAAAGCATGATTGTATTTTACAAATAAGTACGTCGCGTGACTCATGAAATGTGATGCGCAACTCGTTGACATGGAACACGCTCTTATCACCAGTAACAAGACGCCAAAATTGATAGAGCATTCTCATCCCATCCCACTCGACGAGTACCTGATCAAATTTGTCTTTCAGCTCATTTGATGCATCAACATACTTCAGTTTCGTCTTCAAGTCTGCATACGACATGTCTTCGACCTTAAGTATTTCCGCAAGCGCACTGCATGGGAATAGGTTAACATTCGGCATCAAACAGTTTACTGTGAATCGAAACCCAACGCGCAACGCAAGCAACCCATTCAAGCGCCCCCCACACAAGTCCATTCGAAGCATCCTGAACACACATCGTCGCCGTACAGATGGATCGTCCATGTTCGATTCCGCGTACTCCCCCATAAACGAGTGATCATACCCCCCTTTCTCGATGTACACCTCCAAAGCTTGCATTTTTACTGGATCTCGTTCTGTGACAGCCTTATGTACAATGTCGTCGGGAATATCACCCACGAGTCGTGTTACATCCACCTCTTTCGTAGGCGTCTCTGGAATGTACCGTAGCAACAAAACGTATATGATCAGAGAGCTCAAGCCTCTGCAAGCATAACCATTGACGAGACAGTGCAAAATGAGACGTCCGACCTCTACAAGTCTCTGCGTCGTGACACACCATTCCCGACTATCCAATGTCGTGATACGCCCTTGCTCGGCCACCGGTAGTCCGTTCAACAGTAAGAAAGTGTTCTTCCAAAACAAGCCGTTGAGCTCACGGAAATGCGATATCATACTCATCGACGAACTGGCAGGTTCCATCCGCCCAGACGAAAAAAGTCTCACCTTGATAGGATGCAACACCTTTGCAGAACGAGGCAGCAGCTTGAGTATATTTTCTGGTGTCTCTCGATCGATGGGCACGCCTGCTGATGTCTTTAATGGATTCAGTTTCAACAATGACTGCTTGTGGGCTGTCAGTGCTTCCAGAAGATCTTCAATGGGCTGTGAGAACACAATTCTCGTCATCGCATCCGACACGATACTGATTGGCGCCTTGAACAACGAATTCATAATGAATTCCTCCCATTCTCCGTTGCTTGATAATGTGTCAAGTTTGACCTGGTCGATACGTCCAGGTAATAAACAGATCATTGCGTCACAAAACTCAAACACAGCCGAGTCGGTCTCACTCGACGTTCGATCCCGCATCTTCTGACCAGAGCTATGCTTGACATATTGCAAAATCGATGACTTCTTCATTCGAAATGTTGCGATACTAGTTTTTTTTCGATGGTCGGGTACTTTCTTGAAGATCTTGATGACTCCATGTGACACACTGATTGATAAATGCAGCGTGTGATCCAGTGCGTGGACAAATGATACGGTGTGCCGACGTCGTCTACTCGCTTTCGTATGGTCGTGGCACGTGATTTTACGTCCCACAAAATACTGCGGTAGATCAAACCGCCACTGCGCGTCAAAGTCGAATGTCTTTGTCAGATCAGCAGGCGTGACATGTGTCCCATCCCAAACATCATTGCATAATTCATCTACCACAGAAGAACTATCGTCATCGCTTGTGTCAATGCGATGATTCGGAACTATTGTGTATATGACTGGCAATCTATGGAATGTCGTTGGGTCTTGTCGTATGCATGAGTCTGGTGTTTCATCTGTCATTTGCAACTGGTCTCCAGTGTGTGTCATTTCATGCACTGTGTCATTTGGCACAACATCACATGACGGCTGAACGCTCGATGCAATCGATGGAACAGGACATACACCCAATTCCAATTCGTGGGTTGTATTCAATGGGAATGCCGATCCAAGCATATCATCAATGTCTTGTGCATTCAGAGCAAACACATTATTTGCATTTCCAATTGCTGGAAATGGCACTGTACCTGATAATGATTCGGCGGTTGTCTGATGCATCGATGTCGATTCCACGGCTGCAGAAAATGTACCATGTCCACCGTCCGTCATGCTGTTCCGAAACAACACACTCCGAGTCGTGGCCATCAGAATCGCGGAAAAGAAAGAAAACACAAAAAAGCACAATTTGTGTTTATCTTGCACCCATCGCTCGGATCGCACGCGGCTACGGGGCGCGCACCGGGTCCGTTCGGAACGTCCCCGTGTGCTTCGGGAGAGGTGTTTGAGGCCCCGGACGTCCGAGGACCACCCCTGGACCCCAACGGAAGCGCCAGAGTGCACCGGCTATCGCACCTTGCCGTT
>Ga0115001_10000768_pt1 | contig 24093 bp, 15 predicted proteins | sample ArcticOcean_MG_C_12_FD_89869 | JGI IMG/M metagenome (GOLD analysis project Ga0115001, IMG submission 89869) | Marine microbial communities from western Arctic Ocean - ArcticOcean_MG_CB8_130 | ecosystem: Environmental > Aquatic > Marine > Oceanic | place: Arctic Ocean: Canada Basin | collected... | reverse complement strand
CCTAACAATTGAGCGTGCAAACTTATATATCTTAATCGATTGGACTAATTGTCTGTACCAGTAGTACCGATAAAAACACTGCAGCAGTGTTATGAGATTATGAGATTATGAGATAATAAGAATGTCTCAAATAGCCCCGTTCGTGTTTATCGCAACAATTAATATATGCAGATTTATATACTCCTCAAACGAGGAACGAATAAACAGAGAGTGTGAACATATTCGACACTGTTTAAGGAAGCTCTCGAACCCGCAAACTGGCATTGAGTTGACGTTAGAGGATGTCTTGAACGATGTCTCGATAGTTAATAAGATGTTCATGAACGTAGATGGCGTAGTGGATGATCACCCCCAAAACTACAGAGTGAAAGTTTCGCCAGTGTTTAGGGGGAGCAGGAATGTGTTTGTTAAGTTATTGAAGTTTTCTTCTGCATTCGCGCATTTGTTCGGTTCAATTGAGTTCGATTTCGAGGTTTGTAAGAAAAATGTCGATGATGATGTTGATAGTGATGATGATGCTGATGATGATGGATTTGAGCGTGTCGATGTCATTCGAAGATGTGACATTGCGACGTTTTACAGAGTCGTCGTCCCTGCATTGAAACAGATAACAGAACGCGCGGATAACGAGAGAGCATTAGCAACGAAAGCAACGTTAATGTCGACGAGAACTACTAGAGAAGACCGTGGGATTTCAGGAGAAGAATGTTCGATTTGTTTAGATTCCAATCTCGAAGTAGTCGCGAAATGTGGACACGGTTTCTGTTGTGAATGTTATACTCGATGGTTACAAAAGAAGAAAGAATGTGCAATTTGTCGTCAAAAGCTACCTTCGCTAGACCACGGCGGCGCTTTCAGTATAGTATCGTTTTCAGAATTAGGAGTCTCAGGAACTGCGTCGACTACTTTAAACGCGTTCTCGCAAACGGTCGATAGATTCGTTCTAGACGAATCAGAAACCGACAACAACAACAACAACAACAACAGCGACAACACTAATAATAATAATAATGCTGGCATTGATGAGAATACTATTTTCGGCCAAGAAGCTTCAATAGCATGGCTTCAATCTCGCATTCAAAAATTCCCATTCGTCTCCGCAGACGAAGCCTTATCTTTTCGGAAATTCAAGCAATCCCTCGCCTCTCATTCTACCCATCGTTAGCAACAACAACAGCAATCGATAAACACAAGAACAAGCGATAGTTTATAGTATGTTTTATAGCATAAGTGTAGATATGTACGATTACAAATAGATTGAAGCGTTGCATCCAAATACGTGTTACGTCAATACTAAAAGTGAGCACCCAGCAAGCCAGCATCACAAAAAAAAGTAATACAGAAGAAGTGCTCTTGCGAATCTTCACAATAAATACTCGAACAAAATGTCCACCGAACGATGAACGCGACGACGACGAACATGCAACAACAACAGCAGCAACAACAACACTTGCAGTTTTTGTTACAAGATCCACAAGTACAACTCGAATTCATATCGACAGAGGACTGCATGCTCTCGTGCCACAGTGACTTGAGAGTACCGCAGATCGTGAAAGCTTTGAATAAGAACAAGAAGACTATATCGTATCAATTCGTACCGAAAACGCTAGAGGGGAACTCGAAGAAGTGCGCGTATTGGCTCGTCCCAGTTTCGTGCGTGAAAGAAGTGCAGAGAGTTTTATATGAAGAGAACATATTTCCGTTGAAATGTTCGCAAAGGAACTCTGGCGAGATTCCGCAGCAGACGATGAAAATGATGACGAGGGAGCTGCGAGCGCTTGATGAAGAGGAGGAGGAACAGAGAGATTTCGAGGTCGGTTTGAGGAGAATACCAGTAAGGACTAGGGAGAAGATGTATGCGTTTCAAATCGAGGGCGTGAAGTTTGGATTGAGTAAACGAGGTAGGGTAATGATAGCGGATCAAATGGGCGTAGGAAAGACTTTACAGGCTATCGCGTTGATGTGTTGTTATCATAAGAGGGAAGGGCCGTGTTTGATCGTTGCGCCGGCGTCGATGAGGACGGTCTGGGCGAACGAGCTCGAGAGGTGGATTCCAGATATTGCGCCGGAAGATATAGTCGTCGTCGAAGGATCGACCGCGAAATGGGATTTAGAAAATTTAGGTAAAGCGTACGCAACATCGAATGATGATGTAGACCACGACGATAAAAGTAGAAATGGAGAATATAAGGGGAAGCGCAAAATAGCCGTATCGTCCTATCATATGTTGCATAATTTGAAAAACACTTTCCTTGATATTAATTGGGGTACGATTATATGTGATGAATCGCACGTCATGTCAACTGCCGTGGTCGGTACGGAAGGCGCGTATACGCAAGTTGCAGTGCAATTGTTAAAGACGAAATCAAAGCGAGCAATTTTATGTACAGGAACACCTTCCTTAGTGAAACCTTTTGATATATATAATCAGCTCGATGGATTAAGACCTAAAATGTTTGGCACGAAGGAAGAGTTTGGCGTGAATTATTGTAAATTGGTTCTAGCACAAACTTCAAAAGGAAATAAGTTTTGGAAGTCTCTCGGTGGCAGACGTTTGAACGAGTTACATACGCTCTTAAAACATACCGTCATGATCCGCCGTTTGAAGTGTGAAGTCATGGACCAATTACCACCAAAGCGTAGGCAAGTAATACATTTAGATATTTCGAAGGAATTCGAGCATTGGATGAAAGAACGCACGCGTCGTTTCCTTTTGCTTCGCGAACAACAAGAAATTATAATCAACAAAGCTGAGAAAAATGACGAGCACATATTTATACATTCGGACGTAGACGAAGACGACGAGGAACCTGTCGTCGTTGCAAGACGTGTGTCTCCAAGGACACTCAACGCCGATCAGTTTGAAGAAATTGACGAGGAAAAAGACGACATGAACATCGTGACCGATACGGATAGCGAAGCACAGGCGATTGGTAAACTTAAAGTAAAAAAGGCCATTAAATTTCTTGAAGATTCTATTTTGATCGACAATTCGCAACAAGTTGTCGTCTTCGGCCATCATCACTCGGTACTCGATGAAATCTACGCCAGCTTACAAAAAATATTAAGAATCGACGAGATCATATGCGTCGATGGTAGGACTGATGCAATCGAACGCCAAGAACGAATGGATAGATTCCACGGAGGTAAGTCGCAAGGGTATGATGAGGACGGAAAAACACCTTTGCCAGCAAAAGTTCGCGTAGCTATTTTCGGCATCACGATTGCGGTTGGCATAGATTTATCATGCGCTTCGATCGTTTGTTTCTTCGAATTACCTCAAAAACCTGGTGATTTGCTCCAAGCCGAAGACCGTGCTTGGCGGAGAGAACGGAATGGGAAGAATACAAAGACTTGCGTGAATATTTACTATTGCGTCGCAAAAGCCGACGGATGTCCTTTCGATGATAATCGCTGGCAACGTCTTGCTTTACAAATAGAAAAAAATACGATGATGACTGACGGTGAAGAAGAACGCGATGGACGCGAGAACTTAAACGTCGATAAGACTGGGTCAATATCTTTGTTAGAGGCTCCAGCAATTCTGTTTAACGAAGATACCGAGAAACAAACGCAACACAATCCGAATGACGAAACGCAGACATTAACGCAAGCAACTGCTTCAACGCAAAAGACTCCATTCACACAATCGGCTCCGAAAAAACCGTTGGGGTCTTCAGAAAAGAGAAAGTTAAAGGCTAGTTTTTTCACAGAACCAGAGCGCGTTCCAATTTGGTTCGTCGTTTCAGAGCATACGGATCGAGTGCATTTGCACGACATGCGCTTACTTCCAAACGAAACGCGATTGAACTGTTCAGTGAAGCAAGTTGATGTTTTAGTCGCTTGGGAAAAACTTACGAAATTCTTAGAGCGTCATTATCGTTCTTCGTCTTCGTCTCCTTCTTTGAATGATGGTAATATCAAAGAAGAAGAAAATGTCATCGTTGATAATAATAAAAATGACGAGAACGAAATCAACGTAAAGACGATGTCCGTAGCGCTTCGCGAGAAAACGAAAGAAATCTTAAGCAACTTTGTTTTACCCGACGCTCTTATAAACGACTGCGACGCTCTCAATTGTTGCAAGTACTTCGTTGAAGAATGGAATTGTCTTTTATCTCGAGACAAGAATGTGATTTTGAAATCTCGAACGCCAGTGCAATGTGGTGGAGTTGCGCAGCTCTTGAGCGACCTTAACTCGACGAGGAGAGATGAAGGACACAATAGTTTACTCGCGACTAAGGAAAGGAGCACGACGAGACACGGGACTGGTATAAAACTAGGCACTATTCCAAAAGAAGCACTATCTCGAACGCTCATGACTCGAAAGGGTAAATATGGGTTCGAAATGCGCGAACAATTTTTTCTTCCACGCTCGCTAGGCAAACAACAGCATTCAGTGTTATGTGATTGTTGCTGCAAACCGATGGCGTTCAACGAAGAAAAGCTGAAGAATCCGAACCAGCCTTTGATACTTCACGATTTGTTCTGCTCGAAAGAGTGCTTCGAGAATCACATTCAATCAAAATCTTCATCGTCGTTGCGCATGGCTGTTTTCGATCGAGACCGAGGCGTTTGTGAAAAATGTCACTTAGATTGTCACGCTTTAGTCTCTCGCATTAAATGCTTGAAGCCGCATCAGCGCATTCCAATCGTCGAACAACTCGCGCCTCGATTCACGAGAGCACAAAAAGATAAGCTCGCGAGAGATGCTTACGAAGGGTCTGCATGGGAGGCCGATCACATTCTCGCCGTCAAAGATGGCGGAGGCGAGTGTACGATTGAAAACATGCGAACGCTTTGCAGAAAATGCCACGCCGAAAACACGAAAGTGCAGCATAAGCGCTGGGCTTGGGAGAACAGAGCGAAGAAAGATAAGAGCCAACGCACTTTGCAATTCAAACCGTCTGAGAACAAAAAGAGGAATAAGAAGACGATGAAAAACGATCTCAATCCAATAATGATGAGCTTAAGTAGTCCAACAAAATCGCAAAGCGAGAGTAGAGAGTTCTTTGAAGAAGACGTCTACGGGCAAAACATTTGTTCGTTCGATATTGATATGGAACAAGTCTTCGGCGAAAACGACGACGAAGAAGCGCTCGCAGAAATCGATGAATTATTTCGTGATTTCAACCCTGATGATCTTAACCTAGAAGAAGATCTCGACGTGAACGATATCGATATCGAAGACGATGACGACGATGAACGCGAGCGAGACAACTCGAAATCAAAACGCTTCAAGGCTTTGACGGTATTCAATACGCTCCAGGAAATGCTCGACGACACGCAAGACGATCGAGACGTCCTCAACTAAAATCACAAAACTATCATCGTCATCATCATCATCACGCACACACGCACTAGTAATTTAATTGTAACATCATCATTGCTCGTCGAATAGATGAGTACTTTATAATAGAACAGAGAAAAGCTGCTCATGAGTGAGACCTTCATGCTTCAAAACACAAACACGGCACACAAAAGCAGAATTAAAAAACAATCACATCATAAATTAATTACGGCAAGTAATTAATTGCGCATAACATAAGACCTACTAAACAAAGACTCAAATAAAAAGAATTAAGAGATGTTCGAGGAAGAGAAAGAGTCGGACTTTGGCTCGGTCAAGAAGGTCTCCGGACCAGTCGTCATCGCGTCTAAAATGTACGGCGCGGCGATGTACGAACTCGTCAGGGTCGGCACGGATCAATTGATTGGAGAGATCATTCGATTAGAGGGAGATACGGCGACGATTCAGTGCTACGAGGAAACGGCCGGGTTAACGGTCGGCGACCCGGTTTTGCGAACGAGGAAACCGTTGTCCGTATGTTTAGGACCGGGCGTCATGGGGAACATATTCGATGGCATACAAAGACCTCTGGAGACCATTGCGAAGTTATCCGGTGATTGTTTTATACCGAGAGGGGTGAACGTGCCGGCGCTCGATATGGATAAACAATGGGAGTTTTTACACGGAGATGGGAGTGTAGTGAAGAAGTATAAGGTTGGTGATTTAGTAAGTGCTGGAGATATATTCGCCGTGGTCAATGAGAACGAGTTGATTAAGCATAAGATCATGGTACCGCCAAACGCGAAAGGGAAGATTACGTACTTAGCAGCGGAAGGGATGTATGATTTAACCGAGAACGTGATTGAGATTGAGTTTAATGGAGAGAAGAAGAGTTTTACGATGATGCAGCAGTGGGCCGTGAGAGCGCCGAGGCCTGTTGCTGAGAAGCTTCCTGCGAATCATCCGTTGTTAACTGGGCAGAGAGTTTTGGATATTATGTTTCCGTCCGTGCAAGGAGGGACTTGCGCGATCCCTGGCGCGTTTGGGTGTGGAAAGACCGTTATCTCGCAAGCGCTATCGAAATACTCAAACTCTGATGGGATCATTTACGTCGGTTGTGGTGAAAGAGGGAACGAAATGGCCGAGGTTTTATATGAATTCCCAGAATTGACGATGACGTTACCGGATGGGTCGGAGGAGTCGATCATGAAAAGAACGACTTTAGTTGCGAACACTTCGAACATGCCAGTCGCAGCGAGAGAGGCTTCGATTTACACTGGTATTACTTTAGCTGAATATTTCCGCGATCAAGGGTATAACATTTCAATGATGGCCGATTCCACTTCGAGATGGGCCGAAGCTTTAAGAGAAATTTCTGGTCGTTTAGCAGAGATGCCCGCGGATTCGGGTTACCCGGCGTATTTGGGTGCACGTTTAGCATCATTTTATGAAAGAGCTGGGAGAGTTAAATGTTTAGGATCGCCAGGGCGCGAAGGTTCGGTAACAATCGTTGGCGCAGTAAGTCCTCCTGGCGGAGATTTTTCCGACCCAGTAACATCCGCGACGCTCGGTATCGTTCAAGTGTTTTGGGGTCTCGATAAAAAGTTGGCGCAAAGAAAGCACTTTCCAAGTGTGAATTGGTTGATTTCATACTCGAAATATAACAACGCTTTAGAACCGTTTTATGAAAAGACTGATTCGACGTTTTTAAAGACGAGAGCGAAAGCGAGAGACGTTTTACAAAAAGAGGACGAATTGAACGAAATCGTCCAATTAGTCGGTAAAGATTCGTTAGCCGAGAGCGATAAGATAACATTGGAAACCGCAAAGTTCTTGAAGGAAGATTTCTTACAGCAAAACTCGTTCACGCCATACGATAAGTACTGTCCGTTTTACAAATCTATGTCGATGTTGAAGAACATCGTCTTGTTCTATGATTTGGCAAACGCGGCTGTGGAGAGAACGTCCTTGACTGACGGTGCAAAGATTACATTCAACGTCATTCAGGCGAGAATGGGTGATTTGATGTATAGAATCGCGAGTCAAAAGTTTGAAGACCCTGCGGATGGCGAAGATGCCGTGCAAGCGAGATTGACGCAATTAGAAACAGATTTAGTCGATGCTTTTAGAGCGTTGGAAGATGAGTTTCGTTAAACAAAACAAACTTTGCGCGATATAATAAAATAATAATATACATTTTTTGTAATAACAGAATAAAACAGAACAGAACTATATACTTTAATTAAATAGACAACTCTTTAATATCCGATCCGAGCGCTGTCATGACAGCGATTTTTCTGTTCAAATCTGATTGAGATATTAACCAGTCGCGCTGATCTAAAATAGGCATCAAAGTCGTCGTATCCGGTAAAGAAAATGGCATCTTTTCAATCCAAGAATTACACCCGCCCGGATTCAAGAGCTCTCGCCGTTCTCCTTCTCCGTTCGGTAACGCGTACGCTCGCACCTCTAATATCGAGAACGCCTCGTTCGGCTTATAGTTCACGCGCTTAACGATCTCGTCTTCTTCGAGACAGTGGAACTTCATTAATTCCTTAATTGCCGTTTTATCCGTCGTCGACCACGCACGTGTGACTCTACAAACGATTGTTAAAGTCTCGCTCTCGCTCTTCATATTCTTCTCGTCGTCGTCGTCGTTCTCGTTCTCATCGTTCTTTCGTTGATGAAAATATGTCGGGAACAAGGCGAACACTAAAGATTTCAATTCAAACGACCCTTTGGGATCGTTAATACCACCTTTCCTGAACAATAAAACTTGTTCGCCTTTTTTCAAGCCTTGCTCGACTTTTTGCCACTCCTTCAGACATACCTTCGCCGTTGCGCATTCGATTATATTTTTCGCATTCTTCTTCTTCTTATTATTACTATTATTATTATTATTGCGAAGATGATTATGGTGCCCTTTGAATTTCATCGCATTCTTCGTTGGCAAACGTCTTCGTTCATGCAATCGAACTGCAACGTTCGCATCATTGACACTGACAGTACCAGAAATCATAATAATTCTCTTTATTTAGTCTTCTCTCTCTCTCTCTCTCTCTTTTCTTTCCTTTGTTCCCGATCAAATTAATTAAGTGTTAAGTACTAATAATAATAACTAACTCTTTTTAATGAAACCAGCAATAATTGTTTTCTTGTTTTTCTTGAGATTCTGACTTTAAAAAGGGTTTAGGGTTTTGTTAATTGTTTTGTATTTCGATAAAAACGTCAAATTTGAACACAAAATGAACGATATTAATAATGAACCAATGAAATGGCTCTCTGCATTCATCGAAAAAGAAGGAGAACAACGCGAAGAAGTGCGACGAAGAGCGATGTTAACCGTGGATGATTTAATGAAATCGAACGGTGCAGAACTTCTCGAGGCGTGTTTGAAAATTCAAAACCAGCATGAAAAAGATTACGACGAACATCAGATGATGATGATGATGATGATGAAGGATAATAATAGGTTAGTGATGTTAGAGATGAAATTAGAGGAGCTCGGTTTGAACGCGAAGGCTTTGTGTGAGCCGCGAGATCGATTGGGGGTGTTAGAGTTGGTTTTGGATTTGCAGACTATTGCTATGCAGAAAGCTGTTGAAGATGAAGATGAAGCAGACGATGATGATGTTTTTGGTATGCGCGACGGAGATGCTTTGAACGAAATCGATGATGATGGGTTTTACGCACATTTAGGGGCAACTGAGACCGAAGCGAACGAGAACGATGAGAATTATGACGATGACGAAGGAGAAGAAAACGCCACCGCGAACGACAAGCCTGCTATGTCGCCTCCGGTGAAGTTTATTAACGCCGCGCGTTTGTTAGATAACGACCTGTCGTTTGAAACGTCGCCACCATTTAAGCATTACAATACATCTATTGCTCTTACGAATGATTTTGAAAATAAAATGAACGTGAATCCGTTTGAAGATGAGCGAGAGTTCCAACGCATCGAGCGCTCTGCGCCTTCGTTTATTAGTTGGAATATACTAAGTAATGAAAAAATGGAGGAAAATAATAATAGTCCTCTTACAACAACGGTCATTTCACATGGTCGACATAAGACGGAAGATTTAGTTTGGTTCTCGCCTCTTAATCCAGAAAACGAAGACGACGCAAAGTTGGACAAATTGAATCTTTCGGTAGCCGAAATCGCACTTTTGAGAAGAGGTAAAGCGCTTTCATCGTCGTCATCATCACCATATTTTACGACGTTAAATAAATCAGAAAAACAACAACGACAAATAGCAGCAACAACAACAGCAACAACAAGAGCAACAACAACAACAGCAACAAGAAATCAAGTGAAATCACAATCGCCGCTGCCACCTTTATTAGCTTTAAAATCAAACGCGTCAGAGATTAAGATTGCTATCAAATTCAGCGCTTTAGCCGGTGAAAGCTTACAAATCAAACACTGGCGAAATGAATCATTGATTGCCTTAGAGTCTGAGCAAAATTTCGCGCGCGTGAAGAACCAATTCGTCATACTATTCTCCGAAACTTCTCCAAACGCAAAGATCTATAAAGGATTATACCGCATAACGACAAATGAAAACAACACGATCACGTTACGTAAGATCCACGGCGTATCAAAGAACACTTTGAACGAGTTCACGACTAACCGCATCGCGAAAGCGTACAAGTACAATTTAGGCAATAAAATGTGGAACGAGTTATTAATAACCGGTCGATCGAAACTCGACGCGAATGTCATGGCGGTTACACTCAAACCGAAAATAACAAAGAGCAGCGCTTAAACACGCAAAACACACACACGCATGCAGAGCAGTCACATAGAGAGCAAAAACAAAAATAGTTAGTTGTAATAATAAGAGAGATACAAACCATCGCGAACACAATGATAAAAGTGCTCACATTATCAAGAATAAGTACTAGCACAAAGTTTTTCTTGTCATCCAAATTCAAAAAAAACTAAAAGCGAAGAACTTTAAAAAGTTCGTTTTAACAACTTTTATCGTTGAGTAGATAATTAATTAATAAACAAATGTCAATACATACGCTGTCGGATCTTCGAGGAGGACGCGGTCGCGGTCGCGGTCGCGGTCGCGGTCAAGCAAATGCAAACAACAACAACAATAAAAAGCTCGGACAAGAACAGAAAAAATGCTTAAGATGCGGTCGCGGAACACATTTAGCTTCAACGTGTAAGAACAAAACAGACGCAGATGGGAACGCGATTAGAGAAGAATTGAGGACGTGCAAAGATTGTGGCGAAGACATATCAGAGAAACCGAAGTATCATAAGCAATGCATCGATTGCTATAAAGGTATCGTTAAACCTATATGGGAAAGGAAAGGACAGGCGAAAGCGAATTCGATGAAGTTAGTCGATGAAGATGAGTTGGAGAAGATGAGAGAGGAGGACGAGGAAGAAGAGAGAGAAGAAGAAGATGATGGAGAACGCGCGCTAGATATGTTTGGTTGGGGGAACGAGGACGGCATAGTAGTAGCGAAGAAGAAGAAAAAGAGGAAGAACGATGGTGATGATGATGACGACGACGAAGTCGTCGTCGCCGAGAAACCATCGATATTCGCTGGGAGGTTAGTCGAGAAGACGCAAATAGAAAAGTCGTACGAGAAGACACAATTAGAGATTGAAGAGGAGAGTAGGAAGAGAAAGGCGATGCCGATAGTGATCGATTTAGAGGAGGAAGAACGAGAGGAAATGCGCAAAGCGGTTCAAAGAAGGAGAGAGGCGTACGAGCGCTCGCTGAAAGAGAATGTGAAGAGAAATTTAGGTATCAAAGAGAAACCGAAGATTATCGGCGATAGTAGTACGAACAACGATGGAAAAGACGAAAACACTACTACTAATAAAACGAACGATAATCCTTTTTGGAAGCCGGAGAGTTACATACCAACGCAAACAGTTTATGAAGAAGACTATCACATTTCTACTGACGGATTCGGTGTTGAATGCAGAGACGTCGGATTACAATGGGTAGGTCCTTACAAGGCTTGTTTGGATACTGGAAACGGTGGATGCACTTTAATTCAGCAACATGTTGCGCAAGCCTTAGGGCTATGCGATGCTCTAGGCCGTCCAACAGAATCCAACAGGCAAAAGATTCGAGTACAAGGAGTCGTCGCAGGTGCCGCTGAAATGATCTACCAATGTACGTTAACATATCGTATTAAAGGCAAAGAAATGACATGTAAAGCAGGGATTACAAAAGGCATGGGCGGATTGCCGCTTTTGATATCGCGCAGAGAAATACAAGAATTTGAGCGATGCGGCTATAAGTTCAAAGCATGAGGATAAACAAAAATCATGACCGACGACCGAGAAAGCGTAAATTTGAGAAAAACATACGTTACCGGTAAATAGTATAAAATAAATAATTAGTGGAATAACAACGGGAAAGATCCAACAATGCACCCAATTGTCACGCCGGTCATTGCTCCGCCTAATCTCGCTATAACTACGCGCGTTTGCTTCGCTTGACTCTTCGTTAACTCAGCCTCGTCCGTTAGACCGAACTTTGTGCATAAATACTCAATCTTATTCGCCAATCCAACGCCGCAAACATCCGACAAAGTATTCCCTATAGCTGCACATGCCATAGACGTTACGCCTAAACGCAGACCAACCGATGCCTCGATACTCTCCCCGAACACTAACATTAAAGAGTTATCGAGAAACCCGAACCCGATGAATGGATACATTTGCGAAAGAAACACGGATTTCAGTTGCTCATATTTCGCCAACGTATTGCGTCCTCCACCATCGTGTTCTTCCTTACTGCTACTATCTACGCTAACTCCTCCTCCTCCTCGTCGTTGTTGCCAAATAAACGACGACGACGACGATCGTTGGTAATTCCTAAACTCTTCCTTACTCAAATACTCGTCTTTATTTATATCGAATTCCTTAAATACTTCGTCAGTTCTATCCTCGATCCTCGCTCCTTCTTCTTTAAAATCAGTAGAAGTGACTGTTGGGAATATCCTCCTCATCACTACTCGTTTCTCGTTTTCACTCATCGATTTCACTTTCAAAACAACGTCATCTATCAACGACGCCGCCGCAGTCGATATCGTCGTCGTCATCTTTCGATTCTTATTACCACTATTACTATTCTTACTATTGATACTATTGTTCCGCTCCCTGCTTCCAAAACTGCCAACGTCGTTCCAACCAATACCATCTCCTCCAGGTTTTCTGTTACTAAATCGATCGTTATTGGCACGAGTACTGACGGTCGTGAAACTTACGCGCATCCTAGACAGCACGCTCGATAGCACGCAAGCTCTCGTGTTCGTATTAATGACCTGATTGATCACTCGATTACGCGTCATTTCTTCCTCTTCTGAAGTCTGAATATAATTTACCTATTTTGAATGTACTGATGATTATTATGATTTCCCCACAAAATCGACATCGGAACATATATTCCAAACATATCGTTATCGCGGGTAAAGAAATGGCAAGAGGCTTAAGCAGGGACCTCGCTCGCGAGAAGGCGCAAAAGAAAACCGTTTCACAGAAAGGGAACAAGGAGACCGCTTTGACGCCGGCGCAGAGACAGGAGCGCGACGCCAAGGCGTTGATCGAGAAGAAACTTTTGAAAGAAACCAAGAAAGAGGAGGATATCAAAACAGGGAAGATCACGGAGCAGGAAATAAAACAGGAGGAAGAGAAGAAACAGAGGTTAAGAGAGAAGCAGAGGATGAGCGCGTTCGCGAGTAATAACCCGTTGCTAGCGAAGACTTTACAGCAGGGAAAGTAGGGTAACGATAGTGCGCGCTCTCGTCATGCGCGTATGTGTGTGCGTTGAGGGTTTCCTCTTTTGCCAACAAAAGCATATCAGTAGCAAATGGTCTACACTATAGCGAGCGCCACTCGCTGTAGGAGTAGTAGTAGTAATAGTAATAGTAAATTTATGGGTATATGTATAAACGACCGAAACGTACGTAGTATGCATAGTTATGTACATTTGTAGAATCTAACGATACGATGTTCGCAATGAATCGTAAATCGTACGCTTCGTTTACTGCCGAATCGTTACATGTGTGAATGTGAACATTTAAAATCATCAAAATACGCACGCGTTTAAAACCTTTCCAAACTACTTCCTATTCACGCACTCGCGATCGCGATTGCTATAAATAAATAACGGTAGTACTAAAAACGAAAAAGAGATAATAATGCCGTTCGAGCATCGGCACGCGTCGTCGTCGTTCGCTTCAACTAACGCGAACTTACGCTCGAAAATTGAAGAACTCCAGGAAATGAACGAAGAGAAGACTTTATTGATCAAGAAAAAAGACGAAGAAGTTTACGATAATCGAGAGCGCGCGAAGGAGTTAGAGCGCGATTTAGAGCAAAAGAACGAATGGAATTTGATCGTACAAACGAAATTAGTAGAGTCCGAGGCGCGAGCATCAGTTTTAAGAGCAGAATGCGATCGTTTAAGAAAGAGTAACGATAGGCAAATTAAAGAACTAGATTTACTGCAACGACAGAAGGAAGAGCTGTTACACGAGAACGTGAAGGAGAAGGAAGAAATTTTTGAGAAACAAACAAAGTTAATGAACGAAAACTCAATCGTAGAAGAACTGGTCAATCGCTTGTTCTCTTATTCATTCAATACGGATTCGGAGAACGATCGAAAGAAGAAGACTTTAAAGGAAGAGCGAATCGAATTACTCGGGCATAAACTCGCGTTCGAGCTCGAGAAGAAGCAAAACGCAACGCTCGTGAAAGAAATCGAGCACTACATCGCGAAGTGCAAAGAGAAAATTTCAGAGTGCGAGAACTTTCAGAGCTCTACTCGTTCGACGTTATCTTCTGATAAAAAACTTCTCTCGCAACAAACGAAAGAATTACGTAGACTGATCGACGCTCTATCGTCTCTAGAGAACTCGAAAGATAGCGAAATCTTACGCTTACGCAATCGCAGAAAAGCTCTTGAATTAGAGTGCGATCAGTTAGCTCAAAAACTCGAAAGCGCAGAGGCTTCGTTTCGGAAATAGGTGTGTTCTTGATGTCATGGGTGTTGTTGTTCGGAAAGTTCTGAAAGTTCGGTCGTATTTTTATAAATATATGTTAAATAATGCGTAATGGCCAAAAATGTCTCTCCATTAAAATCTGTAGAACACCCATCTTTATAAAGCAAATTATTATACGCGAATTAATTAATCAAAATAAGTTAATCAAACAAACATAAACACGAGCATAACGTAATCAATAGTATGACGATACAATCGAATTATGATGAAAATAATAATAGCAATATTCGTAACCAACAAGACGTATCGACGTCGCAGACATCATCTAATTCGTGGTTCACTCAACAACTTAACAATTCTTTGAATTGGTTCTCTTCGAGCGCTGCTGCTGCGCATCATGCGATGGATTCGAACAACTTGACTCAGAATGGACAGATAAGCAATAGTGGAGCAAGTTCCTCTCAAAGTTCTCAATCATCGAATAGGAGGCAAATTCAGAGGATGGATATGAAAATGCAAGAAAAGTTCTCTAGAACGTCCGAAAAATATAACGTCAAAGTAGTTTTAAGGGGCGATACGTCGACTGGGAAATCCGCCATGTTAAGACGATTACGGGGTGGAGATTTCTTAAAAGAGTATAAACCGACGGATGAAATAAAGACCGCACACGTGGAGTGGAAAGCGAAAGGGTCTATGAGAGATGAGATAATGTTGGAAGTGTGGGACGTCGTCGATAAGGCAAACGCGAGGAAGTTATCGGAGTCGTTGACGTTAGCGCATAGGCACGGGGTAATGACAGGGCAGATTGAGGAAGGCGCGCATACGTTTCCGTTAGATGCGACTGTTGTTGATGTCTATCAGAACGCGCATGCGGCGATATTTACTGTGGATCCTAGTAAGAAGTGGACGTACGAATATGCCTTGAGGGAGATTCAGAAAGTGCCTTTGCATTTGCCAGTCGCGATTTGTTTGAATTTCCGAGATTATCCTGCTTCGAAGAGAATATTGCACGTGGATGATGTAGAAGAAGAGATTACGAATTTGTTTTCGGAGAGTAGACCGATTAGGCCGTTCGTGTTTGAAACCTCGATGTTGAATAATTTCGGTTTAAAGTCGTTATCGACGTTCTTGCACGTCCCTTTTTTGTGTTTGAAGAGAATGAATTTAGAGTCGCAGTTGAAACAAAACACGACACATATAGTACAAGCGCAAGAGGCTTTGAGGACGATAAAGTCATCGAATTCGTATGAAAAATATCAACGTAAAATTGAAGATTCTTTAGATGCTAAAATGAAATCAGAAGGTGGAAATACTTCATTAGCGCCTGCGACGACGCCTTCTCTTTCGCAAACAAAACAAAGCGTATTAACGACGACTTCGACGAGTAAGAATGCTACTACGAATGAAGACGCCTTGACATTTGCGAAATTATCCAACACAAAAATTGGTGAAGTACCTCTCGTTCTCGCGTCTGCCGCAATATCATCGGCATACGCCGGAGTCTCAGCCGTTGCAACTCAAACTCCAGCCGAGCTCGCTGAAAATATCGCGAAGAACGCTAAGGCTTTTGCTACGCTCGGTTTAGCGAGCGATAGTAAATCGAAAACGAACACGAACTATAAGGAAAAGACCGAAGACGAAATGAAGGTCAAAGTTTTGCCACAATTTTCACATTTACCGGGGGGGCAAGTGAACGCAGTTGGAGGGAAAATAATCGAAGAACCTCTTGGCGCTATGGAAAAACTCATTCTCGATGCGGCGGCTGAAAATAATGCAGCAAATAAAAAAGATTTCTTTGATGACGATGAGAATGATAGTGATGATGAGGATCGCAACGGACGTGATTGGGACGAAGACGGGCAGACGCCAAAAAAATCAACCGCGATTCGCATGGATGGATGGGACGATTCAGACGATGACGACGGCGCTAAGAGCAATGGAAATAATAAAATCAATAATAGTAACATCATTAGCAAAATAAGTTCGCCTACGAGCTCGGAGTATATCAGAACAGTTCCGAAATCAGATCCGTTCTTTGGTGGACAAAAACTCGTGAAAACGCCTGCGGATAAAGCGAAAGAAGCTGAAGAAGAGAGACTAAGAAGGCAGCGCGAAGAAATTAAAAATAGCGCTGGTTTGAACTCATCGGCGGACGATATTGACGAACTCGCGAAAGCATTTGGTCAATCTTCAACCGTTGGATACGAAGAAGTCAAAGATCCAAACTCGTTGGACTCTTTCGCAAATGCGTTGCAACCATCACTCGGTTTTAAGACATCACATAGTCAAGGCGCTTTATCATCGACCGACTCTGCTTCGAAGAAAAAGAAGAAATCTAGTAGCGAGAGGAAAGAAAAGAAAGAAAAGAGGAAATTGAAATCGTAACCGATGTTTACGTTTTAAGTAATATTTAATTTTTTACAACAAAAAGAAGCGAGTTATCGCATATCGCTCCTTCTATTTAATTCTGTCTATCTTTACATTTTGAAGCGGTTACGTTCATGGTCGTCGTCACATCTCTTGTTCGCATCATCATCATCATATTTTTTACAATGAAGTGGCACCTCACTATCAAAACGCGTGGGCGGTTTCAACAACCTTCCACCTTTCGTCGTCTTTGTTCCAGGTCCGATACGACCAGGATTTGATGCATTCACTTTCTTCGAAGGTTTGTGAGCGCCTTCTTCCTTAAAATCGAAGATTAACAAATCGTCTTCGAAAGAAGGCGGTTTGCCTTCAAAATGCCACCAATTCCACGATACTTCGTTATTACGAACCGCTTCAATCAAATCAATCTCCTCTTCCTCGTCTTCTGCATCTTCGTCGTCGTTCGGGTACCATATTTTCGCGTGTCCAACTTTTCCAGCAACGTCGAGCTCCATTACTTTTCCATCGTACCATTCATTCGTATCTGTCCATATAATTGATACCCATTTTCCGCAAAGTTCTGGCTTTATGCAATCAAGTGTGAGCATACTCCTATGATTTCCGACACCACCGGCATGTTTTTCGCACGCGGCATGGTCTTTCGCGGGCAGACCACAGACGCCTCGCGTCACGAGCAAAGGCACGCCACATTTAGTTGCGTGTATTGATTTGACTGAATGTAATTTTTTCGTGGTAACGTCGTCTGGTTGTTTTTTCTTTCTAAATTGAGGTTTCTTTTCCGAAACACGACGTTGCGTATATCCGCGCTCATTCCTTTGCTTCATTTTCCCGTTTACTTGTTTCGAAGTTCTCGTCGCAATCATCGTCGTTGCCTCCTTCTTATTCTTCTTCTTCTTCATAGGAGTATTTTTAACATTTGGTTTCTCGCGACCTAAAATCTGCTCTAATCGTTCAGTTAACTCGCATAACTTTTGCGCTTTCGCGTTCAACTCATCCTCTCTCTTCTGTTCTCGCTCGTTCTTTTCTGCCCGCTCTTCTTCTTCTTCTTCCTTACGTTTCCTCTTATTTTCGTTCGTCGTCGTCGTCGTCGTGTTCCTTTTGTTATTGTTATTCTTTTGCTTATAATTCTCAAGGTTATTATCATACTCTTCCTCGCTCTCGATCACGTCTTCGCCGTCCTCGTCAATATCTTCATCATCGCCGCAATCGTTCAATAAAATCTTCACGACAACTTTCATGTCATTCGTACACACTTCATTAATTAAAGCGAACCCGACCATTTCATACCCATCTTCGTCGAACACTTTCACGATCTTGCCCTCTATATCTTCCTCAGGTATCACGAATCTTAAACTCTTCACGAAATCATCGATCGTAATCACTTGTTTCTTTACAGGCACTAAGAACTTTTTACGATTGACCTGTACCCTCAACCGTTTTATTGCCCAACGTTCTTTATTCGTATTCGTAGTATCCATATCGTCCTTGTGAACGAACGAGTTCGTGAGACGAGGAGTAGTCACATCCGTGTTATTGTTACCGTCGTGTCTCGGGATTACCTTGTCCGAGGACGTTCGAATGTTTAAGAACGCGTTCATCAGCCGATCGATGTTCCTATGCCTCGCTCTGTCGTTTTAACCAACGCGTCTTCGTACTCATCGTACTATTATTTGCTCTCGGATTAAACGAGCGCTCTCGATATGCCACTGATTATATGAAACCAAACTTCGTAAAAATAAATAAACATGGATGTATGAAACCCTAAACCCTTTCTCCGGAGAAGCTTCTCCGCAGAAATGGACTTTTTCGGTTTTCTTTGGAGAAGCCCTATCCCTAGTCCAAGTAATAATAAGGTGAACCCTAAACCCTAAATTAAAGAACAGTAGTACGTGTAGGTGATTTGTTTGAAGTTCTCATCAGGGCAAACGAAACGTAAAATCGCTCCTTCATCAGCTCCTTTCACTCGTTCGCTTGAAATAGGGCGGGATATAATAATCGATCAATTAATCAATCGATTAATCAAATGCGAGCAGCAATCGGCGAAAGCGACGAAGTCAAAGAACTGAGAACGTACGACCGAAATTCTGAGAACGTTTTATGCCTACGAGATTGTGCGAACGCAAAAGAAGAAGTCCTTCGTCTTTTCTCTTCTCAAGATCACCTAAGGAACGAGAATAAAATCACGGAAGTTTCTTTAGAACTCTCGAAGCGATGTGATGATGAAACGGTATCGTTAATAGCGAAAAGATTGAAGAAACAGTTACGGAAGGTTAATCTGAACGCGAGTGGTTCGGGAGATAGGGGTGATATCGAACAGTTCTCGAATTTAGGGGTAATGTCAATCAGTGAATACCAAGAAGAAAAGTTAGTAGCGTTGGAATGCTTTTGGAATACAAAGATAACGAGCGCGGCTATTGAGTCCGTGTGTAGATTTAATACGAACTTGGTCGTTTTGAACATTAGCGGGTGTTTAGCGGTTTCAGAGAAAGGATTGAGACATATATCGAAGTTGCGGAAGTTGAAATATTTGAACATGACGAGAGCTACGCACGCGACGGACGTGGCGATAAATGAAATCATCGAAGGATGTACAGAGTTGGAGTATTTTAATCTATACGCGAATAGTCAATTAAGCGACGATGCTTTTGTGAATATCGATCGATTGAGGAACTTGACGTTTTTCGATGCGTGCGGATTCAATAAATTAACCGATAAGACGTTGTTGAAATTACCTTTGAATAAATTGGAATATCTTAATTTGAGTTGGTGCGGGGAAATCGAAGACGCTGGAGCATGTTTCGTGTGCGAGAATAGTCCGAATTTGAAATTGTTTTCAGTCCATGGTAATCGAAACGTTACGGAAGAAATGATCGATTCGCTCAAGAGAGGTCAACAAAAACAAGAAAAACCATTAGAGGTTCTCGATATCAAAGGTTGCCTAAGCGTAAAAACAACCGATTTCGATGCTTTAAAAGAATTATTTCCTAATTTAGAGACGATTAAGTTCCATACCTAGTAATAGTAATAGTAAAATAATGATTAGATTAGATATGATTTTAGCTATAGAGATACAGTGTCATAATATATAGTACCAGTACAATGAACAATTACTACATTCTTCTACAGCCGGCGGCGGTTACAGCTCTATGCGCAGAAAACGCACCGTGCAGAAACGCGACATAAACTAATAAATGCAACACACCGAGATATACGACGACGAAAGTTCTCCGTTTGCCTTTTAAATTAGCCAAGGTTGTATTTCCACCAGCAAAATTTCCGCTAAATAAAGTTGCAAAAGATCCAGCAGCGGATGAAGCTTTTTTCAAAGACATGTCGCTGCCGACGCCGGTTTCTAGTTGTTGATCGGCAAACATTGAAATCTGCCACGATAATTCCTTCACGCGTCTCGTCAAAGCTTGAATTTCGTTTTGCTGTTTCAAAACCGTATGCTCGCTTTCGGCTAATTTACGAGCTTGATGTGAAGCCATATTACTATCGACGCCATTCAAAGCAAACGAAGGATCATTCGCTGAAGCATTCAAAGCTGAATGCGCTCGAAGCTCTGCATCTTCTATTTGCTTTTGCTTAATTTCTACATTTTCTTTGAGCTGAGCGATTTCTATTTCCATATTTAAAAACTTTGCGTTGTTATTATTATTCGCGGCATTAGCTCCAATCGATTGTTGATACGCGCGAATAGATTCTTCCAAGTTTGCCATTTTCTCTCGCAAGTTTTCGGTTTCAGCGATTGCAGACTGCGCTTTCTCTTTCCAAGTAGTCGCATGTTCTCTAGCCGCGACGGCAGCGTGCGCGTTTGATTCCATAGCGCCCATTGACGCGCGTAAGCTTTTGACTTCCACTTTAGTATCTTCATACATTTTTTCGAATTCTTCACGTTTCTTGATTTCGAGTTGAAGCCTCGTTTTCATTCCATCGATTCGATCGTCTTTAGCACTTTCGAACGTTTCAATCTTTTCTTGCAAGATTTTTTCGCGTTCTTGAAACGCGTTTTGAAGATGCGAAAATTTTCTATTTCTATTTTCAGCGTCTTCGATCATTTTCTCGGCTTCTTGTTCGGCCGAATTCGCTCGTTCTTCGGCTGTTTGAATCCTATGTTCGGCGTCGCGCAAAATGGCTTCTGTTTTCTCGAACGACTCTTTCGCCTTCAAAGTTTCCTCCTCGAATTTCTGTCTCGCCTCTTCGCTCTTCTTTGTCAATAAAGCCGTCCTATGTTCAATTTGTTTCACTTGCGCAATCGCACGATCGCGCTCGTCTTTCATAATCTCATACTTCTCTAACGATTCGTTGCGTTCGCGTTCGAACTTCATTCTCAATTCTTCGTTCTCAATCGCTTTCTTCTCAGCGGTCTCTAACGCCGCTCCGCCGACTAACGCATCCGCTTCGCGCCTTTTCGATACTTTCACTAAATCCTTCTCCTTATTCAATTTAATCTGTAACGAATCGATCTCTTTTCGCATTCGCTCGATCTCTTTCTTATTCATTAAATCCTCTTTCTCTTTTTTATTCACTTCAAATTCCAAGCGTTCGATCGATTTACGTCCACTCTCGTTCTCTTCGATCAATCGCAATCGTTCTTTCTTCCTCTTCTCTGAATCGTCATCGTTCGTAGTAGTAGTAGCAGTAGTTTTATTTACTATTTCTAAATCCTTCACTGTTTCGGCGACTACGATCTTCTTCTCCAGTTTTACGACTTCTTTCTTCAACGCTTGAATAACAACCTCATCGCGCTCTCGCTGCTCCTTGAAAACGCGCTCGTTCTCCTCGTTCACTCGCCTTAATCGGTCTCTTTCTTCCTCAATAGCCTTCCCTTTCTTTACGGCCATCCTTAACTTTAACTTTTGTTCCTCTCTGTCTCGCTCGTCAAACGCAAACGCTCTTTCGTCGTTCGCTCGCTGAGCTCGTTCATCTGCGCCCATCTGTTCCCTGTTCCGTTCATTCTTAACAGTCTGTTCATTCTTAACAGTCTGTTCATTCTTAACAGTCTGTTCCCTGTTCTGTTCAGTCTTAACAGTCCGTTGTTCCAACACTGCTGTTGTTGTTGCCGATGATGAGCTGCTCCTTTTTTCCTCTGCGTCATCGTCATCATCGTCGCCAGTAGGAGTATTCGTAGGAATATTCGTAGTATTCGTAGTACCTTTTTCCATACCAGAACCGACGCTCTTCTTTGATTTATTCCTATCAGTAGTAGTAGTCGTAGTACTATTAGTAGTAGCAGTAGGCTTCATGGTCGCATGAATAACGAGAGAGTAGAGAGAGGAATACGCAAAAACAGCAGGGGCTAATTTTGAAGAAGCGTTTAGGGTTTCAACTCATTTGAAAACTCTTTCTTTCTCCTTTTCGCTTTTAGTATTTCCTTCATAATTATTAATATCGAGCAATGTCGTTGTTAGGGCAGATGGGATCTCTTGGTCGATCTGTACAGGAAAACAATGAAAACTGCGATACGAACGATGATAGCACTGATCAAACCATCGCTCGTGCTGCTGCTTTTGCCGTTACTGCTACTGCCTGCGATGGCTCAGAGGAACACGGAGCAGTCGAACGAGTCGATGATGATTTACATGTAAGCGAAGAAAACGAGCAACATCTAGGGAAAACAAAAAATGAAGAAAAAGAGGAAGAAGAAGAAGAGGAAGAACAAGCGCGTCCTCCGTTATTGTTCAGAGATGTCAGACAGGACACGAGATGTTCTATATGCTGGGGGACGGTGAAGAACTGCGTCACCGTGCGCGTGTGCCTGCACCGTTTCTGTAACGATTGCGTGACCGAATCGATAAGGAAGACTAATTTAGAGTGCCCGGAGTGTAGGGCGAAGGTCGCGTCGAGGAGAGATTTCGTGAAAGATCCGACGTTTGATGAGATCGTTGAAGCGATATATGCGTCGGAGGGAGGGGCGGAGCAATACGATGAAAAAGAGGAGAAGTTTTCTAGGAAAGAGGCGACGAATATATTAGAAGATAACGCAGAGAAACATCAAAGAGAGCGTAATAGGTATAACGAAATCGCCGAGCAAATTAAGAGAGAACAACACGAAAGAAGGGTGCAAAAGATCGAACAAGATCGTAAGAGAGAGGAGAAGCTTCAACAACGAGGAGTACAACAACAACAACAACAGCAACGGTTCGCGAGTTTACAGGACTTATCAAAGTCAGTTTTCTATAACGAGAAGAACGATAGGTACGATATAAACGATTTTGGGGGACATTTCCCGGAACATCAGGACAGGTTCGGGAAAGGGACGAATGTAATTCGAGACGATGAGGATGATATTATTGACGACGACGATGATGACGATGTTATCGACGACGATGATGACGATGAAGTCACGCAAGAAGAATACGAAAGACGTTTAAAAGAAGTGAAGCAAAGGATCAAATTGGAAGCCGACGCGAAAAGAATGGCGATGATGGCGTCCATGGGTAATAACAACGACGGCCGATCTTTCGCGCCATTACCGCAAAGAACTAGTTTACCTACGGCAATGGCAGGAAAAACGAATACGACGACAACGAATAATAATAATAATAATGGTGTCGTCACGAACGCTAAAAAAGAATTCGAACGAGGAGAGTTCGAAGCATTTAGGAGAGAACATAAGATGAAAGGAAGACAGGAACATCAAAAGGTTAAAGAACATTTGTCGTTTACCGATATCGTAAAAGCGAGACATTTAGATTTCGCTCTCTCGACGCATCATACGCCGAATACGCCAAATTCAAAAGAAAGCGGTGAACGAGGAATCGATGAAGAAAATGATAACAGTCTCGTCAATATTAACAACAAAGCGGCGCAACAAGAGAAACGACATCAAAGCGTTGCACAGCAAGTTGCATTGCGTGCAGTTGGTTTTGGACAAAGTATAAATGCTCCGTACGAGAACGGAATGGTCATCAGCAGTGCAATCGTGGATGAAGATTTCATACACATCACTTTAAAGCGCGTCATGGGAGACCCGTTAGCGATTGCTAAATTCGAGCACGTGTTTGCGCCCAAAAATTTGAAGATTGAAAACTTGGTCGAATCGTTTTGCGCACAAAACTATTTCGTTAGCGCAATTTTGTGGAAAGACGAAGAAGGTTCTTATATGAAGACTATGAACGAGAAGTTACGTCGAGATAATTTTAGATTTGGCGAAGAAGCTGACGAAGTCATGTGTTCCACTTGTACTTTAGGACACGAAGCGGATAAAATTCTTCTCTGCGATGGATGCGATAACGGTTTTCATTGTTTTTGCTTAAATCCAAAACTGGACAATGTGCCAGAAGGCGATGATCCTTGGTATTGCAAGCTATGCGAGCGAAAGAAACCAGCAAAAGGTACGACGCTCTTGGATTTATTCAAAGAGGAAATCGAAACCGGAATATATCCGTTAGTTCTTCAATATACCGGTCGCGCTTAAAAAATATATATAT
>Ga0115001_10000763_pt1 | contig 24128 bp, 23 predicted proteins | sample ArcticOcean_MG_C_12_FD_89869 | JGI IMG/M metagenome (GOLD analysis project Ga0115001, IMG submission 89869) | Marine microbial communities from western Arctic Ocean - ArcticOcean_MG_CB8_130 | ecosystem: Environmental > Aquatic > Marine > Oceanic | place: Arctic Ocean: Canada Basin | collected... | reverse complement strand
TCCATCCTGATCGGAACCCTGATGACGCTCAAGCCGAAGCGAAATTCAAGGAAGTACAGGAAGCATACGACACGATTGGTACCGCCAAAGAACGCCATGAATACGAACAGCAACAACGCATGTCCAGTGTGTTTGGAGGCCGCGGCCGCAGCGGTGGCGGTGGTGGCGCCGGGGGCATGGATGACATGCTCAAACAAATGTTCAGCGGTGGCGGCGGAGGTTCGTTTGGCGGCCGCCAACAACGCCAACAACCTCAACGGCGACAGAAAGGCTCCGACATCAAAGTCAACCTCGACGTGACCGTTGAAGAAGCAGAAAAGGGTGGACGGTTTCCATTCACATTCAAGCGCCTGAAGCCCAATGCATCAGGGAACATGGAGGCATCTTCGGTGACCCTGAAGACCACGGTCAAACCCGGAGTGAAGCACGGTAAAGTGACTCGCTTGCGCGGCCAAGGCCACGACCATCCCGAAGGAGAACCTGGCGATGTACTGCTAACGGTTCGAATTCAATTTGGAGACGGGCGACGATGGGATCAATCCACCCTCGTTCAAGATGTCCCTGCTCCTTACAGCACCTTGATGCTCGGTGGTAAAATCAAAGTCAAGTTGCCCTCGAATAAGTCGATCATGTTGGCCATCGCCCCGGAAACCCGTGCCGGCGATCGACGCAAGATTGCTGGCGCAGGCTACGATGGCGGCGATTTGGAATTGGAATTTGTGCTTCCTGAAGTTGAAGGGATCACTAAGGCGCAAAAGAAAGCCCTTGAGCACCTCCGAAAAGAGGGGCTGTGAACAATGGCAAACCCGCGGAATCGAGGGAAATCTCGTCACAATAGCAAGCGAAACAAAGGCCCTCAATCACCTCCTGATGAGCGGCTATGGAAACGCTTGTGCAGCCATTTCTCAAACGACCAAACCTTGTGGGATACCGAATGGGATGCAGCTTCTATCGCCGAGTACCTTACCGAAAAAGAAAACTTGAATCATCGGTTCAAACTTGATGAAAAGGCCGAGCGAGCCTTCAGAAGCGATCTTGATCAAACCTTGGCACTGGCCCGTTCGAAGGGCGAACGTTTTGTTATCGTCGATGAAAAGAGTGTACAAATTCGCAACCCAGAAGAAGTTCAAACCATTGAAACAAACGTTCGAGCATGGCAGGCCTTCACTTCCCTTCACACCGAAGGTTATGCTGTCGGCCTTACTGGACGGCCTGGACTGATGGTTGGTGATTCGCTGGATGAAGCAAATGGCACCTATGTGACGCCTCAAGATGCTGAAAGATACGCCTTGTTGGAACAGGTTTGGATGGCCCATCTTGCTGGTGGTGACTACCCTGATGAGTTCACGCTGGTGGAAGGCGCCCGTGTCCGCACATGGGGTTCGTTTGATTTGGCCAAAGAGGCTCGCTTCGTAGCAAAGCGACGCTCTGGTCTTCGTTTCCATGAAGCGGAACCAAGCATGGCTTTGTTGCTGCTCCAAGCCAAGCATCACACGGCTCGAAGTTTGCTTGATCACAGACTTGAAGCGAAACGCAAAGGCGGCTTCAATCCCTTCCCTGCTTCTTACAACGAACGGTTAATGGACGCCGCTGAGAAACTGCGGGAAGTCGATGGAGATGGGGCGGTCGCAGGTGGCCGAACGGACCTCCGACACCTCCCCTTTGTCACCATTGACCCCCACGATGCCAAAGACTTCGACGATGCCGTCTGCCTTGTTGAAGCCGATGGAGCCCGTACATTGTGGGTGGCCATTGCCGATGTTGCACACTATGTCAGCGTCGGAACAACCCTCGATGCTGCGGCTCGAAGCCGAGCGACTTCGGTGTATTTGCCTCATACGGTTCTTCCGATGTTGCCACCAAAACTGGCCGATGACTTGTGTTCGCTTCGAGCAGAATTGGACCGATTCTCAATGGTCATCGCCATGCGTCTGAATGACGCCAGCGAAATTATCAGCACCCAAGCCTATGAGGCCGTCATCAATGTGAAGCAAAATTTGGCCTACGAAGATGCAATTGGCCGAACTGAATTCAAATCCATGTTCGATTTAGCGTCGGCATGGCAAGGAGAAGAAGTTCGCTTGAACATCCAAAATCCAGAACTTCGACCACGCCTTCACGGTGATGAAAGCATCCGTGTGGAAGTGAAATGGCCAAATGAAGCGACACGAATGATCGAATCGTTCATGGTCGCAACCAATGCTTCTGTTGGGCATTTACTCGGGGCGATCGGGGCCCCTTTGCCTTGGCGATGCCATACACCACCCGACGCACCAGAGGTGGAAGAATTGAATGCGAAACTTGAGGAATTAGGCGTTGATATTGTGCTCCCGAGACCTTCAACACGAACGCATGGCCAAAGCGAAACCACCGAACTGAGCAACTTACTCGGGGCTTGGGCTGGAACCGGTGTCGACCTTTCGGGATTGGACACCAGTGAAGAAACGCCAGAATCTGAAGTCGAACCCTACCTTGCCAACGTGCTCGACCCCGAAGCGCGACAAGCCATCCTCGATGCTCTTGAAAGCGCACAAAGCAAAGCATCTCAACTCACCGGCCCAGTTCGAAGGGTCGTCGACCAAGGACTGTTCCAATTGATGCAGCGTGCCAAATACAGCGCTGAGAATCTCGGCCATTTTGGTTTGAACCTCGATGCCTATGTCCACTTCACCTCTCCAATTCGCCGTTACCCTGACCTGATGGCACACCGCCAGTTGAAGGCCCATCTTCACGAATTACCGTGGGTTCATGATGAGGAAGAAACGGCGACACTTGCAGCACACTGCTCTGAACGAGGGCATGCTGCCAAGCGGTTGGAGTGGGAACTTGTTGCAAACGCCTACCACATTCACTTGTTGCGTGGTGGCGCTCTTGGAGAGCAGTCCCATGATGGTGCAACGGTTCAAGGCGACATGACCTACAACGCCCGAGTCACCGGATTGCGTGGTGCTTGGGTGTTTTTGGATCTCGCTGATGATGGCTCGATTCACGGACGGATGCACGTCAGGCAACTCGGTGGAAAGCGGCGGTTGCTCGTCGATGAACATGGACTCAGCGTGGTTCCCGCCGAACCAGATCACAATGGCGAACACCCACCAGTGATTCGTTTAGGTCAAGTTTTCCCTTGCAAACTTCGAGGCCTCGATGTTTGGGCTGGCTCACTCGATTTGGCACCGCTGAAGTAATGTAGTCAAAACCAAGCGTTTATATTGACTACAATAAACCCAAAGCCATGGCACGTGTCAAGGCTCAGACCTGTGAATGTCAATGCAAGATGAAGCGCCTCTACACCCGCGCAGAAGGTGGCAAAGGCTGGGACCAAATTGGCTGGATGTGCACCTGCGGTTGCGGGTGCTTAACCATGGACAGTGGCGATTGGAACATCGTCAACTGTGACCCAGTCTCGTGTTGTAATTGAAGTGTGATCCTATGCAAGACCCTCTTTCTCTGAACATCACCGGCATGACCTGCGGTGCATGTGTTGTCTCGGTCGAAAAGGTGGCCGCATCTGTCCAGGGTGTGGCTGGGATTTCTGTCAACCTTCCACTGAATCAAGGCCGAGTTCGCTTCTCTGAAGAAGCCAACGACACGACCATCGACCGGGTGATTCATGCCATTGAGCGCATTGGTTTTGGAGCCTCACAACGGAGAAATGCTCCCCACAGCAGCGAAGCGGCCCGAACTGAACTGAACGCTCAACGAACCAAAGTCGCGGTGGCACTTTTGCTTGCGATACCAACGCTTTGGTTAACCATGTTCGCACCCGATATGGGCCAGTTTGGATCGTTTGATGTTCGAATGATGTTGGCACTGATCGCCACATCTCCGGTCTATTTTTGGTCTGGGTGGCAGTTCCATGTCGGTGCTTGGAAATCATTGCGCAGTGGCATCGCTAACATGGATGTCCTCGTTCATCTGGGCACCACTGTGGCAATGCTGTGGTCAGTTCTCGTGACCCTTAGCCCGGCGCTCACCAACGCTCCTGAACTGTTGACAGAAGCGAACCATGTGTTCTATGACGGCGTTGTGTTCATCATTGGCTTTGTTCTCTTGGGGAACTGGATTGAATCTGCTGCGAAGGTGAAGGCTACCGACGCAGTCCTTGGGTTGATGGCCATGCAACCGAAAACTGCTCGCTTGGTTTACGACGAAGCGCTCCTTCACACCGAAGCCCGCAATGTGCAAGCGATCGCTGTTGGTGCCCTCCTCAAGGTGCTTGTTGGCGAAACGATTCCCCTCGACGGGACGGTCGAAGACGGCAAGGTAAGCATCGATGAATCGATGATGACAGGTGAGCCGTATCCGGTGAGAAAGAAACACGGAGACACCGTGATGGCTGGAACCGTCGTGTTGGATGGCACCGTGTTTGTACGGACAACAAAGCCGGCTGGTGACACGTTGCTCGATGACATCATCGAGTTGGTCGAAGAAGCCCAAATGGGCAAAGCCCCGATTCAAAGGCTCGTTGACCGCATTGCCTCCATCTTCGTTCCAATCGTGGTCTTGCTCGCCCTTCTTGCCGGTGGATTCTGGTGGTTATCAGGTGCGGCAGACGGCCACAACCCGTTTGGCACCTCGGGTGAATTAGCCATCATGGTCATCGTTTCCACACTCGTCATCGCCTGCCCGTGTGCTCTTGGCCTGGCGACCCCAACCGCCCTCATTGTTGGAACAGGCGTCGGCGCAAAGCACGGGCTTCTGATCAAGGGCATTCATGCCTTGGAACAAGCCCACCGTACCGATACGCTGGTGGTCGACAAAACAGGCACCCTTACTTCAGGCAAACCAAGGGTGAGCCACATTGAGTTGCTTGACACAGAAGTCAAGGAAATTCTTGGACTCGCATCAGCATTGGAAGACGAATCCACTCACCCTCTTGCTGATGCCATTCATACTTCATGCGCTAATGTCACCACAGATCGCCCCACGGTCACCGATGTCAGAACGCTACCGGGAATGGGTTTGATCGGTGATGCTGATGGAACCTTAGTCGGTGTTGGTAACGCAGACTTGATGGAAGAAGTTGGCGTCAAGTGGGACGTTGAAATCGATCAGCGAATGCAGGCTGCCGCCCGAAAAGGAGTCACACTGGTCTTGGTGAGCCACGGCCTACGGTTGCTTGGTTGGATTGAAGCGAGTGACCGAATTCGCACATCATCGCCTCGCGCTGTCGAGGTTGCAAAGCAGATGGGTTTGGACGTCATTATGTTGACCGGGGACCGGAAAGAAGCCGCTGAATCTGCGGCCAAAGATGTTGGTATTGACACCGTATTTGCTGGAGTCAAACCAGATGAGAAGGCTGCGCACATCCAACGACTCCAAGCAGAAGGCCGCACGGTTGCCATGGTTGGTGACGGCATCAATGATGCCGCCGCACTGTCCACAGCCGATGTTGGCATCGCCATGGGTGCAGGTTCAGACATTGCGCTCGAGGCGGCTGATTTTATTTTGCTCAGAAACGACCTCATCGATGCGGTGTCTTCGATCAAACTTGGAAGAGCAACCATGCGGCGAATTCGCTCGAACCTCGCTTGGGCTTTCCTGTACAACGCCATCGGAATTCCACTTGCGATGGGCGTGTTCCTGACCTCGACAGGCCTCCTGCTCCCTCCGGCTTTTGCCGCCGCGGCAATGTCCTTGTCATCGGTGAGTGTTGTTGGGAACTCCCTGCTGCTCCGCGGCTGGAAACCATTGCGTGAATGAGCCGTAGCCAAACCCCATGTATGAGTGCCAAAGTGCACCTCCCATGGCTGAAACGATTCACACCCTGAGCATCAGGGGCATGTCCTGTGATGGGTGCTCTGGAAGGGTGACAAAGGTGCTCGAAGGGACGCCTGGCGTCCTCAAGGCAGAAGTGTCACACGATGCTGACAGTGGCAAAATTACCACAACTGAGGCATTGAGAACCGAAGAAGTCATTGAAATCATTGAATCCATTGGGTTTTCTGCTACCGCTTGAAGCGTTTGTTTCAAATCTAAGAGGCACCGCCCTCATTTTGCGCGGGGGTCGCCCAGCTTGGTCAACGGCGGTGGGTTTAGGTCCCATTCCTTATTGGTTCGCAGGTTCGAATCCTGCTCCCCGCACCTTCTTTGCCATACACTGCAGAGCATGAACTTCATGTCCACCACAGGCAGGCATCAACCGCGATTCATGACACGCCGGTAAACTCCATGCTTCACGGTAGAAAACTCAACGAAACTAAAGGCAAACAAGGCAAGGCATCCTCATGGCTGAGGGTGAACCGTCGTCTGCAAATGGAAATTTGCAATTCAAAATCCACGAGGTGATCTTCGAAGCAGACACCCCCCGGGGGAAGTTTTTCGATGTGGCCCTTCTTGTCTCCATCCTTGCTTCTGTGATCGCAGTATCTCTGGAAAGTGTTGAGTCGATCGACAGTGTTTATCACACGCAATTGGTCTTCGTGGAGTGGACCTTCACCGCGTTGTTTTCCATTGAATACCTGCTGCGCCTTTACGCCACACGCCGTTCCCGTGAGTACGTTCGTTCGTTCTATGGTATCGTCGATTTAATGGCGATTTTACCAAGTTACCTCAGCCTCTTCATTCCTGGTGCACAAAGCCTGCTCGTCATCCGAGCCTTCCGGCTGTTGAGGATTTTCCGAGTCTTCAAACTCAGCCGCTACCTCGGTGAAGCCAGCGTGCTAAGCGAAGCGATGATTCAATCAAAGTCACGAATTATCGTGTTCCTCTCCACAATCACCGTACTCAGTTTCATCACCGGTGCGGGTATGTACCTCGTCGAAGGACCACAGAACGGATTCACGTCCATCCCCCAGAGCGTCTACTGGGCGATCACCACACTGACAAGCACCGGCTATGGCGACACGGTCCCCGTCACGCCCTTTGGAAAATTACTGGCTATTTTCATCATGATTATGGGGTACAGCCTCATCATCGTTCCAACCGGAATTATCTCCAATGAACTGATCAAGATGGGCGACATTAGCACACAGGCATGTCTTTCTTGCTCGAAGGAAGGTCACGACTTCAATGCCAAATTCTGCAAGCACTGTGGGACAAAACTCGACCTCAATCGGACAGATGCTCAAGAATAAATGATGACACCCCCCCGGGTGAACATGGCTCTCCCTCAACGCAACCCGTTGGCCAAGCATTGGAACCTCGATTCAAACTGCGTGTTCCTTAATCATGGCTCATTCGGCGCCACGTCCACTGCGATCCGAGGGGAACAACGGAGGTGGCAAGATTTACTCGAAGACGAACCGGTGAGGTTCTACGAAGATTTAGCCATGGAATTCATGGAGGATGCCCGAAAAGCACTCGCTTTGATGCTCAAATGTGATGCAGAAGATTTGGCACTTCTGGAAAACGCAACAACTGGAGTGAACACCATTCTACGCTCACTCGAATTCAATGAGGGGGACGAAATCCTCGTTCCAGATCACGCCTATCAGGCATGCAGAAACGCCATTGATTATGTCTCAAAGCGCTGGGGTGCAAAAGTCGTCACCGTCAACATACCGTTCCCAATCGAAAGCTCCGACCAAGCCATCGATGCCATCATGTCAGGCGTCAGTGAACGTACGGTTTTGGCCATGATTGATACTGTGACAAGCCCAACTGGGCTTCGCATGCCTTTCGAAGCGTTGGTTGGTCTGCTTGAGGGGCGCAACGTCTCTGTTCTGCTCGATGCAGCGCACGGCATCGGCATGGTACCGCTCAATCTCGATCAACTCGGGGCCTCATACACAACCAGCAACTGCCACAAATGGCTCTGTGCTCCAAAGGGTTCAGCGTTCTTGCATGTTCGAAAAGACCACCAAGTGAACATCCATCCGTTGACCATCAGCCATGGAATGTCATTTCCCTTGGGCGACTCCACTCGGTTCCGTCATGAATTCGACTGGACTGGAACGAGGGATATCTCAGCCTTGTGCTCCATCCCGGCAACAATCGATTACATGGCAACGCTGGTCGATGGCGGTTGGCCTGCCATCATGCAACGCAACCATGATCTGGTGATGGAGGGCCGTCGGATTTTGTGCGAACGCCTAGGCATTGAAGCGCCATGTCCTGAATCTATGATCGCCTGCATCGCCACATTGAGGCTGCCTGCGGGAGGCGGCGCTGGCATTCCATTGCATGAGCCGGACCCGCTGCACAAAGTCCTGCAAGACAAGCACAACATCCAGGTTCCTGTGTGGTCATGGCCTTCCCCTGAAGGGCGGTACATCCGAATTTCAGCACAGATTTACAACCACGTCGATGAGTACCATTACCTCGCTGAAGCACTGGCCGAGGAACTGGGACTCAATTGAAGTACACCGTGGTACTTCCCGGTTTACTTTGGTCAATTCGTAACTTAGCGTTGAATCCATCGTTGGTTAAATCACTGTTTAATTGAGCCGAGCGAAGGTATGTTTGGATTGCAGTTCCTCTGTTGTAGCCGTGAATAAACTTCAGACCAATTTCATCTAAGTGGTAATGGTTTCCAATCGAGTCGATGATGGTCGTCTTGGCCCTCGACAAAGATTGCCCGTGCAGATCAATCTCTTTCATCAGTCAAACATAGAATCGAGGCGTTATGAAGTCTTCCATTCCTACATCAGAAGGTGAGAACTTTCTCACTGCTGCGAACCCATTCTGAACATTCAGCCATCGTCGAAAACTGAGCACCTTCGTAATATGGTTGACCCTTGAGCACGCCACAACGGTTCTGACATGTACCGCACACCTTGACTGGCACGCCACTGGCGATGAGTGTTTTGAGCATCTTCACCATGTCTTCGGTGCCTTCTGGTGGGGTGATTCCATCGCGAGCAAGGTCGACGCTGTCGTTCATCAAAAAAATGCGAACTTCGGAGCCATCTTCGTGCAGACGTTGCGCTAAGCGCAAGGCATTCCATGTCACATCAGAGCCGTCGTAGGGTTGGTGGTTGAGGATCAATAAAATCGCCATGGTGCCTCCATAGAAAGGCGGTGTTTGAATCCAGCGATGCGGGGGAACATTCCGGTTTGAAAAAACATCACTTGAAAAGCAGAAGGCCTGCCCAGATGCTATGGAACGGTCATTTGCTGCCTTTGCTCGATGGCTCATTCCACATCGGAAAAAGGTGCACATCGCCATCTTTATGCTGACTTTGTTGATGATTCCCGGTGCAATGACAGCGCTTCAGCCCATCGACATGGAATCCTATGAGATGGAGTCGCCAGAACTTACGGCGCAGGAAATTATCGACAACGAGTTTGCCAACTCTGAAATTATTCTGGGGTTCCTGGTTTCTGCTCGAAACCCAACCTATGTCCCATCGATTGATGAATGGCAACCTGTGCCCCTGATGAGCGATGGTGCTCCCGATTACGCAAGCCTTCCTGCCGCAACAGAAATGGTTGAGGCAGGTGAGCCATGGGAAGGCATCTACGCTCCAACTGGTGGCATCTTGAACCTCTCGCTATTGCAGGAAATCGATGGTAAAATTAACCTCATCCAAGACCATCCACTCGCACCTGCAATGAAGCCGTTAGTGAACGACGTCACTGGTTCGCAAGCCCCAGGTGCCATCTCATTATCCGATCACTTTCGTGGTTTCATGAACAACACCTCCGTGTTGACTCAGCCCGGACTTACCGCTCAAGGCATCACCACTGAACCACCGACCAACTGGTATGACTGTGGCGAGTTAGATTGCCTCACATTCGACGATGCAAACGTAACACAAGCGCACATCGACTTGGCTGCTGCTCGAATGGCAGAGGCTTCAAACAACAATTTCCTCCGATGGCTCTCCCTTGACAGAGGATTTGTCGCTGACATGGATGCGCTCCAAGAAGGCCCTGTTGGAGGCGTACTCTCATCTGACGGTACCTGGGAAGGTGGGTTCACCGGCAATGGTCGCTGGTCTGCTTCTTCGACCTGGTTGCTCGTTCAATTCGACAGAAGAACGCTTGAGTCCATGGGCTGGGAAGTTATTTGGAAAGACGCCCACCCTGAAAAGAAGATTGTGTTCTCCGATGAAGGAACACGAATTGGAGGCTATCGAATCGCCGATAACTCGCTTGTGCTCCACCCGCCTCAGTACAACCAAACCACGTGTTTGGAAATGCTCAAAGAATCCGGAGGGTGCTCAACTGAATGGTCGTACATGGATCTGGAAGGGCAATTGCGAACCCACGACCGAAGCACCATCACCCTGCTCGTGGGCCAAGGTGTCAACGTCGAAGTGAACCGAGAACTCCAAGCCAGTGCAGGGCTCATTTTACTGATGGGGCTCGCCATTGTCGTGCTGTTGTATGTCAGCCTCAGACGGGTATCGGATGTCATCATCGTCATGTTCGCTTTAGGCACAGCGTTGCTTTGGATGCAAGGCATGATTGGTCACTTCTCGAACTTTACAACGATGATGGGCCTGAGTCTCATTGCGAGATCGCAATTTTCCAACCTGTTGCCAATCCTTGTCCTTGCCTTAGGGATTGATGATTCATTGCATGCGTTGCACCGTTACAAAGAGGAGCGAAGTGCCAAGGCCACACCTACTGAATCTGCAGAAGTGACCCTTACTCGCGTCGGGCGTGCGATCATGCTGACCTCGGTGACCACCATGGCAGCGTTTGCGGCAAACCTGTTCAGTGATATTGCGGCTTTGCGCTCGTTTGGTATCGAAGCTGCTCTAGGCATCCTCGCAGCGTTCATTCTCACCGGCCTTTGGGTGCCTTTAATCCGACTCTCAGTCGACGATTGGCTGGAATCGAGAGGGCGTTCCACCGAACCAAAGAAAGACTCAGGGCATCTCGTTCCTGAAGACTTCCTCAAACGTATTTCAAGCGCCTCTGGCACCTGGAGAAACGCCCTTATCATCACGGCTATTGCCGTGATGGTCACCGTACCTGCTGCCTACGGAATGGCCCAACTTGAGGGTGATTTCGCAGTAGAGGATTTCCTTGATGAATCCTCAGATTTCGCAATTGGAGTCGCTCAGATTTCGGAACGGTTCGCCGATGAAGGTGAACCTGCGAACCTGCTCATTATCGGCGATGTGCTCGACCCTGCGGTCTTTGCAGCCATCGATGAGTTCCGACAAGACATGGACACTCTGCCCGAGGGGGTCCCGAATAAAATCACCCGCCAGCCTGACGGAACCATCGATATCCTCGCACTGGATGAGATGGTGTTTGCTGCACAGGGATCGCTCATCCTCAACCCTGATCCGTTCGTAACTGCTGGCTGGCAACTCAATGAAACCGGTCACGGCATGAACTGCACCGAAGACGATGGTGGCTTGTTGATGGATTTGACAAACCGAGATTGTTTGGCCTTCTTCTATGGATTCCTCTCGCTTAACGGAGTCCCTGGCGTGGGCCCAATCCCCGACATTCCTCCAAGCATCGTCAGCTTGTACATTGCGCCTGTCGTCGCTTTGGATCCCGTTCAGCCATGGCTTGACATCAATGGCGAAGATGCACGTTACGAACACATGCTCATTCGATTTGGAATAACATCTCCAGAAGACTTCCCCGGCATGGCTGCCGGCTTGGAAGAAGTGTGGCGGGACCTTTCCTCGTTCACCAACTTGTCAACCGGCGACCGGCTTGAGGCCGGTCCTGAGAGCGAGGACAAACCGCTGACATGGGTCATGCCAACCGGCCGACCTGTCACCCGTTTCGTTGCCTCCACAACCATGCAAGAAGAAATGCAATCCTCTCTCATCTTGGGTTCACTGTTTGTCTTTGGAACCCTTTCGGTTGGGTTCCGCTCCTTCAAGCAAGCAAGCGTCACGTTGGTACCAATCCTCTTGGTTGTGGTGTGGTTGTACGGCTTGATGTATGTGGCTGGCTCGTCGTTGAACATTGTCACAGTCACGATTGCAACCATCTCCCTTGGGGTCGGCATCGACTACTGTATCCACGTCACTGAACGCTATCGTGAAGGGCGAGAAATGGGCGAAACTCACAACGAAGCGCTGATTGGCGTTGGTGGCGCATGTGGCTTGGCTTTGGTTGGTAGCGCTGCATCTGACATCGCTGGATTCTCAATGATCGCCCTCTCGCCAATGGGCCTGTTCAGCAACTTCGGCCTTTTCTCCGCAGCCATGATTGCCTTGTCCCTCATCGCAAGCCTTGTGCTGACCACAGCGGCCCTTGGCCTCATTGCCTCACTTGATCCAGACCCCGCCCCTCCATTGGAGGAGGCATAGTGCCTTTCGTTCGGACATTGTTGGCTGATGATGTGCCTCGAATGGTCGAGATCAATGAACAGGGATTGCCGGGCACTGGCAAGGTATCCGTTGCTGAAATGATTGACCTGCTCCACTTGAGCGCTCTCGCTCTTGGTGCTTTTGAACGCAACCGACTCGTTGGCTTCGTTCTCTGTTTGCTACCAGCGACCCGATATGGCAGCCTCAACTATGCTTGGTTCAATCAGCGGTACACAGAATTTCTCTATGTCGACCGAATCGCCGTTGCGGAGGAGGCACGAAACGATGGCGTTGGCACCTTGCTCTACGAGCGTGTGTTTGCCGACGCTGCAAAACGAAGCGTTCCTGTCACAGCTGAAGTCAGCCTCAGACCACCGAACCCAGGTTCGATGCGTTTTCATGCTCGACACGCTTTTATCGAAATAGACACTTTTGAGACTGGTGAAAAAGCCGTGACGATGTTCATTCGAACAACAGAGATTGAACGACTCAATCGCGTCGGTGGCTTCATCAATGAGCGGACATCCCCCTAAATTGCTATCTTAGGGGTTGGCCCCGAGAAAGTGGTGATCCCATGACAAACGATACTCCCGATGAAACGGACGACGGCGAAGAAGATTGGATGAAATATGCCAACGCTGGCTTCGGAGAAACTGATTATTCGTTGTGGGATGAACAACCCGATGAAAAGCCGGAACCGAAAGAAGAGGAAGAGGAATTCGACCTGAATTCAACACCGAATCAACTGGGCACCCACATGGAAGAAATTCCACGTGCACCCTCGCCTGCTGGGCACAAGCACCTCGTTCGAATTGGCACCTGCGATCCATGCATGGGCCGCCTTGGTGGCAAGAAACGATTTGAACAAACCATCACAGAATCTGGGGTTGAAATTCGTGCCAGCGTCGTACGCCGTGATTCGCATCTGGAAAAAGCACGGATTGAAATCCCTCTGTGCCCATTTTGCGAAAACTTGTACGAGGAAGCAAACCTGCTTGCCGACATCATCTACGATGCAATTCAACCTTACCAAGCGACCCGCTTGCAACTCGGCGCTCGCATACCTAAGGACCAAATCGAAGCTGAGGAAGACATTCGAAAGCGCCTTGGCGCTGGTGGTTCAGATGCACTCAAATCTGGTCTTGTTACTGAGATTGCCCGCAACCTCAACGACCGATTAGAGGGTAAAAAACTGGTCAGTGACAAACCACAAATCTTGGCTCTTATCGATGTACTCACCCTCACGGTGGAATTGGATATTCGTGCGCATTACCTCTATGGCCGCTATCAAAAATTGGAACGCGGCATCCCTCAGACACGTTGGCCTTGCCGAGCCTGCAAAGGACGCGGTTGCGAGAAGTGTGACAACACTGGGCTTCAGTACAAGAAAAGCGTTCAGGACCTCATCGGCAATCCATTGCTCAGCCATTTTGAAGCAACGGAACACGCCTTCCACGGCATGGGACGGGAAGACATCGATGTCCGCTGTATGGGTCAAGGACGACCTTTTGTCATCGAAATGAAAGAACCAAAAATACGAACTGTTGATTTGAAAGCGGCACAGAAACTGATCAATGATGCCGCTGAAGGCAGCATCATCATCACAAGCCTGCGCGATTCAAACCGAAGCGAGGTGGTGCGAGTGAAGGACACTCCAGCTGAGAAATCATACACCATCCGTTTCCGAGTTATGCCCCTTAGCGAGGCTGAACACGCCGTCTTGACCGCTCCTGTTGACTTGACCCACATCGATGTCCAGGACCGTGGTGGCAAGGGACGGAAGAACCCGAAGCGCCGCAACCGCCGTGGTGATAAGAAAAACGACCACAAGAAACCACTTCCAGCCGTGATTGAAGTTCCCGAAGGACCCTCTGAAGAGGAACTTAAGGGTCTCAAAAAGGCAGAACTTGTCGAAAAAGCTGAAGAACTCGGGCTTGCAAAATCAGGAACAAAAGACGACCTTATCCAACGCATCATGAGCGCTGGACCGCCTCCGATTGCTACCTTTGACCTGCCTGAGCGTGAGTTCATTTTGGACATCATCGGCAAGCTCGCTGGTGTGAAATTGGCTCAACGCACCCCTGAGCGTGTGGCTCACCGACGCGCTGATCTCATCCGCCGGCGAACCGTGTTTGAGACCTCCGTCCCAATCATCGATGTCATGGAAGACGGCGTGATGGAAGTCGAATTTACCCTGCGCTGTGAGTCTGGAACCTACGTCAAGGAAACCATCCACGGCGATGGTGGCCGAACCCAACCAAGCCTCTCGTCCCTCATCAAAGCAAAGTGCGATGTGTTGTGGCTCGATGTGGGCGACATCCACGCTGATTGATGGTTTTGAGGTTGAATGAACCCGCATCTGGCCCGCTTTTCCCCACATGTTCACCTCTTGCATCCGTCGCGGTGCTTATATGGAGAAGGCAGGTCGCCGAATTGCTTGGAAGATGCATATCTGCTCATTCAAGCATACAGGAGGCGAACAACATGAAGCGATCCAAGGGACTGCGAGTCGGAACACGAAGTGTTCTCCGTCGACGCAAGAGTGAACGAAGCCGAGTAAACATCGCCCGCGTCATGCATGACTATCAAGAAGGCGACAGTGTCGCCATCGTCCTCGATGGAGGAGAACAAATGGGTATGCCTCACCGCCGATTCAACGGCCGAACAGGAGTCATCACCAAGCGCCAAGGAATTGCTTGGGTTATCGCTGTTAAAGACGGCAACATGCCAAAGACTGTGATTGCTCGTCCTGAGCACTTGCGCCCAATTCAGTGAGGAATGCCAAATGAAAGAAGAAGAACGATTCGTTGATTTTGCCACCGTTCGTGAAATGTTGTTGGAAGCTCAAGGCCGACGCAACAACCTCACCTATGAGCAGAAAGCCGCTCTACAGCACGCAGAATGGGCCTCCAGCGATCACCGCAACGGCTACAAGACCGAAGCGAAAGTGTTCGACGCTCTACGCGATGCATTAACCGCTACCGAGAAACTTGCTCCTCATCCTCAACTCGCTGCTAAGTTGGCAGAGTTGATGCCAATGTACCCTGACACAGTGAAGGCCGTTCTTGCCTCCCGTCGTCTTGGTATTGAAGACAGCGAAATTCAGGAAATCTTGGATCTCGTTCGTCAGCACGTTGGCGTCGAGTGAAACCCCCCCAACCGTGGTGATCCGCTATGTCTGGAGTTCGTCGTGACCGTAACATTAAGATTCCATCCCGTGGAAACAAAGGTGAACGCTCCAGTGGCAGCGAACATCGACCATCTCGTCCTGCTGAAGGACGCGCTACGGTCCCAAAGGCCCAACCTAAGAAGGCGGCTCCACAACCTCGGAAGAACACCACGCCCGGCGATGGTGAGCGAAAGCAGAACAACCGCCAGGGTGGTCAACGCTCAGGTGGTCAACGCCAAGGTGGTCAACGCCAAGGTGGTCAACGCGGTGGACGTCCACAGCAAAAATCTCCTTTGATGGAAGAGTCGTGGGCCCGAGTCATCGACCATGATACGGCTGAAAACGTCGTCGTCGCCATCAGTGAAGGCCAAATGCTGCTTTGCCGATTGGAACCAAAGGGTGGAATTGAAACACTCCTCACCACTTCAAGGGTGTACATTGGCAATGACGCATCAAAGCGAGTGAACATTGAACGCGTGCTTGGCATGACCAATCTTGGCCGTGTTGCAAACCACGTCAAGTCTGACCTACCTCTCGTGATTCAAATCTTTATTGAAGAGAATGAGAAGCATTTCATTGACACGTTCTTCAACCGCGCAGGAAACATGTCATTGAAGCAACACGCCTTCGAACTTTTAGCTGGCGTAGGCAACAAGAAGGCCATGCAAATGGTTGACGCTCGAGGATCGAGTGGCTTTGAATCCCTCGCTGCTCTGAACGAATCCTGTAACATTGATGCGGCAGATCTCCTCGCAAAACGGTTCCTTGTGGAATTGGATGACCGAAATATCCAACCACGGTTGATTGACCTGCTCCTTCCGGTGAAGGCATGAGGGGCGCCCGTTGGTTAGTGGACAGCCTTCGGGCAAAACTCCCTTTTGACAAGTCGCTCGGCCAACATTTCCTCATCAATGATGCTCTGATTCGGCGCGCTGTGGAACTTGGCCAAGTCACCGAAACCGACCACGTGTTGGAAGTTGGTCCAGGGCCCGGTGTTCTCACTGAAGTTCTGCTTGGAGCCGGCTGCCGCGTGACGGCGATTGAACTCGACCCTGTGGCTGCTGAACACCTCCGTGGTGCCTTTGCTCCCGAGATCAAGGACGGGCAGCTGGTGTTGCTTGAGGGCGATGCCCTGGCCCTTCCGTGGCCCGATGATATCGACAAGATGGTGGCCAACATCCCGTATCAAATTTCATCACCCCTCATCGAACACCTGACCCGCTACCTGCGCAACCCTCGAACCAGTGATCTTGATCTGGTCGTCCTTTTGGTCCAGGAAGAGTTTGCTGAACGGTTGGTCATGGAATATGAAACCGATGTGGGGTCGCTTGGAATGACAGCGGCATTGGATTGGAACTGTGAACTTGAGGACAAAATCAGTCCACAGCACTTCAGTCCGAACCCCAAAGTCAATTCTCGATACATCACAATGGAAGCCCACCATGAAGAATGGGAGTGTGATGTCAAATTGGTTCGTCAGATGATACACCAAGCATTTGGCGAGCGACGAAAGAAGTTACGAAGCACCCTCAAACGCTCACCTCGTCGGATCAACCGAGTCGCTGGCTGGCATAACGACCGATGGAAGGTCGCATACGCTGCACATATCGACGATGAACGAATGGATTCCCGACCTGAAGAATTGGAGCATGATGATTGGATTACGCTCGCTATTTCCTTCACGGAAAGTTCATCTCAGTCATGAGTTGAAATACCCTCGAAATCTATATTTTTAAGACGCCGTTGCGGGAGAGCCTTTTCTTAGTGGGGCCGCCTCGCATGGACTTGTCGGAGGGGATGCTATGGCAAAGAAGGACACTTATCTCGCTTTACTTCGTCGAGGAATCGACGATACAACCGCTCAGCAGTTGGCCGATGCCGGCTTGAAAATTGGCGATTTGAAGAAAATCGACAAGGACATGCTGATCGAAAATTACGGCCTGAAAGCAGACATTGCTGACGGTGTGATTTCAATCATTGCTGCTGGCCCTCAAAGCCACGGAAAAGAACGCTATCTCTCCAAGATTCTCGCCCCCGAAAAGAAGCAAGAGTCGAAGATTGAGGAAATTAAATTTCAACGCAAGCAAAAGGACGTCCTCACCGAACTTGCTGAGCAAAAAGAGCGTCTAAAAATCGCCAAGGTCGAGGCTTTCAGAGCCCAAAAGTTGGTCATGAACCGACTTGGTAAGACCGTTGAACTCATTGTCAAGTTGGAAAACAACCTCCACGATGAAGGCAAGGACGATCAAAAGGTCAAGATCCGAGATCAACTCGAAACCCGAGGCCTCGAAGCTGCTCGTGACCATGAGATGCTGGAATTGGAAGGCACCCCCCAAGACATCGTCGACTTCCGCCGAAACCACGTCCCCGGACTTATCTTCCACGCATGCCCAAAATGTGGCGACGAAATGGATCCCCGTCAAGCACGTGACCAAGATCGACCTGATGATTGGGCGTTCATGTGCTGGGAATGTGAGACAAGTTTCACATCTGGCTTGGGCGACCTTGTTGAAACACGCATGTCGAACGGGACCCGAATCGTGATTGATTCAGAGAAATCACCCCGTAACCCGGTTCCACCACGACCAGCCTCGATGGATTTGACCCGTGTCAATGAAATGATTCGAAAGGATTTGGAAGAAACTGGTGCAACCGCTGACGAGATGACCAAGGTGGTTGAAGAAGGCGGCCTCACAGGTGGCCTCATGGACATCAACGACTGGATTGACCAGGTGTTAGGAGCCAAGAATTACATCCAAGCTCAAGAAGATCGTGAGGACTTTATCCTCCGGACTGGAGCTGGAGCAACGAAATTCAACAAGTGGATGAAGAAGGCAGGTTTGTACTTCAACAAGCAGACCGGACGCTGGACACGCCACAAAGATATGCGATGAGGTGGCTTTGATGTCCGCAAATGCGGTTGCAGCAACCTTAGATCTTGAACCATTCAACGATGAAGTTCGCCCTGTGGTTCGATTTTTACGTGGTCCACATTTGCTAGGCCAGACCCCTTTCGTTGCCGGGAAGACATTGGTTGAGCATGCTTTAGAGGCAGGTGTTGAAATTCCAACAAATTGTTCTTCAGGAACATGTGGGGCATGCATGGTGACCCTGATGCTTGGTGACGTACCACTTTCAGACCCCTTACCCCCTGGATTGGATGATTTTCTGGTCGAAGAAGGGGCGCGACTCGGATGCATCGGGTTACCCAATGGGGACGTCGACATCGACATGCGCCCGCCACTGTGAAGGAGGAATGATTCTGTTCGAAGAATGGGGTGCGATGGAGTGGGTGATCCTCGCAGTTGACATCATTGCTCTCGTCATTGTCATTGGTTTTCTCAAGTGGAAGATTCAGCGAAAACTGAACGAAGTCGAAATCCGTCAACGCCATCATCTTCATCTGAAACGCCCATCTGCTCAAAGTTCGGAACGAGAAACCTCTGAAGACTGAAACGGTCATCAAAGAGAAGCGCGACGGCATAGCATGGCCGAATTGCGTTTACAAACAGCTGCGTCCGGTCGAATCCCACGCGATTCATTCACCTTAGGTGGAGTGCTGGGTGCCATTGAAGGCGAAGGTTTGGCTTGGCTTGACATCCTTCGCCCGGATGATGAAGTGCGAGCGTTTCTGCTCGAAACAATGGATTTTGCAGAACTGGCAGTCGAGGATGTCTTTGGTCCGGCTGATACAACCGCTCAGAAGTTCAAGAACCATCGATTCGTTGTGGTGAAAGCACGTGATGCTGACAATCAACTCGACACGGAACCTGTGGCCGTATTCATCAAAGAAAACCTCCTCATCACTGTCCGTCATTGCACCATTCCTGCGTTGAAAATCTTAGCTCGACGGTTCAAGAAAGCAGACGAAGAGGAACTTGAACTCGGTATCGACTTCTTGTTGTACGAAATGCTCGACGCCGTCGCTGACGATTGGACGCCAATCTTGAACAAATATTCGAAGCAACTTGATGATTTGGAATTCCAGGTGTTCGATCCGAACATCGAATACGATGGTGTCCTCGAAGGACTCCACAACCTCAAGCGACAACTGCGTGAAGCAAGCAAATCCATCGAATCACTCAACACCGTCACCATGCGTTTGCTAAAGCCCAATGAGCGGCTCATCAGCGAAGGCGTCATGCGCTATTTCTCCGACCTCAACCAACTCTCGTTGGCGCTTGTAAAGCGAGCCAACAACTACGCATCAGGTGCGACTTCTGCCCGGGACAGTTACCTCTCAAACATCAGTTTGCAACTTGCTGAATCCAATGCTCAACTCACTGAAGTTATGACCACGCTCACCATCATTGGTGCCATCATGCTCCCATTGACCCTCATCGCAGGAATCTTTGGAATGAACAACGACGACTTACCGCTCGAATTGGTTGGCGGTTTTTGGGGCATCATCGCAATCATGGTTGCTTTCGCATGCTTGATGTTGACCTTCTTTTGGCGTCGAGGTTGGCTCAAAACCTTCGACAAATGAGCGCAGATGGTTCAAGAACCGTTGACGCCCCTTTCGATTCATGACGGGGCGAGGCGAGGTGACGACCGGCCCACTCGCCGTTGGTCAATTCGTCTCGATGGTCAAGCGAACGCTTTCCCATGAACCAATGTTCCAGCGTCAAGCGATCAAAGGCGAAGTATCACAGTGGAAGCCCTACGCTTCTGGCCACACCTACTTTACCCTCAGAGACGATGAGGGGCAGATCAGTGCGGTGATTTGGAAGGGTCGCTGCTCAATTCATCCTTCGATCAAGGAAGGCAGTGAAGTTGTCGTGACAGCGAACCTCGACCTGTATGTCAAGCGAGGCAACATCCAACTCGTCGTTGAGCGCATTGAACCGGTCAACACCCTTGGAGCCATGGAAGAGGCCAGAAGGCAGTTGGTTGAGCGCTTGGCCAACGAAGGTGAACTCGACCGAGAGCGCCATCAACCACCATTTGCACCAAAGCACATTGCGATTGTCACAGGCGAGGGTTCGGCAGCCCTGTCCGACATGCAACGGTTGATTGACAACCGCTGGCCGGGCCTAAGGCGAACGGTCATTGGCGTGCTCGTTCAAGGTGATCGTGCAGCCGAAGAAATCGTTCGAGCCCTTGCGCTAACCCGGCGTTTGGCCAACCCTCGCACCGCTGCGATACGCGGAGAACCTCCTGTTGACTTGGTCATCGTTGGACGGGGTGGTGGCTCCCCTGAAGATCTGTGGGCGTTCAACCTCGAACCCGTTGTTCGTGCCATCCTCGCCAGCCCAGTTCCTGTTGTTTCAGCAGTCGGCCATGAATCTGATCTCTTGGTCTCAGACCTTGTTGCTGACATCAGGGCTTCAACACCATCCAACGCCATCGAACGGAGCGTTCCAATACGTGCTGAACTCGAGCAATGGTTGGACGAAACCGATGAGCGATTAAACCTCGCCACACTCCGCACATTCGGTGACGCTCGCCGACAACTGATCGCTCTCCACGCTCGATTGAAGGTCGCTCCACTTGCTGGAATCAACAGTGGAAAACGTTCGATGCTCGCCCTACAATCGAAACTCAACAGAGCCACTGAAGCGATGTTTGCTCATGAGCGAACACGAATTGTTGGCTTGGAGGCATCGTTGCATTCGATTCACCCTCAACGGGTGCTCGAACGAGGCTATGCCATGACCCAAACTGCCGATGGCGAAGTCATCACCAACGCCAGCATGTTGACGGTTGGCCAGCGGTTCAACCTGCAATTTGTCGACGGTGCCGCAGAAGCTGCGGTCACTGAGATCCACACCACAGAGGAATGAAACATGACTGAAAAGCAACCAACCTACAATGAAGCAGCACAACGATTGGAAGCCATTGTGGCGACGCTCGAGCGCGGTGGTTTGGGTTTGGATGAGACACTCAAACTGTATGAAGAAGGCGCTGCATTATTGAAAACATGTCAAGCAGAACTCGTTGCAGCCGAGGGACGGCTGAATGAACTTCGATTGGAAGACCTTGAACAGGAACTTCAGACCCAAGAGGCTGAAAACCAGAACTGAGTAGGACGGACGGTCATCGCATGAAACCCCGACAGCACCAAGCCCTTTCCAGAAAAGTGGTGCGTTTGTTGAACGCATGGAAGGACCCGCACAGCGATCAGGCGTACACGACCACGCAAGCAATGCGCAGCATTGACATTGACGAACAGGGTCGATTGACGATGATCATCGAACCTGCAAGACCGCATTGCCCATGCTGTTTGCTGGACTTGCGTGCATTGCACAAGAAATCTTCAGCCATCAAAGGTGTGACAGAGGTCAACATCACTGTTGAAGGGGTTCCTGCTGCTGAGCGTTGGACACGCGAAGTGAATGGTTGATGTCCCTTCTTCGGAGAACGAGGAAGGTTGGGAACGACCAGCCTCCAACCGCGATCGTCCAAGCCAAGACTGAACCGACTACGGCTCCGTAGGTCGGTATCGACCACATGATGACCACCGCATAGACTGCTACACTGACGCCGCCGAGCATCATCGGACCAACCGCTCCTTGTGGAACTGTTTGACCTTGAGCCAACCACAGTGCGACCATACTGGTCAAGAAGATTGCAGGGAACACGGCTGCAAGACCGGCCAGCAAAGGGAGTCCTTGCCCTGACAGCCATACTGCGCAGCCGATGGCAACAGCTGCTGCTGCGCCACGTCCAATGAGGACCTGCCACCGAACGCTTTGGCTACCTTTGGGGGCTTCACGTGGTTCTAAATTGAACAAGATTGCAAGCGTTATGACACTGAAAAGACCAAAGATGCTGATGGTCCAAGAAGACACACCGCTTTGTAACACCCTCTCGATTGAGGTGAGCAGGATAAAACCCGCAAGCGCCCAGACCAAAAGAGAACAAAGCGTGGTGATCAACAATGGACGCTTCGATGATAATCGGCTTGGAAGAACCACCCACACCGAAAGAAAAAGACCGTTCACTAGCATCCCTAAAGGAACGATTGCCATGCTCTCGATCATTTCGACCTCATTGCCAGCAAGGTACATGCCAGCAGCAGCTGGTACGATGGTTGATGGGACGGTTCCAAGAACGCCACCGACAAGACCGCCCCAGCGTTCAATCGCTAAGGTGACGCATGTAGCAACAAGGCCTGCGAACAAGGCCGAAAGAAGAACCGATGAAGCAAGCATAATCACGCACATCCGTTGAGTTCCTTCAGCAAGCGCTCAATGCTTGCACCAGCCCATTCAGCACCACGTTCACCGTTGATGTAAAGGGCGTTGAATGGGAGCACATCCACCAGCGCAACCCAAGGATGGGTCATTTTGAATTGGCCAAACCCGGGTGCATCAAGAAGCAGTGTTCCTATCCGAACCTGACGGACATTTAGGACATCATCAGGTTGAGAAGTGAGTGTCTTTGTCCATGCTTTACACGGTTGGCAGTCTGCCTTCCCAAGCACCAAAAGGGCCGCTGGGGCTTCGAGAAATTCTTCCCACGTGGACGGATTAAGTTGCTCAACTTCAAGCATCAAATTCGCCTCAGGTTTGGGAGGGTTGGGGCCCAATACAGTTCAACAGTATGACGCAGCCCGGGTCTGAAATGGCCAAACGTGCGAGGGGCGTACAGGCTCATGGTGTTGGGCAGAAGCGCGGGCACATCAACCCTACCACCGTGGATTTATTCGAGGTGACCATCAGAAGAACACTGAAACTACACCTTGATATGTCATGAGAGTTTCCAGAAAATTGAGGCAGTAACATGAGAGAAATGGGTGGAGATAGTACAGGCGCAACGTGTCCAGTAATGCATGGGGCAATCAGTGCACCAAGCACTGGAATGAAGAACAACGATTGGTGGCCAAATCAATTGAATTTGGCCATTCTCCATCAACATGATAAAAAATCAAACCCAATGGGTGAGAACTTCGTTTACAAGGACGCATTCAACAGCATGGATTACGCTGCAATGAAGAAAGATCTTCACGCGCTGATGACGGACAGTCAAGACTGGTGGCCCGCTGACTACGGCCACTATGGGCCCTTTTTCATTCGAATGACCTGGCATGCTGCCGGAACCTACCGGATTGGCGACGGGCGCGGTGGTGCTGCTACAGGTGCGCAGCGGTTCGCTCCCCTGAACAGCTGGCCCGACAACGGAAACCTCGACAAAGCTCGACGTTTGCTTTGGCCAATCAAGCAAAAGTACGGAAACAAAATCAGTTGGGCCGATCTTTTGGTCTTGACTGGTATTGTGGCAATTGAATCAATGGGCGGGCCTGTGTTCGGTTTCGGCGGTGGCCGAGCTGACATTTGGCACCCAGAAGAAGACATTTACTGGGGCGCAGAAGATGAGTGGCTTGGCGACAACCGATACGGTGACACGCGTCAAGACCTCGACAACCCACTTGCTGCAGTCCAGATGGGATTGATTTACGTCAATCCAGAAGGACCAAACTCAAACCCTGACCCGCTCTTGAGCGCTCAGGACATTCGAGAGACGTTTGCCCGTATGGCAATGGATGACGCTGAAACTGTGGCCCTCACAGCCGGTGGTCACACCTTCGGAAAGGCACACGGCGCAGGTGACGCTGCTCAAGTTGGCGCAGAACCCGAAGGCTCCTCAATCGAAGAGCAAGGCTTTGGCTGGGCAAACACGCACGGATCCGGAAAGGGTCGCGACACCATCACCAGTGGTATCGAAGGCGCATGGACTGCAAACCCAATCGAATGGGACAATGGTTACTTTGACCTGCTTTTCAAGCATGAAGATTCTTGGACACTCGTCAAGAGTCCTGCCGGCGCCAACCAGTGGACGCC
>Ga0115001_10000757_pt1 | contig 24201 bp, 14 predicted proteins | sample ArcticOcean_MG_C_12_FD_89869 | JGI IMG/M metagenome (GOLD analysis project Ga0115001, IMG submission 89869) | Marine microbial communities from western Arctic Ocean - ArcticOcean_MG_CB8_130 | ecosystem: Environmental > Aquatic > Marine > Oceanic | place: Arctic Ocean: Canada Basin | collected... | reverse complement strand
TATTTTCGCACACCGCACACGCAACGCTCCACGCTCGTAATAATGTCCTCATAAACCTCACACATAACATTTCTCTTATTTCATACTATATCGTACGATGCCTAAATCGAAGCGCCAAAAAGTCGTCTCATTAACAGTCGTTAAGAAAAAGGATCGAGCGTGGAAGCAGTCCTTAATTCAATCCATTCGCACTTGCGTTGAAGAATACCCATCCTGTTACGTCTTCAAATGTGCTAATATGAGGAACGAGACTTTCAAAGGATTAAGAGACGAGTTATCGGCTTCGTCGAGATTCTTCGTTGGAGGGAACAAGTTAATGCGCGCGGCATTTGGGAAGACGAAAGAGGATGAAGTTGAAAAGGGCCTCGCGAAATTTGCTTTGAAGATTATTGGATCTGCATCATCAATAGCCGCCGCCGCCAATGCTGCAAACGATGATGATGAAGATGATGGGAACGAAAACGAAAACGACAATAATGGCGGCTCTAACAAAAGGAAAAAGGGACAAAAATATAAAAATAACTCGGGATCACAAAATAACTCGACCAAGGTGACAAAGAAAGAACAAGATAACGAACATGACACGACGACAACGGGAGTAGTATTCACAAATCTAAGCAAAGAGGATTTAGAAAGCGTGATGGAGGAGAAGACGACGAAAGATTTTGCGAGAGTTGGGCAAGTCGCGACGGAGACGATTGTAGTTCCAGAAGGCGCTGTGATGAATATATTCGGAGTTGCAATGTCACATACGCTAGAGCCGACGTTGAGAAAACACGGGTTGCCAACGAAATTGAATAAAGGTGTTGTCGAGTGCATCAAGGAAAAGACGATTTGCAAGAAAGGGATGAAGCTAAATGCCGATCAATGCGCTTTATTAAGGCAATTTGGTTATAAGCTCGCAACGTTTCATTTATATTTAAAAGCCGGTTGGGTGAAAGAAACGGGAAAAACCGAGGAATACGCGAACGAGGAGGAATATTTAGATTATGGCGACGATGATGAAATGTTGGAAGGAGACGACAATACATTCGCAAGTGACGGTCTCCCAGCGTCCATGATGTTACCTGCCGGTTTGTAAAAGCACGCTCTTTTCTACTACTACTACTACTACTACTACTACCTCTTCTTAACAGTACTACTCTTTTTTCAGTACACCGTTAGTTTTTATATCATCCTCGTCCACCAATAAACCTTCAATTATATGTTCTTTGAACCACTTGAGCGTAAATTGCATATGTTTCGCATTCGGGACAACGTCGGTAATCAAATTCAACCTCTCGTCTAGCTCTCGTAAACATAGCTTATTTTCTCTATAAAATTCTGTCTCTCTCACTTTTAATAACTCTGATATTTTGTATTTTGTATATTCAAACGGAATTTGAGGCACATCGCTAAAAACCGCTGAATCTCTAGGAACGACTACGTCGTCGTTCTCAAAGCTAAACATTGCAAACATTTTCAACGCACACATCCTCTCTTTTCGCATATTTTTATCCTCCTTATTAGTTTCATCATCTTCGTTAATCACAGATAATAAACTACCAGAATTAAGATACTTGTTATAGGCTGCTTCACTACTAACATCTTTATAATACGCCGCCTGTATCGATTTTCGTTTCAACAACGGATCATAGGCGGCCATACTCGCCGCTTTTTGACTCAAAGAGCAAAACGTTGACTTTGCGTTTTTATCGCATCCTGGAATATGCCAAACGCCACTATGCGGTGAACCAAACGTAATCAGTTTCTTAACGGTGATCTTCGCGCACGTTTCAACAACCGCACGGGCGAAAACACCGCCTTGCGAAAAGCCAAGGATTGAAATCTCCATGTCGTCTCGCATAGCTTCGCTAATTTGTTCACAAGCTTGATTGACGAGATCAAAAGCGTCACCGTAAAAACCAGATATAAAGTCAGATAAAGTTGTACCAGATCCAAATTTAATCGAAATTATTTTGTTCTTCTTCTCAACATTTTCTGATATAATCTTCGATAGAGCGCCAAGACTCAGGTCATTACAACAAGTATCGCCCATACCGTGCATTAACACAATCAAATTCGTTCGTTCTTGTGATGTTGGTAAAGAACTCTTAACGATATTGATTAAGAGTAGAAGAGCGAGAAAGAAAGTAAGAATCTTCGTCGTCGTCGTCGTCGTCGTCGTCGTCGTCGAGGGAGAAAAGAACATCATTTTTTAATTGTATTAATTGATTATTGTGTGGGGGAAATAAATAGGGGAAATGAAGAAGAAAACAAAAAAAAGAGTAAAAAAGAGACCTCCCTCCTCCATTGCTTCGGCGCTTATTATATAATAACTTATATAAAAGTTCGAAAGATGCGAAGGATGTATAGGCCAGACCTCTCACCTACAAAAACGACCCGACTCGTTGATGATGATGATGATGATATTTTCAGAAGAAAAGTATTACTTCAAAGAAACGATAATAATAAAAATTCACATCAGCAAAAACAAAATAATAACAACCAACGAACAAAAAAAATGGAAGAACAAATAATGGGGACATCGAACAACGACAACAATTGCATATTAATGAATGATTCTGCAACAAATAATAGTAATAATAATAAGAAGAAGAAGAACATGTCTCAAGTTTCGCTCACGATTCAGAAGGCTTTAAACCGCATGAAAGAACTCTCAAGAGATGATGAAGTGATTTCAAAAGCAACTGAAAAAGCAACAACAGAAAATATTATTAACAGTCTACGCGTAGAGCAAACAAAAACGCAAGAATATTTTAATAATTTAACGAACGCCGTACAAAAAGTAAACGAAAGCGTGGAAACAGAGCGAAGAATTTTTTTACTAGAACGAATGAAATTGGAAACAAGATATCAAGAGATGGAAAATGCGATGGAAAACGCTCGATTTGAAGCAGAGAACGCTCACGAGACAAATGCAAAAGAAATGAGACAGTTGAGGGAAGAACGCGAGAGGTTGATGAAAGATTTTCAAGAGAACGAAAGAAGAAGAGAACAAGAAAAGCATTTTTTGGAGAAACGTAGGGTCTCGGAGTTGGAAAATGTAAAGGAGAAAGAAAACAGACGAGTTGATATTTTGAAGACAGAATGTGAAGGAAAAGTGAAACGCATAAAAGAAGAATCTGCTTTAGAAATTAATAATATGAAGGAAAAATATGAATTGCAGATTGAAAAGATGCGAATGAAACTCGAGCAATCGACCGAAAACGATTCGGAAAAGATCATAAAACAAAGAAAGAAAGCGCTTGCAATGGAAAACGAAATGCAAAAACTGAAGAAACAGTGCTCACAATTAAACGAAGAGAAGGAGGCGTTGCAAAAGGCATCCGCTATAGCAATTAGTAAGTTAGAATTACTTGAAAATAGTCTAGAATTGCGCGAGGATGCGAGAAACAAAGAGTTGCGCGAACTTCGTGAGAAAAGTACGAGTGATTATGATTCGGCGAAGGTAAAAATTAAAATCTTGGAAAACAGAGCACGAACGGCTGAGACCGCGAGCATCGCAGTGCGATTTTTGTGCGAAGAGGCACAGAACGCTATTGAAGATTCTGAAGTCGCTGCAGCATATGCAGAACGAAGAGCCGCTAGATTGGCCGCTGGCTTTGGGAATTCTTCTTCATCAGAATCGGACGAGAACGAGAACGAAAGAAATAATGAGAGGAATAAAAAAGTTGAAAATATGAAATTTAGAAAACGTGCTGACGCGGCAAATCTTCGATTAGAACGCTCGCTGAAAGATGCGCGAGCAACTTTGCGAGAGTGCATCGAACGCAAGAAAAATTTGCTACTATTGTCCGAGAATGATTCGTTAGACGAAGAAGAAGAAGCGTATGAAATTAAGAGGCGTGAAATGTTTGCATTTAACGTTGTAAAGGATGTCGCTGAACTTCGCGTCGCGTTCTTAACAAGAAGCATTGCTAGTGTTCGGCTTTCACGGCGCTGCGGCGCTCTCGAAGGGCTGATTGCTGGGAGAGCAAAAAATGAAGATGATGATGACATCGAAGAGAAACTGAATAATACTCTAGACGATTTATATACTTTGCGACAAAATTCGAATGTAGACGCGATAGGAGTTGTAGACGAGGACGATGATGAATATGTTTCCTGGTAATAAGTTTTGAGAGAGGTTTAAATTCTTTGTTCACTTACCGTAGGAGAGCATTATTGTATTATTTTAAAACAAGAGACGCTTTTTCATTTTCGCGACGCACGCGAGTAGCACGTGCACTTTCAAGCAAAACCATCGCGCTCGTCTCAATATCCATGAGTCTTTCTTTCAACGCGTTTTGCATGTGCTCACGCGATGCGCGCGTCGTTGGAACCGTATTCGTCATTTTTCTCGCTGGCGGCGTCGAAATTATACCTTGCTTCAGCTCAAGCTTCGCCTCTAGCGCAATACATGCCTCGATGGTATCCCTGTACGACCTATCTAACGCAGAAAATCTGTTATTGGAGGCATTATTCGTATTGTCCACAAACATCGTCATTTGTCCCTGCACTTTCTTTATCAACGTCGCCTTATCATTCAATGACTTCAAATTTCTTGTATTAGCCTCAAAGTCAATATCAAAATCCCATGAAGCAGAGGATGTCGAAGATCTCTCTTGGTAATTCCCTCTTCCTTCTCTGGATATCCTCATTGAATTATCTTTCTTTTTCAACGGCGACTTCGAGGCTATTAATATGGATTCTCTAGCGCTTCTCATTTCCACAGCGCGCTCGCGCCACATTCGAAATGCTACTCGCAATCTTCTGGCATCGTTTTCTTCGACAAACGCAGATTGCAGTGCTAATAAAATAGTGTTTCGTCTTGCGCTTTCTTCGCGCCACTTTTGAAAAACAACGCTGAGGACTCTTTCCAGAAAATTTCGCCTGTGGAAACGTTTTGCTGCTTGAACAATGGCTATTCCTTCTGGCGTCCCAAAATGTGTCACAGATTCATCTGCAATAGCGCGCTCTACAACCGCACGTTTCATTTGCTCTATTCTAGTTTGTTTTAATGTTCCCACAAAAGTATTCCATGCAAGGAGAATGTCTCTCTGCACTTGCATTTGCTTCTTTCGATTTTTTTGAGCAATGAATTTTTCTGTCAATACAAGTCGAATGTGAGCATCTTTGGTAGAACGTTTCCAGGACACGAATGCTACGCGCAACAAATCTATACGATTTCTCTGTTCAATTTTTTCCGTAATCAATCGTCTTTGTTCGCTTATCAATTTCCAACGCATAAACGGCTGTACGAAGTGTCTTTCGTAGTCGCCTTTCGTTTTCAATGTTCGTACTAATGTTTCGTCGCGTAATTTTTCAGCAAAAGCTAACGTTCTCCATGCACGAAACGCGTAACGCATTTTAGAACGTTCGCGAAACAAAATTGCACGATCTAATTTGCGTTCTTGACCTAACGCTAAACGACGCGCGACAGTTTTTTTATGCCAAAACGTGATGGTATCTTTGAGTGCTTTCAAATCGCGTTTGTTAATCGAGTCAGTTTCAATCCTCCGTAATCGTTTTTTATCGTCTTTGACCTTTCTCCACGCCAAAAATGTTCGTTTAAGAATCTTTGGTGCAAGATGTGAGTCGTAATGAACGATGGCTTTCGCTGGGTTCTCGTAGCGTTTAGTATTCGCGTACATTTTCCAAATTTGAAACGCCTTTGCCAATTTTCTCGAAGCTAGTCGAGAGAACGCTCTCATTTGTAAATTTTTGACTGTTTTCGAGCGCTTTAAACATGATTTTAAAGAAGTGAAAGCCTTTTTTTGTAGTTTCATTTTTCTAAATTGGTCGGCTTTTCGTTCGCGACGCTTCGCAAGAATTCTTTCTCGAGAAAACACATCTTCTAAAATTCGCCTCTTTGTTCGAAACTCCTTAGTGCCAATAAAATTTGCTAATCGTTTTTCGAGCGCTACATCGCGCATTTTTTCTTTTCGTGAAGCAAACATTTCATTTTTCCACGCATCAAATGTCTTTCCGATTGTTTTGCGTGAATTTTTTAGTAAAAAGTATCGTAATGTTTGCTTCGCGCGTCTCGAATCAATAGTATGTTCTCGCCAAATAACGTAAAATTTACGAATAAGCATTTCATAAATATGTCGTTCTTTCGCTGCAACAATCGCATTAGTAAACATATACTTTCTCTCATCAAACTTCTTTTTTTCTTGTTCTTCCTTGAGTTTCAATAGTGCAATTTCAGCCTCATACATTTGCTTCTTTTCGGCGTCTACACTCGCGCGTTCGCTCGCTACGAGTAACTTTTCATGCTCGTTTTGTCGTTTCAAGTCTTCAATTTCCTTCTTCTGAATCTCTTCTCTTACCAGTTCGTTTTCCAGTTGGTCTCTATGCTTTATTTCAAACTCATTTTTCAACTCCATTAATTCATTTGTCAATTTACTTTCTCGCTTTATGTTCAAGATGTACGCTCGCCACCGTTCAAAGCTCTCCCGTTTCATCTTCAACGCCCTTCTTTCAATTAAAATGCCCAATCGTTGACTCGCGCGCTTATTCTCTCGATTATGAACGTACCAAATCTCAAAACTTTTCTGTAAAATCTTGAACCTCATGCGCTCAAGTTTGCTCGATAATCGTCTCGTAGCGATTTTGCTCTCTTCCGTTCTCCACTTCCAGGCTTTGAAAACTAGTTTTCTCATCTTTTTTGCTTTTTCTGAAATCGCAAACGCTAACAACTCGTTTCGTTTATTTTCGAGCAAGATTTCGAGTAAAGATTTTTGTTTCGATGTTTCGCACAAGTGGCGCCATGACCAGAAACAGATTGAAATAATCATATTCGCATGTTCGTCGTTATTTTTATTGGTATCGTTAATGTTCTTTTTGTTAATAATAGCGTTCATATCATGATCTTCATCTTCATCACGTGAAGACATTATTTATTTTTTGTGTTTCCCCCCTCTGTTATTTATTGCTGCTTGGACGAGGAAGTTGTTTTTAAATGTTATTATACGAAAACACTCACACACTGTATATTCTACGATGATTATTATTATTATTATTATTATTATGTGCGTGATCGTAGCGTATATTCAGAGAGAGACAGTTGGTGTATGCTCACTTATTGTGAGGTTTTAACGACGCCTTCTTGAAATACGCATCAGCAGCAGCAGCAGTTAAAAAAAATTTAACTTTTCAACTTTTTCAAGGGGATTTCAAGTATCAAGTTTTCATTAACTTTCACCGTATCAACGAACATCAAACAACGATTAGTATATACAGTAAGTTAGAATAGAGGAATACAAATCTATATGATTTGGAAATCAATAGAACTATTTTCTAACGCAATAAGAACTTCGTTCCTTCTGACTAGAGGGTTCGTAAACGGATCGTTGTATTGCGCGAGCTCAACAAATTCTTCTCCAACTTTCGGTTTCAATTTTAAAGTATCCTTCCGCTCCTCACGTTTCATCGCCTCTCTGAGATTCAGCTCGGTTTCATTCACGACTGTTTCGTTGGCGATTCCGGGAAACGATGCGACAGCGACGATAAAACTTTGGCGTTCTTTGAGAAAAACCGATCGATCGATTGGTACTATCGATGCTGAGTTTTCTTCAACGACAAATTGCATCTGCTGACTTTTTGAAGAAAACACAGGCGTCGTCATATCCATTTTCTTCTCCTTATCATTCTTTCCAAATATATAGCCAGCTAAACGACTGAAAGCTTTACCAGCCTCGTCATCGAACATTTTTGCGCTGCCCGACGACTTCTCCGAAGTCGTCGTCGTTTCAGCAACCATGAAGCGTTCATATTCTCTAATTTCAAAATCGCGATATCTCCTCAAGGTTTTATACTCCGGCGTCTTCAAACCTTCGGGAGTTTTCGCGAAATTGAATATTTGTTTTAAAACTTCAGCGACTGCCTCGGGACTCAAATACTCTTGATTCTCAATTGAATCCCATGTATCGACGTGTTTTACGCAGCGGTGCGGCGCTTTACTGTCCAGTGTCATAATCGATCTCCCAGTAAATGTCAATTCTGGGTTCCAAACAAACGGAAACGATGGTAAATACATCTTCATCGTCCATCTCGTCGTGAGTTCAAAATCTCCCGTTTTCTCGATGCTCCACATTTTATATTTTGGCCGAAACACGTTCTTCAACATTTTAATGTTGAAGTCGTAGCCTCTAAAATTCGTATACTTGCTCAATGGATCTGTAAACTCGACGTTCTCATCGTATAAATTTGCATCAATACCGACATCGTCAAATAAATGTGTTAAATCTTTCGTTAAAATTCTCTTCAATTCGTTCAACGTTTCACCCGACATCAAAGAATCTGAACCAATCATAGTCGTTTTCGATGCTGATGACGATGATGATGATGACGGAGTTGTTGGAGTAAGTGCTGATAAAATTTTTATCATAGGACGTTTATGATGTAAATAAAATTGATTCGTTCTTGAAAATGATGATGATGATGATGATGATGATGGCATTGAATGCTGCGATAAGGCGAACGTTGAACTCTGCATTTGTGACTTATGTTCGTTCGTTGTTTGGCGTGCGCTGATAACTGCTGTTCCTTTTTTTAAGTGAAGTGTTTCCATCGTCCATCGTCCATATGGACATCATCATGCTGGATGCTGCCTGCTGGATGCTGCTGGCTGCTGGACATGATGCTGTCATAATCCCCTAATAATTTTAAAGGCTTGTGTACGGTATACAAGTAGAAACATGAATAATTCACTTCGTCGGTCAGTGAAAGCAACTGAGCGAAAAAGAAAAGATGAACCGTAGTAGTACTACGAAGGCCGGTCATTATGGACGAGTGTTCTGTTTATCTTTTTCACCGCCATCGCTCTCATCTCGGCATCGTGCTATTCCTGAACGACGAGACCAAACGACAACAAAAACGACAGAGAAAGAGGAAATAACGATAACGCGCATTCTCGCGAGCGCTGGAGAAGACGATTGCTGCAGACTCTGGACTCGAGATATCATGAAAGAATCCGAAGACAAAATAATCTCCAAGGGGAAGAATTTCACAAGAAAAACGCGAACGATATTCAAAGCAAAGAGTGATTTAGCAACCCTTCGAGGGCATACAGATGCGATTTTGAAGTGCGAGTTTGGAGAAAAACAACACCACAACGATGGAAGAAGAAGAAATGAATGTAAAACAGTTTCGAACGACGGAGAAGAAGATCGCGAGGAGCGTTATTTTGCGCTGGCTACTGGGTCTGCGAATGGTGAAGTATTCGTGTGGGATATTTCGATTAGTGGTGAAGGCGATGGAACGAAACTGGTTGGTAGGTTTCTTGCAAAGACGAAAAGAGGAAGAAAAGATGGATTAGGGGATTCGGTTATCAACGAGGACTACAGGACTGATGATGATAACAGCAACAATATCGAGGACGAAGACAACAATAACAATAGCAATGAAGTATATGGATTGAAATTCTTAGACGATGATAGATATTTAGTCGTAGCTACAGACACAGAGTTGATTGCGTTGTCAACCGTTGGAGTTTTTGGTGAAGAAGGAAATGTTGTAAAGAATTTGGAAGTCATAACAAGAATCCCGCTAAGTTTCACGCTAGTCGATGGAGATAATACGGCGAAGAAAGACAAGTTTGAAATGGCGTATGCTTTTACCATGGATGCGTATAAAGGGGGTAGTAGCTCAGCGGCGAGATTAAGTAATAAGCATGTAATAGGGGTTGGATACTCGAATGGGACGATGCGCATGTATTGCTTCGATGTCAATGAGTCTGCGTTTTATCTCGTCGGCGAAAACGAAAGCGTATTTGATAACGATTACGAAATTGGAAGAAATAGAAAAAACTTAGCATGCACGTCCCTGGCATTCATAAACCCGACAATCGAAAATGAAAATGAAGAGATTCCAAAAGTTCTACTATGTAATCGGTTTGGCGTCGTGGCGATGACGGATACAAAAAATTGGATCGAGAAGACACATCCGAGGACTAACATTCAAACTGATTTTGCATTGACACATTCGCTTTCGGATGTCGGTAATGGCATTGTCGCAATGTGTGGACGAATAAAAAGTAACAACGAAGACGGTATTGCTATTTTTGATGCGTATGACGTGCAAAGGTGTATGTTTTTGAGCGCCAACGATTCGATGGGCGCAAACGCTTCAATGCATCCTTTGTTATGCGTCAGCGGATACGCAGAAGAGGATATAGAAAATGAGAACAAAGTAAAACTAACTATCGTTGCAGCTGGTGGTGTGCCTGCAAAATTGGTCAGCGAGAGTTTATCAAATAAAAGCAACGTGAAGAGTTTAGGATTTAGCTTAGCAAAAATGATGAACGAGAAAGATGAAGGCGATGGAGGAAACGAGAGAACTTCGCCTTTATACGTGTGGGAAATTTCAATTTAATTTTTAAATTTCTTACTTAAACAAGGTGGAAACATCATTTCCCTTTATTTTTAAGGACGACGATGAAGATGAAGAAGACGAAGAGCCGAAGAGTAGAGAAGACGCTTTCTTCTTTTTCTTCTTACTTTTTGCGCTTTTGCTCTTCTTTTCATCGTCGTCAGTTTCATCGCCAAAGAGTCCTCGCAAACGATCTTCCTTGGAAGCTGCTTTTTTCTTTTCTACAGATTTTTCTTCTGTCACCATCTCGTTTGATTTACTGAAAATAGGATCTGCTTTTGATATTTGTTTGCCTTTTTTTGTTCTTTTTTTCTTCTTCTCTTTGTTCTTATCGTCTTCAATGCTACTGCTCAAATCGTCGCTATTATCTAATCGGTCAGCACTATCAAATCCATAATTAACTGAACCTCTTTCACCAAATAGCATTGATTCGTCGTCGATATCAATCTCATCGTCATCATTGATTGAATCCGAACAAAAGCCGTCAGAGCTAAAAGATAAATCGCTATCATCACTACCTCTAATTTTTTTCCTGCCTGCTTTTTTCTTTGTAGATTCTTTGAGCAGTAAAACCTCCTTTGCAAAACGTTCGCGCATCTCTTCAATCGTCTCATCCTCTTTTTTCTTCTTATTACTAAAATTAGGAGACATATGCCCTTCTACTACAGTAATTTTATTATGTCTCCGTCTTCTTCGCTGAATTTTATCCGATTTCCTAGCTACATGAACGTCTTCATCAGAATCATCTTCTGATTCTGATTCTATCGTCGTGACTGAAGACTCATCACTCGTCGTCCCTTCCTCGCCACATAATCCGCTTGCATCGTTATCATCATCATCGCCATCGTCATCGTCATCTGTCGACGATATATATGGTCCATATCTTTGCGGGTTTGGATTCACTAAACTCGACAATCCTAACGTCGAATCTTGATAAAACTGTGCCGTACCAACCACGTGCGGTAAAGGTTTCCAGAAAACGTTACCGGTCAGTTTCAAATCGCCGAGGGCATTTTTTCCCAACCATCGCTTCTCTGTGAGTCTTATCGCTTCCATAAGCTGTGCATTTCTTCTTTGCCGCCATTCTCGCTTCGCTTCCTTGTCATAATCTTCTTCAAATTCGTCGTCGTTTAAATCACCTAAGCGGACTGAAAAATCACCATCTTCTTTCAAATCTTCTAAATCATCACTATCACTATCATCATCAATATCACCTTCTTTACTAGTACTACTAGTCTTCTCTGTTGTCAACAGGACCTTTCTCTCTAAATACTGTGTGTTACCACAAACATTTAATGCAACCTTTGCAACATTCAATCTCGACGAAACTTTCATCGCACAGTTTTCTAAATGTAACAACTTCGCGGCAAATAAATTCGAGTTAGAGTCGATCTCGCGCGCGATCTTTTTTAACGAACGTAAGAGTTCACGATCGTGACCAAGCTTCCATTTGTTCGTTTCGTTTTTGAGTGCGTTGATGATATCAACGGTCGTAGTAATAGTAGTAGACATCGTTTTCTCTGCTAGATTATAAAATTAGGTGTCAAGGTGTGTCGTCTTGTCTACTGATAATACGAGTAATATGTAAATTTTCTCATTTAGTACTGGTACAAAAACAGAGGTCTATTTTTTATGATGATGATGACGAGCGAAGAAAATAAGAGTAAACATCACAGCAGGTAAAGAGAGATTGCGCTCGCTCGCTTTGTGAGTATTAAAAAGAATACCTATTATTTAACGACTTACGACTTCTGAAACTTCGCAACCTTCAACAAATTCTTTAATTCTCTCTGCGACACTGTCTATCAGCCGCTGTCTAGTTTCCTTCCGTTTCCAGCCAATATGCGGCGTGAGCGTTAAATTATCGTCAAAGATATTGTTAGGATTCCATAAAAGAGATGATTCGGCCGGCGGCTCTTGCGCTTGTACATCTAACCACGCTCCGGCTATTTTCTTTTCTCGTAATATTCGTATCAAGTCATCTTCTTTGCATATAGCGCCTCTCGCGGTGTTAATTAAATAAGCAGTTGGTTTCATGAGTTTTAGTTTATCGTAATTCAAAATATTTCGCGTCGAATCGTTCAAAGGGCAATGAATTGAGACGAAATCTGAACGCTCGAGCAGATCCTCGAGAGAATCAAAAACGTCGTATAGCTCGGTTTTGGTTCTAGCCGAACGCGCGTATACATACGGTTGCATCTTAAACGCCTTTAGTAATTCACAAACTCGACGACCGATCGTCCCGTTCCCACCAATCAATCCAACTACTTTACCTTCTAATTCAAAATGTGGAAAACCGCTCAAGTTCTGAAAGTGTTCTCGTTCGCCTCTTTCAAGCATCTTCATCTGCTTCACAATTGACGCCGAAGCGTTCAAAATACTGGTGATTACTAAATGCGACATTGCTTCGGTTGAATATTCTGGAACGTTAGTTACCATGATTCCTCTTTCCCTCGCTTTCTTCGTATCTATATTATTAAACCCAGTACCGGCTTCACATATCAATTTCACTGAATCTGGCAGTAGGTCTATGTCTATTTCAATCTCTTTCGTTACAATCACTTCGTGTCCTATCGATCGTTTCGCAACTTCTTGCGCGTTTGGTGATGAATCATCATACTTGGTCAAGCTATTTTTCTCACTAGCGTTACTATTAGGCTGTAATCCGAGCGCTAAAGATATCGAATTCAGGTTCAGAGTTTTATCAAAATCTAGACGTCCCGCGTTTACGATGCATACTGATATCGTTTTCGTTGCGTTCATTTTACTAAATTCGCTGGCTGCTGAAAATAACGTGCGAATGTTCGACGGTTCGATCTTCTTTCTTTCTTTCTTTCTTTCCTTCTTTCTTTCTTTCTCTCTCTCTTTCTGCGTGGAGATATATTGGTGTCGACAGCATGCTGTCTGCCTCCCGTGCCTTGCTGATGATGGAAGATGAAAATCTATAAAAAATCTGCCAAACGATTGCCCCATTAAAAAGATAAAACACAAACACGTAAACGATTCAAGACGGGTTAAAGAGTTAGCGCGTGCGTACGATATATATAGTTGTTGTCATCGAAGTGAGTGAGTGTGTCCGTGTCCGTGTGCGTGTCAGCGTGTCTGCGTAAACGCGCGCGTGCTCCGATATATATATATATATATTAGTTCTTCTTTACTAGGATTATTAATTATATCGTTTGTTTCTTTCTCTGACTCATTGCATTGAAAGGCAACGCGAAGGAATAATTATCCCAAAGTTAATTCTCTCAGTTAATTCATTTTAATTGAAAAAATGGTTCGGTGGCTTCAAAATTTACACGATCAAGAACGCCGACGATCATCGGATGGCATGCGCCTTGATGAATCATTTAATCCCTCGGATTTAGGCGCGATGTTAATGTCAGTCGCTGGATTTACGTTGCCTTCAAAGGAAGAGCTCGAGCAGTCTCTTAATGTGTTCTTTACGCTTCGATGGTTTACGCCCATCGCGGCGCTGACTTTTTTATTAACATGTGTCGCAGTTGTGTTTTTGGGGATGCATAATACGAGAATTGTGTTGATTTTAAAAGAAGCTATGCGATCTTCGAGGAAGAATTTAAGCGCAAATACGGTAAAGTCGCTTTGGGTAGCCGCAAGTACGTTAGTGACTTTGAGAGAGTTGGTCAAGGCGATTAAACGAAGAGTGGTTCGAAGACGATTGAAGCGACATCGACGCGCCGCGAGGCAACAGCATCTTCAGCAACACCAACGAAATGCCAGTAGCGGTTCCGATGGTGGTGCGAGCGGATCCGAAACTGCTACTAATAACAAGACTGCGCGCAGATTGGAACAAATCGCAGAAGGTTCTTCCTTTGATGACATCGATGCTGCTGATTCTTCTCAAGCAAGTATCTATGAAGAAAATACAAACAATGATAACAAAGAACAGCATCAACAAAAGATCAAAGGAAACTTACCGCGTCGATCGTCCATGGTTGGTTTGTTTGTGAAAGAATCACGCAAACATTCGCACCAAGAGGCTTTCTTTGATGTTGCTAACGAAAGAACTTTGTTCAAAGACGCCGGTGTCGATAATCCAGATGTCGTCCAAAAACTTGATTATGAAAAGTTTCGAGACAGATTAGCAACGGGCGAGCTATCTTCAGCAGCGAAGAAGAAACAACAAAATCAAAAGAACATGGATAAACAAAGAGAAGATAAGTTCTCCGAAGATGAAAAGCTCCCAAAGTGCGATTACGGCGAATGGCAAGAAATGATGCGTAAAGAAGATAGTGAAAGTGGGAGTACATACGTTGCATGGCGTCATATTCTTCCTTACGGTGGTACTGAATATCTTTCAAAGTCAACGTTCCAAAACTGCACACCGGAAGAGTTGTGTGATTTTTTCAACTCAGATCAAACTCGCAAAGCTTGGGATCCATTACTCATCAAGTCTGATATCATCGAACGCGACGTTAACACTGGCGCTGATTTAGTGCATTGGGAAAGAAAGTTGCCAGTAATTTCGAACCGAGACTATGTCTTTAGTCGTCGTACGTGGACGGAAAAACAGAAAAATTCGAATATGAGCAGTGGTTTGAATAAAATGGACTCGTTCGATTTGACGCCGCCGACGACGCCAATGAAAGGGAAAAAAACGGATTCTCTCGAAACTGCATCGGCATCTACTTCTTGTGATAAAAATGTGTACTACACAATCACAAAAGGTATGAGTCATCCCAGCGTACCAAAATCGAAGCGAATTTTACGCGTCGATCCGTACTATTCTGCTTGGAAAATTGAAGCTGTCCCTGATTTCGAGAACGCAGATGAAATACAAGGTTTAAAACCGTACACAGCTGCGCAGTGCACGCTCATTCATTTTGAAGAACAGCAGGTGCAACATGACGTCGCGAGGTTAGCAGTGCGACATGGTATGTGGTCAGTCGTGAGAGCGATGCTTTATGGTTTTCGCGCGTTTCAACGTGTACGAGAGACGAAATTCATCGAACAAGATTCTGGAGGTTTCAATAGACGAGATCAAACCATGCTCGAAGATGCCGTTCATGAGAAACAAGTAGGATTCAGAATGCGCAAAGAGCTAGGTATGGCGATGAAGACATTTGTGGTTCCAATGTTTTTTGGGTTTTTACTTGCAAAGCAAACGTTTGGTGGTAAAAATGGCAATGTAAAATTATTGAAGTGTGATTTAGTTGGAAATCTTTTGCAAGCGCTCGAAAAGAAAATAAATCGCGATAGTAAAAATAGATCGTCGTCGAAGAATATTGTTATTCCCGCGCAGTTTAGTTTAGAAGTCAAATGATAAATTCGTTGTAATGTCAGTTACAACCTTTCTTTAACCTCATTGGCCAGAGTGCGAATGCGCTCTGTATCTTTCTGATTTTTTTCATCTTTAAGATAGACTTCTAAAGCGCATGAAAGTCGCGCTGCAGTCGTGCTCACCACTTCTATTTCTTCGTCATTAGCAGCGGCTTCGAGGTCATTCTCGTCCGCAGGTGACAGCGCATCCGTTAAAATCTGTGCGCGTTCAGGTCCCGATTCAAACTCTAGCAAATATTCTATTATTCTTTGCTCTGGTGGCACCGCCGTCGTAAACAAGATCTTTGCTTCTTCGGTGTTTAACTTTGCTCGCCCTAATAACTCAGTGGCACTGCTCTTCGCTTTTTCTCGGTTAATCAGTTTCTGTGATATCGCATTTTCGTTTCCCGTCGTCTCCATCGCCTTCGTCAAAGCTGCCCATCGCTGTTTTACTTGCGTTTCGATCGAATAATTCGTATTTTCGGACGAAAAAGACGAAGAAGCGCTCGAAGAAGACAACTGCCTTTGCAAAGTCCTTTCGTGCGTCTCAATAGTATCCCTCAAATCTTCGCGAAACCCAATCTCGCTCGCTCGTTCAAACGTCGCTCTCGATTCGACCGCAATCATCGCCTTCATGGCCAACTCATTCAACTCGTTCGCTTCCTTATCTCCTCGCTCTTCTTCTCTAAGTTTTGTTATTCTCTTTGATAGTCGGTCAAAAAACAAAGTCGTGAGCGAATCTAAATGTTTATCAATACACGACTCAAAGCAATCTTTCGATGATGTTTCTTTTTTCGCTTCAAGAAGGTGCTTCAGAATATTTTCGTCGTCGTCGTCATCGTCGTCCTCGGCTAATAAGTCGCTCTCGTCGTTTGTTGTCGTCGATGAAAACGCATTTGTTTTTGTTGTTCTTGTTGTTGTCATCTTCGTCGTCGTCGTCGTCGTCGTCTTGGTCATAATAGGAGTACGTGAACTATAGGGGTGGCGTGTTTTATTTTTACATGATCTTCTCATACTATAGTTTGAAGTCGAGGATGACTGAACTACAGGCCCCTGCATGACAGAGTGATACGCTCGCATGCGTGTTTGTTTCTTTTTTGTGTCCTCTATAGGTTTTGCTGATTGGACAGATAGATGATGGACCGATGCTCGCTATGATACTTGGATTATTTGTTGCCCTATACTGTCAAAATGTGAACAAATAATAAGAATATGGTCGATGGTAGGCTGGTAGGGGTTATGGCCATCCACGATCCATACTCTGCAGCAAAAACCAAAAAGAAAACGGCAAAACAAACAGACAACTGTGATGCTCGCGCACCTATGTCGTCAAAAAAAGAAAATAATACATATTAAAGAGAAAATATCGACGCATAGAAGAAGAAGAAGAAAAGAAAAACACAAAAGAACGATGGGGAATAACAATGACAACGAGAAGAAAGAAGAACAGGGTACGATTGAAAACCAAATCGCGAAAGTGCTCGTGATTATAATGCGCGATGCAGATTTACAAACGTTAACAGTTTCGACAATCGTGACCGAACTCGAAGCGAGATTGAAGAAACAGTCCTTGAAAGAAAAGAAGAAGTTCATAAGGTCGATGATTGCAGTGCATTTGGATGAGCAGCATCCAATGCACGCGCACGTGAAGGAAGGGAAACCAGTGCGAGAAGAAGAAGATGAAAATGTGAAGAAGAATAAGAATAAAGAAAGCAACGACGATGAGGAGGAGGACGACGACGACGACGACGACGATGAAGTTTCTAGTGATGAAGAAGAAGAAGAAGAATTTGTTAGCGCAAAACGAACGACGAGAGGGGACACAAACCCAACGAAGAAGAGGTCGAGAGCATCAAAAGACGATGGGAGAGGAGGAGCAAAGAAAAACGATGTAAAAATCAAGGATCCGAATAAACCAAAAGGTGCGCAAGGACCGTACATGTGTTTCGTGCAACATAACCGGGACAAAATCATGAAAGAGTTTCCTGGGATTAAGTTCGGCGAGGTTGGCAAAAAACTCGGACAGAGATGGCAAAATTTAAGCGAGAAAGGTAAAGTGATATACAACGAGATGGCGGAGAAGGATAAAGATAGGTATAATCAGGAGATGAAAACTTACGTTCCGATGAGCGAGGCGCAAATGAAGAAACTGCGCGAAGAAAAGGAAGACGAAAAAGCAAAAAAGAGCGAGAATAGTGGGTTCAAGAAACCGTATCAATGTTCGGAACAATTGAAAACTTTTCTAGGAGGATCTGAACAAATTTCGAGAGCGCAGTTGACATCAGAGATGTGGAAGTATTTTAAAGAGAATAATTTGATGGACCCGGAGAATAAACAGTTCGTTTTGAGTGACGACAAGTTATTCGCGCTTATTGGAGAGAAGCGGTTCAAGGCGTTTGGTTTCGCCAAGCACGTCTCGAAACACTTAATCCCAATGGAGTGATTAAAAGTAGATCTCTTCTCTCTTATTCTTTTCTTCGGTATAAAATAATAAACATATCAATAATAATAGTATCTCCCCATAATAATAAAACCAAGAGAGGTCCCTCGTATATTTTTTAGTTTTTCAAAGAGAGCTCTTTTCACCACCATCACGGTCAAAAATATATATCAGCCTTGCTTCATAACCTCGTTGTGTGCATCGAATTCGTGACGCACGCACGCGCGCGTACATATCACACAACGTAAAACTACAAAGGTTTACTTTCCATTTAATTAATATAATAAGATAATTGAAGAAGAAGAAGAAGAAGAAGAGGATATATATATTCATTAAATAAATGTCTACGACTAATATTTTTTCCTCGTTCGGAAAAGAAAAAAATACTTCTACTCCTTCTTCTTCTTCTTCTTCTTCAGTTGTTTTACTTTCGCCGAAACACAACGTGAAATCACCACGATCTCAGTACGTATCGCGAATTTCAAAAAAGTCAGCGCTCTCAACGACGTGCTGCTATGGATTTTTGTTCTTTTCGATGGTGTTCATCATCTTGCACAGATTTGAAATTATTCCAATATTGTTCGGAAAAACGACGGTGTATGCACGAAAAGGACCAAATTTTTCTCTCGTTGAAAATGACTACGATCGACCGGCGGTTTTAAATTCAGAGTCATTTTATTGGGCGTTAGTCACCGCTGATGATTTGAGAGTGGCTTTTGTGAATCCGATGTTGAAAATACTCGTGGGGTTTACGGCATTTTTATCAGCGCTTGTCGCGGCCGACAGAGCGTTTCACCTTTACGTGTCATTCTATTGGAAATATATTTCAAAGAAAGATCCTTTAGATGTGAGATTCACACGTCCAAAGAAACATGTGCCATTGAACGAAAATATTAAGTTACCCGGGGCGGTGTATTACGAAAATATTCCAAATGTCTGCGTACAACTACCTATGTTCAACGAATGCTCGTGCGCGGAAGATATCATCAACGCGGCGTGTCGACTGAAATGGCCGCGTGAGCATTTCATGGTTCAAGTTTTGGATGACTCAACCGAACTTGAAGCACGACAAATAGCAAAATCTTCCGTTGACAAATGGCTCGAGCGCGGTTTAAATATCGAGTACATTTGTCGAGACAATCGTCGCGGCTATAAAGCGGGATCAATGCTCGATGCTATGGATTCGATTAAAAATTACGAATACGTTGCTGTTTTCGATGCAGATTTTGATCCTGACAGCGATTTTCTGCTCAATACAGTACCTTGGTTGATGGAAAATCCAGAAACTGGATTCGTTCAAACTCGTTGGAGTTTTACGAATCCGAAAGAAACTCTTTTGACGCGGGTCCAAGAAATTTCCTTGTCGTATCACATGAAATGTGAGCAATACGCCCGATTTGCTGCAGGTTTATTTTTCAACTTTAACGGTACTGCGGGCGTGTGGAGACGCGAGTGCATCGTCGACGCTGGTGGCTGGGATTTCCGAACGACTGTTGAAGATATGGATCTCTCGCTTCGCTCGTACTTGCGAGGTTGGAAGTTTATTTTTCTCAACGACGTCACTTGTGATAACGAGATCCCAGCGGAATATGACGCGTATCGAAAACAGCAACATCGATGGAGTTGCGGCCCAATGCAATTATGGCGCAAAGCAACGAAAACTATCTTAGAATCGAACGTCCCATTGGCGAAGAAGGTATATTTAATTGTATTCTTCTTTGGCGCTCGCATGTTTGCCGCACACATCGTGAGTTTCTTTCTTTACTGCCTTCTTGTACCGTTGTGCGCAATAAGCCCAGAAATTCCGATTCCTTTCTGGGCGTTGGTCTACGCTCCTATTTTGGTGACGATATCCACGGTGTTTTTCACGAAAGGCGGTTGGAAAGTTTCGGTTGCATTTATTTTATTTGAAAACGCAATGTGCGTGGTGAAATTGCATGCGATGATTTCTGGCTTATTCGAATTATCAGATGCGCACGAATGGGTGGTTACGAAGAAGTTAGGAAGTTCTTTATCCAAAGCGTTCGGGGGTGAGAAGAAGAATACTTCGATGACGACGACGACGAAGACGAGAAAAAAAATTTACTACAAAGAACTATTGATGGGCGTTTTCTTCGCTTTTTCTGGATTTTACGGAATCATCCAACACGGGCTAGTGCATTACTCGACGTTCTTAATCGCACAAGGTTTCGTTTTTTGTATGTTCGGTTTGAACAAAGTGACTCTTTGAAAATACAACAATATTCTAATAAAGTGTGTAAAAAAATGCCCCTAAAATATCTTCTTCTCTTCTACTCGTTACTCCTATTACAGTATTAGGGTAGTATAGCGGTTCATATCCCCTGGATTATAAAATCCAGCCTTTTTCCTGCTAAACTGGACGGTTGAACCATGCCAGGATCCGTTGAACCATGCCAGGATTGGATATATTCACATAAAAAGGTACTTTAGAGCGATATATTTGCATAAATGAGTAAAGGAATAGAATCTAGAACGTTTTTATGGTCGAGCGCTTCATTTAAAATCATCAAAATCGATATTGAACTACCTCTCGTTCGTCGTTTTGAAATGAACAAAACTCAATCTCTGCAAGACGTGCCCTAATTTGAAATGCTACATATAGGTCATTGAAACCGCAAACGCGATCGATGCGATCGATAAAAGTCGAGTCAAACAAGGCGTGGCACCAGAAGTAAATATTCCTGCTTCTGGAGGAGGCGGCGAAGGAGGAGGCGCGAGTTTCGTCAGCGACACCGGAGCGGTGACGGCGGTGACGGTCAAATCCGCTTGCGCGCTGAGAGTGGTTACCATTTCGTTCAACTTCCTCGAATCTTTAGTCACGAGCTTTTCTTCCACGTCTGAAATATCAGCGTAAGTGGTTGTTTTCACCGTGAATTCAACTTTCACCTTATCCGTAGCCGCTTGAAGTTTACGACGATTCACGTCGACGACATTGGAAACACTCGTCACCGTAATAGCACTGGCGTCAACATTCAAATACGCCGCCATGCCTTTCTTAAACGCCGTCTTCTGCGCTTCACCAAACTCTGCCACGCTGTATCCCGTTAGTTCCATCGTCGCCTCGATCGCAGCTTGCGCCGGCGGTGGTGAAGGCGGTGGTGGACTCGGTGGTGGACTCGGCCAAGGCGCGTGAGTAAACGTCACCGAGTGCTGAGAAAAAGAACAGTCACTATAATCGGTAGTCTGACATTCCGTGTACACGCATATCTTCGCGGGTGCCGCGGAAGTATCGTACGTTTTGCAGTCGCCCGTTCCCGTCGCCGTGGCTTCCGCGCTTATGCTCGTCGTCGACGTTTTATCCGACGTCACGTGCATGGCGTACTCGAAACCTGGCTTTTGCGAGCCGTACCCGCAAAACGTCACCTCCGTCGCGTAATATGAAGAACAACACATTCGCGAGCCGAAGTCCCCCGCCGTATCGAAACCTTGTACGACGTAAGATCCAGTACTTCCATCGCACGTCGTCTCCGGAGGCGCAATTTCATCGATCGTGCGATGAGCTTCCAACATCTGTCTTCGAGTGGAGTACTCCAACGCGTTATGGCCGTGTCTGTACATACCGCGGTTTCGAGAGTGCTCAGATTGCTCGGCGTATTTCTTCCTCAACGCGAGTCCGCGTTGAACACGTTCGCCACCAAAGCTTTTCGACTGAGCAGCAGAAGACGCAGACGGCGCAGACGTCAGAGAGTAGGAGAGAAAAAAAGTCAGCACGAGCACGATCGAAAGCTGGACGACGTCATAGCGTGATGACTTTTCGCAAAGAGCTTTTCCCCAAAAAGAGGTTTTTAGCCGCGGCCGCTTGATGTTCAACTGTGTCGACTCGCAGCAGTCGAGGCCGTCAAAAACTACTCTCGCCTTGAAAGCGTTCGCTTTAGCATGGCGTTGCTGCGGACGATTGTTCGAGTGGGTTTGCATCATTATCATCGCGTAGTATAGTTTAAAAGGCAATCTTTGCGCGCGTATGTTTGTTTTCGTGATTAGTTTTGAAACAATCAATCAGCAGGAAGGATTTAAGGAGGACACGTTTAGGGTTTTGAAATGAAATCAATTAAATGAGGTATAATAGTTTATTCATATGATTAAGCACACGAAAAGACAACATCGATTCTTCTTCTTCTTTTCTGTTGTTTTTGTTGTTGTTGTTGTTGTTGTCGTTGCTGTTGCTGATTTTCTACATAGTTTTCATTTTCGTCGTCGTCGACGAAAACGCGAGCGCGATATTCGGCCACTGGCCTGGACGCCGCCACCGTTCTCTTTTCGCTCTCCTGCGTAGATTTTACCGCCGATAAACATCGAAAACATTCGTTTTGTTCTTCGCCTTCTTTTCCTTCCTGTGCCACACACGAGCGAAAGATTTGTTGAAGCTCGTCCAATCGTAAACGTTCCAAAGTGTCTCGATTCTTTTTGTTCGCCGAAGAAGGATCGAGTGGTAGCAGCTCTTTTCTTCTTTCCACGTATGTGTTCGAAGCGTGCCAGATGCCGGCACTGTCGAGCAAAGTCTCCAACGATCCGGTGCGATTTTCGGCGCCGTCGCCGCCGAAAGAGAGAGGTAAGAGAAAGCGCGCTTGCTTTCTAACTTTGGTTCTACTGACATGAGCACGTATCTTTCTTTCAATCCATCTGTTCGTGGCTACTTCGACGTTGAATTCACCAGGATGCGCTGCGAGTGGATCAAGCCATTCTCTCAATTCCGAAACGCGAGTTTCAACGACGCTGCTACTACTTTCCGTCGAAAAAAGTAACTCTTGCAGGCGAGAGCGACCCCGGATCATTAAGCTCCTCCCTCCACCAGAGGCTTTCGCGCTCGTAAAAATAGTTTGATTGTTCTTCCACTTTTGAACGATGCCAGCGTTGACTCTCCAGTCGGCGTACACGATGTCGTCGCTATCCTTCTCGTAATCGAAAAAGAACGGATGATAGAAAATGCCTTCCATCTCTTCAAACTTATTCACGCGCTCGGTAAGTTTCGAAGTTTCCAGAAACAAAGAGACGTGTTTCTTGTCTAAATACACGTCGTCTTCTTGAACGACGAATAAAACTTTATCGCTGCTCTCGACATCGCATTCTTCGCAATTGGAAAGTATTCTGCGCAAAAATATATCCCGGTGACGAATCGCCAAGTCTCCCGGAGTCAAATACGATTTCGTCCCGTCAATCTCTCGCAAACCGAACAACTCTAAATCCACGGCGAACTCGCACGGCAACGACAATGGCCCACTCTTCTTTGTGTAACTCATCTTCACCGCGCGTTCTATTCGTTCAATTGTTACTCGACCATCATCGCTGCTCTTCTCCTTCTCGACGGTTATTTGCCAGTCGCCGTTTCTCCGCGACGAACGAAAAAAATGTTCATAAGAGGAAGATGATAAAAACGCAATCAACGATTCCTCGTCGAACTCGTACGCCGCTACGGCTACCGTGACGCGCTTGAATTGAGGCGCGGCATCGTTATCGGTAGCGACGTTGCACATCTCCCGATAATTGTCGATGATCCGCCGTAAGTGCGCTTTCCTTTCATTCGACGAGGATATCTCCCAACCAACTGTCACCACGGCAAGAATCTCCGTCGTCGTCGTCAAAGAAGAAGAAGAAGAAGTAGAAGAAGAAAACAATCTCTCCGAATCTACTGCAGAACTTCGAAACATCACTTCTCTTCCTCCCTTTATAAACATCCTCCTCCTCGTCATCGTTTTTCCCGCGACGTGCGCCATTAACGCGACGAGCAAAACTGATTTCCATTTTTTAGTAGTAGTAAATCCCGTACTACTACTACTCTTGTTGTTCTTGCTCCGCATCATCGCTGATCCTTCTCGTTCATCGGTGTTTAAATCATGATGAGATCGTCGTCCTCTCGCTCTCCGTTTCTCTCCGCTCTCTCAATCTCTCAATCTCTCTCTAATTAAATCTCTCGATCTCTCTCTGCCGTGAATAAGGCATCAAAAAAGGATATAGCGGCAGATATGTAGTACATAAAGAGAGTAGTATACTTCTATAAGCTCTCTCTCTATATATATGAGCTCTTGATTTCTCCTTTACGCTCTGAGACAGTACTGCCTCAAAACCAACACGAGTAACATCACGACTGTGGCGTGTGGTAGTGATAC
>Ga0115001_10000756_pt1 | contig 24216 bp, 27 predicted proteins | sample ArcticOcean_MG_C_12_FD_89869 | JGI IMG/M metagenome (GOLD analysis project Ga0115001, IMG submission 89869) | Marine microbial communities from western Arctic Ocean - ArcticOcean_MG_CB8_130 | ecosystem: Environmental > Aquatic > Marine > Oceanic | place: Arctic Ocean: Canada Basin | collected... | reverse complement strand
TGAAGCCCATATCAAAGTTTCATGAGCGTTGGTAAATCTTGTACCTTTAAAATTTGGCATAGGATTATTTTTCCTCCATATGACATCATTTAAAATCCAAAAATCTAAATTTTGAATATGGTAACCTAAACGAAAAATGTTGTGGTAAGATCCAATCACCCAAATACTTCCGTTATCTTTTAATATCCTTTTGCATTCTATTAACCAGGCTTTGCAAAAATCATCATAATGTTTAAAGCTTTGAAATTGATCCCATTTATCATCAACCCCATTAACTTTACTATTGTTTGGTCTTCTTAATGTTTCTCCTATTTGCATGTTGTATGGCGGGTCTGCAAAAACTAAATCAAAAGTTTTGTCGGGAATTTTTTTTAAAACCTTAAGAGAGTTTCCGTTTATAATATTGTTAAAAAAACTTGACATTTTTTTTGATTCAACTCGAAATTGAATCCATGGTCAAACAATTTTACGTGAAATCGTATGTTTTTAGTGTTCTAAATATTTATTTTAACAACATGTTGTGTATTGGCCTAAAACCCTTTCGATGATGTAGTGTAATTCCAAATTTTTTTAAACCATCAAGATGTGCTTTTGTTCCGTAGCCAAAGTTTCTTTCCCAGGCATAATGAGTAAATTTATCAGATAATTTTATCATTAATAAATCTCTATAAGTTTTTGCAATAATTGATGCAGCACTAATGCATTTAATTTTTTCATCTCCTTTAATAATTGTTCTATAATTTTTAAGACCTTTTGGAGCAAAAGGGCCGTCAATTAAAACTAGTTCAGGTTTTTTAGATAATTTGTCGATAGCTCTTTGCATTGAAAGTAGAGCTGCTTGTAAAATATTGATATTAAAAATTTCTTCAACTGATGCAACTCCAATTGCATAGCAAGAATTTTCTTTTATATATTTCGCAATTTTTACTCTATTGTTAAAATTTATTTTTTTTGAATCTTTAATTAACTTTAACTCAATTTTTTCATTAAGTATAACTGCTGCAGACACTACAGGTCCAGCCAAACAGCCTCTACCAACCTCATCGACACCCGCTGTAATAATATTATTTTTCAATTTTTATTTTCAAATCTAAAATTCTTTTTCTTATCATTTTTAGGTCTATCCAAGACATAGCTTTTTGATCTGGCTTTCTCATTAAAAAAGCTGGATGAAAAGACACAATCACAGAAGTATTACACCTACCTATTTTTTTATTAATCCATTTACCTCTAATTTCAGATATTTTTTGCTCAACCCCAATGACAGCATTCAAAGCTGAGCTACCTAATAAAATCAATATTTTTGGATCTATTATTTCGATATGTTTAGTCAAGTAGGGCAAATATCTCTTCACTTCTTCTTCAGTAGGATTTCTATTTTCAGGAGGTCTATAATTGACTACATTAGTTATATAAACATTATCCCTATCCAAATTAATTGATAGAAGCATTTTATCTAAAAGCTCACCAGTTTTACCTATAAATGGCACTCCTTCCAAATCCTCATTTGCACCTGGGCCTTCACCAATAATCATAATTTTTGAATTAGGACTTCCATCAGAAAAAACAATATTTGTGGAATTCTTTTTTAATTCACAATTTGTAATATTTGTAATATTTTGTTTGAGTTTTTGTAGTTCTTTGCCTTTAGAACCTTTGATAGCTAAATTATTATTAATTTTATATCGATTTATAGCTTCATTCTCATATATTAGGTTGTGATTAATTAAACTATAATATTTAATTAATTTTATTGATTTAGTATTAATTTTTTTTACCATTTAAATATTTATGAAAAACCTAAAATCTCAACTCAAGTTAATAATATTTTTTTTAATATTTTTAAATTTTTTTAATTATCTAGCAGCTAAGAATATAGATAAATTTTCTAATTCAAAAGACTTATCTAGCTATTTTTCAGGAATAATAGCGATTAATGATAATCAATATCAAACTTCCTATAATTATTTAAAATCATTGAACAGACTTGAGGAGAGTCATTATTCTTATTCACAATATTATCTCTATTCACTAATAACGTTAAAAAAATTTAAAGATGCCGGAAACTATTCAAGAGAATTAGAAAGAAAAAAACTTGATAATTTTGAAAGTAATTTAGTAACCGGTATTTATTATTTAAAAAATAAAAATTTAGCCCAAGCTAGAACTTATTTTGAAAAATTAAAAAACCAAAGTCAACCGGGTACTATTCAAAATCTACTTTCAGTTTCATTGAATAATTGGTCTAATTTTACCGATATTGATTCAGCTCTTTCAAGTTTTAAGTCTTTTCCAGAAAGATTTAACAATATAAAGAATATTCAAGAAACATTTGTGTATTGTCATTTTGATTCAGAATACACAAATGAGGCATTTAAAAAATTAACCACTAATCCCAAAATTAACTATTCTAGATATTATTTTTTTCATGCAAATTATTTAATATCTAGAGGAGAAGAAAAAAAAGTAAAAAATATTTTACAGACTTCTATTAGTTTAAATCCAACAAATTTAATTTTAAATCAATTAAAAACAGATTTAATTCAAAAACAAAAAATTAATGATGAATTCAATTGCAAAAAAATCAATCATGTAATTTCAGAAATACTTTATATCGTCGCAAACGGGTTATCTTCTCAGGCAAACTACATTTCATCTAATTTCTATTTAAGCTTATCAAAATATTTGAATCCAAATTTTCTTTCATTTGAAACACTTTATGCTGAAAATTTAGAAGCAACAGAACAATATCTAGAAGCAACAAAAATTTACAACAGAATAAAAAAAATAGGATCAAATTATGATTGGTATGCATCAAAACGAACTGCATTAATTTTAAAGAAACAAAAAAAAAACAATGAAGCTATCAATTATCTAAAAGAATCTTTTCAAAGAAATAAAAATCCGAATACATATGAAATATTTGATTATGCTGAATTTTTAAAAAATAATGAGCAGTTCTATGAATCAATTAAATATTATTCTAAATTATTTAATTTGATTGGAGAAAAACACAACCTTTATAGTCAAGTACTTGATGGAAGAGGTGTAGCGTATGAGAGAACAAATCAATGGGATAAAGCTGAAACTGATCTACTTAATTCATTAAGCATTAAACCAGACGATGCTTATGTTATTAATTATCTAGCTTATTCATGGATTGAAAAAGGACTCAATATTGAGAAGTCATTAGAGATGCTGAGAAAAGCTAACAAATTAAAAATAAATGATGGCTACATCACCGACTCTTTAGGTTGGGCTTTATTTAAATTAAAAAAATATGAAGAGGCAAAAAAATATATGCAATTAGCTGTTAGATTAATAGCATCAGATCCAGTTATTAACGATCATTTTGCTGACGTATTGTGGATGAATAATAATTCTCTTCAAGCTAGGTATTATTGGAATTATGTTTTAACACTAAAAAAAACAGATGAAAAATTAAAAAAAGAAATTAAACATAAGTTATTATTTGGACTCAAAAGTTAGAATAGGTAATGATAAAATCTTATTCTAAAATAAATTTATTTCTTAAAGTTTTAAAAAAAAATCAAAATGGATTACACATCATACAATCTAGTGTTATGTTGTTAAATCTATACGATAAAATAAATATTAAAAATACAAACAAAAACTTAGACGAAATACATTTTACTGGTCAATTTAAAAATAACATTAACATAAAAAATAATTCAATAACTAAATCTTTAAAAATTTTAAGAAAGTACGGTCTAATAAATAAAAGTTGCAAATATAAGATTGTTGTTGAAAAAAAAATACCTGTGTTCGCAGGCTTAGGGGGTGGAACCAGCAATGCTGTATTTCTAATTAAATACTTAGTAAAGAATAAAATTAACGAAAAAATTTTAAAAATATTGGAAAAAGAAATAGGTTCAGATTTTCGCTTATTTTTTTATAAGCAATCTTTTCAAAAAAACTTGAAGAAGATTATAAAATTTAAAAAACAATTTAATTTTAATTTTATTTTAGTTTATCCAAATATATATTGTTCGACTAAACAGGTATACTCAAAAGTTAAGAAGTTTAACTTACCACTAAAATATAACTTATCAAAAATTCAATATAAAAATAAATATTTGCAATTTCTTAAGAGTGAAAAAAATGATTTGCAGGATATAGTTGAAAAAAAACATCTTAAAGTAAAAAAAATTTTAAACTTGCTAAGACTACAAAAAAAAAGCCTTTTTTCTCGAATGACTGGCTCTGGCTCAGTTTGTTTTGCAGTTTTTCCTGATAAAAAATCAGCAATACTTAGCTTGAGAGTAATTAAGAAAAAACTTCCTAATTATTGGTGTGTAAAGGCAAAATCTATTTAATTATTAGTTTTTATGATATATCAAACCGATAATAATGGGGCATAGCCAAGCGGTAAGGCAGCGGTTTTTGATACCGTCATCCTAGGTTCGAATCCTAGTGCCCCAGCCAACAAAATGGATAAATTATTAAATAATATAAATTTTTATCAAAAAATAAAAAAAATATTTTTTCCTTTTTATAAATCTAAAGATATTAAAAATTTATTTAGTATACTTGAAAAAGGTAAATTAAAAGACACTCAGGTAGCAATGTTCGTTGGCGGGTGTGTCCGAAAATTTTTAACCAATCAAATTATTGACGATATTGATATTGCAACTATTTTTTCTCCTGAGGAGATAAAGGAAAAATTCAGAGAGTCTAATTTTAAAATTATTGACACAGGAATAAAGCATGGATCAATGACAGCTATCATTAATTCTAATAAATTTGAAATTACAACTTTACGACAAGATATTAAAACTGATGGTAGGCATGCTGAGATATCATTTATAGACAATTGGCAACAAGATTCAAGAAGAAGAGATTTTACTATTAATGCGATTTATATGGATGCCAAAGGTAATATTTACGATCCGCAAAATGGAACAGAAGATTTAAAAAATAATAAAATAAATTTTATAGGTGATCCATCCACAAGAATTGAAGAAGATTATTTAAGAATTGTTCGATATTTAAGATTTTGTATACAATATAATATTAAGCATTCAGATCCAGAAGTAATTAATGCAATTAAACTTAATCTAAATGGAATCAAAAATCTTTCTAAAGAGCGCATTCTGAGTGAACTTTATAAAATATTTAAATTAAATAATATAAACAATATTTTAGAAAATGAAAAAATTAAAAATATTTTTTTATTAATTTTTCCAGAATTTAAATATTTATATAGACTTAAAAAATATACTTTTTTAAAAAATCCAGACTTAATTTTTTCTATATTATTAGTTGATGAAAAAGATAATTATGAATATTTTTGTCATAAATATAAAGTCTCTAACAATTTAAAAAAAGATCTAAGTTTTATTGCTAGTAATTACGTTAAGTACAAACAGGAAAAAAATTTTTTAAAAAAAGATTTTAAAAAAAATATTTATAATTATGGGAAAACAAATATTAAACTTTTAATTCAATTTATTTACTGCGCAGAGTTAAAGTTTTCAGAAAAGCTATTAATTAGTTTGCTCAATCAGGTTGACAAAATAGAAATTCCAAGTTTCCCATTCAATGGTGAATACTTAAAGAGACAGGGTCTAACGCAAGGGAAAGTAATTGGTTTTGCTTTAAAGGAACTAGAAAAAGAATGGCTAAATAAAGATTTTAATTTAAAAGGTACTGAGGCTGTACTTATTATTAATAAGATTAAAAATTCAAATGTATTGAATTTTTAAGATTTCAAAATTTTTTTCTCCTGACGGCGTTTCTACAGTTACCGTATCTTCCACACTTTTACCGATCAAAGCTTTTCCAATCGGAGACTTAAAATAAATAAGGTTTTTTGAAATATCAGCTTCATCTTTTCCAACTATTTTGTAAGTTTTCTTTTTATTAATTTTTAAATCTCGGACAGTAACTGTTGCTCCAAAAATTACATTTCCATTATTATCAATTTTAGTAACATCAATTACGTTGGCTCTTGCTATTATATCGTTTATTTCAATTACTCGACTTTCCATCTGAGCTTGTTGTTCTTTAGCTGCATGATATTCTGCATTTTCTTTTAGGTCCCCATGAGATCTTGCTTCGGCAATTGCAGCTACTATTTGAGGTCGTTTGATATTTTTTAGTTGATCAAGTTCTAACTTAAGTCTTTCTAAACCCTCAACTGTAATTGGTTCTTTGTCCATTTATTTCCATTTTGCCAGCGGAGGTAAAGACATCAAAATTGAATCGATATTACCACCAGAATTTAATCCAAACTTTGTACCTCTATCATACAAAAGATTAAATTCAACATACCTTCCTCTTTTAAACAACTGTTGTTCTTTATCTTTTTCACTCCATTTTGATTTATATTTATTTAGAATTATTTTTTTTGTAATCTCAGTAAATTCTACACCTAACTCTTGCACAAATTTAAAATTCTTCTCCCAATCTTTAGTTTCATAATCAAAAAATATTCCACCAATACCTCGTGGCTCCTTTCTGTGAGGTAAATAAAAATAGTTATCACACCATTTTTTATACTTTTTATAATCTTTATTATTTAGGTTACAGACTGTTTCTAATTTTTCATGAATAAAATTTTTTTCTTTTTTATCATTCATAGAAGGCGTTGCATCCATTCCACCCCCAAACCATGCTTTTGATGTCACAATGAACCGTGTGTTAAAATGAAATGCTGGAATTTTTGGGTTCTTCATATGTGCGACTACTGAAATACCGGAAGCCCAATACTTACCATTTTTTTCTGCACCCAAAATCTTAGATCTAAAAGCTTTTTCAAACTGACCTGTTACAGTTGACTGATTTATACCAACTTTATCAAAAACTTCCCCGCCACTTAAGAGATATGAAGTTCCTCCCCCTTCTTTTTTATTGTTTTTTTTCCATTTTCGTCTAAAAAAATATTTTGTTTTTTTCTTGTTTTTTTTACTTACCTCATTTTCAATTAATTGAAATTGATCAGCCATAATCTCTTGCAAGGACTTAAACCAATCGTTAGTTAATTTTTTTTGTATTTCTATAATTTTTTTCATTTAAAAAAGTTGTTTTGCTTCATAGCTTCTGAAGATATATTAGCTACTGTCATTGCTACATTAAGCGATCTAGCTTTTCCACTCAAGGGTACTTTTAGCTTATCTTTAATCTTTTTATGAATTTCGTAAGGGACCCCAGCACTCTCTCTTCCAAAAAGAAGAAAGTCATTTTTTTTAAATTTAAAATGATGATAAAATTTTTTTGATTTAGTGGTAATTAAAATTATTCTAGATTTTATATTTTTTTGTAGAAAAGTTTCAAAATTCGCATATCGAATTATTTGACTTAAATTTATGTAATCCATAACAACTCTTTTAAACCTTGAGTCGTCCAAGTTGAACCCACAAGGTTCAATGATATGTGTTTTAAGATTAAAACAAGCAGATAACCTAACAATTGCAGCAGTATTTTGAGGTATATCTGGTTTATAAAGTACTATATTTATCATTAAGAGTTTATTTATGTGTCATTCTGACCCTAGAAAAGCTTCAGAATAAGTTTTAATTAAACACTCTAATAATAAATAGATAATTATGAGCAAACAAGAAGATAAAAAAGAAAGAAGAGATTTTCTTTTTACCGCGACTTACACTGTTGGCGCAGTTGGTTTAGGGGCTACTATTTGGCCTTTTATTCATCAGATGAATCCAGATGAGTCTGTCAAAGCTTTAGCAACAACAGAAGTAGATATTAGTCAAGTTGAGCCTGGAAAATCTATTACAGTTTTATGGAGAGGGAAACCGGTGTTTGTAAAGAGAAGAACACCTGAAGAGATTCAAGAAGCTAAATCTGTAAATTTAAAAGATTTACCTGACCCACAAAAAGACGAAGATAGAGTAAAGGACGGTAAAGATGAATGGTTGGTGATGCTTGGAGTTTGCACACATCTAGGATGTGTACCTCTTAAAGACAAAGGGGATTTTAATGGTTGGTTTTGTCCATGTCATGGCTCTCACTATGATGTGTCTGGAAGAATTAGAAAAGGTCCGGCACCAAAAAATATGGAAATACCAAAATATGAGTTTGTAGACAGTAATATAATTAAGATTGGATAATAATTATGAGCGAACATGAATACACGCCAAAGTCAAAAGCCGGAAAATGGTTTAATGATAGACTTCCGCTTTTATCTTTAGGTGCACATTTAACAGATTACCCAACACCGAAAAATCTTAACTACTGGTGGACATTTGGAGGAATATTAACTTTTTGTTTAATTACGCAGATAGTTACAGGGATTGTCTTAGCTATGCATTACGTTGCTCATGCTGATCTCGCTTTTGAAAGTGTTGAAAAAATAATGAGAGATGTAAATTATGGTTGGCTTATTAGATACATACATAGCAACGGAGCTTCAATGTTTTTTCTTGCAGTTTATATACATATTTTTAGATCCTTATTTTATGGATCTTATAAATCTCCAAGAGAATTAATTTGGATAATTGGAATGTTAATATACATCTTAATGATGGCCGCAGCTTTCATGGGATATGTTTTACCTTGGGGTCAAATGAGTTTCTGGGGAGCGACAGTAATTACTAATTTATTTAGCGCTATACCTTTAGTGGGAGAGAGCGTAGTAACCTGGCTATGGGGAGGTTATTCAGTAGACAATCCAACTCTAACTAGATTTTTTAGTCTTCACTACCTAATTCCATTTTTAATCTTAGGTTTGGTTGTCATGCATATATGGGCTTTGCATATTCCCGGTAACAACAATCCAGTTGGAATAGATGTAAAGAAACCTTCAAAAGACACAGTACCTTTCCATCCTTATATTACAATTAAAGATATTTTTGCCTTATTAATGTTCATGATTATTTTTGCTGGATTTGTGTTTTTCACACCAAATGTTTTAGGACACTCAGACAACTATATTCCAGCTAATCCTCTCGTAACACCAGCTCACATTGTTCCAGAGTGGTACCTTCTTCCTTTTTATGCAATTTTAAGATCAGTCCCAGATAAACTAGGAGGAGTTTTACTAATGTTTGGTGCTTTATTTGTTTTAATCATTTTACCTTGGTTGGATACTAGCAAAGTAAGATCGGCAATATTTAGGCCCATGTATAGACAATTTTTTTGGATACTTGTTATCGATGTTTTAGCTCTTGGATACTTAGGAGCTATGCCTGCAGAGGGGATTTATTTATTTTTAGCAAGAATAGCCACGACTTACTACTTTCTTCATTTTATCGTTATTTTACCAGCTTTAAGCTTCTTTGAAAAAACAGATCCGTTACCAGCAAATATCTCTGAACCAGTTTTAACTGGCGGATTTAGTGGCGCAATGGCTAAGACAGATAAAATAATTAATGAACAAAAATAAAATTTTTAGATTAATTACAGCCACATTTTTGGTAATTTTATTTTGTGAAAAAGCAAACTCAGCGAATAAAGAGTTATTAAAAGTTGACTGGAGTTTTACTGGTCTCACAGGTAAATTTGACAGGTCTTCTCTTCAAAGAGGATATCAAGTTTATAAAGAGGTATGCTCTTCATGTCACTCAATGAAGTATTTAAGTTATAGAAATTTAGGTCAAAAAGGAGGACCTGAATTTTCTTTAGAAGAAGTTAAAGCGATAGCTGCTAGTTACGAAGTAGACGATGGGCCTAATAGCCAAGGTGAAATGTTTTCAAGGCCTGGAAGACCATCAGATCACTTCAAAAATCCTTACCCAAATGACAATGCTGCTACTGCAGCCAATGGTGGTGCGTACCCGCCAGATATGTCAGTATTGGTAAAAGCAAGACCCGGTGGAGCAAATTATATCTACTCAATATTGATGGGTTACGAAGAAAAGCCTGTAGACTTTAATCTAGAAGAGGGTGTTTATTATAATAAGTATATGGACGGAAATAAAATAAAAATGATGAGTCCGTTATCAGATGAATTAATAGAATATTCAGATGGTACGAAGGCAACTGTTGATCAAATGGCAAAAGATGTAACAACTTTTCTTACATGGGCAGCGGAGCCACATTTGGAAGCAAGACATAAAACAGGTACTAAAGTTATGATTTATTTAATAATATTAGCTACTCTCGTATATTTTAGTATGAAGAAATTGTGGTCAAGGATTGACGCGGAAAAATAATACATCTCCATCTTTTACAACATAATCTTTCCCTTCTATTCTTAACTTTCCATTTTCTTTACATTTTTCTGAACTTCCATACTTAATGAAATCCTCACAAGATACAACCTCCGCTCTTATGAAATTTTTTTCAAAATCTGTGTGAATTACTGCAGCCGCTTGTGGGGCTAGAGTATTTTTCTTTACAGTCCACGCTCTACTTTCTTCTGGACCTGAAGTAAAATAGGTATCAAGATTTAATAAATCATAACCTTCTCTAATCAATTTGTTTAAACCTGTTTTATCTAAACCTATATCTTTCATAAAAGTTTCTCTTTCTTCTGGATCTAAACCCATAATTTGGTCCTCTATATCAGCGCAAATAACAACTACTTTTTCATTTGAAAATTTATTTTTTACAGATTCAGTATATTTATTACCCGAAGAGAGACTTTCTTCATCAACATTACAAACTATAATTTTAGGTTTAACACTTAATAAGCCTAATTGATTTAGAGCTTTGTATTCTTCTTCTTTAAAAGAACTTATGTGTTCTTCATTTTTATTTAATGACTCCAGTTTTTTTTCTAAAATTTCAACTTCTTTAGTGCTTAATAATTTTTTTTTACCTTTTTCTAATTTTTTTTCAATTATATCTATATCTGATAAAAGTATTTCTGTTTTTATGGTTTCTAGGTCATTAAGTGGATTAATCTCCGAATTTACATGAGTAATCTCTGACGAATCAAAACATCTAACCAGATGAATTATGGCATCTACCTCTCTTATATGCGAAAGAAATTTATTGCCTAAACCCTCTCCTTTTGAAGCCCCTTTTACTAAGCCAGCGATATCAACAAAAGTTATATTGGTAAATATTTTTTTCTTAGAGCTTGAAAGTTTAGAAAGTTTATTAAGTCTTTCATCTGGAACGTCAACAATGCCTATATTGGGGTCAATTGTGCAAAAGGGAAAATTTGCTGCCTGTGCATTTTTAGAAGCAGTTAAAGCATTAAATAAAGTTGATTTACCTACATTAGGCAAACCTACAATTCCACATTTAAATCCCATTCAGACTATGATTAACTTTACTTGAAAATAAATCTATTTTTTTTTCTAAAAGAGTAGGAAGTAAATTTACTACACTATCTGCAATATCTTTAATCTGATCTTCTTCGTCTTCTTTAAAATCTTCAAGAACATGATTATTTACTTTTTTTTTATCTTTTGGATGACCAATGCCAATTCTAACACGAGAATAATCTTTACCAATAAATTTATCTATTGATTCAATACCATGATGACCCGCACTACTTCCACCAAATTTTGCTTTTATTTTTCCAAAATCTATATCCAAGTCGTCATGGAAAACTATTACGTCTTTTGCATCAATCTTAAAGTAATCTATTAGTTCTTTAATTGCTGTTCCTGAGTTATTCATAAAAGTTAAAGGTTTAATCGCATAAACTTTATACTCACTGATATTTCCTGTTGTTAAAAGACCTTTAAATTTTGGTTTCTGCTTAGAAAGTTTGAAATTAGAATTAATTGCATCGATAATTCTAAAACCAATGTTATGACGATTATTTATGTCTTTAGGACCCGGATTTCCTAAACCAACGAGTAGTAACATGTTTAATTATTTCTTTTCAGGCTGTTTTTTTTCTGTAGCTTGTTCTTTACCTTTTGCTTTATCATCTTTTTTAGGAGTATCACCTTCTTTGCCTCCTGCCGCAGGCACAGCTCCTTCAGCTCCTGCTGCAACACCCTCACCACCTTCAGCACCTTCAGCACCTTCAGCCACTTCTCCTTCAGCTGGTTTTTCAGGCTCTTTTAAGACTGTAGGAGCAGCTACTGTTGCAATAACAAAGTCTCTGTCTACAATAGTCGGTGTAACATTTTCTGGAAGCTTGACTGAAGAAATTTTAATACTAGTTCCAATTTCTAAACCTTTTAAGTCAACCATAATTTCTTCTGGAATATTATCTGCAGGACACTTTAGTTCTACTTTTCGTCTTACAATGTTTAATACTCCACCAACTTTTAATCCTGGACATTCATCATCGTTAATAAATTTAACAGGAATATCTAAAACTATTTTTGTCCCTGAAACAACTCTCATAAAATCAATATGAATAGGCTCGTCAGAAATTACATTGTAGGCGACATCACGTGCAATCACTTTTAGTTTTGTCCCATCTACGTCTAGTTCATGCACGGTAGATAAGAAAGAGTCCGAATTTAGAACATTTTTAATATTTTTTTTTTCAATAGAAATCTTAGCGTTGGGATCTTTACCCCCGTACAATATAGCAGGGATAAATCCATTTTCTCTTAATTTGTTAAGCTGTCCAGATGTGACAGTCTCTCTTTTTGTAGCTTTTAAATTATTCATGTTTTATTTGGATGAGCTATTTAACTTAAGTGAGCCAATAAAACAAGTATTAATTGAACAAATCTGACACTGATGTAGAGTTTGAAATTCTATTAATTGCTTCAGCCATAAGAGGAGCGATAGAAATGACCTCAAATTTACTATTATTTTTTATCTTAGCAGTATTATCTATTGTATCTGTAATAATTAATTTTTTTATTTTAGATTTCTTAATTTTTTCAGCGGCTTCACCACTTAAAACAGCGTGAGTAATAAAAACATAGACATCTATCGCTCCAGCCTTTTTTAAAGCCTCTACAGCATTAACGATTGTTCCACCGCTATCAATGATATCATCTACAATTATGCAGTTCTTTCCTTTCACTTCCCCAATAATGTTCATTACTTGCGATTTGCCTGGCTCAGGTCTTCTCTTATCTATAATTGCTAAATCAGCTTTTATTTTAGTCGCGAGTCCTCTTGTTCTCTGAACCCCACCAACATCTGGAGAAACACAAACTAAATTTTTACTTTTAAATTTTTTTTTAATGTATCTAGCAAATAAAGGAGTGGTAAATAAGTTGTCAACAGGAATATCAAAGAACCCTTGAATTTGTCCAGCATGTAAATCTACAGTTACTATTCTATTTGCACCAGCATTTGTGATTAGATTTGAAACAACTTTTGCAGATATAGATGTTCTTGGTGCCACTTTTCTATCTTGTCTTGCGTATCCAAAATAGGGAATTACTGCTGTAATATTTTTTGCTGAAGATCTTCTAAGAGCATCGATACATAATAACAACTCCATAATATTATCATTAGCTGGATTTGAAGTCGATTGAATTACAAAAACACTGTTGCCTCTTATATTCTCATTAATTTCTATATAGATTTCTCCATCAGCAAATCTTTTTATATTTGTATTTATGAGCTTAAGCTTTAGCTTTTTAGAAATTTCTTTACTTAATCTGGGATTACTAGTTCCGGATAAAATTTTCATGAAGATGAACTCTTATACAATTAATTATTTAGGTTTTCAAATGAATTAAATATCTTTTATTCCTATAGTGGAAATACATCTACCATAGTCTTTTTCACCTAGTTTCCTTGATCTACGAAAGCTAAAAAATTTTTCATTTTCTTCGTACGTATCTAATTCTATATTTTCAACGTCGTTTACATCAAATTTGGTTATTTTGAAGTTAATGTATTTTCTCAAGTCAAATAGAAATTTATCATTCTTAGTTGAAGAAAAAAATATTTCATTCATTCTATCTTTACGTATAAATTTATTATAAAATTTTTTATCTATTTCGTAATTTTTTAAGCCTATACAAGGTCCGATTGCAACGTAGATATTATTATTCTTATTCATTTTAATTATTTGGTTTAGGGTATTTTCAATAATGCCGCTAATTGCTCCCTTCCAGCCAGCATGTACACAAGCTACAATATTATTTTTTTTTTCGTAAATTAATACAGGGACACAATCAGCAGTAAGAACTGAAATAGCAATATTTTTAATTTTCGTAATTAAAGCATCAGCATCAACCCTCTGAACGTTTATGTTACTTTCATCAATTACTACAACTTTACTGCTATGTGTTTGATTCATTAAAAATAAGTTATTTTTATTAATCCCTATTTTTTCTGATACCAAAGATAAATTATCCTTAATATTTCTTTTGTTATCACTAGATCCGAAACCACAATTGAGACTATCGTATATACCTTTTGAAACACCACCTTTTTTTGAAAAAAAACAATGAGTAATATTAGTAAAATTGCTTAGTTTTTTAGAAAAGTACATTAGCAGAATCCCAGTAAAAATTTATTTTTAAATTTAAATGCAGACAAAAATTTAAATAAACTACCCATTTGTTTTGCGTTAACTAATCTTTGTATTCTGAAATATAGATCTGATTTTTCTTTGAAATTCATTTTCTTAGCCAACATTTCAGCTCTATTTATAATTGCCATTTTTTTTAAAAAGAAACCCTGTGTTACGATATTATTTACTTTTAGTTTTCTCTTTTGTAAATAATTTTTAATTAAATTAAAGTTTACAAGAGAAGTAATGTCAGCATTTCCAATATTATCAAATATCATATTTACTTTATGACTTTTAACAGACTGCAAAGTGTTTCTGCTTTTCTGTGTCAAAAAACCATAATCAATTAGAAGCAAACCACCATTTCGCTTTTTTATTGCATTTATCACCAGATCTAATTCAGCCAATCCTTGTTTTGGAAACTCAATGAAAGACTGACCTTTTAAAAGATTATATTTTTTTAAGTCAATAATTATTTTTGATTTTGCTTTTTTTAAAAAAGTTTTTATCTTTGAATTGTTTTCTAGTCTTACATAAACTTCATATAAAACGTTATTAATTTTTTTAAATTGTTTAATTGGAATAGCGTCAAAAAATTCATTACCTAAAAATATAATAGGACCTTTTTTAATTTCATTAAAATTTTTTATCCAATTGATTTTTTTTTCATTAAGATTATTTTTTTGTAGCTTTTCTAAATTTTTACTTTTTTCATATAAAAAAATATTTACAGCTTCAAAAAAAATAGGAAATTTTTTAAATACCTTAAGTAAAGTTTTACACATCTGTCCATTACCAGGTCCGAGTTCAACGACATTAAATTTTTTTGGTTTACCCATGTGTTCCCAAAGTGAAATAACCCACAAAGCAATTGACTCACTAAACAATGAAGTTATTCCAGGTGAAGTAATAAAATCTCCACTTTTGCCAAAAGGAATTTTTTTAGAGTAATAACCATACTCTTTATCATAAAGAGCATTTGAAATAAATTTATCTATAGGAATTATCTTTGATTCTGGAAAATATTTATTGAGTGAGTTCATTATTTTTTACTTTCTTTAAAATAATTAGTCCCACTAAAATCATAAAAAAACTTAATATAGATCCCATACTAAACAAATCGAATAAATATCCAACTTGTGCATCAGGTTCCCTGAATTGCTCAGATATTATTCTAAAGAAGCCATAAAATATCATAAATAAAGCCGAAACTACACCTGTGCTGATTGTTTTTTTATAAATTACAATCGTTAAAATAATAAAAAGTACAAGACCTTCTAAAACAGCCTCATAAAGCTGGGAAGGGTGTCTAGGTATTTTATCTATCTCAGGAAAAATGACAGACCAAAATATATTGGAGGGTTTTCCATAAAGCTCACCATTAATAAAATTAGCTATTCGACCAAAAAATATACCTATAGGAGCAACACATGCGATTAAGTCTAGAAAAACAAAAAAATTAACTTTTACTTTTTTTGAAAAAAAATAAGTTCCTAAAATTATTCCTATTAAGGCACCGTGAAAAGACATACCACCTTCCCAGATTTTTAAAATATCAAAAGGGTTGCTTAAATAATAAGAAAAATTATAAAAAATTACGTACCCAAATCTACCACCAATTATCATTGAAATAATAATATAACTAATTAAGTCATCAAAAATTTTACTATCAAAATTAATAATTTTATTTAGAATTTTAAAATCTATTATTTTTTTGGCAAACCACCACCCAATCAAAATTCCAAAAATATAAGCAAGTGAATACCAACGAACTTCAAAGAAGCCAAAATTAATTAATACTGGATTTAAATCATGGATATACATAGTAAAATTATATCATATTTGATTTTTTTTTTCTTATCAATTAAGATTAGTAATGAATAGTTCAGAAAAAATTTTAAAGCTTATATCTAATTTTATAGAAACAGGAATTTTAACATCGCAAGACGCCAAAAAAGAATTAATTAATAATTTAAAATTTAAACGTGATGACCTAATTGACAAACTTCAATTAGTGTCTAGAGACGAATATGATGTTCTAAAAAAGATAATTGAAAAACAACAAAAACAAATTAACCAGCTAAGAAAGAAAAAAACTACAAAGGTAAAGAAATCTTAACCTGTAATCCTTTATGCTCACTTTCACTTAATTCGATATTTCCACCGTGCGATCTAACAATATCTTCAGCTATTGACATTCCTAATCCAACACCAGAATGATTTAAATTTCTACTTTCATCTAACCTGAAAAAAGGCTTAAAAACATTTTTATATTGGTTGATTGGAATACCTGGCCCATCATCATTTATAAAAATATTTAATTTATTGGTAGATTTTGAAGTACTTACGTAAACATTTTTGGCATAATTCAAACTATTTTCAATAATATTATTTAAACATCTTTTCAAAGCATTTTTCCTAGCGATTAAGATTGTTTCAGCTTGTAAATCTAAGAAAATATTCTTAGTATTTTTTTCAGAGGTAATTTCATTCAAAATTTTGTTAATATTTGTGGCTACTGACTCTTCTTGAACCTGTGACTTTGCAAATTGTAAATATGAATTAAGCATGCTTTCCATTTCATCAATATCTTTTGACATTTTACTTGATAAGTCTTTTTGATTTATCAACGCCAACTGTAGTTTCAATCTTGTCAATGGCGTTCTAAGGTCATGGCTTATGCCAGACAACATTTCAGATCGTTGCTTCAAATGTCTATCAATTCTTTTTGCCATTCTGTCAAATTCATAAGCAGCTTTTCTTATTTCTGATGCACCAGACGGCCTTATACCACTCACGAAATCTCCCTTACCGAATCTTTCAGCTGCTTTAGCTAGATTTACAATTGGTCTGGTCTGGTTTTTCAAAAAAATTATAGCAATTGAAATAAGTAATAACGAAGGTAGGGTAATCCAAAAAATAAATAGTCTCACAGACGATGGTGCAATTCTTTCTCGTGGAAAGATAATTTGAATAATTTTATTAGTAGATTTAACTTTAACTTCTACAGCATCTTCATATTTAACAGTATCAAACCAATAATTTGAATATCCAAAAACACTCTTTAATTCACGACGTAAAGACCTATCCATTGGACTAAATTTTCTTTCTTTACTTACACTGGGTAATTTTTCATCTTTAATATTGATTACATAATCAAAATTTAATTTATACTGTTCTGTAAGATAATCTATTTGTCTAGGATCTTCTCCTGTATAGATATCAGACAAAGTTTTTAGTTCTCCAACCAAGGATCTGGTTAGACCTTTATTCGCTTTAATCCAAATACTATCGAAAAAAACTACAGTTATAATTATCTGTAAAATAATTAATGGTGCCGCTACAATTATTAGCGATCTATAAAATAATCCCGTAGGAAGAATTTTTTTTAACATACTATTCAATCCAAAGGACATAACCTGCACCTCTTATAGTTTGTAAATATTTAGGATTTTTTGGATTTATTTCAATTTTTTGTCTTAACCTTGTGATCATAACATCAATTGATCTTTCCTGACTAATATTTGAAATTTCTCCAATTTGCAACCTTGAATAAGTTTTCCCTGGATTAGCTAACATTTCTATTAAAACTTTTTTCTCAACATTATTAATTTTACTAATTTTATTTTTTAATTGAATAGACATTTTACCTAAGTCAATTTTAGCTTCTCCGATTTTATTAATTTTATTGGGATTAATTTTTGTATTTTTTTTTATAATATTCTTAATCCTTAGCAATAATTCTTTAGGTTCAAAAGGCTTACCTAAATAGTCATCAGCACCAAGCTCTAATCCTTCAATTCTATTTTCTACTTCTCCTTTAGCAGTTAGTAGAATAATCGGCACAGTAGAATTTTTTTTAATTTCTTTAGTAAAATCAAAACCATTTTGACCCGGCATCATGACATCTAGTACTATTAAATCAAACTTAAAATAATTAAGTTTAATTTTTGCTTCTTCAGCACTAATTGCTGTTGAGATAACAAATTTATTTTCTTTTAAATATTCTTTGACAAGTTCTCTTATCCTATCATCATCATCGACCACTAAAATATGATATTTAATTTTTTCCATCTATAATTTTATTTAATACCTCTTTAAACTTTATTACTGAGTCTGGTTCTGAGCTTTTTAAAGCATTAAATATTCTTTTTTTTTGTGAGTCATATATTTTTTCAAAAAAAATTTTTCCCTCTTTATCTAGAAATAAATTTTTTTTTCTTGTATCTTCTTCATCTTTGATTTGTTTTATCATTTTTGTTCTTAATAAGTCTCTTAACACTCGATTTAAACTTTGTTTAGTAATTTTCAGCTGAAACATTAATTCGCCAAGATTAGTACCAGGATTTCTTTCAATGAGATTTAAAGCTCGCAAGTGAGCTGGGCCAAATGAATTTTCTTTAAGTATTTTTTTAGGATCTGAAAAAGTTTCTCTATAAGCATAAAAAAGCAGTTGGATGAAATCTTTAATTTGTTCGTCTTTGAGATAGAGAAGATCTTTCATAATCGGTAAGTTATATTGACTTATTGTAATAAGAAATATACTTTTTTGTAAGAAAAAAATCGTTATATTGTTTTTTTATGGAAGTTATCCCTTACGATAAAAGATCAGGAAAAATCTGGTTTAATGGTGAAAATGTAGACTGGGCTAAGGCTCAGGTGCATGTGTTAAGTCATGGACTTCACTACGCAAGTTGCGTCTTTGAGGGTATTCGAGTTTATGATGGAGAAATTTTTAAACTACCTGAACATACTGAAAGATTATTTTATTCTGCTAAAAGATTGGGAATTGAAGTTCCTTATAGCCAAGATCAAATAAATAAATCTACAAATAAAATTGTTGAAATTCAAAAAACTCAAAATGGTTATGTGAGACCAGTTATTTGGCGTGGTAGCGAGATGATGGCTATTTCTGCTCAAAAAAATCAAATAAATGTTGCCATTGCCACTTGGGAGTGGGGATCATATTTTGATCCAAAACTTAAATTGGAAGGAATTAGGTTAAACATTTCTTCTTGGCGAAGACCCTCACCGGACTCTGTTCCTTGGGACACTAAAGCCTCAGGTCTTTATATGATTTGTACATTATCGAAACATGAGGCGGAGGCTAAAGGGTATATTGATTCTTTAATGCTAGACCATGAGGGAAATATTGCAGAAGCAACAGGTGCTAACATCTTTTTTAAAGATAGCGCAGGAGAACTTCACACTCCAATTCCTGACTCTTTTCTAGATGGAATAACAAGAAGATGCATTATCGAAATTGCAAAATCTAAAAATATAAAAGTTATAGAACGAAAAATTAAACCGGAAGATATGTCTAATTTTGTTGGTTGTTTTTTAACTGGAACAGCAGCAGAAGTTACACCTGTTGCAAGTATTGATAAATATAATTTTAAAGTTTGTAATACAATTACTGATCTTGCTAGTAGCTATCAGGGTCTTGTTAGAAAAAAGAAAAACGCAGCCTAGTTTTTATTATCTTCTGCAATAGCATGATCTATGCCTTTTACCAAATATCCGTAGCCAGTATATAGAGTTAAAAAAGCAGAAACCCATAATAATATTATTCCAATAGTCTGTGCATTATAGTCCTCAAAATTGACTACTTTATTTCCAACTTCACCAGTCAACAAAATAGAAATTGCAAACATTTGTAAAAATGTTTTAAATTTTGCAAGGTTTGTTACAGGCATTGAAACACTAATCTTCGCCAAGAACTCTCTTAAACTAGAAATAAGTATTTCTCGTGTTAAAATAATAATAGCTGCTATTACTTCATAATTTTTGATTGTTTCATTCATGACAAGCAAAACTAAAGCAGCACAAACTAAAATTTTATCTGCTATAGGATCTAAAAGCTCCCCAAGCTTTGATTCTTCTTTAAGTATTCTTGCTAATAGTCCATCTAAATAGTCAGTAAAACTTGCACCAACGAATAAAAAAAAAGGAATCAAATCACCATACATGCCTGGCAAAAAAAAAGTTATTACAAATATTGGAACGATAATAATTCGTCCGATAGTTAGAATATTTGGTATTCTCAGTTTCATTTAAGTCTATTCGTGAAAATAATTATATATTTTTTTAGCAATATTGTCTTCAATGCCTTCAACTGATTTTAAATCATCAAAACTAGCAGACTCAACAGATCTAGCTGAACCGAAATGGTTTAACAGCGCTCTTTTTCTTTGTCTTCCTATACCCTCTATTTGATCCAACAAAGATTTGCTTAAGTTTTTTTTTCTTTTTGCTCGATGAGAACTGATAGCAAATCTATGTGCCTCATCTCTTAATCTTTGAATAAAAAATAACAATGGATCATTTTTTTCAAATTTAAATTCTTTACCTTCAAAATACATTTTTTCTTCACCGGCATTTCTATTCTTACCTTTAGCTATTGCTATTATTGGTAAATCATGAAGACCCAACTCATTTAAAACTTCTCTACTAACTGAATATTGACCCTTTCCTCCGTCAATCATTATTAGATCTGGTAAAGACAAAGATCCTGATTTTTCTTTTATTGCTCTAGAAAATCTTCTAAACAAAACTTCTTTTAACATACCGTAGTCATCACCTTTTACTGCATCATTTTTAATATTAAATTTTCTGTATTTTTTTTTAATAAAACCCTCATTACCAAAAGATATTAAAGCACCAATACAATCTGTACCTTGAATATGACTGTTGTCATAAACTTCTAAGAGATTCACATTGTTGTTAAGGTTAAATTTTTTAACTAATCCATCAACTAAATTATCATTGCTTTGAGTTTCATAAATCTTTTGTGTTAAAGCTTGCTTTGCATTTTTTTCCGCTAAATCTGCGAGATTTTTTTCTTCTCTTGACTTTGCTTCTCTTAAAATTATTTCTTTTTTTTCTTTATTCCTGAATGCTTCTTCAAGAAGATTTTTTTCAGACGTACTATGATTAGTAATTATTAAAGAAGGAATAGTTTTGTTTTCATAAAATTGAGTTAAGAAAGAAGATAAAATTTTTTCTAACTTTTCATCTGGATCATGTTTTGGAAAATATGCTTGATTTCCCCAATTTTGTTTAGATCTAAAAAAGAAGACTTGAATACAAGTTTTACCCGAATCTTTAAAAATACTTATAACATCAGCTTCATTTAAATTTGTTTGGTTAATCTTTTGAGATGATTGAATTTGTGAAAGTGCTTTAATTCTATCTCTAACTATTGCAGCTTTTTCGTAATCAAGTTCTTTACTTGCGTTTTCCATATCCTGAGATAAACTTTCTTGAATTTTACGTGATTTACCTGAAATAAATTCCACAGCATCATTTACTGTTTTCTCATAATCTTTTTCACTTACATAGCCAACGCAAGGAGCGGAGCACCTTTTTATTTGATGGAGTATACAAGGTCTATCCCTATTCTTAAAAACACTATCATCACAAACCCTTAACATAAAAACTTTTTGTAAAATTTTTATAGTCCAGTTGGCCGAACCTGCAGAAGCGAAGGGACCAAAATAATAACCTTCTTTAGATTTTTTTCCTCTAAGCTTAACAATCTGTGGCCATTTATCGCTATTACTTATAAAAATATAAGGGAATGACTTATCATCTCTGAGCAAAATGTTGAATCTAGGTTTGTGTTTTTTAATTAAATTAGCTTCTAGAAGTAGAGCCTCGCTTTCATTTGTGGTTGTTGTTGTTTCCAAATATTTTGTAAGAGCTAACATTCTTTCAGTTCTAATTGGCAGATTACTATCTGATACATAACTTTTAAGTCTGTTTGGTATATTTTTAGCTTTTCCTATGTAAAGAATTTCTTTTTTCTCTCCAAGCATTCTGTAAACGCCTGGGCTATTGGAGATCAAAGGTATTTTTTCTTTGATAATACTTTTTCCTGTTTCAAGGTTACTAATCATTTTCTTTTTTTTATAATTTTTATGCCTACAGAAGCAGTATTTTTTATTATTTCAGGTTTTTCTATTTTTAATTTAATTTTGATAATATTTTTATTCTGAAAAAGATTGAAAAATATGTCTTCAGCTAACACCTCTAAAAGATCATAATGTTTTTTTTGAGTTAATGTTTTTATACTATTAATAACATCCTCATAATTAACAATGGTATTTAAATTATTGTTAGATGGTTTTAGAGAAGAGTTTATATCTATTTCAATATTAAATTTAATCTGTTGTTTTTGTTTTTTTTCAAAATCATGAATACCTACTGAAGTATTAAAAATAAGATCTTTTATTAATACTTTTCTTTTATAAGAATAGTATTCTTTTTTTTGAAAGTTTAAAATTTTTAAATTTTTTTTTTTCATTCTTTTATGTCGATTATATCTGGAGTTAGCCAAGCCATGTTTTGACCACTATCCACAGGAATAATATGACCTGTGGTATTATCATTTTTTATTAAAAATTTAATTGTTAAACAAATGTTTTCAGTATCTACTTTATTTTTAAGTAAAGTTGCCTGCCATTGTTTTTTAAAATGTTTCTCACTTTGTCTTTTATTTTTAAGTGTTGGACCAGGAGCTACTGCGTTCACTCTTATATTTGGGGCAAATTTCATAGCACTTACTTTAGTCAAAGTTTCAAGTCCGGTTTTGCTTAAAGTATAAGAGAAAAAATGAGGAGTTAATTTAAATATTCTTTGATCAATAATATTTATAATATTACCTTTATCTTTTTTAATATGTTTGTAGAAATCTTTAGAGAGTAGGGCGGGAGACTTTAAATTTATATTTAAATGTTTATCAAATCCTTTCTCTTCAAAATTTTCTATATTGTCATTTTCAAAGATAGATGCATTATTAATCAAACAGTCAATACCTTTCATCATTTTATAAGCATAAGGAATAATTTTTTTTGTTTCATTGGTTTTATTTAAGTCAGCTTTTATTAGAAAAACCTCTGCACCCAGTTCTTCTAGGCTTATTTTAAGTTTTTTAACTTCTGCAAACGATCTATTGTAATGTAGTAAAATTTTGACGTTAAAATTAGCTAGTGATTTAGCAATAGTCGCACCAATTCTAGTGGCTGCACCAGTTATAATTATTTTTTTGGCTTCCATTTTTTTGCTGCTTTGTTTACTTTTACTCCTGGCATACCCATTGTTGATCTACCTTTAGGGTGTATTTTATTTTTTAAATTATACTGACTAATTTTAGGATTCAAATTAATTTCTAACTCACTAGCTTCTAGTTTTCTTATCTCGTCTCTCATTCTTGCCGCTTCCTCAAATTCCAAGTTAGCAGCTGCTTCTTTCATTTGTTTATTAAGAGATTTTAAGTGTTTTTTTAAATTACCACCAATATTTGCGGTACCACTTAATTGTAAGTGATCTTTTTCATAAATAGATGATAAAATATCACCAATATCTTTCTTAATTGATGTTGCGGTAATATTATTTTTTTTATTATAAGCAACCTGTATTGCCCTTCTTCTATCAGTTTCACTAATTGCTTTTTCAATACTTTTGGTTTTTTTATCCGCATATAAAACAACCTTTCCATCAATATTTCTTGCTGCTCTTCCAATTGTTTGAACTAAAGATGTTTCAGATCTTAGAAATCCCTCTTTATCTGCATCTAAGATTGCAACTAATGCACACTCAGGAATATCAAGTCCTTCTCTAAGTAAATTTATCCCAACTAAAATATCAAATACACCCATTCGTAAATCTCTTATGATTTCTATTCTCTCAAGTGTGTCAATATCAGAATGCATATATCTAACTTTCAAACCATTCTCATGAAGATATTCAGTCAGATCCTCTGCCATTTTTTTTGTTAGAGTTGTTGCTAAAACTCTAAATCCATTACCTATGACTTTTGCGGCTTCATGCATTAAATCATCTACTTGTGTTTTAGCTGGTCTAATCTCAACAGGCGGATCAATTAAACCTGTGGG
>Ga0115001_10000754_pt1 | contig 24252 bp, 32 predicted proteins | sample ArcticOcean_MG_C_12_FD_89869 | JGI IMG/M metagenome (GOLD analysis project Ga0115001, IMG submission 89869) | Marine microbial communities from western Arctic Ocean - ArcticOcean_MG_CB8_130 | ecosystem: Environmental > Aquatic > Marine > Oceanic | place: Arctic Ocean: Canada Basin | collected... | reverse complement strand
TTGTTTCTTGAACACCATTAACATACAATTTTATTCTATCATCTGCCGTACCTAAAGTAGTATCTACAGAAGCCACAATATGATACCAAGCTGATATATCTCTAAATTTTCTATTGGTTAATAAACGACCTGTGTTTGAGCCACTTACTTGTAATCTAAAATCAATTACATCATCATCAAAACCAATCTGTGACCTATTAGTGCCATCAACATATGTATCAAATATATGTCCAGCAGCTCCACCTGCTGAACCAAGATTACTTCGTTTAACCCAATAAGATATAGTAAATTTTTTACTACTCGTTGGTGTTCCTGATGTTCTTGATAATTTTGTTGTTGCCATAATATATTTCTAGTTAAACTGTGTTGATCCTGTTGCGCCTACAGAAATGTCAATTGTAAATGCTTGAGGGCTTGTTTGTCCTTCGGCATCTGTTGCTGTAATTGTAAAAGCAAACTGCGTTGCAGATGTAGAACCAGATTCTGTTCCTGTTATTGTAGCAGTTGTAGCCGCTGTATTCAATGTCAATCCTCCAGGTAAAGTTCCTGAAGTTCTTGCAAAAGATGCAGCGTCTGTTGCAGTTATACTAATAGTTCCTACATCAGATCCTGCTGCAAAAGTTCCAAGAGATCCTGCTGCTGTTTGCCATGCAGGTAAATCTGAAACAGTTAATGCTGTAGATCCTGAAATACCAGCTTCTCCATCTGGGTTTTGAATAAAATAAAAATAAACTCCGTCAAGAGAAATAGTAAATTTACATGTTAATTGAGTGTTACTATTAAAAGCTGTTTCATCAGCTGTAAATCTTTGTCCTGTTGAGTTGTTAACTAATACTACATTTGGAATACTAGTAAAATTTTGTCCTGTGATAACGATAGTAGATTGTGCATTTGTAATAACGGATACATCAGCTGATGTAAAAACAGGTTGTGTTTCCGTAGTAGATATAGTTCCGCTAGCTCCTAAGGCTACCGCTACTGTATTATAAGTAACAGAATTATTTTCTAAAGTTGAGTTAGCAAGAGGCAGTAATTTATTATTACTTATACTACCAGCTAGCTTCGGATTGGTTACCGAACCATCTGCAATATCTGCACTTGTTAATGCCGCATCAGCGGGACTTCTTCCAATATATGCCATTTTTTAATCCTAACTAATCTGGTTAACAGTACTAACCCAAACATCAACGCTAGATGCAGTATCAGAAATCACTTTAAGTTGATCTCCATCTTGTAATACTACTTTGGCTCCACCATCCATAACTTGTAATTGAGAACCTGTTGGTACAGGTGCATCTTTTATAAGATAGTTGGTAAAAGAACCTCCAGCATCGGTTACAAATGCGCTTACGTTAATAGGAGAACCTAATATATTTGCTAAGCCTATTCCTACTACACAGTTGTGTGTAGATGCTCCAGCTGTATATATTAAAGTTGCACCTGTTCCGACTGCTTCTGCTTTGGATCTTCTAAAATCTTGTGCCATGTTTTACTCCTTTTCTATAATGCAACGGCCATCGCCACTGCAAATCCTTGTGTTGCAAGTCCAGCTATTGAACCACTAGACGCTGCTGTTAATCTTCCTTTTTGGTCTACCGTAAAAGAAGCTAATGTATATGAACCTGCAGTCACTACAGTGTTCCCTAATGTAATTACACCACTTGATGCTATTGTTGCATCACCTGACATTGCTACACTATCATAAGCTATTCCATCTGCTACTAATATTTTACCACTGGTAACATCTGTTTCAGATATAATACCTAGACTAGCTCCTGTACCTTGAACAATGTCCCCGGTGCTACTAACCATAATTCCTTTTGAAGCAGGCAATGTACAAAACACTGCTTTATTTCCTGCCGTAAAGTCTACTAAATTTCCTGAATTAGAAGAAGTAATAGGTGTACGAGTTAGCGTACTACTACTTGTAGTAAAAACTCCTGTTCCTACTTCCCATTCATTGTAAGCGTTGTCTTCATGAACAATTGCATAATAAGTAGTATTGGTATTTCCAATACCATTAGCAAAAGTTTCAAAATGATTTACAGCGCCATTAAGAGTAACTGCACCAGTACCTGTAGTAGTACTTATTTCTCTTACTCTGTCATTAACTAAAAAAGCCATTTATAAAATTACCCTGTTACTGTTAATAAAGCACTTGCACCAGGAGCTGGCAATTGAATAGTAAATGTACCATTCGTTGCTGTCTGGTCAGTACCAAAATCTAACCAAAACATTGCTGAGTTAGTTGTAGTAGCCTGAGTGTTATATATTAAAGCATATCTTGCTGTAATAGAAACAGGACTCCAAGACGGATCCGGTGAAAAGTCTAAATAGCCAGTAGTACCTGAAGTACTAACCACGTTATTTTGTAAAGGAATTCCTCCAGCAGCATAACCTGTACCTGATGCTTCATTAGCAGTGCTGTATACTGTGTAGTCAGCTAATCCAGTAGCCGAGCTAGTATATAGTGCAATGTTACATACGTCGGTAACAAGCTCATGCTCTCCTTTTAATAGTTGTGGTTTAAATGTTGTACATACTACGTTTGCCATATTGTTTTCTCCTTAATAGTTATTAGTCATTGTAACGGTGTTAGGTGCATTTAAAGTTTCTCTAATTACACCATTCATATATTCATCTCTTCTTCTTCTACCTTGTTGTTCTACACCAAGTCCGGTTAAAGATTGTTGATATTTATTTTCGTACAATTTGTACATGTTATCATTTTGTAAGAAAGCAAATGCCTCGACGAGACAGGCATATGTAAGCACGTTTGGAGCATTTAAACTCATGTACGTGGTGCTACTAGAAACTCCTGTATTAAAAGCAGTTCCATCTGCAGCTAGCGGTCTTTTAACATAAGCTAGCTCAACATTCAAGGCTGAATTAGGGGTAGGCGCAATATAAGCTGTAGTCTCATTCCAGTTAGCATAGTACTTAGGTACACCTTGGGTTACTCTATTTCCTGAGTATTCGTCCATAAAAGAGATATCTTTTTTTAATAAAACTTGTCTTACACCTGGATCTGTATAAGTAGTAAAGTATCTAATAATTAGAATACCTGTAGGTAGTGTAACAAAAGGATTTCCAACTGTAAGAGTTGAATAATCATTTTGTCTAAAAACGTCCATATCTACATCAGTCATTATTCTAAATTCAGCATCTGAAATAAAGTCATTAATAATAGTTGAGCTTAAAACTGTTGCTGTAGTTTCTGTGTAGTCTCTAATTTTTTGTACTAGTTCTGCATATGTCATGGTAATAATACAAGAGGTCCTGCTGTAACAATAGTGCCTCCTCCTTGTTTGTTTCCTTCTGTAGCACTACCTGAAGCTGCTGTAAAGTAAAACCAATTATTATCAGTTTTCGGAACTACAGCACCATTTTGATAAAAACCAAGATTAATTATGTTTCCGCCTTCTTGACAAATAACCGATCCTAAAATTCCATCTACATTAGGTATATTAGAAAAAGCTCCTATAGGATCAGAATCACTACCTGTGCCAGGTGATTGTTTTGGTGCACCTCTAAATCTTACTACTTCTCCTGGTAATCTTCCATGATTAAAAGAAAATACATTTATAATTCCTGAACCTGCATCTGTAGTAAACAAAGGATTAAGTCCTAATAAAGCAGGAACTGGATTTGTACCAGCTGCTCCTGAAGGTGGTCTTGGATTCTGTAATGCTGTTCCATCTCCGCCTCTAACTTTTAATTCTAATTGTGGTTGTTTAATTTCGTATTCAGAAATATGTACCCAAGAACCATTCCATTCACGGACCATCTCTGAGTAAGGAAATTGCATTCCACTTCTATCTGAAATAGCAATTGCATTTTTACCAGTTGCAAATTTTCCCATTAACCTACACTCGGATAATATGCTTTTGGTGTTACATACGTACTTGCCGTAGAACCATCAGCTGACTCCGCCCTTACTAACTCATCTTCATATATTAATTTTAATGCTTGTGTTCTTGCTGGTGCAATTTTTATACTTAAATAATATGCAAGACCTGAACACATACAGGGAAAAAATCTATATACTACATCCGTAGTATTTTCATAAGAGCCTGCTGCTGTATTAGTTTCTACTCTTTTTATATACCACATGTAAGCATAATTACTTGCTTGCGCGGAACCTGGAGTTAAGTAAAGATACATAGCTGTATAGTCTTTTAATCTTTGTAAGAAGTATTGACTTGGTACACCTGTAGAATTTTTATTTGCTAAAGCAGAATAGTTTGAAAGATCTATACTTGATAAAGATGTGTCGGTAGGATTAGTGGTACTTGAAGAAATATTTCTATAAGAAACATTAAGAATATCATCTACATTATATAATGGTGCAGTAATGGGATTTGCAAAATCATTGTTAGTTACGTAATTAGCATTTGTTTTTCCTGAGGAAGCTGCTCTAGTTGCATCCCAGTTAAAATAATAAATATTTTGTCCTGCTACTAAATCAACAGAAGCATCAGCAATTTCCCAATGTAAAATTCCTCTATTACCCCATTCAGCAAATAGAATATTTAAGGACCTTCTTACTGATTGTAAGTCATATCCTGATTGACTTTGAACACCACATCTTTCAAATGCTTCTTCGATAACATCGTCTAGTGCAGGGTTAAAGCTAACTGTTCCAGAAGTAGCCATTTAAAAATTAACCTCCAGTGATAGTTACTGTAACGCTTCCACCTGTTCCAGTTAAATTATAAACAATTCCTTTTTTAAATAAAATACCTGAACCTGGAACATAAACTTCCAGACCTTCTGTATTATAATTGTAAGTTGCTATAGCATTACCTGGTGCTGCTGCATTTGCAGAATCAAAGAAAACTATACTAGCACCCGCAATACCTTCACCTTGTATTGAAGTAATTCTAGCTCTACCTGTTCTTGCAAGAGTATCTGCTCCGACATCAGTCATGTTTAGGGTTGTTTGATCGCTTGAAAAAGATCCGCCGCCTGACATATTTTTTCTCCTATTAAATTTTAAACTAAGCTCCCGAAGGAGCTTAGTAATAATTATCTATTATACAGTTGCTGAGAACGGTGTTACCGGAACTCCAGTTGAGTGAGTTATAGAATTAACTGCCCATCTTGTAGCACTGATTGCCTGACAAGTAACATGAAATCCATGAACTCCACCAGTAGTTCCACCATTTAGAGTTAAAGTATCTCCACTTGGAACTTCTTCAGATGCATAAATAAAAGCTACATTAGTTTGTGCAAGCTCATCTCCTGTTGATGCAAAACCAATAAATTCTTCTGCTGCGTTAGCAACTTTGATAATAAAATCTCCAGTTACTGTGAACTCACCAAAGAATTCAAATTTCATACCAATGTTATTAGTATTATTTGGGTCTGATCCAGGACCTGCGCTTGCGCCATCTGCTGTTGAAATGATTGCCGGTAATGTTATTGTTGTTGCTGCTGCATCAGATTTTACAAAAACTTTTCCTGCTACATCAGTAGCAAGTACTTCCGTTGCAACTGCTGGTACTGTTAGTGTGTTTACGATTGTTTGCGCTCCTGCAGCAATCGTTCTTGTCATTGCTGGACCTGTTCCTTGAAATCCATTTTTGGATACGACTGGTCCGTCGAATGTTGTTCTAGCCATGATTGTCTCCTTCTAATTTTCCTAGTTATTTGAATACCGTCTCTAGGCCGTCGACTATATGCGTCGATATCCAAGTTTATATATAGTGGTGGTAATGTATATGATTTTTAAATAAAGTGCAAGAGATTCTGTGATGAAATTACTATTTCAATAATGTAGCTTTTTATTAAGTAGCTACGGAAACTTGTGGTGCAGAATCTTCTACTTTGCTAACATGGTGTGCTAACTCAGCTTCTTTTGTCTTAATATCAGCAATTACTTGTCTGACTTTATGATCTATTCTGACCATATCAAGGGTATATCTACCCTCGTTAAGATGCTCCTGCTCCCAACTCAACTCTAGAGACCTTTTCTGTTTGTATAGGTCTTGTAAGTTCGCCATCGTTAATCTCCTCAAAGGTTAACCATTTTTTTGTCAAACTATAAAAGCCTGACTTCTCCCAATTTATATCATTTTTTCCTAGTTTGTCAAGTATAGCATTTTCTATTGCTTCAGAACTATCTTGTGCCATAACTGTAAACTCAGTTATGTATCCATAGGCAGTAATTTTAATTAGAAATTTTTTCATAAGTTCTCACCTTGTATTAAAAATAGGGCGGTTTTAAGGCCGCCCTATTAAGTATTGGTTATGCTCCGTTAGTCCCGAAGATACCTCTCCAGTCAGATACTCCAAATGAGTATCTTTCTCTTGCTTTGTATCTTACGTTACCAGTATCGAAATCACCTTCCATAGATGTTTTTAGAGGTGCTCTATCGAAATGTTTCATTCCGTTAGGTACGTCAGTGATAAGGAAAAATGCATCAGTATCAGTTAAATAGTTATTCACTATGTAACCTTCAGGGACCATGCCCATGTTTTTGATTGCATTGATATCATTATCAGCTGTGCTTACTCTACCTTGAGACTTCATCAGTCTGTCAGCAGTAAATTGCAGTTCAGAAGGTATTACTAATCTTCTTGCTTGGGCTGCAACTTTTAAGCCTCTTTCATCTAAAGTAGCTGCTATCTGTATAAGACTAGCTTCTAAAGAAGTTTCATTCAAATCGGCCGCAACGGTCAAAATGTTTGATTGGTTTCCAGACAATGTTGGGTGTGCTGCATTTAATAAAACAGTTCCATCACCGTAAGTAGGGTTACCTGCTCCGGCGAAACCATTATTTAAAATGTTCGCTCCTTTAACATTCTTAGTACTTGCCATAGATCTTGCTAAAGCTTTTGTGTATCTAGAAGCTAATCTATCGTAGAGGTTGTCTTCGATAGCTTCTTCCGTGATAGCAAATGCCAAAGCAATTGTTTCGTGAGTGTATCTTGCAGTATATGTTTCCTGCGCGTTGTCATAGGCTACGCCTTGACCCTCAGGTTTTACTGAAGCTTCTCCGAAACCACCTAACATTACTTCCTCTTCGAAAGCTCTGTCTGATGACTCTGTAACAAATATTTCTTTTGTCTGATCTGCGTATTGTTTGTATTCAAGTCCAAATAGTGCATTTAGACCTGGCTCTAGTTCTTTGACTAGCTGTGCTCGTGATATTGCCATGTTATATTACTCCTATTAAGCTAAAATATTGTAGATAGACTCATTAAGTCTTACTACAACGTTTACGTCTGTTGTTGCTAGATCACTGTTGCTTGGATCTTCAGATACACGAATTACTCTAAGCTGAGCGGCAGTAGCTGCGCCTGCAGTTGCTCCCATTTCAGTTGAAGATTGTCCGTTTATCGTTGCTCCTGCTGCATATACGATATCAGCATTACTCATCATCGCAGCTTGGGCGAAAACGCCGTTTGCTTGGACTAGATATAATTGCTTAGGATCGTCATATACAAAAGCATCAATGTTTGTTCCTATTACTGCAGTGGTTCCACCGGGGTAATAGTTTCTCCATTGTGGTTTTTGGTTTGTAGCGTCTTGGTAAAAACAGCCATTAAACACCCCAACGTTTCGCGTTTCTGCATTATCAGAAGGAGCTATAAAGCCCGCAACTGATGCATTTCCTGCTGCATCATTGCCAGTGTCGCCAGCATATACAAGATCACCTTTAAAGATGTTCGATGCATAGCCTGCGCCATTTGCAAGATTCACGTTGATTTGGTACTTTGAAGTACCTGATGTTTCATAACTAGATCCCATACCGCCAATAGCCGAAAGACCAAATGGTGCGTTTATGTTTGCCATGTTATTTTTTCCTTGTTAGTCCACGGTTTTATCCGTGAACGGTTGATTGTTAATTCAGTGATTTTAAAAGAAATTAATCTTTTTTTGTACCACCAAAGGTTTGCGAGGAATTTCTATCTTGATAGATTTTCATTCCTGGTCTCTCGTTACTTTTTAAGTCGTGCTCTAAAGCTTCGTTACTCTCTCGAGTTTTATTTGCAAAATATTCATTGCGCGAATCCACGATCTCAATCGGTACCCTAGCGAGAACTAGGCCACCATGGCCGATAACACCAGCGTATTTTCCATCTTTAACGGTTGGATATTCTCCATCCGGATATTCATCAGCTCTCACTAATTCGTATCCAGTTCTTAGTCTACCTTGGAGATTTTTTGTGTCGTCATATCCCATTGTAGATTCTCGTATCCATCTATGATGAAAACCATCTTTTGCTTTTGGTGCATCTAACGATGACGGTGGAGCCCAAACTTTTGGTCTTTCAGTTTTAGACCTAGTCTGACTCGCACGAGGGGTTTTTGTTTCTTTATTCATATGCTTATACCTCCTTCATGTTTAGTTTTTGTCTTGCATACTCTTCGGGTGGCACACCTAATTTTCTTGCTATTGTAATCTCTGAGGGTGTGAGCTTCACAGATTTGCGACCTGGTTTAACGCCTCTTCTTACGGAAGCAACCGTCTGAGCGGGTTTAGTCGATCTAGATTCATTATTATCAAATCTATTTGGAAAGTCAACTCTTATTCTTTTATCAACTTCTGCATAGTATTCTTGACTTTGTGGATCAAAACCTTCTTTTTCCACTAAATCTTTATGAATCTCGAATGCCGTAAATGTCATTGCTCTATCTTTACCAAACCACTTATTCTTTTCTGCCCAATCTTCTGCCTTTTCATCTACTTGAGGTAGACTTGGCGTCTGTGCGGGTGGTTGTTGAGAATAAGCTGGTGTAGCAGGGCCATCTTGAAGAGGTTTTCTTCTACTAAGATCGTTTGTAATTCTAGAGAAATCTCCAGTTAACGCACTTAACTCTGCTTGAGCTTCGACTTGTTTCGCTGTATCTCCAGATTCAATTGCTGCGCCTAGTTTTCCTTTGACCGCATCTAATTGACTTTTAATTCTTACTTCAGAATCTTTAAGATAAGTAGAATCTAATTTAGCATATCTTGTTTCCCATGCTTTTCTTTTAGCTTCTACACCTTCAGCGTATTGGACAGCAGCATCTTTTTGTCTCTCTGCTTCTCTCCATTTTTTTGTTAGTTTATTTATTCTTTTTTTAACGCCTTCGCTTAATTCATCAAGTTTTTGATCTTGTTCCTTAGGCTCCGGTTCGCTTTGAACATCCACTGACTCACTAGATTTCTCAAGTGTATCGTCGGACTTATTATTGTCTTCATTAACTGTTTCAATTTTTTCATTTTTTGTATCCTCTGTTGTTTCCGGTGAATCAATTTCAATTTCGGTACTTGGACCGCTATTGTCAATGTCAACCATATTTTCTTTTTTTTCTTCTGTGTCTGGCATAGTTCTCCTTTTCTATGTTAGTATTGATGCAAGATATCCTCAGGATCCTTGATTGTTGCTAAAATTTCGTCATCATTTAGCAGACGTATTTCCCCACCTTCAATTTGAATTCTTGAGCCAGCATACCTAGCAAAAACAACCCAGTCACCTTTTTTACACCAAGGTCCTTTGGAAAATTTTTCTTTATCTGCATAAGCGTCAGGTCCTACACTTAGGACTAATGCTGTTTGCGCTGCTACTTGCTGTCTCTCTATAGCGGTTTCAGCTAAAACAATTCCACCTTTAGTTTTTTCTCTCATTTTAAAAGGTAAAACAATTAACCTCCAACCAGTTGGTTTAGGCATCTTATCTGAATTTAATATTTTTGATTTTTCTTCTTCAGCGGCTTTTTTTAAATCTTCTTCTAATGCTAGTTTAATCTTTGGGATTTCTTTGCTGTCCGTTGATGTCGATAACGTTGTCGTGTCCTTCGTGTCTGTCATATTGCTCCTTCTTATTTAGCAGGTTAGAGATCTCCTGTAACACTGATTCCAGTGCACTGATTTGTCCGGTAATATACTTATATTTATCAAAGCTGTCAATACCTCCAGAGGTAACATTTAAGGATAAATTATCTAGCTGAGTATTAATAGTTTTCTTTAAACTATGGATAAAATGAATATCGTCCACTAACAAGCCCACTTTCTTAAAGATTTATTTATTCTACTATTAGGGTCTCTAGCTGTTTTTTTAGAAGTTAATTTTTTTTTCATTCCTGACATTCTAGCACAAAAAGATTTACGTCTAGAGCTAGTCTTAGATTTAGTAGGTGCTTTAAGAGTTCCTTTTTTATAAGAAGCTCTTCCTTTAGCATTTAAACCACCTGATGGTGATTTACCTTCTTTTCTAGTCCATGCTGCTGACATAATTATGCTTTTTTAGGAAAACCTTTTTTCATATTTGCATATGCTTTTTTAGAAATAGTTGAATTTTTTTTGCTTCTTGAAGTTCCAGCTTTTTTTCTTTTATTGATATTGGCCCAAAGTCCAGGTCTGTTTTTAGTAGCCATTAATAAAGCTCCTCACATGATGTGCATCTAGTAACTACACGTTTATGAACACATAAACATCTTTTACCAAAAATCATGTCTATTAATTTTCTATATAATTTTATCATTTTTTATTTCCTTTAAATATTTGTGTTCCCTTTATACCATAAATACTCGCAACTACAAGTATCCATAAATTTGTAAACCATTTTGGAAGTTCTGAAAACATCTCGAAGAACAGTTTTACCTTGTCCATTGCTGTAGGGTCGTCGGATACCACTGCCCAGGCTAAAATTGCAATTGGCGTTGAGAGGATTATGAGGACCGCCTCGTCCTTCCAGTCGGATTGTCTAGCTTCTAACAATTTACCTTGGTAAGCTTCTTTACCTTCAGCCATACGAGAAGCATGCATTAACTGTGCATCTGACATAGCAATTTTAGTTTTTTGTTTATTAGCGTAGATCTTACTTCCAGCAGATACGGCTAATTTAATCGCCGAGAACCACATGAATTAATACCAGTCGACTTTAGACTTTTTATCTTTAAGCATTCTTCTTTGGCCGCCAACTGAATTTGTAGTTGGAATCTCCATAGAAACTTTATACTCTACTCCACCTTTAGCGTAGCCATCTTTATTAAGGAACTGTTTAATATCAACACCTTTGTAAAAAGGTTCTTTTGTTTTTTTCATAATTATTTCCTTTTACTTATTTTTTTAGCCATTATTTAGCACCTCTAGATTCATCTCTTCTAGATTTAAAGCTTTGAGTTTTTGTAGATTCTTTTCCGTCTCTTTCTCCTAGAGATTCGTCAAGTCTAGCATTAGCTCCTTGTTTCTTACTCTTCTTAGAATAAGGAAATCTTTCAGCGTATGGTCTGTTACCAAAATCATCTCTCATAATATTTTCTCCTAATTAATTGTTATACTATTATCGTTTGTCTTTCAAGCGATTAACATCATATCTTTTTGTAAGATCTGACCGTCTTTTTGCCTCATTAGACATCACTTGTTTAGTTATTGAAGTATCGGCTCTTAGTTCAGCTAACTCTTCATTTTGAGCCATTTTCTCTCTTGTAAGAGTTCTGTTGTCAAACATCTTCATTTTATCTAAATTAATTCTAGCTTCAGATTCTTCTTTTCTACGTAGGTTCTCTTGTGCTTTTAATCCTAGTTCTTGTTCTTTTAACTGAATTAAAGGATCATTATCCATAGCATTTGTAATTTCTTTTTCTTGAACCATAAACTCATCTGTATACTCAGCTATAATAACAGCTTTTCTAGATTCCATTTTTAAATTTAATTCTTCCATTGCTTTTTGTAATTGTGGACCACCTTGTCCTGTTTGTTGTGTTTGTTGCATCTCCATTATTTCTTTAGCAAATTCCATTTCAACATGTTCTTGAGACATTAATGAAATATGTTCAAATATATTTTTTTCTAAAGAAGCAATAATATTAGGATTAACTTTTGCAAAGTTAGTTCCCATAAAAGCCATGTGAGCAGTTATATGAGCTCTATGGTCTTGGTTTCTATATGCTTGATAAGGTTTACCTGCTATTGCATCAATATGTTCTAATGCTGGATCTTTTGGTGCTGGTGTTTGAGGTGGAGGTAAAATTTGATCTATATTTTTAATATTTAAAGCTTCATACATTTTTCTGTAAGACTCATACATATTATGTACTTGAGGATTAGACATAGCTAATTGTAATTGTGTTTGAGCCAAAGAAATTCTTTGAGTCATAGAAAATATATTTGGATCAGCTACAGGTACAATATCTATTCTATCATCAAAATCTGTTTGCTTAACCATTCTTTGTCCACCAACAACATCATAAGGATATTCTTGTGGAAGATACTGAGCAAAAATTCCAGCTAGTAATCTAAATTCACTTTTTAAACCATTGTATAATCTTTTATGAATAGCTGACATAACTCTTGAACCACGTTCTAGTAAAGCTACAGTTGTTCCAACTGCCGCTTGTTGATTACCATCACCAACTTGCGCATCAGCAATAGAAGCAAATCTTTGTCCTGCTTCTACAACTATTCCCATTAATTGTAATAATGTTTGAGAAGGTTCTTTGTAAGGTAATGGATAAAAAGCATCTCTTAAATTTCCACCAGGAGCATCTACATCTCTAAATTCTCCAGGCTGTAAAGGAGCTGCATCATCTCTAACTCTAATACCTCTTTGTTTAAAACCAGCTGGTAAATTAGATAAAGTTCCTGCATCTAATAATTGTCTTAAAGCAACAGTAGCAGTTCTTGATAGACCACCAATCATGTGAATTAAACCAAAACCATAAAAACCTAAACCAGGTAAAAATTTAAAATGAACAAAATATTGTGTTTTCTTTTTCTCAGGGTCACCTGCTGAATAATTTCTTCTAATAGATAATATCTCTCTTGCACCAGCTTCCATAGTTACAACATAAGGAATTTTAATTCCTGTTTGATTTCCTTCTTCATCTACATCTTCAAAACCTTCTAGGTCTAAAGAAGTATGAAATTCTAAAATTGTATAATCTGATTGTTCTTGAGAAACTGTTTTTTTAACACCTTCTAATTTTCTTTCCTCTTCATGGATTTTATCTTGCGTATACGCAGGAGATCCTAAATCAATATCAGCATAGAAACCTGCAACTTGTGCTTTTCTAACATCATTTTGAGACATGTAAATTCTTTGAACAACTGTTTCAGTGTCTTCTAAAGAAGTAGCTGAGTAAGGTACAATTAAATCATCTGCTTGTACAAATTTAGAAACTGCTCTTCCTAACATCTCATCATAATAAACTTTTTTAAAAGCAGATCCTGATAGAGGTAGATAAAATAACATTGAATCAAATTCAGCTTCATACTCTGGCATCTCATTCATAATTTGATAATTCATGTAATCTTTAACTCTAACAGATTGATCTTCTTTTTCTCTTGTAGACATACCCATAATTTGAGTTCTAACTGGACCATCTGCTGGTAATAATTCTTTATAAGCTTGCGCTTGAAATTGTGTAACTGCTTCGGCTAATACTGGGTGCGTTGCACCTGAAGCACCTTGAAAAGGTTCACTTCTTTGTTGGTATTTAAAACCTAGAAGGTCTAAACCCATAACATAAGATTCTTCCCATTCTGATCTTGAAGATTTGTAATCTAAATAATTTTGATAAAGTTCGGAAGCTAATCTTCCTGTAACTTCTTCGGGTAATAATTCTGATAAATTGGCATCGTGTTGTTCACCACCTTCTGCGGCCACGGCCCCAGGTTCAAAATTTATGTCTGCGCTGCCATCTTCATTTTTAACAATCTCAACACCTTCAGAATTTACTTCTTCCATTTGTTCAATGCCATCTACAAAAGTCTCTTCAGGACTTTCTACTGCAACTGAATTCGTAACCTGATTAGGTAGCGACTTATCTATATTGTTTGCCATTTAATATTCTTTCCCTGTTATCCTTATCTTGTTTCTGAACTTTAATCAAGCCTTGCGGGTCGGGCCCTCTTAGAGGAGGTATTTCCTTCCATTTAACATGTTTCATGTTTTTAGTCAATGTAGGGTTTTCTTTTTTCATAAGATAGTTCCTTTGTTTTTGCCGTGTTTAATCATATAACCTTGAGTGCCATTGGCACCAATTTCAACTTCTTTCTTTAAAATTCTGTTTAAATAGATTTCGTTCCAGCCGTTTTTATAAGCTTCATTAAATGGTCTAGTTATGCCATCATGTTTTTTACTTTTTTCTTTTTTTATCATAGGATAGAAACTATACCACCTTTTTTATACTTATCTGGATCTAATTTACTACTACCTTCAAGTATTTCTCCTGCAACGTCACTTTCATCGATAGGTTGTGGATTAACATATTTTTCAGCACTACTATCAAAGTTATAGTATTCTGGACCTGCTTCAGTGTGCATTTTAAATTTATCAAATGTATCTTTTTTTAATTTTCTAACAGCTTTATCTCCACCTTGTCTAATAGCCATATCTAAATCTTGTTTAGCATAATTTTCTAAAGCAGCAACACCATTATCTCCTTCTGTAAAAATATCTAAATAATTAGCATCTTCAGGTCTTGTGCCATCTGGACCCATACTGTTGTAATCAGGTTCAATATAATCAAATGATGGTTCTTCTACTTCTACTGCCATATCTTCTGCTTGGTTTGGAAACTCAGGATCCGTATTCATTTTTTGATAACCTTGTTTCCCTGGTTTGTAATATATTGTTCTTGGAATTTCTCCGTATTGACCTTGTCCATCCCAATTTAAAGTTATTTCTCCACTGACTGGGTTGTTTTCTAATTCAAATTTTATACCTTCAATAGTATGTTCATATTTATCTCCTGTAACATACTGTCTATCAGCCATAGTTTTTAATTTTCCATCAGCTTGAATTTTAGCCACTACTCTTGGGAACCAAGAAGGCATTCCTTCAACAGGACTTGTAGCAACTTCAGCTAATCCTTTTTTAACAGCTTGTTTGCCTACTGTTTTAAACATACCTGCTGATGCTCCAGCAAGTCCTATTCCAAATAAACTCATTAATTTTAAAAAAGCTCTTCTACTCATACCACCTTTATTAAAACCTACTCTTCCACCATTATTAAATAATTGAAATACTCCAGATCTGTCATATGCTCTGTCTTCCATTTCTTGAGGTTTTATTTGACCTTGATAAATATCTTCATTTAAAGTTTGTCTAATAGTATCTTGTTCATCAGCACCAATAGTTCTACCTTCTAACATTTTATCATCTTGACCAAAGACAGTTCTACTTAACCAACCTTGACCTACAATCTCTTTGTAAGTATCTGCATCTTGTTCAGTTATCTCACCGTTTAATCTCATGTCATCAATTTTATCATCTAAGCTTGCACCTTTTTTATAAGATTTGTAAAGTTCATTAGCACCAAACAATGCTGCTGTTCCCCAACCAATTGGTGTAGTAGCCAAAGCCATTCCTCCTACCATTCTAGCCATTCCTAATCCTCTTAATGCAAGTCCTCCAATTCCTTTTGCTTTATTAACTTTACTTAAAAATGCTCTAGAACCTTCTAAGCCGGAAGGTAAACCAAATGTAGCTTTTGTTCCTGTAGCTCTTGGAGACATAATTGCATTCTTTAAAGCGTTAGGTAGTTTTTTTAAACCTTCTTTACTTGTAATATTCTTGAGTCCTAATTCATTTCTATTTTTATAAAAAGCATCTTTAGCGGCTTGACCACCTATACCTGCTGCATACAATGCGTTCCATGGATCAGTAGCCATTTCACCAACGTCCATTCCTTCTCTAAATCTTGATGCTTCGTAAGGAGCTCCGAAAGCCGGGATCCCTGCTTGCCAGCCCATTAAATATTTAGCTCCTTTAGGTGCTAGATTCCGGATACCATAACCAAGGCCCATGAACCCTCCTGTTAAAGCAGCTCCAGTTTTAATTGGGTTGTCTGCAATCCAATTTAACTTACCAGCTTGACTTACAGGTTCGCCATCAGGTTTAACAAATTTTCCTGTTACAGAATTGTAATCCATTGGATCTATTTCTTTTTCTAATTCTTCTGCCTCAACATCTGAAGATAATACTCCAGCTCCTACTGCAGTAGCTCCTGCAACTAAAGCTCCTATTCTTCCACCTCTACTGGTTAATAATTGAGTAGCTTTTTTAAATAAACTAGGATTGTTTTTTGCTACTTTTATAAAACATCCTTCTCTACAAATTTTTCTACCCGCAGCCTCATTAAAAGTGTCATCTAGTTTTTTTCTAAATTCTATATCTCCTTCATCATATAATGCTTCTATAGCTGCCATATCTTTGTCTACGTTAGCTAATTCAAATTTATTTTGTTCTTTTAAATTTGCATCTAAAATAAGTCTATTTTCTGGAGTAATTTTTTTATTTCCTTCATATTGTTCACTAAGAGCTATGTCTTCTACATTTTCATCTACTATACCAAAAGCTGCTGAGTATTTTTCATTTATAGGTCCAAATTTACCTGCACCTGTTTTTTCATCAAGAAAAATAGGTTGTAGTCTACCTCCCGTTATATCTGTGAGTTCATTAATTTTATTATTAAGTGTTGATATTTCTTTTTGTAATTCTAAAGGAACGTTATCTAAATCTTTAATTTGTTTATAATATTTAAATTGTTCATCATATAGTTTATCTAATTTAGCTTCAATAGGTCTTATAATTTCTCTATTTGCTTTTTCAGACTCTACTCCTACATTTCTAACTTTATATGTTAATCCAAATCTTTCAGCTTGCTTTAAACTAGCTCTATGTGCTCTATCTGTCCCGCTGAATTCTCCAAGGCCTTTTCTTATAGAGGCTTCTCCTGATTTAGAAGAAACTGTGTCTATTCTTATATTTTTATTTTCTTTTACTATTTCTTGTAATTTAGTTTTTGGAACTTTATTAAAACCTTTTTGTTTTATATTTTCTAAATTTTGTGCAGCAGATTTTCTTTCTATTAGTTCTCCTGAATCAAACAAATCACTAGTTAATCTAGTTGTTCTAGATAACGCTTGGCTTAAAGGGAGATTAGGATATATTTTTTTTGCTATAGTTTCTTTTTTAAGTACTCCATAATTATCTTTAACAAATTTAACATGTTCTTTATTTTCTAAATAAGGAGTATATTTTACGTCTCCATCTGCAATAGATCGTTCTACTCTTTTTAGAGATGCACCTAAATTTTTAGAAATAGTTTTTTTGTCAAAACCTCTATCTGCTTCTTTTTGAAATAATTTAATTTCTTCTTTAGTAATAGGTCTTTTTTGAGCCGAATATTTATTCTCTAATGCTTTTGCTTGAGCTTCTTTAGCTTGAGCTTCTGTAGCGTAGTAAGTATTTATTTTTTTAGCTCCACTTCCAGATCTAGCATATATCCAAGGTCTATTAGGATTAGGTGGCTCTTTTAATTTTCTTATTGATTCAAATCTAAAACCAGTTTCTTTTGAAATTTTTTTTATTTTATTTACTTGAGTTTCAATTGCTTTTAAGGCTGCCGCTTTACCAGCAGGGGTAAGAGGAAAAGATTTTTTTATTCCTGGAGTATCTACTTGAGTAGTTACTTTAGCTAAATAAAATTTATCACCATTTTTTCTTTCACCGCTATAAAGATATTTCTCGTCTAGTTTTTTTTGATTGTATATTCTTCCTGACATTATATTTTTCTCATCATTGATGCCATACCACCGTAAGCACTACCTTTACGATCTTTAGGATCAAACGTTTCAATTTCTATTTTTTGTTCAAGATCTTTATAACCTTCAGGATTAGATTCTTTCATAAAAGTTGAAAACTCATCCATAACATTTGGATCACTGATATCTATTGTTCCTGTTTCTTCTATTCCTTTTAAAGTAGCAGTAGGTTTAGAAAACTTGTCTACTGTCATTTTTTTAATTTCTCTTTGTTGACGAAATTGTTCACTTAAAGCACTATAAGCTTCATCATATAGATCCATAGCTATTCTTTGATCTGCTATATCTGTTAAATCGCCACCTTCTGGAATTAAACCTTTTTGAAAAGCTAGCTCGTCAGCTAAAACATCTGCATTGTATTTCATGTCTCCATCTGCAAAATTACCTCCAACTTCATCTAAAGCTTTTAAAAGTGCTTTACCAAAAGTTTTTCCTGAACCACCAGCTAGACCTACTCTGCCGCCTTCATTGAATTTATATTTATTTGCAAATCTTTCAAACAAACCTAAGTTTTCTTTTCTTATTATTTCATCTTCAGATACTAAAACATCATCAACATCTGCAGTAGGATTATTCTCATAATTTCTTTGAATACCAGCTTGGATTTCATCTTTAGTTAATGTAATTTTTTTATCAGGCATACCCCATTTACTTATTCTATTTGTAAAAAACTTACCCATATGGTTTTTATTAAATTTACCAGGCATTCTAGATTCTACTTTTTCAGGAAATATGAAACCATTTGGTCCTCTATCATTAAATTCTCTTCTGTAATAATCAAACTTAGGATCTTTATTCCATGCTTCTATTGCCCCGACCATATCTCTTTTACCTGTCATAAATTTATTAGCTTCACTTTTTGATCCAGACATTTCATCAGCTGTTGTCACAAAAGGTACTTTTTTACCTAATTGATCTTCAGGTAGATCTAACCCTTTGTTTAAATGTTTTCCTTTGTACTGCATTAAAGAATCTAAACCTTTAGCGTCTAATCTAAGATTAACTTTGTTTATAAGTTCTTTAACAGCGGATTTAATTACTGGTTTAGCACTACCACCAGTCATACCAACTCTACCACCTTCGTTAAACATTGCTGGTCCTGTTAGTCCAAGTAAACCTCTAAATCTTTCATATTCACTCATGTCAACTTCATAAGGTTTATCATCTACGTTTGCAGCTATACCTACTTTAGGAAGAATAGGAAGATCAGGACCATTGTCGTCATAAGTAGGTCTTTCAGGTCCTTTTAATCCTGTAGCTTTTGCATAAGACTCATTCATACGATCTGTTGTAGGCCCTGCGTAAAAACTACCTGAGTTTCTAGCATTAAGAATATCACTTTGTATTTCATTTTGTCTATTATAATAATCTTCTATTTTTACATGACCTGCGCCTTTCCCTATAAGACTAGGATTAAACATAAAGTTTGCAATTTGCATATTTCTTTTTTCATTTGGACTTGGTCCCCAATTCCAATTATCATTAATATCTTTTTTAGGTGGTGGATCATTACTACCATTATCATTATTGTTATTGTCGCTTGGAGAATAAGTAGGGTTCATCTCAGAACCAAATGGATCATCCCAATTACCACCAGAAGCCATACCAACTCTACCACCAGAAGCCATTGCATCTGGATCACCATCATAATCTTTTAACTTATCTCCCAGGCTTTTTTCTGTTTCTTCTAAATAAATATTATCTTTAGGTGGAACTACGTCATCGGGAAATTGATCCAAAGGTAAATACTTTTGATATTGTAAACTTCTTTTAGAGTACTCTGCAACTTCTTCATCTACGTTACCTGCAATACCATCGTTCTCTATTGAGAATCTAACTGATTCATCTATGTCTGCTATGTTCTTTTTAAGTTTATTAGGTGTTAAATATCTTGGAGGTGCTATACCAGTTGTTTGGAGAGGTGCACTATCTTGTAAAGTTTCTGTAACCGAAGCAACAATGTCATCTCCTTCTCTTAAATCTCTATTTATCTTTAATCTATTATCAAGGCCATAATGATAATCAAATACATCTACAGGATCTGGAAATTTTAAATCACTTGTTGGTGAACCACCTTGTAAATCTTTAAATTTAGATAAAGACTCATATACTTCTGGACTTAAATTAATTTTCCCTGAATCGTGTTGCCTGATTAGAAAAGGTCTAACTACAGCTCTATCATACATGTCTCTTTGTCTATCTGCTGGTCTATCTATTACTCCATATCTCTCTTGTTGGAAAGCCATGTCATCAGCTGCATTTTTTAATTTTTCTGCATTTGTTTCTAAGTTAGATAAACTGTTTTTAAGATTAAGAGCTTCATCATCTAATGTTTTAACACTATCATCTAAATTTTTCATCATGCTTGCTAATCCCTGGTCCGTGATCGGTTTGTCAAAAGGCAAACCTTCTTTCTCCACAGCATCTGTGTACTTTGCATAATCTTTGTTGTTTCCGGGTTCAAGGCCCATGGACTTCATATTTTTGTTAACATCTTTAATGGTCTTATCAATACTTGCTCTTTGAAAATCTATAACCTCAGCACTTGGTGCATTTATAGCATCATCTAAAGTTTTTAAGTTTTCAATGACTCTTGTTTTTTGGGTATTGTTCATTGATGGAAGATATGCAAGTTCTTCTGAAAAAGTAGACAATACTTTATCTCTCCTACCTTTTTGAATTTCAGATAAAGTGTTATCGTAATTTAAAGAGGTATTTCCAATGTTAGCTTGTTTGGGAAATTTGGTTACATTAGTTCTAGTACCTAAAGGAATTTTAATACCTAGTTTTTTAGCTAAGTCAAAAATTTGTTTTACTAAAACTGTGTGATCTATTTTTGCCATTAATAATATGTCCTTACTGCAGGTTTTGTATCTTCGTCAATAAAATCTTCGGGATGTGGAATAAAACCACCTTGTCTAAAACGCATAAGAGCTTGAGATGTACTATCAACCAAGTCATCATGATCACCGTAAGGAAAAGCTGCGCATTCTTCTATTACTTCTTCTGCAAACTTTTCTTCGGGTGCCCATATTACACCACTTTCGAACAAAGGTGAAATAGAATTTACACGAACATGTTTGTCATTACCTCTGTTTGGACTAAAATTAACTACAGGAATGTTTAATGACCGTAATTCTTGAGTTAAAGGCATACCAGATGCTTTAGCTTCAATAATAACCATGTCTGGGTTCCAATAATGGTATTGATGAAGAGCTTCTCGTCTTAATTCGGGAAATTCATACCTTCCTTTAACACTATCTAGTAAAATTAAGTTAGCAGCCATGTCTTCACCCGGATAAAACACTCCCCAAGTGGTAATTGCACTAAAATCCGAAGTTTCTTTTTTTAAAAATGCAGTATCGTAGCTTTGAATTACATATTTAAGATCTGGAATGTAATCATACTTCCATTTTCTCCACCATTCACGTTTAATGATAGCACCTTCTTCAGAAGTAGGTCTTTGCATCCATTGTGCATTCCATTTTCCAACAGGTAAAGTTGCTTTTACTTTTTGTAACTCGTCCATATCCCAATACTCAGGCCATACAGGTATGGCTTTAGGAGAATCATCATCTATAATAGCTGGAAATTCTACAACCTCCCATTGATCTGACTTTGGTTGTTTTTGATGAGACAATAACATACCAGTTAAATCTTTAGTTGACCATCTAGTCATTACACAAATAATAGAACCGCCTGGTTGTAAACGTTGTCTAGGTCCTGATGTGTACCACTCATAGGCACTTTCTAATTTTGTTTCAGAAAGCGCATCTTGCTCTGAATGTGGATCATCAATAATTAATAAATCAGCACCCCGTCCGGTGATTGCACCGCCGACCCCTGCTGCGAAGTATTCGCCGCCTTGTGCTGTTTCCCACCTTCCCGCGGCCTTGGAGTCTTCTTGTAATTTTGTAACAAATATTTTTTTATATTCTTCACTATCAATTAAATGTTTAGCCTTACGACCAAATCTAATTGCCAGCTCTCCTGTGTGAGTTGCTTGAATTATTTTTAATTTTGGATTACGACCCACCATCCAGGCAGGTAATAAAAAAGATGCAAACTCAGACTTAGTATGTCTGGGAGGCATGTTAACAATAAGTCTTTTTATTTTTCCTGTAGCTAGATCATTAAATTTTTTTGCAATATGCCTATGATGAGAACCTTCTATAAACTCTGGCCAAACACATTTTACAAAAGAAAGAAAATCTCCTTTTGCTTTGTTCTGTATTTTTTTTTCTGCATGCATAACACGCAATTTTAAAAAATCTTTTCTAACGTCAGAAGGAAGCTTACTAAGGTCTATGTTTTCCAAATTCATATAAAAATTTTATAATTTTTTTCCATAATGTTTTTAACCCCTTTGACTCTCTAAAACAAGGCATAAAGCAAAGTCTGAGGGGGCCCCAAGAAAAAAAGGGGGTTTCGGTTTTTTAGTGTTGTGCAATTTTGGGGATCGGTCTGGTACCTCTATGAAAACCAGGCGCCGCTAAGGCGCCTGGTCCTATGATTAATTGTTAGTCTAGTAGTGTCATGTATGCTTTGATGTTATGTTTTTGGAACCAGCTAATACCCTTACGTACTATATCCCATGTAGGGTCGTCGCCATTGTTTGGGTCTGCTGTTTCATTTGCTTTCATAACAGATTGATACATTGCATATTCTTCAGCTGTCAACATCTCTGATTGTTTACTGAATGGGTTAGTTGCTTTGTGTATTCTTTGTGTCATATATATATATATATCCTTTCTATATCCTTTATAGTCCTATTAGGATTGTCTGTCAATACCCACGTGTTCCATGGTCCATGTTCTATAATACCTATCCTTAGCCTCGCCATAACCCTCGTTCCAATTAAGGTTGTATTCTGGCTGTTGTTGCCATGACGCCCATGGTCCAAGGTCCGTTGCTTTTCTAGTTCTCTTTCCTTGCTCGCCAATGTGTGTAAGTATTCTATCGGAATACATTTCAAAGTATTCATGCATACAGCCTTGACTACAAAACATATTAAAGTAACCACGTACTTTTTTATTCATATAATAAGGCGCCTCGGATTTCTTTGCTCTTATTCTATCGGTTGTGTCTTTGTAGTGACACAACCTATTCTGACAGTATTCCGTACTCATATCATTATCCATAAGATTATGATTGCTAAAAGTCCTGCAGTTATTAATTCCATTTAACCCTCACGTTTCCAACTGCGTGTCTGTAATCGTTTGCGTCTATGTCAAAATATGTCATACAAGCATTACCTTTCTTTGTTGTTTTATATTCGCACTTACTATCCCACTTTGCTTTTCTTGTTATAAAAGCTTTATGCTTTGTTGCGTAGTAAGTCACGAAGAATTGTTTGTCTAGTATCATGTTATATCCTTTCTATTGTTTATAGGACTATCCTATATTAGATAGCCCTATAAGTCAAATGTTAGTTTGTTTGTCTGTCTGCCATAGCTTTCTTATACATAGCAATTTTATCTTCTCTACTTACTGTGACCTTGTTCATAGATTTAATTCTATCTGCTAAGTTCTTTGGATTGTAGATAGTTAAACCAGTTGAGTTAGTTCTAATTATTTCTGCGTCTGAAACAGTACAACCAAGTTCGTTTGCAAGTTCTATACCCTCGTCAAGATACCTATAACCTTTCAAACCAAGTTTAATTTCTTTCATCTGGTTTTGTAAAGTTGTTATCCATTTCTCATGGCATTGAATTAACTGTGCCTTTGCACCTTGCCAAGTCATAAAGATATTGAATTCTTCTGCTGTGCAATCAACTTGTCTATCTCTACAATACTCACGACCAATCAAATCAATTTCAAAGTCTTTGTTCCAATCTGCAACTTTGTTAATTTCTCCGTCTTTGTCGTCATGGTTATCAAAGCCAAGATACTTATTGTTAGCTTGACTAAGTTTAGTCCAATGGGGATTTGTGTCTTTTCCATTCATCTTGATATTGATGTCTGGGTCACAACCCTCTTGCCCTTTTAGTTCCTCTCTAAAATAAGCATAAGCAAATGCCCTATTACTATCACTACTGCTATGCCTACTTGTTTGAGTGTCTGTTCCGTCTACTCTTGCACCAAGTCTGAAATCAAAATGTTTGGTAAATCTTTTTTCTACCATTTTGTTTTCTTTGTTATCAAACTCCTCGCCATTAAACCCAAAATGAAAACAACTATCCTTTTGAATAGTATTTACATTGTCAAACTTATTTTGAAGATACCATGCCTTTTCAATATCATCTGGGGTATAAGTTCTATGGATTACATCTTTAGCCAATAACCAAGTCTGGTCTTGTATAGGTTTTAGCTGTTCCCTTGCCTCAAAATATTTCTGCTTTTCTGCTGTATCATTTTGAGTAAGAGATTTTTCAATACGATTACCTATTTTGTTTCGGTATTCTGTATTTAATCTTAATCGTGCCATTGTGTATGCCTTTCTATTTGTTATTAATAAAAACAATTTACACCTTGACATTTAATATGTCAAGCATTATATAGGATAAGGTATTACTATTATTACTGGTCTAATGTTAACAATTAGTATTGGGAAGAGTAGTAGTCCTTTCGGGTTTAGTCTGGCGTGTAGTCACCTTAAAAGCGGTGGCGCCAGTTTGAGCCCAGAATACAAATGACTGGGGATATAAACCCTATAAGCATGGTAGCGACTTTGGAGAATAGGCCCCTCCTAAAACCGGTAATAAGT
>Ga0115001_10000752_pt1 | contig 24268 bp, 2 predicted proteins | sample ArcticOcean_MG_C_12_FD_89869 | JGI IMG/M metagenome (GOLD analysis project Ga0115001, IMG submission 89869) | Marine microbial communities from western Arctic Ocean - ArcticOcean_MG_CB8_130 | ecosystem: Environmental > Aquatic > Marine > Oceanic | place: Arctic Ocean: Canada Basin | collected... | reverse complement strand
TTATTATTATTATTATTATTATTATTAGTAGTACTCGACGACGAAGACGATGCCGTTTCTGTTTCTTCTAAACCAAACTCAGAGAAAGTTTTCACGAGCTCCTTGATTTCTTCGATACACTTTGAAAGCTTTTCGGTTTCTTTTGACATCAAAACGAGATCATCCGCGTTCGCAATCGCGTCTTTGTAACTAGATCCAATGATTTGTCTCAATTCTTCCTGTTTATCCTCGGCCTCTTTTCTAGTCCTGATTTCGATCTCTTTCACTTCCTTCAGCGAACGCGTTGCGAATATTTCCTCTACCGCCTTCATCACTTGTGGGGAGAATTCTTTGCTTTTGTTACCCTCGTCATCGTCTACTGCTTTTACTGAAAATGGCAACGAGGACGATGGTTGAGACACAAGTTCCTCTCGTTGTCGTTCTTTTTCGACGACCATTTTTGTTTTTCGATTAAATGAAATGGGATCGCGATTACGCGCGGAACTTTTGACGATATATATTTAAACCATTTGTGATCATCGAAAACTATAAAGGGAGCATCGGCAGATTTGGCATAAGAGGGCAAAGAGAGAGAGTTTACGTTTGCGCAAAATAGAAGATAGACGAGAGACAAGATGAGTTTGAGCGTGAGAATGCATATACATTTTCTTACAAAAGCGAGAGACAAAGAACGAATCAAACCCAAGCTGCCCATCCGTGATACATCATCGATAGGTTATCCTCATCTTGCGCGTCGTGCAAGAGCTGTTGAACTTGTCCTTCGACGGAGCGGATTTCGCCTTCTTCGTACCCATCAAGTTTTTGTTTCACGCGAAGTAAAGCGCGTTCTGCATCTAGGTTCCCAGTTTGAGCTTCAAATTGATCAACTTCTTCTTCTTCGAACGTTTCGTCGTTTTTCACTCTTCTTTGGTGCTTCGAGCCAACGGCCCATTTGACTATTGGATCGTGTATCAAAACTGCTATGACGGTCGTAAGCGCATCTTTATTTGCGCGCAGAACTTTCATAGTTTCTTCGCAGCATCTTCGCATTACTCCTTCAACTCCGCACGCACCCATACCGTCTACTAAATCTCTCGTCAATCGAAACGGAACTCTCTCAGGAGTCTTCAAAAATAAGCCTTGCTCAAACGCAATACCCAAGTCGATGTGAACGACCTCAGCCGTCACTTTATCGATCAAAATATTCGAGTTATGACGATCACCTAATCCAATGACGTATCCAACCATACTGTTCACGGCGACTGATCGTGTATACTGCAATCTAGCGGCATGCCACTGCGCTGGTAACGCAAAATTTTCAAGAAAGAAGTGATGCATCACTGGTTTAAATTTCTCACAAATTTCGTCAAATGTTGCACGAAGACTGCTTGACGATATTGCCTCCATCATCATCTCTCGACACTTGTCCGATTTCAAATCATTTGGACGATAACGCTCATGCGCAGATCTAATACCACTACCACCACTGACTAAATAAGTAGCGAGCATCATTGTTTCATCTACCCACTCCAAAAGACCAGCTTCTGGAGTAAATGGAATGACTTTATAAGTTTTCACGCGGAGTTTCCGCACGCTCTGGGTCATTTTCAATAATGAATTGACTAATTTGAAGTACTGCTGCATTACTGCGTCTTGTCTTAAGTCATCATTACCAGATTTCGCGAGTTGTTTGTAAATGTTCCCGTCCGATCCGTAGCATTCGACTAATTTAGGTTGGTTAACACCACCAACGAGTCTGCAATTTTCTCCAAAGTGGCGGAAAGTCGCAATCCCTGTTTTTGCGAGATCATATTCACACTTATAATCAATCGGGATATCAGCTGTTAATATAGGAAGCAAATGAAGATCGCTCAATGACCGCTTTTTAACCTGTGATGGAATAGGAAATGGATTCCTAAGTTTCGTTTTATCTATACGGCATTGCGCGAGTAAGATGTACGCTTCAATCATCTTTTCCATTTGCTCAATTATAAGTTTATATCTACCTCTGTCTCGGTCTCGAAGTCTCTCGATGATTCTCGAAGCCGTCACGAATTTTGGATCATATTCAGCAGACGATTTGATTTGCGCAAAAACGTGGTATAAGACGTGATAAGGATGCTCGGCTGCCATCTTATAGACAAGATCGAACATATTTTCCTCGTAGCACTCATCGGCTCCTTCGACACCCAATCGAGAGACAATCTGATGAGTCAACTCGATCCAGTTGTATGTTGGGATCGATTCGATGGCTCTTTTAACTTCAAAGTTGAGGATTGTTGCAACGTCATCGCAATATTCGCGACTTCTGTCCATGACGCCACCAGAATTGTTAATCCATAGTTCGAAAAGTCTAAAAATCGCCCGTCGAACGTAAAAGTCTCCCCAACTCAAAGTTCTACGGTAATTTTGAATCGATGTTACTAGCCAATTGTCTAGCTGAACAGTCAACGTATCAGTTTCATCAGTATCTTGAGAAACTTGAATCGTTAAAGGCGCCAGCTTTCGAGACATTTCGCGGATTTCTAGTTCCCATTGCGCTTTATTTGAACTTCTTAACGACGTATTGTTCTTAAGTAGTGCGAGTTGATGCTGAAGGCGGAGACACTCTTGCTTATTCATTCTTTTGAGTCTCTCCTGTTCTTTCCATTCTGAACTCTTCATGCGAGCATTTATAGATTTATATTGCGAATAAGCAAAATCAGCCAAGCGAAAATACGCCTTTGAAAGTTTTTTAATTTTGTTGTCATCCGGGAATAGTCCCGCTGATCTCAAATTTGCATAGTAAACCGTATGTCCGTGCATGGCGCAAAAGTTCTGCGCATACACCTGATTGGATGACTCTGAGCGAGTCTGATGTTGCCACTTCGACAACAAAGCTAGTAGTGCAAAGTAATTTTCAGGAAAGTCTTTCATTTGTTTTGGAAAAAGCATCCCAGAAAGAATTGTTCCATTTTCATCTTTAGTTAAATTTAGTATCTGTGCAAGTTTAACGTGAGGCGAATATTCTTCAATGATAGACTTGGCGAGTGAAATTGCTGTGGTTTTTCTTCCCATTGCCCACGATAATTTCGCTTCTTCGATCTTCCAAGTTGCAAGAGGAGAGTGCAATACAGAAATATTACACAACTTTGCGTCACCTGGTCTCGGCGTTGTTTCTGCAATTAAACGAAGTTCACGGACTGCTTGCAACGCTTCGTCAAAAGCGCCAGCTTTCCGAGCGATTGTGGCGCTAGAAATGAGCTGTTTTGCAAGCGCTTCAGTATGACCTAATGATCGTAAAATCGTTCCACGCACTGCAAGGAGAGGCTCTGAAATCGAGTATGGAACGATTTGATCTATTCTACTCGTTTCTCCATGAGAAGAAAAATTCACAAGCAACGTCTGTGACCATTCTTGTTCCAAGTTTTGCAATTGTGCTTCTAAACATTGCGGTTCTTGTTTTACATTATTGCACAAAATCAGCGACTTGTATATGTCTTGCAGCGAACGCAAACGGATGATGGTGCGATTCATTGTGTCCGCTGATTCTGGACACTCTGCAACTGAACTACGAACTAGTCTTGATCCAGCGGCCTGAACGAGGGAAAAAGCGACTTGCAAATCACCGCTTGAAAGCGCCCTTAGAGATGCATGCACGTCTTTGTGAAACTTTCCATCCAATGTGAGCGATAACAGAGTAGAATCAGAAGAAGCGCCTGAATCTTCTTTACCTTCTCCATTTTTCACCGTTTCATGGCTAATCCCGCCCCGCAAGAACTCTGAACTTAAATCCCATTGACCCGAACGCCATGCAGCTTCAAACTGCGCTTCTGCAAGTTCAGGTCTGATTACTTCAATATCTGACTTGAGAGATTTTGCATAAAGATCCAAAGAGTGCAGGCATCCCAAGCGTCGAAGAGACTTCATAATTCTTGCCTGTGATTTCACGTATTCATTTTTCATCACTTTAAGACCACTGTTTTTGCTGTTCGCAATTATTCTACAATTTAAATCGTGTCCAGCGAGCACTTGCGCCCATGAACCCTCGTGTTCACTTAATCGCAACTGTAGCTGTAGTGCATTTGTTCTATTTAGTCCGTGCATGCCGTCGGGTTCATTTAAGCATTCTTGCGCATCGATCAATATTCTAAGATGACGAGGAACACCGTTGGAGGACAAGGGATCCTTCTTATCGTAGCTTTCATGTTGATCGAGCTTTACGGTTTGCCTTGAATGCTCAAGCCAAGCTTCGACTAAAAGAGTTGCGGTAAAAGGTGCCCCAACAGTAATCGCTGCATCGGCAGCATCCAAATAATCAACATTTACCCAATATGTGTGAGTCCATCTTTCCGGTTGCGTTCCCTTTAATGATTTTTTGCCTCCGCCACTCTTCCCACCGCCACCACCTGTATCTAAATTAACGAGCGCTCCTGCACGTCGCGCTCGCAAACTATCTAGAGCTTTCAACATAGTCTGACATGCACGCTTCCCATTTACATCAGCCGCGTCTTTCAAGCAGCGAGCGACACCTTCTGATATAAGTTTATGACATTTAGCTTCTTCCCCAGAACTCGTATCTTTTCGTTCAGGATGATGTTGTGCGATGTCAGATAATACCGCAGGAAAGATCATTTCTGCCAGTTCTGCATTTTTAAACGCTGTAATTCGACATAGCTTCAAAAATGGAGACTTGCAATACAAAAGCAATACCGAAACTAGTCGACATATCCAATCACCATGGCGTTTCTTCATTTCTGCTCCATTTTTTGGACTTTCTTGGTATTGCTTTGCAGGCGCCCAAAGCGCAGGAGATTCTAAATCGAACATTTGACCATCATTTTCGTTACACAATGCGCGATTGATATCTTGGTCAAATTTTTCTTGGGCCGCTAGCGCACCCTTCTCGGTTTGTTCAACAAATGGATTAAGATATTCCTTCTTCATAGGATCAAGCCCTTTCAGAGCCTCCAGCGCGGATTTAGATCCGAGCATTAACCTTGCAGTACGCATAGAGCTATTAACTGTTTCTGAGTTATGAGAGCATGTCAAATCCGAGATAATATGCAGTGCTTCTGCAGCGAGTTTGCTCTCGCAAAAATCTTTATCCATCATTTGCTTCACGTGGCGATCTGTTGGTGAGAAGAAAGCAGAAATGTTTGGATTAAGAGGTCCAAACATGCCAAGAATTTCCGCGGCGACAGTCAGTAGTTCTTCGTCTCCAACCGATTCAGCGTGTTCGGCGAACTGCCATGCGAGTCCTTCTAATGAATCAGCTTGGTTAAAATTGACGTGTTGTCGTAATTCATCTCGAATTCTAATTTCTTGATCGCGCAGTTCATCTTGCTGCACCTTTTGTTCATTCTTTGCAAGGTGAGTATTGTTCACTATCGCACGTCCTCCAATGAGGAGAGTTTGCGTACGGGCGACTGGAGGCAAGCCATTTGAAGACTGTATCAAAAATGCCAAATAATATTTTAATCCATTTTCGTCTCGGTTCTGAGACAAATCAACTTTTGGTAAAAGCTCCCACGCAGAAGTAAGAAGCGGGGTTTCTTTTAGCTCTTCTTGAGTTATTGGAGAAACATACTCCATGGCCTGTAAAACATTATAGGCGCATCCGAGCCCAAAATCAAATCTATCTCGCCGCGGCTTATTTTCTAAAAAGCAAAAACTGAGTAAATCTTTAGCAAGTTCAGCCGAAGCGTTAGCGCTCACTTTGTTGTTTCTCGTTGCATCTAGTAATGTACACATGAGTGGCTGAAGCTGTTCCAAGAATGTCATATTTGCATGTGCTCGATTTGCATGATCTTTATTTTGAATTTCTGAACTCTGGAAAACGTCAACCAAAATGATCTTCAATAATTCTACGCACTGAACCCCGAGCACCTCATCCTCAACGTATGGTATCAAAACATGTATAAAATATCGCATCGTTGGCGGCGAAGTCACTTCTTTTCCAAGTGCTTGAATCAAAGCTTTGATTCCAGCAAGGGCTTGTTTTCGTAATCGCGAACTTGGTGCATTTTCAAGGGAATTATGGAGATGAGCAAGACATCGCAATGGACGATCGTTACCCCAAATATTCCAGTCCTTTCCAGTTTGTACTGCAATTCTTTCAATAGCCTGAATTACATCAGATGGATGGATATACCCTGGGGACACACTACCTGTGCCACTATCTTCGTTTGTTGGTTCATCTACTGCATCGAGCATTTCTTTTACGATGTCTCCAATTCTAATTTCCATTTCGGCCAACATTTTACCCTCTTCAAAGTCGAAACCTCGCAGCAAAGCTTCAGATTTGAATGCCTTAACACATCGCTTCTCTGGAGGATTTGCATATGCACCTGGGTATATTCGCGCAATAATAGAAGAAAAATGTTGTTTGATCAAATACGATCCCTCATCGGAGTAACCGCAGCCTTTGGCAACTTTAGCAACACCATCGGCGTCACTTTTCAGGATCAACGCCGGTAAAAGCATATTTGCCCAAAGATGCGCAATTTCTCTCACAGATGATTCAGTTTCTGATGACATCTGACTCGAGCCAGGTAAAAACGTAGTCATGGCTATTTTCCCTTGATTAATCGAAAAAAGTTCAGGGTTATCAAACAAGGAATCAAGAGGAATAGATGCCATAGCCCAAAGATAGCTAATTGTGCGCGAATGTCTCCGAATGTATGACTTCCGATCTGCTGCTCCACTGTATACCCTCAGCTGATCAATTGCCCCAATGGTAACTGCACGATGTTTAACATCACGTAAGGCACCATGCGCGCAGATCATAAATACGCTCCACGGTTCGATTATATCGCTTGCAATTCCCATAGCAGCTATTGCATACAGGGCACTTGCTTCCATTTCTGGTGTAGTTCCTTCAGCTGGGTTCGCGAGATAAGGCCCAGCTTCTAGCTTTTCTTTCAGTCCTGGAGCGGGACACGCAACACAAAACTGAGGCAAGATACGATCTTTAAAAATATCTAAAACATCGTCGTGATCGTACTGTGCTAACGTTGCCGCTAGCGCGAAACCAGCCGCACAACGCACTTTGAATGAATTATCTACAACAAGTGTGCACAACACATCTCCAAAAGCTGGTTGAAACGAATCAACTGAAAGCCTGTGTAGCGCTTCAATTGTAGAAGCTAATTGGACACGGCAGTCTGCTTGAACAAGCTCGACGATATCGCTGATACCACTATCGTCCATTTTGTTCGTATCAATGCCGACAATTGCCTGAATTAATAAAATAATTTTTGGAAAGTACTCTGAACCCAAAGATTCAACCACATCAATCGAAGTCTCTCTGTCTTTCAAGCGCCGAGTTCGCGAAAACTGATCAATGAATGTTTCTATACGTTCCAGAATCCACTTTCTTGCAACTAATGGCATTCCCGTACTCGTTTTTGAATCTTCCGAGAGCCTCTGTAAAGCTGTAAGAGCTTCTATTGTCGTCTCTATTGCAAATGGAACATCTGGTCCTACGAGCTCACAAATAACTTCAATCGCGAACTCTGCTGATATGCCAAGACCGGTTAATCCTCGAGGTAGAAAAGGAACATCGGGTGGAGGCGCAATTGCATCATTTAATAATGAAGTGACTTTCTCAGCAGCTGCACTTGAGTCAATTTTGCTATAGGCGCGCAAAGCATTCAATCCAGCAACAGCCATTTGTTCAAATGAAGAGATTGTATTCTCCGCCTGTTGAGAGAAACCATTTGAAGTAGAAGTACTTGCGCTAATGCCATGTGTTTGCGTCTGGGCAGTTTGAGTTAAGCGAGGAAGGCCTTCGTCTAATTCGTCATCAAATAAAGCCTGCGTGTTTTTATTTGATGGATTTGTGCCTCGCTGCGATTGAGACATGCCTCCGCGAGGATTTCCACTACTCTTACCCACTCGAGTTGAAGAATGCTTCCAAGCGTTTAATACTTTTTCAACTGATACACGCACGGAATCTGTTATGACCGAGCTTAAAAGATGTATAGATTGACTCAATCTTGAATTCTCACTGACAAGATTTGGTTCGACTTTCTGAAGATTTGAAAGCGCCGAGTAGAGAGCCGGCAGCCGATCTAAAATTGAACAGCAAATACTTGTTTTTTCCGATGATAAAACCATTGGAATTGAATCTTTAAATGCGTTTGCATGTCGTGTAACAGCATTTGCAACTGATGAAATGATAGATTGGCTGCTTTCTCTCCAATTTTTTTCTCCCGGAGTCACTTTTTGAGCATCGTGAAGATACAATGCATTAATTTCTAAAGCTGCCGTTGCCAACGAAAACGCTTGCTCTGGCAATATTTCGAAATTCTCGAGAGAGTTTCTAAATACGGTGACTAAAACTTCGCACATCACTGTTGTTGCGACAGTGGAGGGAATGTCAGACGCTTTTGGTTTTGAAATCAAATCTGGATTCATTACCCCACCGTCTCTATTATCACGCTTCAAGTCGTCCGAGATAGTTTGTTTAAACCTCGAAAACATATTTGATACAAAATCAAGATTACTGAGCTCATTTTGATTTTGAATTTGTTCTTCGTCTGCAACATCAATCCAATCCTTCGTATCAATCGCTTCAACTTTTGATCCCATACTCGTAACAGTTCGAATCGTTCGAACGACCGTATTTAATTTTTTCATCATCAACTCATTCTCGAATTTTAAATTTCTTTTCTTATTATACAAGACTATTTTATCTCTTGGCGCTGTATCAAGTATATTCAGGATCCATCGAAAACGCTCTGCTACATTAGCACTTGGATTAGTTTCACTGAACTTACCAAAGAGAATGAACGTTTGCTCTGGATCCATGCTTGCAATTGTTTCTAAAGCGGCGATCGTTGGTTGCGATTGTTCCATATCAAAAGCATGAAGTTTCCAAAATTCAGGTGATACTGGTGTCGCTATGAGAGAGGCGACTGACATGGCAGATATCAAGCGCAACGATGCAGTTGAAAGTGAGTTGTCTGTAGCTAATGCAGGAAGCCATTTGCAAGAAAAATCTCTAACCTCGGTCCACAGTACTCTATCCGCCGACGATATCGTGAAAGTCTTTGAGCTGTCTTCGTTCCGGAATCGTATGACAGTTGCGAGTTGCTCCAAAGTCCTAGTGAGCCATATAATATGGCCACGTGATTGTGTATCAGTGCCACTTAAAGCGTAGATGGTTCGTAATTTTTGACTCAACGCGATAGACCAATCTCGAAGTGCGCTATCTGGGAAAACAAGTTCGTCAGTGCCGCGGTTGCAAAGAAACGCACAAACTACAGGACCCCATTCTTTTGAGTTGTCACCGCAAATTCGACTGATTAAAATTGAAATATTCACGCTAATGGAGAAATTGTCCGTTTTTGCACGTTTCGACACGTGGTTAGTAATATCGTCTTCTGCTTCTAGGAGAACACCACTTTTAGGTGATAATTTTGCGTGCGTCGCGAGCACGTCAGCGAATAACTCGCACATGGACCATTGAGCAGCCGCAACGCGATATTCATTATCGTAATCGCCACCACGATCGTATGAGCTCGCGTTACCTTGCTGAATATGCAAATAAGATGCTTCAATGTCTCTCTCTAAAGTAACTGCCAACTCTCGAAGTGCTTTTTCGTCATCTCGTAAACCACCTAATTTTAGTTGAATTCGAGCGTATGTAACTAAGGATTTGCGCAAATTTTTATCTCTCGTATTCTTCGCATTGAAAGACCAGATGAAGAAATGAGCAATGTCACTGTGAATTTCTTTCGCATTTGATTGACAATCAAGTCCATTTCTTGAAAGTACGAGATTCAAACCCGTCATTAAACTCGCTGGAAGTCGAGTAGTTTCTTTGAGTGTTTTCAAGCTTATTGCAAAGAACTTAAGTAATCTTAATGCGTAGTCTGAAGTAATATCTGATGGATAAGATCTCAAAAGAAGAACTAAAGTTGTGGAAGATTTATACATGTCCTCTTTTCCAATGCCCATCTCGAGATCGTCCGAATTAATTGATCCGTTTTCTTCTTCTTTGTTGCGTTTTCGCTCCAGTCGCTTTACAAAATATTCACATAATCCTTCAAAAACATCAGCTTCTAACTTTGCGCAGTACTCTGGAACGACGAGTAAATGTGATTTAAGTATATTCGAATAGTCTGTAGCGAATTCCGGCGATCCGTCTTCTAAAACGTCCACGATGTGCTCGAATATTTTCTTCGACCGTTTCAGAAGTGGTAACTGTACTTCACCCTTCTTCTGTCTCTCTTCCGTAGTCCTAATGACTTCTCTTAATATAGAGGTGACATTTTTATCACACGGCTTATTCTTGCTTCGGTGTGATTGAATTTCCGCATTTACGTACGCGATTACTGAGCTCACGATTCCTGACCATGTATGTCTGAGATGCACGTCTTCAGATTTGGTCGTAAAATCGTTCGTGCTCTTATCCATGAAGCGTAGGAAATCCCTCGAATTGAGACTACTTTTTAGTTCTTTTATGCCCTCCTAATATATGTTTTCGTTTCGCGTTTATATTACGTACGCGTTGAGTATTTTAAATGTGATTATTTATATGATTATTAAACAATATCACGATGAGTAAACTTTCTCTTTCGAGCGAATAATAACAAACAACAACAACAACAACAAATCAATCAAAAACGAACGAAAACACAACTTTTAGTTTTTGTAAACGGCGATTTCGAAAACAAAATTAACATAAAAGCGTACCTTTCGTTTACTGATCTTATCGTTCTTCAAAAGAGCGTGTAAGGAATCTAAGAATTCGATGGCTGACGACATCGATCGATCGTTTAATCGTTATTATTATTATTATTATTAATTGAAGCCGCGATATTTATTTGAAGCGAACGAGAGAGAGAGAGAGATGAGAGAGCTTTTTTTGAAATTACAGTTGACAGACGGGCACGAGAAGAAGACATGGTTGAAGTAGAATAAAGTTTTAGGTAATTGTTTCGCATCGAGCGACTGCAATGATTATATTAATTAGTTCCAAGCTTTCCAACCAGACCAGCTATTCGCGAGAACGTTAGGATCAGTTGCCATCTCCATGAGACACTTCACTTGTTCTTCGACGTTTTCGCAAACGTGACCGGCTTTCGATCTATCGTCCAAGCCTTTAATGAGTTTTTCTAATCCTTCCCAATACTTCGCTTCGCCGTGTCTCGATAGACATTGTTCGATGCAGATGGAAGCTGGGTTTACAAGTGATAACTTTGAATTCGCGTGCATGACCTTCATCTCGACGTGTTTATCGGCGTCGTCACTTATATTTCTTTCCTTGTTCCAATCCAAAATTGGATCGGTAATGAAAATCTCCATCGCCGCTCCTAATAAATTCTTCCCCGATTGAAGGGCGGTCATGACTCTCGCCATGTCTATTTCAAGCCAGGCTTTAGCGTCTAATGGCGCTAAAGTTCCAATAAGTGTCCGCGTCATTCGGAACGGCGCAATTTCGGGAATTGGTAAAGCCGAAGTTCCAGTTCCAAAAGCGTAGCCAAAATCAATATGACAGAGTGAACCGTGCGATACATCGAGTAAAATGTTTTCAGGATGACGATCTCCAAGACCAACGATCCAACCCGCTATTGAGGACGCTGCGAGAGATGCTGCGAAAACTCGACGAGCTGCCAAAAATGCTTCTGGACATCCACTTGCAATGTGCAATTTTTGACGAATAGCATCAGAAGGAGGTGAGAAGTGCGCTAATCCACGTAGGATTTTCCTGCTCGTATCAGAGTCTGCGTTTGCCATTGCAACAAGATAATCGTCTGGGATTTTCATGTCTATTCGCTGATCTTGCGGTACATCCGATTGATCGTATAACACCCCCATTGCGTCTTCTTTTATAACACTGTTATTTGCATCATCATCGAGTCCTTTACGCTTTTTCCCACTGAGACCGAACGTCGCTCGAGCTTGTATGAATGATTGGTGTCTCCCTGTTACATTTTGCTGTTTTTCGGCATCTTCTTTGGAATTTATTAAAACACGTCCCATGGGCTCAGTATTATGAACGAACTCTATTAAACCGGCCTGTTTTGTTAGCGGTAAAACGTGGAAAGTTCTAATACGGAGAGCTTTTGCTCGAGCGCAAGGAGATTGCGTCAAGAGCTGATCCATCGCTCGAAATAATTTCTGGACTCGCTCATCTTGTCGTAGATCTTCGGAACCTTTGGCAATAAATGCATATTCTCTTCCATCGGAAGAGCGCAATACTATTTTCTTCGGTTTCTGCTTAGAATTCGTAAAAACAGTTGCGCTCGTTTCAAAACTGACAACTTTCGCATGCCAAGTCGGATCAGGAGCTTGGGAAAGCGAATCATATTGGCCAGGAATCTCAAGACTGGTCATGAATTGTTCACTGCCACCGCCGTACGATGTTTGTTCGAAAGAGGAGAAAAAATGGGAAAATCTTTCTAAAGGGAGAGTCGGTTTAGACTCCATCTCTTTACTTCCATGTCTTTTCCAATCCTTTTCAATTCGTATCACGGCTGCGTGGAGCAATTTCGAAACGCTATCTTCTTTTTCGCCCGACCACGCTTTCAAAGTTTCGTTCAAAATCTGTCTCGCAATTTTTGCAAACGATACATTAATGTGACCCAAATCTTTCTCTTCCGGTTTTCCCACATCTGAAAGCATTTCTTTAATTAACTCGGTTACGCCGTATGTTGAGTCTGTAGACGACTTGTTCTCTTGCTCAACGCGCTCAATTTGTTCTTTCCACCATTTTAGTCTAGATAGTGGAAAATCGAGGAGTGTCACAGCGCGTTCAAACTGTTTTGCAACTGGCGAGCGCAACAGTTCTTCGCCAATTTTTAGAGCTGAAGGCGTCAACGTGTTCCTTCCTAGCGAAAAATGTGGATGCATTGCGGCTGGATAGGAAGCAACGAGCCGGCTAACGAGCGATGAAACCGCCTCATGAGATGACTCACTCGAAAGTAAAGAAACAAGCTGTGAAATCCAATCCAGGAAATACCAAGCCGGCGTTAATTCGACACCAATTTTAAATTCGAAAATAGTTTGACTATTTGGTTCCGTGTTGCGAAGAAGCGCGAGGACCCTTGGTAACAAATGCCGCGCACTATTGCACGCTTTAGATCCAGATTTCAAAGCTTTGAGAACGTGCTTCACGAGAGTGGCGCGAATGGTAACATTTTTAACATCATCAACTTGCGCATCTTTCAGTAACTCATCACAAAATCGAGCTAAATTCAATGAAGCTTTCGCAGCAAGTTTTGTATTGCTTTCAGCTGATGCACATGATTCCGCTGTAATATAACAGTTTATTGTATCGTTGGCGAGATTATTCAACTGATCGTTTTGCTTTAGCATCCACAGCTTTTCACAAATGCTCCCTTCCACGTTCTTGATTTCCGCTTTGTGCAATTTAATCAAGGATTCTGTGATCAATTCCCTGTTTTGAGTCGAAGATAAAATCGATTCCAAGTCTTCTGGTTTCTCCTTGGCCAATAACATTTTAACTTTAATCGTGGCTTTGATGTAAGACCATTCTCTCTTTTTCTCAGAATCAATCGATGTAGAAAACTTTTTGAAAAACTTCAAAGACAGATTAGACTCACCAACTCTGCGCAAACCTCGACTGGCGTGCCAATATGCATCTCTACTTGCTTCTTTGATTAAATCTGTCGATGTTTGGTTTGCTAGGTTCGATAACGTTTGCAAACAAATAGATCTTACTGAAGCAACTCGTTCCCAGACTTCGGCCGAATCGTAACTTTCAGAAGGCCACCGTTGCTTCCATTTTGACAAAGTACTTTTTAACATCACTTCAAAAGCAGATTCTTCACTACTATCATAATTAGGGATTCTCGCGGCAGCTGCACACTGTAAAACTTCCTCTATTTCAGCGCTCGGTTGCAAAGACTGCAGAAGAGCTCGACGCAATGCAACTGCTCTCGGATGCGTCGCAGACCAACGTGATGCAAACCTGTCACGTACATCTCGAATAACAGTTCTTGAAGCGTCTTCATTTCCTTTCACGAAAGCTCTGACAGCAAATTCAACGCCAAAATCTTGCATCAATGAAGCGTTTCTCGCGTGGTCTCGATCCAGTTTATCGGTCCCACTCCTTGACAAAAAGTCGAGGAATCCGCCCATTTCTAAATCTGGTTCGCGTATTCCAATGCGGATCGCAGCTGCACTTAAATCACCACCTGATGCTTCACCGGATACACCCCTAAGTTCCTCACCAGCTGGAACGGCGAGAAAGTTTGAAGCTTCTCGCCAATCACCACTCTTTATACATTCCTTTATATCTTCATCAAATTCTTTGAAGGCAACCGTCCATTCACCGAGACGCTCTGCGCAACGTACGCGTTCTCTGGTCCAAAAACGTACTTCTGCGGTCCCTTTTAGCGACATATTCTCCTGCTTCAAAGTTTTGTATATTTTAGCCGCTTTTCGAGCATTTCCGGCCAGTTGAGCCTTTAAAGCTGAATGCGTTTTTGCATCGCCAGGGAAAGCGCGAGTTACAGCTAATAAAGCAGCATCTCCATCACCAGCAGCTCGATGCAATCCAGCCATAGCACGCCAAATGAATGTAGAGGTAGGCGCGTCGCAGAGAATTTTTTTATCTCCTGCCGACATCAAAAAAGATTCCAGAGCAAATGTCCCAGCAGCTAAGCAATCGCCCGCAAATGCTATGCGCCGCAAATCTTCTGCCGATACTTTGGAGTTTTTATCATCGGCAGACGATTTCAGTACCCATGATGCAAGAAATACGTTTGTCCCTTTAATATTTTGAGCGAATTCTGAAAGAAGTTGCCGCACTTCATTCTGTAACGTTTCACCTGGTTTCGCATCCTTTACAAGCTCGTAAGAAGATTTAATCGACAATCCCTTCTCAGAATGAGTCGCATTCCATATCGCCGATAACAACAGGACTGAAATGGATGAATCGCGTTTAGCAAGTACGAGTAAAGGGGCAAGAATTTCAGCTCTCGAAATTTTCACATCAGGCAGCTCTCCATCTCGGTATCTTCGCACTAAATGAACTTCATGTTTTCTTTGCTCTCTTGTATGCTTTTGCAAAGCACGATACCTTCGAGCTTCGAGACTTGACGCCGATTCTTCTTTGCTCTTATAGTAGTCTTGTGAAATTGTTCGTTTTTCGGACCATTTGGAAGACCCATCTATGGTTGTTTTTAGTGTAGAACGATGCGATACTTTGGTTTGTGGAGTAAGAGGTATTGTCGAACCGAAAAGTGGATCTTTTTGAAGGGTTGTCGAAAGCAATTTTTCAGTCATTACCCAGTCCGGCAAGTCACCGGCTTCATCAGATCCTCCTAGCGTAGCCGATATACCGTTATTACCGAAGCTGCGTAACTTTGTCATATCAGACATCAATGTTGCTGCATGGACGGACTGTGTGGCGGAAATTGCCAGCGTACCCGGTGCAGCAGGAGTCGCTCGCACTAATCCAGGAGCGGATTTCTGTGGCAACGCAACAGCATTGCCTGATCCAAATCGTCGCCCAGATCCGAGTAAACCTGCTGTTGTTAACGTCGATGACAGGGAAGATCTCGGACCTTGAGTACCCAATGTTGAGAATAACGGCGTCATTGGTAAAGAACTTCCATTCCATTCGCAATTGATATTTAGTTCACTGAGAATACAATCGGCTAAATCATAATCAGAGACTGGTTGCTCATAGTCCGTATGATTTTCTGGAATAGATAGCATCAGCGCACATGTTGCAGCGATCCAAGAATCCTCTGCATTCGCAGAAGGTGGGGTTTTCATTAAATTCAGAAGCCTTTCTCCGAGCGTCCAACATTTATTAACTCTTTGCCAGTGTTCTTGCGCTACGATGCGTCCAGCATCGACGCTCGGATCAGCAATCGCCCTGAACAACGGACCGATAACTGAACTTTCCTGATAGAACTCTGGAAATGCCTGCAAAATAGCCGCGCATAGTTTCGCGTGTGCCGCCCTTGCTTTAACTGACATCGGCGACGAGAATTGAAAAATGTGATCAATTTTTATCGTTGTATCGAGCCAAAGACGCTTAGATTCGTCGTTCAGTAGATCTAAATCGCCCTCCCGTTTCGCAAAAATGATCCCCCTGGCTAATATTTCCAATAAAAGCGCGTGCGTTTGAGGATCTCGATTTTCCAAGAATGCTTTGATTCGTGGAAGCAGTTGCTTTGTGCACGCTATGTTATTTCTGCTCGATGTAATGTCATGCGACAGAGCACATAATGCAACGTATCTCGTTTCTCCGTATGTCTTTTCTAAGGAACTCTGTATTAAACTTGCGAATTCAGTTTCATACGGAAAAGATGGATAATGCTTAGATATTCGATCGAGGCCGATGAGAAAGATGTCCAGTTTTCCTTGTTGCAGATGGCGCAATCTAGTGATTAATTCACCTTTCCATTTAGGTTCTTCATCTTCCATCGTTTCCGAAGCTGCTCGCTTTGCCAGTGCCATGCCTATCAGAGATGCCGCTGCCTCGTGGCATTGACGTCCGTTTGTTGAGTTCGATGTCATTAAGCAAAAATTGACGACAGGTCTCGTCAAATCAATATCCGATTTCCAATGTAATTCTGATATAACATCAGAATTATATAAAACGAGAGCTCTTTTCCCCGATACGTCTATTATACCATCAGCAACGAAAGCACCAATCATCTGAACACCCGCAATTCTCCGAGATCGTGCTGTCTGATCATGCTCTTTCGTTTTAACCAATGTTTGCATTTCTTTTAAAACGTCTCCGAATGTTCTAGATACGGTATCCGTATTAAAACAAGATAGTACTGAATCCCGCAAGACGCGCGCTAATCGAGTTCCAAGTGTAATATTTTCTCGTAATTCGACCACAGAGCCAGTTGGAGCATTGCGAACAATGCAACATAAAAGAGAGGAAAGCGCACATCTTGTATCGGCTGTCCATGAGTCTGCGCACTCTAAAGACATCACCGTCACTTCGCGAATAGGTGAATGTATGATATTTTCGTTACAAAATTTTGAAACGTCAATTAGTGCGTATATGACCGCACTCATGAGTTCAGGTGCCACAGTTCGAAAGAGAGACGACAACTTTGGTTTTTCATCCTTAATTGATCCCTCTTCGTTAGCTGATATTCCTAAATTCATTTGATCAATAGAAACGCGTTGTGCTCTTAAAACTGCTTTTGCGATTGCAAATCTAAAGTGTGGGACCATTTCAGAATCTTTTAGGAGTCCTACGATGCGTTCAATTATAGCTGAAGCTGTTTCATTATCCTCAAAACCACCCTTTATCACAGCATCCAACAAGAAATAAAAGCCATTAGATATAGGCAGTTGTTCTAAGTTGTCACGAACAGAAGCCGATAAAGATTCAGAAGATTCTATCATGTAGTTTTCATTCATGGTTTCTAAAGATTCCTCGGCTTTGACGGATACAGATGAAGTATACCGCTCAGTTACCGACGGAGCTTGTGCAAGCGTTGGATCAAGACTTAATAGCGTTGATGATACTGTAAATGGAAGCGCATTTTCTCCCTCGTCTTTCCCTTTGTTCAGTTCATCGTCTCTGATATTCCAAGGTGTCGGTGTTATATCTCTTGACCAAATTGCTTCCATATACAATGGGAGTACCTTATTAAACATGCCGTTAAAACGTTGAGGACCACCTTGCAAAAGTATATCAAAAAACTTTAATTTTGTTTGAGTTCGATTAAGTAAAGCAGAGAAGGTTTCAAAGCAACACTGGCGAAGGCGTAAGACAAGCTCGGATGCTTCATCATTAACGCCGCAAAGCTTGCTTGATATTCCTACGCCTTTAATTTCATTCAGAGAATGGAGTGAAATTTTTTGGTTTAGTTTTGGAACACGCTGTATTGGTCCATTCATAATTTCTTCCTTTGAACACTTTTGATAGAGAGCATTGACAATTGTGTAGGCGTTCAATGCACTTGTAGCTTCGGAATCCAGATTTGACGCGCCTTTATTGATTTGCTCTAAAACATTTACAACAGCGTCAATGCGAGCGGAAATAAAATTGCACACATTGAAAGAACTTGACTGCATCAGAATTATGCGCAAAAGACGTCCGCATACTCTTCTCTGGTAAGATTCTCTATCATTCTCGAAGGCAATATCAAATAACTCCACCGCAAGCGCTTCGTCCCATGCCTTTCCCTCCAAACTCAACGCCTTTGACATGAACTTAAGCGTTTGATCATTGCTTTCGTCTTCGATTAAAGGAAGTATAATTCTTATAAGCTGCGGTTTTGAGCTTGAGATTCGAAAAGATCGAAGAATAGCATCTTTTGTTGCTTCGGCAATCCCAGAGGAATCCCATTGATCTGTTCCCAACGCTTTAACACGTTTTACGAGATCGATTAAGGCTTCCGTCACAATTTCAGAACAAATACTTTTCTCACTATTCCTATGAAGCAGAGTCTGTGTCGCAATTCTGATTGCTTCTATTCGCGCAGAAGAACTCGACTGAATTCTCAAACACATTGATAACGCGTCGCCTAAAAAGTAAGCAGCATTGATTTGGTCTTTTTTCTCACTCTCGACCTTTGTTCGTAATAATACACGATTTGGTTCCAACGAAGCATCGAGAAATAGAGCTCGTTCAATAATGGCCAAAGCTCTTCGCTGACAGCGAGAAACGATATCGTTTGATCTTGAAGAATCAGATTGTACTAGTGGATCAAGAGCGACTATACGTTTTGTGAATTCGAGTAACACTGGCCGTGACGATGGATTAATCGCCTTACCATTGTGAGAAATTCCCGCTCTCGCCGTTTCCGTAAGAACTGATATTAGGAGATGTGTTGCAATTCTTCCTCCCGGAGAGGAAGTATCTGTAGCTGCGCGGCTTAATAGTTCTTTTGCATACTTCCCAAAATCAAATATGACGTAGCTCGTTATCAACTTATAGAAATTCATATAAAACAGCTCGCCCATTTCTTGTTCTCGTACCATTCTCTTTTCTCTTCTGCGTTGAGTGGATACCATAGTACTATTAGTGTGCTGTTGTCCAGTAGTAATAAATGAATCTTCTTCCCATTCATTATCTTTTCTCAGAATGATACTCATTATATGATCAGCAGAAACTCCAAGTTGAAAAGCTAGCTTCAAAATTTCTAAGCCAACAGCTTTTTGTCTTGGATTGATTATTTTTCCTAAACTATACACCATTACGACCAATCTTTCGCCGAATCTACCGCCCTGCAGCTCTTCGAGCGGTAATAAACTGCGTAGTAACTGAATATCAAATAGCTTTCGATAACCCGTAGCTAATCGCGCCGCTTTTGAGCATCCTGAAGTGCTCGCAAGATTTATCGAGCCCAAATCTCCATCAGTGTCCTTACAAAGACCCTGCGAAAGCTCTTGAAGTACATTACTGTTTAAAACTTTTAGATATTCAGGTATTCTATCTGGTTTATCTTTGATTAGTAAATTCAACTCCTTTAAAAGCTCAGCTGCGCTCGTTGAAATATACTTTTCTTCTTGCTGCTCAGTTTCAAATTTCTCAAGCCGTAAGAAAGAATCGACAATCAACTTGACAAATCCGTCATTTACAACGACTGCTTTTAAAGCTAGATTCTCGCAGCTCTCTTCAGCAGTAATTTTGAATTTAATGAGTGAAGTATGCACAAATATTAAAACTTGTAGCAAAAAGTTTACCTTTGCACGGCGCCACTTCCTAGCCAACGTCGGACCAACGTTTGTCGGGTGGTCGATATCGAGAAGTTGTAAATACTCTGACGCAGTTTGAAAAATGTCCAGTTCCCGCGATAACACCTCTGGTGGTAAGATTTTAACCTCTAAGCTCCATCTGGAAAAGTGAAAAACGCTAATATGAATTTTGAGCCAACTGATTGCATATTCACACTTTTGCTGGCTGTTCGGAGCAACGATATTTTTCATGTTTTTTTTAGTAGATATTGTTGACGCCTTCTTACTGAAAGGAAGACCATTCTCTTTCACATGCTGAAGGACATTAAAGTCCTCGCATGCAGGTTGCAAAACACAAAAAGCGAATTGCGACTCTTGTCGCAAACGTCTCTCTGGTCTTGCAACTCCATCATCAAATACCCAGACAACGATATCACGAAGTGTCTGAAATGTTCCAGACCTTGACTTTAAAGAATGCTTGAGCAAACCTGCATGTCGTTTACACATGCGTACGATCAAGTGCGACAGTCGAGCTGTGGCGTCTTCTGCGGGATCTTTCGAATCTGTAGAAGAGAGACGAAACGATCTAAGTGTAACCTCAAGCATTTCCAAGACGTGATTTTGCAATATATCTGTTGCTGATCCTTCGCCTGTTTCGAATTCGTTTAAACAACGCGTTAACGCGGAGACTGCTCCCAAGCGTTTATTAGAATCTGGATGGCTCATTAATGAATATAAGCGGCGCAAAATACTTTTGACATTTACATCGTTTTTATCATCGGTCATTTGCTTCAAGCTCCACTTAAGTGATTCAGCAGCTAACGCCGCACATAAATCGCGTTTTGCTCCAAATCGGGAGCTCGAAAGACCAATTGTAATTGCATCCAATAAAGCCATGGTTTCCGCAGCTTCGCGTACTTGATTTTTGGTAAACCATCTGGCCAACTGAAATGCCAATTTATGAAAAAGTGTACTCGTAACCGGCTCAAAATCAACTGCAAGATCCAGTATCACCGGGAACAATGAACGGTATACTTGATGAAATGGCGTAGCGCCAATATTATTACCAGCATCCGGGCGTTGAGCATTTTTCCCTATCATCAGTAGTGTCATTGCGTGTAGCGCTTCACAGGCTGCAACTTTTGTTGCGCGGTCTCGACAGCGCAATGCCAATTGCGCGACGCGAGGTAAAATATTGTCTAACCATAGTGTTGCCTCTGTAGCGTACAAAGGCAGCTCTACAGAAATTCGTAGTGTAGAGTCCCACAGACGAGTACTACTCGAAAATGAGTCTTTATCTGAAGTGCGTAAACTTTGCTCGTCTTCTTCGAGTGAATTCACGAGAAAATGCGAATAGCTACCAACAGAACCAAGTATACGCAGTATTTTTGTTAATAACGATTGCTCGTCCGAATTCTTTCCCTGCACCAGCGCTTGCTTTGCCATTCGCTTTTCAAAACGCCATTCGGCGACACTTCCTGTTCGTAAATTGGAATTATCAGTATCATTGATCAACGCCATGGCTTTGTTGCGATCAATTTCGAGTTCCTGCGATATTTCATCTCCTCGATCTAGATATGGTCGTAAGCTCCGAACACATTGTGGTAGCGAAGGTATTAATTCCTTCTGTCGATTCGTCAGCCATTTTTCAAACACTTTCAGGCCAATCTCAGCCATTCGCGGATGTTGCAAACCTAGTTCCAACACGGAGCACAAAGCTGGCACCAAATCTTTCAATGGAAGTAGCCCATCTGGAGCTTCTAATATCATAGCAAGAGAAGCCGCTCGAAGTTCGCCAGTTTTGCTTGAACTTTCACCGAGTACTTCGTAAAGAAAGTTTTGGAAATTTCTCGTCACGTATTTTCGCGATTCGTTTTCGTCATCGCTGATTTGTTCCGAGTTTGTGCTGCTGCTCATTTTTGCATCGTGTAATAATAGTACTGATTGAAAGTATCCTGAACGTTCCGCGGCGAGTAAAGAAATCTGAACGAGTTTATAAAACCCACTCAAAGCTGTGTGTTTTGTCGCCAAGGCCATGAGTTCCTCCCCAAGTTGTCCAATCCATGAGCTAATTTGCTTCGACGGAGATTCGCCTATTACTTCGCGATAGAAATCGACTAAACCAAGAAATGTTTGCATATCGCCCGGATTTTTTGCCTCTAAATTGCCTTCTAAATTTAAAGCTATTAAGGCGTCAGTCGTGACGTTTACTTCATTTTTGTTATCTAATAAATCTTCAGAGATATTCGCGTCTGTTTGAGTTTTCTCCTGCTGCTCTGCATTTGTCGCAGTCTTCGATTCTCGAACGTCCAATTCCAAAGTGCTACAGATCAAAAGAATATGTTCCATGAAGCAGTCATACGTCGCATTTGCAGCACCTACGGCGATTTGTTCATCTATGGCTGTATCAATTTCCATACCGTCATTAATTCCAAGAGATCTCTCGCTGCGTCCAGCCGAGTCGACACTTTGTGTTCTCTTCTTCTTTCCCTCGATGGACGGAGGAGTAGTGTTTAAATTCTGTTTGGATTTTCTTGGATTAAACTTTTCGTATTTCTCAGCGCCGCCAAGCAATCTTACCCACAAATCAACGTATTTTGGCCACATTTGTATTGACGGAGCATTCGCCAATAATCGATCAATCGGGTCCGGTGGCCCCACGCGCAACGTTAAGTGCACTAAACTTTGTCCGCACCTGCTAAACAAACTTCTCAATGCCCCGCCTCTCTCGTATAACGTTTGAAACAAGTTCACAATTGCGTCGTGAACCACGCGCTTTCTGGTATCTACTTCATTTGAATAGTGTTCAAACACCCATCGTAAAATGGAAGCAACTATATCTAGCGTTGCCTCGTCAACAGTTTGTTGCAATTCAAGTACATCCGTGTACGCCACTAAAAGTGCAACTTGTCTCTCCATTGATTCGAATCTTTTTTCAAAATCGTTTCCGCCCGTGGTGAACTTTTCTTCCAACGTAAATCTAGCTAACTGTTCCATTAACTCGTCTAAATCCATTTGAAGCATTTCTTCTGATGACAAATAAAACGCTGGTTTTGCTAATTTACCTAAAGCGCGCACCGCGACAGTAATCTTTCTTGGGTTTGCACCTTTTTCGTACTTTTGTTCTAAGAGTTCTTTTATTTTGTCCATCATGCTTTTCATCACCGCTACTCGTTTCTTTTCTTCAAACAAAGTGTTATCCATCAAAGCGTCTCTAAGTGTTATAAGAAACGCATCTAAAGAAATTAAAGCATTCCTTGCAACATCTTTGTTCGAACATACTCGAAGTTCTAAGAGTTTCTCAAAAATTTCTGGAGCAAATTCTATAAACTCCTTTTTTAGACTCTCTCCAACGCATTCAACGACTTTCATTGCGGCTTTTGAAATTTCCGAGCGAGATCCGAATTTTGGAGGTTCTAAAGCCTTTAACATTATCTTCGACAAAGTAATTCGCGAATTCGAAGAAATCGTATCTGGAACAGACTGCAAAGAAGATGCGATGGCGAAAAGAGCGCCGCTGACCATGACCATGTCAATTTTTTTCTTGCCTTTGTTTTCCGCGCCTTTATCGCTGTTGTCTTCTCCTTCATTGTTATTATTGTCCTCGTCGTCGTCGTCAGAATTATCTGCACCTGCACCAATCTGTTCATCTAAAATGGTTAAAGCTTTTTCCATTAACCATTTTGGAGTTGCACATTTTGCGAAGTCTTCCGTTTTATATTCGATATCAAAATTTGCGTGAAGCGCCGCGCAAGTCTTCAAAATAGCGCTTTTAATAGTTGGCGTCTTCGCCGTGCGCTCGTAGTCTCTTCTTAATGATTCGCCAACTTTCTTCATTTCTTCATCAGTATGATCAATCGGTAACTGTAACTTAAACAAAGCTAATATTGGCCCAAGCGCGGCCGCTTTAGTCGTGTTCTGTTGTTCGCTCCTAAATTGCTGTATGCACAAATCGCGAATGTCTCTCGCGCTCGCGCTGCTTTGCTTCTGCGGTCCCATGCGTTCTAAATGATTCGATATGGCATCAAATGCTTTCGCTCTCGCCGCTTGTACGTCCTTCGCGTTCATATGCGCAGTCTCTTTCACGTATGCTAAAACACCTATATCGGAGTCCAAAAAGATTGCCGATAACGCTGGCATTTCGTCTTCATGCGACTGTTCTAACATTTCAGATATTTTCTGAATGATCTGTTTCGATTCATCCTCTGGACCAGTGCTGCTATGCGTCGTTTCGCGCCTTGCCACTCGCGTTAGTCTATTCAGCGACTCGCGCAAAGAATCTTCCATTTTCGCTCTCTACCAGATATGTTTGTGAAAGTTGGCACTTTAGCACATTTATTAAACACAACGAACGATCGATCGATTAAAGAGAGATTAAGAATCGACGCAGTATTTGAGAATTTAGAAACAATAAACGATTACGTGTGCATACATGCTACTATTTAAACAAGGATTTTATTATTAATTAATGTTATTTAAAATATAAAACGACTTTCGTTGTTGTTGTTGTTGTTGTTGTTTTGGAGACTTTAAAAATAATAATGTCTTCTTCTTCTTCTACAGCTCCGTCTTCGTCGCAGGGGAAACCGTCGTGGTGGTTCGGGCGATTCAACAATAAGAGCGAGGAAGAGGAACGAAATACTGCCAGAAATGCGACGGCGACGATAGC
>Ga0115001_10000749_pt1 | contig 24306 bp, 24 predicted proteins | sample ArcticOcean_MG_C_12_FD_89869 | JGI IMG/M metagenome (GOLD analysis project Ga0115001, IMG submission 89869) | Marine microbial communities from western Arctic Ocean - ArcticOcean_MG_CB8_130 | ecosystem: Environmental > Aquatic > Marine > Oceanic | place: Arctic Ocean: Canada Basin | collected... | reverse complement strand
GTCGCTATCCCAGGTCAAGCTAACCCCTGCTTTTTAATCACCAATAATGGTCAAAGTTTGCTGTGGGAGGCCGGTTTACCAGATGCCACGCCGCGCGAACCGACACCATCAGCCCTCGGCGTAAAATTCGAAATGCCAAACAAGCTCAAAGCACAAATGGAAGCACTCAGCTTTTCTCCTGCGGACCTGGACTACTTTGCCATATCCCACTTGCACTTTGATCACATCGGAAACGGCGCTTACTTCAAACACGTCAAAACATTATTACAACGCGCTGAATGGACAGCTGCAAACCGACCCGGTGAAAAAAGCATTGGTTACGATGATAACGCTACAAACGAGTTTAAAGAATATGAAAAGTTAATACTGTTAGACGGCGATCATGACGTTTTCGGTGATGGTTTAGTGATGCTAATCTCTACTCCTGGACATACCGAAGGCCACCAGGTCCTGGTTATCAAACTCCGGGAATACGGACCCGTGATCCTCAGCGGAGATGCGATTCATTTTGCAGAAGAACTTGAACATCATATTTTTCCGACCTTCAATGCGGCTGCAGAACAAAGTGAAGCTACGGTGAAAACATTATTGGAACTCGAAACAGCATTAGGTGGTGAGCTCTGGATTCAACACGACCCCGTACAGCACCAGAAAAGAAAAATAGCACCGGACTATTATCGCTAACGATCCATCAGCGCGACACAGGTTCCCCCTTTTTTATGATGGCCTTACTGCGCTCTGGAACACTAGCCTCCAACGCAACCACATCACTGACCCGCCATAAATCAATAACGATGTATCCCAGGGACACGCAGGCGCCGAAAACCCGCTGCGGGCAAGGATGGTTCTTTCCAATGTCGCCATCGCTTGGTTCGCCGTGTAAAGTCGTTTTATGATTGCCACCAAGTGCTAAATATTCACGCCAGCACCCCAAGCCACGAGCACGGCTAAGGCTGCCCCGGGCGCGTAGATCATGGTGTCTTGATCCGTGTATTCGAACGCAACAATGATTCGCCTGCATTAGTTGGCCCGTAGGCTGTTACAAATTTTGTATCTCGCTCGGGAAATAGAACATCACCACTCCCGACGGCTCGCGCAAGCTCTTCTGCATCAAAATCATCACTCGGTGTGTAGCCTTGATGCACTTCAAAACGAACTTCTCCGACCCAGCCACCACCAGCCAACAGTGTCTTACCGGTCTGATCACCCGATAGGTCGCTCACCATATAAATTAATGTTGGCGCAACGCGATCAATATGAAAGACTCGTTTGTATTCATCAGGCATGTGAGCCGTCATTGCGGTGGCCGCCGCTGGCCCCAAATTCCACACCCGAATACCATACTTTTTACCTTCGATCGCTAACGAGCTGGTGAATCCAATCACTCCGCATTTTGCTGCACCATAGTTAGATTGACCGAAATTACCGCGCAAACCTACGGTGGAGGTAGTATTAACGATCACACCTCTACAGCCATTTTCTTTCATCCAAGTGAACGCCGGCCGGGTCACCGAATAAAGCCCCTTTAAATGAACCGCGATCACCGCATCCCACTGTGCTTCATCCATTTTCACCAGGCTTGAATCGCGAAGAATTCCGGCATTGTTCACCAGAATATCTATGCGATCGAAATGCTTCAGGGCGGTATTCAATAGGGACTGTCCACCTGCGACGGTACTGATGTCGTCGTAGTTTGACACCGCTTTGCCACCCTGATCGATGATCAACTGCACCGTTTGGTCTGCGGGACGACTATCACCCCCCACACCTGTAGCGATATCATTGACAACCACCGCGGCACCTTCAAGCGCAAGAGCCAAGGCATAAGATTGACCCAGTCCGCCACCTGCGCCCGTTACTGCAGCGACCTTTCCATCAAGATGTCCCATCGTTTTCCTCCGGTTAGCGCCCTTGAAAGTCGGGCGAACGTTTTTCTAACAGAGCGTTAACCCCCTCCATATGATCTTCAGTAAGATGAGCCACTGCCTGCAGCGCAGCACTCATTTCCATGATGCTTTCGAAGCTTCCGGTCTGCCCCTGGCGAAGCAGACTCTTGGTAAAGCGCAAGGCGTGCGGCGGTTGGGCACTAATACTCTCGGCAAGGGCTTGCGCCTCTTGCTCAAGCTGCTCATGCGACGTTACCCGACTCACCAGGCCCCAGGCCGCAGCCGTATCGGCGTCGATGGTCTGCCCGGTATAAAGTAGCTCCGCTGCACGGCTCATACCAATTATGCGAGGTAACAACCATGCGCCACCATCACCCGGAACTAATCCTAGTTTGAGGAAAGTCGCCCCAAATACCGCGCGCTCTGACGCAAGCCGAATATCAGCGAGACAAGCGACATCACACCCGAGGCCTATCGCGGGGCCATTAACGGCCGCAATTAATGGCACGTCTAAGCCTGCCAGCGAGTTGACGACTTCGTGAATATTTCGTCGATATCCGTCTCGTATCGCGACGCCATCAGCCGCAAATGCCCCAGAACGCTCTTTCATCGCCTTTATGTCACCCCCGGCGGAAAAAATTTTGCCCGCCCCCGTCAATACAGCACAACGAACCTCCCGGTTTTGATTTATTTCTTCACAAGCCATACGAATTTCATTGCCATCGCCGTGGCGGCCTAATGCATTACCTGCCTCCGGGCGGTTTAAAGTCATTGTCGCGATACGACCTTTTATAGTTAGATTAACAAGTCCCATGATGCTCCTTCTTTAAGGGTTGAGGTTATGGTGAGCGCTTAGAAATATCACCATTGCAAAGGCAAGCTATCCAGCCCCAGGACACCGCCACCTAAGGCATTGATATTTGCGTCAGGCTTTACTGTGAATTCCGGTATTCGCTTAAGCCACTCTTCAAGCGCGATATTGACTTCCAGTCGCGCCAAATGAGAGCCAAGGCAGCGGTGAGGTCCAAATGAAAAAGCGTTGTGGCGGTTGGGGCTGCGCCCTAAATCGAGTTCATGGGGGTTCTCAAACTCATCCGGATCACGAGTCGACAGCATTGTTGAGGTGGTGACCATGTCACCTTTCTTAATCCTCACACCAGCGTACTCTGTGTCCTGGGTAGCGACGCGCCCAGTCGTGACAATGGAGAAGGCACGAAACATCTCTTCTACCGCGTCCCCTAGAAGTTCGTGGTTGTCGCGAAGCATATTTTGTTGATCGACGTTCTCCGCGAGATAGCGAAACTGGAAACCCAGTGAACCCACAACCGTATCAAGGCCGCCGATGAACAGCATGACCACTATCCCCATCATTTCCTCTTGGCTAAGGGGCCGACCATCAATCTCAAACGTAGTGATCGTTGAAACCAGATCATCGCCCGGATCTTTCTGTCGTTCGGCAATCACACCATTTAAGAATTCCTTAACTTCTTGCATCGCGGGACCCCGGCCTGCCCTGTCGTGGACAATTGTATTAGTCCATGCACGAAATTTCGGCAAGTCACTTTTCGGCAGACCCAGTAAATTCAGGAAAATACTCACAGGGTAAATCTCACAGAACTCCGAAACAAAATCGCACTCGCCCTGGCCGACCAAATCCTCAGTTAGTTCAATAGCCCAGGCGCGAATCGCGTCTTCTTGTAATTTGACAGCTTTAGGAGAGAACAGCGGATTAAGCAGTCTTCGATAATCGAGATGCTCGGGTGGATCAACTTCCAACGGTATCAAGCGCCAACTCTCACCCATCGCCTGGGCGCGCGGTTGCGCACTGGAAAACAGCTCAGGATGTTGCAAGACATAACGAATGTCTTCAGCCTTGGTAACCACCCAGGTACCACGGTTTTCTGTACCACGGTCCTGGTGGCTCACCGGTGAGTAAATGATCCGAGGCCCCTCGTGTAATTTGCCTAGTTGCTCATGTGGGTAGGGTTCAAGGCCGGTGCGAAAATCACAATATTGGACCAGCTCTGGCGGTACGTGACTGGGCACATCGGACATATTGAAATCTTGATTTTTGTCATTACTAACCATCGAAATTTCCTTCAAACATTACACTGATAAATATTATAACTGACTATACATCAGTTTTTGTGTTTTTGTGTTATTGTGCATTTATGAATTTTGACTATTCCGAAGAACAAAAATTATTACAACAAGAAGCGCGAAAATTCTTGACTGATAACTCCGACTGCGCGGCCGTGCGACGGATTCTTAACCACGCCGAGAAATCATTTGATGACACATTGTGGTCATCAGTCGCAGAACTCGGGTGGCTCGGTGCGATCATCCCCGAATGCTACGGCGGGCTCGGGCTAGATGCCACTGACTTGTGCGCCATCAGCGAAGAATTGGGGCGAGCGATCACACCCATTCCCTTTTCCTCTACAGTGTATCTTTTTACCCAGGCCCTTCTGCTTGCAGGCAGCGAAGAACAATGCACGAGTTTGCTGCCAAAGATCGCCGAGGGGAATTTGATTGGCTGTCTGGCGACCAGCGAAGGACCTGGAGTCCGAACCATTGAGGCTAGAGTTGAACGGGGCCAGCTCAATGGATTGAAGTTACCGGTTACTGACGGAGACATTGCCGATTTCGCTATTGTGCTGGCATCGGATACCCGCGGTTGCAGTCTTTATCTTGCTGATCTGCGCGCCGGCGGAGTACAAGACAGTCCACTGGCGACTTTGGACCCTAGCAGAGGCGCGGCTGAACTTAAGTTCTCGAACACGCCCGTCGAACGCTTGGGTGATGCCGGTAACGGCCACATGCTGGTGCAACAAATTTTTGATCGAGCGGCAATCTTTATTGCCTTCGAACAAATCGGTGGCTCCGATGCTGTACTGGAAATGGCCAGAGATTACGCCCTCGAACGCTATGCATTCGGTCGCCCTATTGGCAGCTTCCAAGCCATTAAGCATCGCATAGCGAACATGTACGTTCGTAATCAGATCGCGCGTTCAAACTGTTACTACGGCGCCTGGGCACTAGAAGCGCAAAGCGCAGAATTACCCAAGGCAGCGGCAGCTGCCAGAGTCTCTGCCAACGAGGCATTTAGATTCTCCGCCAAAGAATCTATTGAAGTCTTTGGTGGCATTGGCACAACTTGGGAGGCGGACTGCCACTTGTTTTATAGACGTGCCAAACAGTTGGCTCTAGCGGTCGGACCCACCGCCGTCTGGCGTGAGCGGCTTGCGACCGAACTCGAGCGCGTAACGACACCCACCGTCTAATTACCGAAGGGAAGCAATGGACTTTAACGACACACCCACAGAAGCCACCTATCGCGCCAAGGCACATGAGTTTCTTGCAAGCCATGCCCCATCAAAGAAACTTCCACAACAAGCTCTAGCCAGCCAACTATCGCAAGTCGAGTTATTGAAAGCGGCAAAAACCTGGCAATCGCTGAAAGCAGATCATGGTTTTGCCTGCATTACCTGGCCAAAGGAATTCGGCGGCCCTGGTGGCTCTGCGATGGAAAGCGTGATTTTTGCCCAAGAGGAGGAGCAGTTCGATATTCCCCTGGGGATTTTTCAGGTCAGCCTAGGTATCTGTATGCCGACGGTGATCAAGCTGGGTCGCGAAGATGTAAAGCAACGATTTGTTAAACCAGCGCTGCGCGGTGAAGAGATCTGGTGCCAACTCTTTTCTGAACCAGCGGCAGGTTCAGACCTTGCTGGCATTCGTACCCGCGCCGTAAAAGACAATGATGAGTGGGTCATCAATGGCCAAAAAGTCTGGACGAGTAACGCCCACATTTCCGATTTTGGTCTATTACTCGCGCGTAGCGACCCAACGGTGCGAAAGCACCAAGGTATGACGATGTTCTGGGTAGACATGAAGACTCCAGGTATTGAAGTTCGCCCCATTCACCAAATTTCAGGCAAGAGCGGGTTCAACGAAGTATTTTTCACCGACGTTAGGATTCCGGACTCTCAACGAATCAGCGAAGTCAGCGGCGGCTGGAAAGCGGCCTTGTCGACCCTGGCAACAGAGCGCCTAGCCATAGGTGGCGCTAAGGGCGCAGATTACGAAGAACTAATAGACTTGGCCTTGAAGACTCCCAGCGGCGATCAGTCTGTTATGCAAGATGCTGTCTTTCGTCAAAAACTCGCCGATTGGTATGTCAACGCAGAGGGTGTCAGACTCACCCGTCTTCGCGCAATGACCGCACTATCGCGAGGCGAAACGCCGGGACCGGAGTCTTCTATTGGAAAATTTATCATGGCTGCGCAGCTGCAAGATTTATCTGACTACGCCATGGACCTTCAAGATCAATACGGGATCATCAACGACGATGAGCGCTCTCCCCTTGCGGCAGCATTTCAAAAGGGCTGGCTCAAAGCGCCGGGTTCTCGAATTGCCGGCGGCACCGATGAAATACTGTTAAATGTAATAGCAGAGCGAGTGCTGGGATTGCCTAGCGAAGTGCGCGTCGATAAGGACAAGCCCTTCAATGATCTTCCGTTGGGTCGCTAGTGGTTCAAGAAACCTGGTCATCCCTTTTGTGCAAAAAGCAGACGTAAAAACAACTCTGACGTCAAAAAGCGACTTGCCCTCAACCGGTATCGATTAGCACGTGCACGCCGCCCAGCTCTCGCCAAAAATATTCGATTACACCATCGACCTACTGACGACTCAAAATCAGACAACCCGCCAGCGCACCGCCACCGACACTCGTCAATGCCAACTCTGGGTTACCCTGCACCTGGCGATCACCACCGTCGCCCCACAATTGCAAGCATGACTCCCGCAGCAAGCCGAACCCATGCAGCCGACCACCTGAAAGCTGGCCCCCACCGGTATTCATGGGACATTTTCCCTCCAATGAAATTTGATCGGGACTGGCAACGAATTCACCGCCTTCACCCGGCGCACAAAACCCTAATGCTTCAAGCCAAATAATCGGTTGGATACTGAAACCATCGTAGATATTCGCGACATCAATGTCGCTAGGTTTTAGGTCGGTTCGTTCCCAAAGATGTGCGCCAGCATCTAAGGCGGGCATACTGGTAATATCTTCAAACTGATCCCAGCTATCTTTACCATACATAGCACCACTCATAGCCTCAATACGTAACGGAGGGTTCTTCATGTCCCGGGCGGCATCCAGGCTCGACACAATAAAAGACACCGAGCCATCAATTGGCGCATCGCAATCAAACATACACAGAGGATCAGAAATAACCCGCGTCGACAAATAGTCGTCCATGGTCATTGGCTCTCGATACATCGCGGTCGGATTTAGCTGTGCGTTTCGTCGACAGTTGAGCACCCACGCGCCAAGTTGTTCGCGCGTAAGGCCGTGACGATCCATCCTCACCTTGGTGATCATCGCGTGGGAATGGATTGGCGAAAGCGCATTAAATGGATAAGCCCAACCCTGCCAATTATTCCACCGTCGCGCAGGCGCAGCGGCGGGTAAAGGGTCTTTTTTTAATTGCTTTATCATTGAATATTGAATGGCGGTACGATGGCATACGACATGCCGCGCCTGCCCTGTTGCCACAGCCATAGCCGCAGTCATGATGGAAGACAAGGTGCTCGGGCCCTCCTGAATTGATGAAAACCAATTCAGCTTAAGACCTAAACCGTTTTTGATGTCCCTTAAAGGAACCGGGGCCATGCCGGGCGTCTCGCTAACTCCGGGGTTGGTACAAAGCCCATCTATATCATCCATCTCCAGTCCCGCGTGCTCGACAGCGGCTGTAATGGAATCTAAGGCCAGCTCTATTGCGGGTTGATTTACCCTACGGCCGATGGCCGACATACCGGCACCTGTGATAGCGGCGTCTCTTTCCAAAATTTTCGTCATCAACTCTCACCTTTTATAATCGGCATAAATAGGGGTAACCAAACATCCTCGCGATGATCAAAGACCACCTGTACCGGCATACCAATGTACACATCATCAATGCTGCAATTGACGATGTTAGTGGTCAGACGCAGTCCTTCCTGCTCTTCTATCTCGACCACGGCAATAATAAAAGGACGCTCTAGGCCTTCCTGCCATGCTTGCCGATTAATGGTAAATGTCGCCACTTCAGCCCGCCCGGAGACCACGGCTGGCTCAACATCTCGCGAGCGACACTTGGCACACACTGGTGCAGACGGATGAATGTAATACCCACATACATTACAGCGCGTAAAACGTAGCTTGCCATCCTCGCCTGATTGCCAGAAGAAACGGTTACGCTCATTTATCGCAGGTAAATCGCGCCTGGGTATCGCGGCAAGATCTGTTTTTATAGGTAACATGTTTATAGTCTTATTTCCCGGTCTAACCGAGCCTCCTATAGGTTGGCGTACTATCAGTTATTAACATGAGGTGCTTGAAAGGCCTAAATCGCGCGTCAGTACTATACCTTATAACTGACTATACGTCAGTTTAAATTGACATTATTCACCTGGCAATATCGCTGACCCTACGCCACGGCAGAAACAAACGTTAAATAGCGGCAAGGTTCTTTTGTAGTGAGCACCTTTGCAGCACCTTTGCAGCACCTTTGCAGCACCTTTGCAGCACCTTTGCAGCAACCTTGAAATTAACCTTGACATCAACCTTCACAGCAACCTTTGCAGCAACCTTTGCAGCAACCTTTGCAGCAACCTTTATCACAACCTTCATCGCAACTTTTTCGATCTAGGCAAAGCCTATCATAGTTGACGAGTCGTCAGTTTTTGGAATAGAGTGTGCATAGTATTTAGACGTTCCCAGAAAATGCGCAACACGAGAGCGCATTAGAGCGGCGCGCTACGAGGAGTCCATTAAATTGTCAGATAGACAAAAAACAAACAACGAAACAGCTGGCCAGATTACAGACGAGGACATCGAACGGGCACGACGCCAAATTGGCGTACCCAAGTTCGCTTACAACAAACCCTACAACGAGACCGCGTCTGCAGATGGTATACGTCACTTCGCCTTTGCATGCGGTGATGCCAATCCATTATTTAATGACCGTGCTTATGGTGCCAAGACCCGCTGGGGCGATCAAATCGCACCGCCGCTGTTTCTGCATAGCACCGGAAACAACCTGACGCCGAAGCCCGATGCCGAGAAGAAGACGCTGTTTAAAGGTTTGTTTCGCGGCGTCGGGAAGTACTACACGGGAGTTGACTGGACCTGGTGGAAGCCTATCTATCCTGACAACCGTTTATTTTTCGAACGCTCTACGGCAGATATTCTTGTTAAGGATAAATCCTCTTTCAGCGGTGGCAGAACAGTGACCGAGGTTTATCGTGATTTGTTCGTCGACTCCACCGGTGCTCTCGTTGGCCGCAGGGAAGAATCCTATTTAAGTGCCGAACGCGGCGGGACAAAAAAAGCGGGCCGTTATGCCGGCGTCGAACGGCACACCTACACCGAACAGGATATTGCAGAGATCGATGCAGTCTATGCCGCCGAGAATCGGCGTGGCAATGATGTCCGCTACTGGGAAGATGTTACCACCGGTGATGAGGTGACTCCGGTCGCTAAGGGGCCGCTCAGCATGGTAGATATCATCTCGATGCACATGGGCATGGGGCTCTCCAGCAGCGGCATCGGACCTTTGGGTTTGGGTTATGCACATCGCAAAAAAATGCCTGCGTTTTACGTACCCAACAAGTACGGCGTACCGGACGTCGTACAACGAGTGCACTGGGACCACGAGCGCGCTCAACAGCTCGGCTTACCAAGCTCTTATGACTACGGTCAAATGCGTACCAGTTGGCTAATTCATTTGATCACAAACTGGATGGGTGATGACGCCTGGTTATGGAAACTATCCTGTCAATCCCGCGCTTTTAACTTTATGGGGGACACCACCATTTGCAAAGGGAGAGTCATAGGCAAGCGCAAAGATGGCGAGCACTATTTGGTAGATATTGAAATGACATCGACCAACCAGCGAGGCGAAAACACAGCTCCCGGCACCGCGACTGTCATTCTTCCCAGTCGTGTTGGTGGATCCGTCGTATTGCCTACACCGGAACCAGAGACAGAGCGTCGCGCAGCCAGCATTCCTAGAGACCCTATCGCAGTTGATCAGGTGATGGCGGGGCATGATAAATAGGGCAAACGGCTTTCGCATCCCCTCTCCGGACGCCTACTGGACGTTTCAGGGCAAATTTAGTTCCATTAGCAACGTAGAACTTGCTGACCATATAATACGACCCGTAGTTGCGCACGCCAACATTGATTCCAACAAAACTGAAGGTGTGGTTTTCGCATCTCAACGGTGACGACCTAATCTTCGAAAAATACGAAGGCATTCGCGCAGTTACCATAGCGTCAACAGCGCAATAGTCATCGAGCACTAAAGACAAGGCGCTTCGGCACTGGCCGGGGGCATCGGCGCAATTTTTGAACGCGACTAACGCGACTAACGCGATCTAAATGATTTATCTAAGGACTATACAATGGCAAATATTATATTCGTAAAATCGAGCGGAGAGCTGATCGAGGTCGAAGCACAGGTTGGCCAAAGCATCATGGAAGTTGCGCTAAACAACAACATCGACGAGGTTCTCGCCGAGTGCGGTGGTTCAATGTCCTGTGCAACTTGTCATGTACACATTGCACCCGAATGGTCTGAAAAAATTGAGTCAGCAACTGAGATTGAAACCGAGCTCGTCGAATGTGCCATCGACCCAGATGGGTACAGTCGACTATCGTGCCAAATCTTTATGTGCGATGAATACGAAGGCATTGTAGTCAATTTGCCTGCGTCACAAAATTGATAAAAACGAGGGATGGCCTAGCGAATTCTTTTAGCAGGTAAATCCAGACCGACAGGCGCTTAAATATTGGCTCACCAACGATTAACGATCCCAATCATCGAAAGGTAACAGCACTATGAGCTACGAAACACTGTTGACTTCACTCGCAGAGGGCGTGTTGACAGTCACCCTGAATCGCCCAAAGCAGGCGAACAGTTTCAATCACGCCATGATCGAAGACTTCACGACCCTATGGGATGCAATAAGGGAAGACGACAACGTCCGCGTAATTGTTCTCCGTGCAGCACCAGGTAGGTCCTTCTGCACTGGCGTCGATGTAAGAGAAGGCTGGCGTGCACCTGGCCACGAACCTGGACCGTTCGATTACGATGATCCGGGAGACTGGTTAGGCCCGAAAACCAACCGTGTTTGGAAACCCCTGGTTATGGCCGTACACGGCATGGCCGCGGGTGGCGCGTTCTACTGGTTAAACGAGGCCGATATCGTTGTCTGTTCGGCGGATGCCACTTTCTTTGATCCGCACTTGAAACTGGGGAAACTCTCATCCGTAGAACCCATTGGTGCCCTGGGACGGATCCCGTATCAAGAAATATCCCGAATGGTTTTGATGGCCGATGAAGAACGAATTAGTGCGGAAACGGCACTGCGCATTAGCCTCGTCACCGAGATCACGACTGAAGAGTCACTCTGGTCCAGAGCAAATGAGATAGCGACCGGCATCGCCGCGCGCGACGCCGTTGCCGTACAAGGCAGTGTCCGTGCTCTGTGGGAGGCGCAAAGCCTACCGCGCGCGCAAGCAATTAGTAATGCGGTAAAGTACATACAAATTAGTAAAGCTGCTTCGCCAGTAAAACAAGCACCAAAGAGCCTTAAGAGCGCCCCGTGGAAACTGAGGTAGTTGGTTATGAATGACGCATCTAAAGAAGCAGACCAAGAGGCTCCTCTGTTGATCGAGACACAGGGACGATTACGCGTTCTGACGTTGAATCGGCCCGAACGCCTAAACGCCTTAACGCCGGAGCTCCACCATCAACTGAGGGAAGCTGTATTGGATGCGTCAGAGGATAACGGGGTCGGCGCTGTGTTACTCACCGGCGCGGGTCGCGGATTTTGCGCCGGTGGCGACATCAAAGCCAGCAGCGAACGAGCACGAAAGACCAGAGAATCCCTTGAGGAGCGTGCCGAAAGTCTCCGCCAGCACAGTCAAACAACTGTTGCCTTATGCAAAATGCCAAAAATCACCATCGCATTAATCAACGGAGCCGCGGCAGGTGCCGGCTTGACCCTCGCGCTCGCTTGCGACCTTCGGCTTGCCGTCAGTTCAGCGATGCTCCGAACCTCTTACGCTCAAATTGCCTTGGCTGGCGACTTGGGAATTAGCTTTTTCCTGACCCGATTGGTGGGGCCTTCAAAGGCCAGGGAGTTAATGTTATTTAATGAAAAGATTTCCGCAGACCAAGCCCATCAATTGGGCTTGATCAATAGGATTGTCGACCAGCCCGGCCTGACAGGCGCGACGCTCGAATGGGTTAAACAACTCGCTGAAGGACCCAGCGTCGCGTTTGGATATATGAAGCAGAATCTACTTCTCGCTGAAACAGGGTCACTGGAAGAAGTGGTCGAGCAAGAGGCTATTAACAGTGCCCATTGCGTGAGAACCCGAGATGTTAAAGAAGCCTCCGCGGCTTTCCGTGAAAAGCGCTCGCCTAATTTTGAGGGCCGTTAAGCTCAGCGCTATCTAGGAACTAAAGGTAACCGGCATGTCGTAAAATCCGTTGCGGAACAAAGATTCAATGTGCCGTGGCGTGCCTGCAAGCTTCCAATTTGGAAATCTATCAATTAACTCCTCTAACAACACCTTCGCCTCCAGCGCTGCCAGGCGATTACCTGGACAATGGTGGGGCCCGGCTCCAAACGCCAAATTCACAGGATCTGGTTCTCGTGAAATCAGAAATGCATCGGAGTCATCCCAAACCTCTTCGTCACGATTGGCTGCCGCATAGAGCAGGTAGACAAACTCGCCGGTGTGCAATTGCTTGTCGCGCAGCTCGGTATCTTGAATCACTTTGCGAATGAAACCATGGACCGGCCCTTTCCAGCGCAGAGTCTCCTGCACAGCACCGACCGCCAACGAAGGGTTAACTGCTAACAATTCGCGCTGCTCGGGGTGTTGCGCGAAAGCCCAAATCATATTTCCTAACAATGCCCGAGTAGTCTCATTACCACCGGCCAAAACAGCTGAGGCCAGCGCCAGGATATTAGGAATACTCAGGTTCTCGCGATCCTGCACTTTAGCAACTAAGACCGACAGCACATCATTACCGGGATTCGCCCGCTTCTCGTCAAACTGGGAAATAAGATAATCGTTCATAGCAGAAAATGTTTTGATAGATTCTGCACGCTCTTCATCAGAAAGTATCAGTCCAAATTTCATAATCTCATCGCTCCATCGAGCAAGGTCTTCGATATTGTCCCCGGGTAACCCGAGCAACCTGGCGATGACAATTAAAGGAAGCGTTTCGGCCACCGCTGCAATCCAGTCAACCTGTGTGCCCGGCTCAATCTGATCCAGCAACCTCCTACAATCTGCCCGAATGGTATCCTCCATGGCGTCAATGACCGCGGGCGCGAAGGCCGGAGCAATCACGCGGCGTATCTCGCTATGACGTGGATGATCCAGTGAAGAAATCAATTCACCAGAGTCTCCAAAGTAGTCGTCGGCTACTGACTCACCTTGAATAGCATCGGTCAAAAAAATACCACCGCTATTGGAATAGATTTGAGTCTGGCGAGCTACGGCACGAATATCATGGAATTTGCTCAGCACCCAGGTGTTAAGCGGGGAATAAAGTAATACTGGATCCTCGGAACGCATCCGCGCGTAAATTTCGTAAGGGTTGTTATAGAAGACCGGGTCATCTATTTTAGCGATTGTCGCGAGGTTATCCATATTGCTCTCCTGAGAAAATGCTCTGATGATAAATGACGTTATATCAGTTTTTATGTAGCTGCGCTATTATCGAAGAACACTGCTTACATAAAGCGAAGGCGTTTTCATGGTTAAACTAAATATAAATGGCGCAACTCAGGAAATAGACGACCCTGAGATGCCGCTGCTTTGGGCTATCCGCGAGCAGGCCGGCCTAACCGGCACAAAGTTCGGCTGCGGCAGCGGTATATGCGGCGCCTGTACGATTCATGTTGACGGCGATGCGGTACGCTCTTGCATCACGCCCGCGAGCTTCGCAGAGGGCAAAGACATCACTACCATCGAAGCCCTATCCAAAAACGAAGACGGCCATTTGCTGCAACAAGCATGGATCGACGAGAATGTTCCTCAATGTGGGTATTGCCAATCTGGACAGATCATGTCGGCGGCCGCTTTTCTTAAGAACAACCCCTCCCCTACAGATGAAGAAATCCGTGCCGGGATGAATGTGTTATGCCGCTGTGGAACCTACTTACGTATTCACGCCGCGATTGCACGAGCAGCCCAGCCATCGGACGAACCCCTTACCGACGATTCGAAATTATGAATATACTAAATGTATCACTCAACCGCCGAGCTTTCATGGGTGCAGGAGTCGCCGTGGGCGCTATGGTGTTAACCGTAAGTTTGCCAAGTTTTTCAGCCCCCCCCCATCTAACCACCCGAAAAAGCACCCAGCAGCTCAATGCCTTCGTTGCCCTGGAACCCAATGGCTCAGTAACGGTGCTAACGCCGTTTGTTGAAATGGGCCAAGGCGTGCATACCGCTATACCGATGCTGGTCGCGGAAGAACTCGATGTCTCGATGGATCAAATCAACGTACGCGAAGCACCACTGGGCCCGGAGTATCGACTGCACTTCGGCGGTAAGTCGCGTTACACCGGTAGCAGCCTAACGATTAAAAGCGCGTTCATACCCCTTCGCCAGGCTGGCGCAGCGGCGCGCGCTATGTTGCTGCAAAGTGCCGCCCAGGAATGGAATGTTCCCTTCGATGAGCTCACCACTGCAGCCGGCCACGTTACCCACAACGCGAGCAATCGTACTGCCGCTTATGGCGAACTTGTCGCTATCGCAGCACGCCTTACGCCACCGAAAGACGTGCCCCTAAAGAATCAAACAGACTTTCGTCTTATCGGCACACCTGTCGACCGTCTGGACGCAGTCGAAAAAACACAGGGTACCGCACAGTTTGGGATCGATGTCAGCCCACCCGATCTACTCGTGGCCACCGTGAAGCAATCACCGGTGTTTGGCGGCAGCATTCGCCGACTCGACAAAGAAGCTGCCCTGAAGATGCCAGGCGTAGTATCAGTCGAAATCGTGCCTAACGGCACCTATAGTATCCGAGACTATGCCATAGCCCCCCCTAACCAAACACCTAAGGAATCCTTCGGCACCGTCGCGGTGATCGCCGATAGTTTTTGGCATGCTAAGACGGCGATGGAAAAAGTCACTGTTGAATACGAAGGTGGCTCCGAAGGTTTTTCAGACCAAGCCTTCTCAAAAAAACTAAGAACCCGTGCGCAGGATAAAGGGGTTATCTCAAAATCGAAAGGTGACGTGCGAGCAGCATTGGCAGGCGCGGCATCAAGCATAAACGCGGTTTACGAAGTACCTTTCCTGGCCCACATGACCATGGAACCAATGAACTGCACGGCACTGTTTAAAGACGGCCAATGCACCGTGTGGACCGGGCATCAGGATGCGGATTGGATCGCCAAGATCGCCGCTAAAATTCTGGACATTCAGCTGGACAAGGTTAATGTCATTACGCCCTTTTTGGGTGGTGGCTTCGGCCGTCGCGCCAACAATGATTACGTTGTACAGGCGGTGTCCATTGCGAAGAAACTACCGGGTCAACCCATCAAACTTATCTGGAGCAGGGAAGAAGATATCCAGCACGATTTCTATCGACCAAAAATACTGGCCAGCTTCCAAGCCGGTTTCGACTCCGAAGGTAACCCGACCGCCTACCGTCACTTGAACATCGGAGACGGTGGACAACGCCAGCAGGGTTTGGCCAGTCACGCACCGGCGCTGATGGACAGTGCTGTCAATCAGCCTTACGACATTCCTAACAAAAGCATCGAGTATTTGTTCGAAGAAATCCCAATTCCAGTTGGATTTTGGCGATCCGTGAGCGGGGCTCATAATGGATTCTTCATCGAGTCCTTCGTGGATGAAATGGCGGACGCGGTTAGTGATGATCCGATAGCGTTTCGCCTTCGCCTGCTTGGTCGTGCACCGCGCTTCGTAGCAGCGTTGAACTTAGTCTCTGAAATGGCCAGCTGGCATGGCAAACCCTGGAAAGCCGATGACGGCAGGATGCATGCTATGGGTGTTGCGTTGCACCAGGATCACGACACCATCGCGGCTCAAATAGCTGAAGTCTCTGTCGATCAACAAGGCCAACCTACGGTTCATAAGGTTTGGTGTGCAGTCGACTGTGGCATCGTTATTAACCCTTCCATCGCGACGATGCAGATTGAAGGTGGTATTGCCTTTGGACTGTCGGCCGCACTGATGGAGAAAGTCGAGGTTTTGGACGGCCGGGTCACCAACAACAACTTTTACGATTACCCCGTGTTAACGGCACAACAAATGCCGGATATCGAGGTTCGATTTGTTGACAGCGACGCCCCGCCAACGGGTCTGGGTGAACCAGCCACACCACCTATTCCGGCCGCTCTTTGTAACGCGTTGTTTACGCTTACTGGCGAACGGATTCGCTCGCTACCGGTAGGGCGTCTGCAGTTACAGTCGTTAAACACCAGCGATGCTCTAATCTCATAATTGCGTATTGGTCATCAATCGACCCATTAACGCCCCTATAAACTGACTATTATTCTCTTAAAGTATTATTATTTATTTCTATAATAATATTTTAACCTATTGTTTTAATTAGTTTTTTTGTATTAATAAATAATATAGGTAATTTTCAATAAATGACTGTTGATCAGTTTTTATTGAAAAGCCCACCCAAAGCAGTAACATGAGCGATAGAACCAAAATTAGCTCCTAAACAAAAATCGTCCATGAGCGGATCAAATGAAAGGATTAAATATGAGGCTCTACAGATCCATTCGAAATACTATTACGAGCGCCACCCTGCTTTCGCTTGTCATTGCACCTGGCACCTACGCAAAACCACTTGAGGAAATTGTCGTCACGGCGCAAAAGCGCGAGCAGAGTATGCAAGACGTGCCGCTGGCAGTGGGAGTGTTGAGTGAAGAACAGCTTGATAGAGCTCAATTTAGCGATTTCAGATCTATCACTCAACTAAGCCCCTCTGTCAGTTTCCAAGACGGTTTCGCACCGGTCGCAACGAATTTTATTGTTCGTGGTCTCGGGTCCTACGCGTTCACCGGTGGTATTCAACCGAGCGTATCCGTCGTTATCGATGGAGTGCCTTTGGCGCGGGCCGGTGAATTCATTATTGACTTGGCGGACATCGAGCGAATCGAAATCTTGCGGGGGCCTCAAGGCACCTTGTTTGGGCGAAATTCTACCGGCGGAGCGATTAATGTAATCCGCAAAGCACCTACGGACGAGTTTGAAGCCTATGTGGAGCTTAGCGCTACCGACGACGACGAAATATCGACTCGCGCAATGATCAGCGGGGCACTTTCAGACAACGTACGGGGTCGACTGGTTGGCTTGATCTCCAATAGGGATGGACACATTGAAAACTTCGGCCCTGGTGGTGGTGATCTCGGGGGCATCGACCAAACTGCCTTTCTCGCAAAACTGGAATTCGACATCGGCGACAAAGGCAGCGTTCTGTTGTCAGCCGACTACAGCGACCGGGAACATGGTTTCAGTCCGCAAACAGCAGCCGTCGGTGAAGTATTTCGTCCCTTTGGAGACGTGACCGGCGAAGCACGAGCTTTAGCGCTTGGCGGCGGAAACCTCGAAGCTGGACGAGCGATTATTGCCGACCCATTCCAAACTGCCGTTAGCAAGGTGGGCGATAAGAACGAAAACGAAGCACGGGGAGTTTCCGCAACAATTCATTACGACTTCTCGGATTCGGTCAGGTTCAAATCCATCACAGCATGGAGAGACTTCACCGATCAAAACAACCCGGACGTCGATGAGACTCAAGCGGAACCTGACAACCTGATCATGCCCATTGTCAGCACTTCCACGAGCCTCGCCCCGAATTACAGCGGTTCCGGCGTCCCTGATCATTCTCGCGGCGTTGAGTCGGATTACCTGTCGCAAGAGTTTGTCCTGGAAATCTCGAGCGACCGAGCGGACTGGACGCTCGGTGCTTTCTATCAAGACTATGAAGAAAACATCAAGAACCAAGTCGCATTGTTAATCCTTGACAGTTTTGCTCCGGCCTTTGGCTGCGGTGCCAACTTCGGCGGCACGGCCGCATGCAACGACGAATATGTATTACAGAGCACGATGTTGGACAACACTTACTCAGTCGAATCTTTTGCGGTATTTGCGGACGTAACATTTCACGTGACCGATAGACTTGACCTGTTCGGCGGCGTCCGCTGGACAACCGAGGACCTGAACTCCAGCCTCAATAATACCCTCCAGCTCAAGCCGTTACTTTTTGCTGATATCGCAACTCGCTTTGACACGACAAATCGCACCCTGTTCACGGATGACCTGCCGGTTATCCCCGACGGCTTTGACCCGACGGCCATTGGCAAGGACAGTACGAAAGAAGATTTTGTCTCCTTCAGAGCTGGGGCTTCATTTGCCTTTACCGACGCTGTGAACGGCTATGCTAGTGTCAGCCGCGGCCAAATTGGAGTGGGTAAAAATATAGCCTTCACGGGCAGAACCGATAAATTCCTTGAACCCACCACAGCCGACTCCTATGAAATTGGTATGAAGTCAGTGCTTGTAGATGGTCGAATGCGACTAAACATCGCCGTGTTTACGCAAGAGGTAACAGATCTCCAAACATCGGCATTGATCCCTGGTACCGTCAGCACTGAGACCATTAACGCCGGCGACCTTGATATTTCTGGTTTCGAGGCAGATGTACTGTTCGCTATCAACGACAACTGGACGGTCTCCGCCTCTTTCGTCGCACTCGATTCTGAAATCAAGGATCTCTTTCAAAAGTGTTACTTTGATCAGTTAACATTCGGGACCGGTTGTGACATTGATGGGAATGGCGACCTAAGGCCAGATGGTCAAAACGTATCGGGCAAACAAGGTACCAATGCACCTGACTTGAAGTACACCATCGGTTTGGCCGCTAACTTTCCGACCCAAAACCTCCCCTTCGACGTCTTTGGTAATTTGAACTACGTCTGGCAGGATGACATCCAGTTCACCTTGAATCAGGATGATCTTGCAACACAAGAATCCTACGGCTTGCTGAATCTGACGCTAGGTATCGTTGATAAAAATGGCCGCTACGAAGTCCAGGTCTACGGTAAGAACATAACTGATGAATTTTTTGTGGCAGATTCGTTCGAAGCCTTCGGTGCGTTAGGACGTCAAGTGATCCGGGTCCCCCGGTCTGCTCAGGCCTATTGGGGAGCGAAACTTAAGATAAATTTTTAGATAGTAAAACCGCGGTACCAAAACCGCGGTATCCAATAACGACAGCGCCAGCTTAATCGCTGGCGCTGTCACATCAGTCAGGTAAACAGATGAAAAAAAAATCGAACTTCATTTTATTTTATTCCTTTATCTTTATCACTTGCTTACTTGGCAGCGCCCTTGCCGACGACCTTTTACAGACCACAGAAACTGCAATTGAGCACCCAAGCAGCGGCCCCTGGTGGCCCTCTCGCTGGGGAGCCGACGACGAACTCGGCGCTGCAAACCATCTCTCGCCAGACACCGTCCTAGCGGCGCTTGCTGTCGTCAAAAAAGGTGCTATCGCAGATTTAGCACACGCCTTCGAAATGGGGCGGCCCGACTTCCACAATCGTGTGTTTACGTTGATATCTGCCGGCGGACCTTCGGGGGGGCCGGTGGGCACGCATCGTTACATGTTCAACGAGGAATGGATTAGCGGTGAAATCACCGGCATGTCCACACAGTTCGATGCGCTATCGCATATTGGTAGGCAACTCGGCAAGAACGGCGACAACAACACCGTGCACTACTACAACGGTTTTTCTCACAGCGAAATTGGAACTAGAAATGGTTTTAAGAAACTTGGTGTAGAAAAAGTACCGCCGATTTTTACGCGTGGCGTTCTCATCGATTTGGCTGCTCATCAGGGCTCGATGCTCAGTGGGGGTGAAGTCATTAAGATAGAACACCTAAAAGCGGCCCTAGAACATCAGGGCATGACAGAAGCGGATATCCATCCTGGCAGTGTGGTGTTACTGCGCCAGGGACGTGACCAACTCTGGTACGATGATCCGAAGGCCTATATAAAATCTACGGCCGGCTTGAACAAAGCGGCGGCGGACTGGTTGGCCAGTAAAGATGTTGTTGCCGTGGGTTCAGATAGCGTTGCAATGGAACCCATCCCTCCTGTAAACGATCATCCGGCCGAAATTCACGCCATCCTCCTAATGGAAAACGGCATATATGGATTTGAAAATCTAGACCTGAGAACGTTGTCCAAAGCCCGAGCGTATCAGTTCGCGTTTTCTTTCGCTCCCATTCCGTTTGTCGGCGCTCAGGGCTCCCCTGCACGCCCTTTTGCACTGTACTAATGACACATTGAGTTAGTGTTCAAGGCCAACAAACGGCAAGGTAATGGCCTCACCCAGCGGCAAATCAAGCAGACAAGCCAGCCATTGAAGCCCGACACCAGGTTCTGGGGGCTTCACCGTGACTTGCCCAGCTTGTTCTGCGAGTCGCCTCAACCGAATGGAAATAAGTGCCTGGCGATAGGCTGCAAAAACCAGATGCCACTCCATGTGCCTAACCTTGCGGCCAGTTAAAGACTCCCACAGCGCTATGGTGGCTTGCGGAGAACCGATGCCTGCGAGCCTTGGCATACCGCGACTCGCGGTGTACTTGTGATCTGCAATCGCCCACCACGCTAAATCAGCTTCCGCACCGGCAAGCGACACCATATCCCAATCCAGCAAGGCAGTGCATTGTGTCTTTTCGAACATAAGGTTTTGCAGACGAGCATCGCCCCAAGACAGACATTCATGGATATCACAGGGGTTTGGCAGGTTTGATTCCAGCCATTGTTCTGCCTCCTGAATAAGCGGATGCTCCGAGCCCTCGCACCACCGTGCATATCGGCACCAAAAGTTGAAGCAAGCCACCAAACCGACCAAACCCCTTTTACTTGTTTGGAGCGCAGAAAGTCCCGTGATGTCAACCTGATGTAAGTTCGACATCACGGTTACCGCCTCACGCCACACGGCTTCCTGTTCTTTGAACGACATATCATGCAACCAACCCGCGTAGTTAAAGTTGGGGCGATCTGACACCGGCATGCCCCGGACACGATGCATCAACATAAATCGCGTTCCCAATACGCTTAGATCATCTTCAAACGCCAGCATTTCTGGAACCGGCACCGAATTCATGGCCCCCAGGCAACCATACATCTCATAATGGAGCGCCAAATCTGCCTCGGGGTAAAGAAATTCAGCACCCTCAAGCCGCAGCACCAGATCGGGACCACTACCATTGCCTCGCCCCGTTTCTATGAACAGTGTTTCGTTGGCTACACCACTACTCTCAGGTACCGTAATCGCTTTAATTTCCAGGCGGCCAAGGTTCGGGAGTCGTTTTGCTAGCCATTGTTCGAGTTGCGTGCGAAGCTCTAAATGGTCGCGATCCTGACGTCGTAAAGGTGTTGTTTCAGGTGACGTTGGATTTTCGGAATCACTATCAATGCCCATAAACTTGTCCTCCCTCAAAAAATTCACAACTCGATTTAGCATTCCCAATGACGAGCTCTTGGATTTGAACAGAAGACTTAGCCAAACTCGTTGGCCCATCACACCTGAAGGAAACCCCTGGGAATACGGCACTAGCCTCGACTATTTGCATCAAGTCGTCGAATTTTGGCTGCAGGATTTCGACTGGCGCTCCACGGAGCAGCAACTCAACCGACATTTGCATATTATAGTTCCGATATCTGGGCGCACAGTACATGCGGTAGTCATCCCAAGTGAAAAGGGTCGAAGAGCGCCGATACTGTTGGCCCACGGATGGCCCGGTAGTTTTGTAGAGTTTCTGGACGTTGGCGAACGACTCGCCCACCCTGAGAAATTCGGCGGCATCGCCGCCGAGGGCTCTACTGTGATAATCCCTTCGCTTCCAGGGTGCGGTCTTTCCTCCGCTCCTGCAACGCCCATAGCCCCCCGTGAAATCGCGAATGACTGGCTTCACCTCATGACCAAGACCCTTAGCATTGACAAATTCGCTGTGCACGGCGGAGACTGGGGTGCCGCTATTGCATCCTGGCTTGCCGTCGATGCCTCTAATGTGTTGCATGGCATTCACCTAACATCAGCTATCATTCAACCGGATCTTGACGCGGCACCCGAGCTCACCGATGAAGAAGAGTCGTTCTTGAATCAGCGCGCTAGTCGCGGCCCCTGGGACAACGGTTATCGCCTCATGCAAGGCACCAAACCACTAACATTGTCGTACGGGCTGACCGATTCGCCGGTAGGCCTCGCTTCTTGGCTGCTTGAAAAATACCAATCCTGGGGTGAGTCTCACGGCACCCAGAACGCCCCTGGAATCCCTCTCGATAAAATGCTGAGCATCATCAATCTTTACTGGTTCGCGGGTCCCGGACCATCTACTTGGATTTATCGCTCTTGGGTAAATGGTACGGCCCTCAAATTCCCTTCTGGTGTTCGTGTCAATGCTCCTACCGCGATCTGTAGTTTCCACCACGACATCTCTCCAGTCTCGCCGAATACGTGGCAACAACGTTGTTACAATGTGGTGCGGCGCACAACCATCGACCATGGAGGGCACTTCCCGGGCCTGGACGCGCCAATAGCACTAGCCGAGGACATACAAGAATTCGTCGGCGAAATATCCAAGAACTAAAATCAACCAATTTTAGAGGGTAATTTATTTAGATGCGATGAGCGCTCCAAGTAAACGTAACCAGTTTCGCCACCCCATTTGACAGGCCCCCAATTCAGCACATACATGTCGTTGAGTTTTCCATACCGATCCCGGCCGACGATATGCTTTCGTTCGCGCGGAATCCAAATTGACGCTACAGTTTCCATAGAGACTGCAACCGCTCCACCCTCCCATTGCAAATGGATTGGGAGTGTTTCTCCACGTAACACCAACTCACGTAACTCGGGAGCAACCACGACCGTCACAGCGCTTGTAAGTCCTGATTCATCGACATACATGCCGCCCCCCATACTAACTGTCCCATCGGGTCGCCAATACCGCGAAAACACAAATTTCCGACCACTCGGAAATTGACATCCGCCAATCACATGACCGCCCCAAGGGTCCTTGGATTTCCGACCTCTAGGTCCACGGGAGTGGTCGCGCCAGCCTGTAGCTGAAAGCTCATAACTGTCCCCCTCTAAAGTCATTTCGCCAGACGCACAGACCAGTTGTTCGTAGTGCTCTTTAGCCCAGCTCTGACCGGCCATTTCTATTTGCCCAGCACTGTCTGGTCCGTCGCTAGCGTGCCAAATCGGGGAAACGCATTCCACTTCCAGTTCAAGCTTCAGCCGACGCCGGAAACGTGGCTCACCACCCGAATCCATAGCCGCTTCGCTGGTGTACCAGGCAAAACCATCAAAATCGATCCGCCAACGACGAAAAGGTTCGACGCACGTAAATTTCATCACCGAGCCTGCCGGGCGTTGATCAACAGCGGTCGCGTGATAGGCCATCATGGAAAGCACACCGCCGTCTGGTAACGACATATATACCCTGTCTTCCCATAGATGCCAATCCGTCGGAATCGTTCCGAGGTGCAACCACATCCCGATATTCAGCCGGTTATCGTAGAGCGCAAAAAGATAGTTTTCGCTCCACAGCTCCTCCGTTGGGGGCGTTTTAACAGGGAGTTCAGCGTCCAGCGACATGACTGTCAAAGGGTCTTCAGTTTTCACAAGTACTCCACTTCTGTGTTGGCCACTATTCAGGCAGCTGGGTTTCTTCGATTGGCCGGTAGACACGATGCTGAATAAGCCATTGCCCCCTGGTAAGCACCCATCGATCCTCATAGCGTCCTCGCACTAAACGACGTTTGCTGCCATCCCCACTTATTCGAGTCACTGCCGCAGAAACGGTGCAACGGCTAGTCGCGGCAGACAGCTCAGGCGATAAGTCGATGGCTATTTCTTCCATTTGATGCGCCATCGATAAAGTTCGGTTTCGATCTTGGATCAGTAACGCCTGAAATCCAGGCGGCTTTCCGCGGTACCGCTCACCAAAGTCGACATAAGCGTCGTCTGTCCAAAGCGCAGCAAATGTATCCGCGTCATAGGAATCTACCGCGGCGCAATAACGATGCAGCGCATCGGTGATCGCGCGCGCTGCCAGGTCTTTACTTTCCGGATCTTTACCTTCCAAGTTTTTTCTATCTTCGCTCATTATCGCGCTTCCAAACCAGCACAAAATGCTTAACCGAAGGCGAGGAAAAAGCCATCGGCGTCATGATTACCCCCGACCACAGCCATTCCATATTTGTTATTTCCTATTCAAATCCTAGCATGTAAACCCTGATATAAAAACTGATTGAAAGTCATTTTTATC
>Ga0115001_10000747_pt1 | contig 24328 bp, 23 predicted proteins | sample ArcticOcean_MG_C_12_FD_89869 | JGI IMG/M metagenome (GOLD analysis project Ga0115001, IMG submission 89869) | Marine microbial communities from western Arctic Ocean - ArcticOcean_MG_CB8_130 | ecosystem: Environmental > Aquatic > Marine > Oceanic | place: Arctic Ocean: Canada Basin | collected... | reverse complement strand
CATCTGGGGTGCCGACGGTGCATGGTCGAGCGCGTTTGCCATTGCCATCGTGCTCACGAACTTCGCTCTCGCTGCCGCGCTCATCGCTGGCGCTGCAAAAATCTCGGTCGGGTTAATGATGGGCGCAACGCTCTTCGGCTACCTGATTCGCCTCGGCCTGATCTTTTTGGCCGTCTGGTTCGTGAAAGACGCCGGTTGGATTTCATTTCCGGCGCTTGGATCGGCCATCATCGTGACTCATCTTGGTCTCCTCTTCTGGGAGATGAAGTACGTCGCACTGTCGCTGTCGCAACCGGGTCTGAAAACAGATATCCCGCAAATCGACCGCAATGCAACAAACTGACCTAGCATCCCCCGCTGAATCCCACGACTGAAACGGAAATTCAACGTGCTCGCTGAACGTGGCCTCGTATTCCCCCCAATCAATGAAATTCTGCGTTGGCAGGACATCTTCCCGTCCTTCAACAAGGTTGCACTCATCGCCGTCGCTTCTGCGCTCATCGGCATAGGTCTCTTCCTGCTCGCTTCACGAGCAGACGCGAAGAAGGCGCCGACAGGCGCTCGGAACCTCGCTGAAACCACAGTTGAGTTCATCGAAGAGGGCATCGTGATGCAGACCCTCGGTAAGTCTGGCCTCGGCTGGACCCCGTTCTTGCTCAGTCTCTTCATCTTCATCTTCCTCTGCAACCTTCCCGGAGTCATTCCGATCCTGCAGATGCCAGCCACGGCCCGTATGGCCATCCCGCTGGCGTTGTCGCTGCTGGTCTGGGTGCTGTTCATTGGTACCGGCATTAAGCACCAGGGAATGGGCTACTTCACCGGTTTGCTCTGGCCCGCAGGTGTTCCGACGGCGCTCAAGCCGCTCGTGGGTGGCATTGAGTTCGTCTCGACGATCTTCATTACACCGTTCAGCCTCACCGTTCGTCTGATGGCGAACATGATGGCCGGCCACATTCTGCTCGTCACGTTCGGTCTATTGACCGAGGCGCTGGTGACCGCCGAGACCTCTCAGGTGCTCCTCATTCCGGCGGGCATCATGCCATTCTTCATGTTGATCTTCCTGACTGGCTTCGAGATTCTCGTCGCCTTCCTTCAGGCATACATCTTCACGATTCTGGCCGCCGTCTACTTCAACAACTCGACCGTCGGGCATGGTGACGAGCACTGAGCCTCGGCTCATTTCGTCACTGATCTTTAGATCTCCCACCCATCTCAGAAAGCACACAGGAGAAAACACATCATGGAAGCATTCAGCGCACTCGTCGCAGCCGAGGAAGCAGCCGGTTCATTTGATCCGGAAGCAAAGAACATCGCCGCGGCGACAAACGCCGGTTTGGCGTATGGCCTCGCAGCAATCGGTCCAGGCATTGGCATTGGCTACCTCGTCGGCAAGTCCGTCGAGGCCATGGCCCGTCAGCCTGAGGCAGCCGGCATGGTCCGTACGACCATGTTCCTCGGCATCGCCTTCACCGAAGCCCTCGCCCTCATCGGCTTCGTGGTCTTCATTCTCGTCAAGTTCGCCTGAGCGAACTCCCCGAGAAATAAGTCCGAGTCCATCATTCAACGCAAGGAGTCGACGTGCTGAAAGCACTCGTCACAACTTCGCACTCGAGTGGTCAGCCCCAGGTCAACCTGGTGACGGCCGAATCTTGTGAGCGCACCGACCTCGACGGGAATCCTATTTTCCCGACGAGCGACACCACGTCGACCGGCTGCCCCGAACTCATCCCGATCATGCCCGAGGTCAAAGAACTGATCTGGGGTTTCGGGTCGTTCGTGGTGCTCGCCGTCGTGCTGCGCTACGTGCTGTTCCCGAAGCTTCGGGCCGGCATGACTGCTCGCTACGAGAGCATCCGTGGGGACTTCGAGAAGGCAGAAACACTCACTGCTTCGGCTCGCGCCGAAGTCGCTGAGTACGAAGCTCAGGTTGCATCGGTTCGCGCCGACGCCCAGGGCCGGGTCGAAGCCGCTCGTTCTACCCTTGAGGCTGAGCGCAGCGAAAAGCTGACTGCCGTCAATGCGCGTATCGCTGACAAGCGTGCAGTAGCAACCGCTGAAGTCGATGCCGCCCGCGCGGCAGCGAGCTCACAGGTCGCTGCAGCCGTTGCTTCGGTAGCTTCACGCGCTGGCGAACTCGCCACCGGTAAGGCACCCAGTGCCGCAGTCGTCTCCGACGCCGTCACCAACTCGATGGGAGTCAACGCATGAGTTTCCTCTCCACGATCTCGCTGATCGCTGCCGAGAACGTCCCGAACGACGGGGTCGGTTCGACTTCGTTGAACCCGATCTTGCCGCCGATAGGCGAGATGATCATTGGCTCGCTTGCGTCGATCATCGTCTTCAGCTTGATCGTCAAGTTCGCTGGCCCGACGATTAAGAAAAGCATGTCGGACCGTACGGCCCGCATCCAGAAGGATCTTGACGACTCCGCCGCAGCAGCGTCGGCGGCTGAGGCTGAGGCCAGCAAGATTCGCGCAGCCAAGGGCGACATCGACGCAGAACGCAGCCGCCTCTACGCCGATGCCGACACCCAGGCCGAAGCGCTCTTGGCCGATGGCCGAGTTCGCATCGATGCCGAAATGGTCGACCTCGAAACCCGCGCCGAAGCCGAGCTTGTCTCAGCTGCTGGTCGCAGTGGCGACGAGCTCCGTGCCGAAATCGCCCGGTACTCGTCCGGCGCTATCGACAGTGTCGTCAACGGCACGCTCGACAATGCCGCACACCAGGATCTCATCGAAAGCTTCATCGCACGCGTTGGTAGCAGCACAGGAGCCGCATCATGAGCGACGCACGCATTCAGGGCTACTCCCGAGCACTCTTCGAGATTGCCCGCGCCGAGGGAACCCTCGACGAGGTCGAAGACGAATTGTTCCGTTTCGCTCGCTCCTATGAGTCGAGCGAAGAGTTGCGCACTGCGCTCACCGACGATCAGGTGCCCGCTGAAAAGCGTCAGGCCATCGTGGAAGATCTACTTGGCGGCAAGGCCACAAGCACAACCACGCAGTTGGTGTCGATGGTCGTCGGCTCAGGCCGTGGCCGCGACCTTCCTGCCATCGTCGATCAACTGGTCCAGCGTGCTGCAGGTTCAAAGGACCTCGACGTCGCCGAAGTGCGCACCGCAATTGCGCTCACCGCCGACCAGCAGGCTCGCCTGAAGGCCGCACTCGAAAACGCCACCGGTAAGAGCATTTCGCTCAAGACCGTCGTCGATGCCTCCGTCCTCGGCGGCATCGTGGCCACAATCGGTGACACCGTCATCGACGACACCGTTCGTACTCGCATCGACCAGCTGAAGAGCCGGCTCTAAGGCCGCCAGGCCTGGACCTCGTAAGGGACAAAGAAAATGGCTGAACTCACCATCTCTGCTGCCGACATCGCGTCGGCACTCAAGAAGAACCTCGATGGCTTCGCGCCGTCGCTGGAAGCTCGCACTGTGGGCCGCGTCGCCGAAGTCGGTGACGGTATCGCTCGCGTCTCCGGCCTGCCCGACGCCGCCGTGAACGAACTCCTTGAGTTCGAAGACGGCTCGATGGGGCTCGCCCTCAACCTTGACGAAGACGCCATTGGCGCCGTTGTCTTGGGCAACGTCGACAAGATCGAAGAAGGCCAGACCGTCAAAGCGACCGGTCGTATTCTCTCGATGCCCGTCGGCGACGGGATGATCGGCCGAGTCGTCAACGCACTTGGCGAGCCCGTCGACGGTCACGGAGAGTTAACCGGTGTCGAACAGCGCCGCATGGAGATCCAGGCACCTGGCATCCTCGGCCGCAAGCCAGTGCACGAACCGCTCCAGACAGGCATCAAGTCGATCGACGCCATGACGCCGATCGGCCGCGGTCAGCGTGAGCTGATCATTGGTGACCGCAAGACTGGTAAGACCGCCATTGCAATCGACACGATCCTGAACCAAAAGGGTCTGGGCGTGAAGTGCATCTACGTCGCCATCGGTCAGAAGGGCTCGACAGTCGCCCAGACGGTCGACACGCTGCGCCAGGCCGGCGCCCTCGAGTACACGGTTGTGGTCACCGCACCTGCGGGCGACCCCGCTCCGTTCAAGTACCTCGCCCCGTACGCCGGTTGCGCCATTGGCCAGCACTGGATGGACAACGGTGAGCATGCACTCATTGTGTATGACGACCTTTCCAAGCAGGCTGATGCCTACCGTCAGATCTCGCTGCTGCTTCGTCGCCCACCGGGCCGCGAGGCATATCCGGGCGACGTCTTCTACTTGCATTCGCGTCTCCTCGAACGCAGCGCAAAGCTGTCTGACGAGAATGGCGCAGGCTCGCTCACCGCATTGCCGATCATCGAGACCAAGGCCGGCGACGTGTCAGCCTTCATCCCGACCAACGTGATCTCGATTACCGACGGTCAGGTCTTCCTGCAGGACAACCTCTTCAAGTCGGGTGTTCGCCCCGCAGTCGACGTCGGCATCTCGGTGTCGCGAGTCGGCTCGGCCGCTCAGACAAAAGCCATGAAGGGCGTCGCTGGCACCCTGAAGCTCGACCTTGCACAGTTCCGTGAGCTTGAAGCTTTCGCCACGTTCGGTTCCGAACTTGACGCCATTTCCAAGGCTCAGCTCGAGCGCGGTTACCGCCTCGTGGAATTGCTCAAGCAACCGCTGAACAGCCCGATGCCGGTTCAGAACCAAGTCGTGTCACTGTTCGCTGGAACAAAGGGCTACCTCGACGACCTGCCGGTCTCCGATGTGGCTCGATTCGAGACCGAGCTGCTGGACTTCATGCGGTCCAACCATGCGGGCATGATGGACGAACTGAAGACGCAGAAAATTCCTGACGCTCTCGCTGGCGCTGTCGAAACGTTTAAGGCGCAGTTCGTCTCGGGCCTCGACGCTTCCGGCAATCCAACAGACCCCGCCTCGGTTGACGCCGATGAGATGGGCGACGCCCAGTCCAACAAGACCCTCGCAACTGAGTGAGTGGAACAGTCCTGATGACCCTTTCGATCCACGTACGAGACGCCACTACGGCTGTCTCCGACGGCGATAGCGCCGCCGCGCCGCGTGGTCTGAGCTGGAGGAATTCGTAATGGCAGGTGGCACCGAACGCATTCTGCGTGGACGCGTCAAGGCGATGCAGTCCACGAAGAAGATCACACGCGCCATGGAACTCATTGCTGGGTCGCGCATTGTCAAAGCCCAGCAACGAGTGCAGGCAGCAGTGCCCTACTCCGAGCAGATCACCGAAGTGGTCAAAGACCTTGCCGCCGCAGGTGCGTCTTTCGACTCTCCAATGCTCGCGGGGCGCGATGAAATCAAGACCACGTGCTACGTGGCAATCACCGCTGATCGTGGTCTGTGCGGCGGCTACAACGCCGGCGTGCAGCGGGCGACTGAGGGTGAAGTGAAGGCGGACGTGCTGTCTGGTAAGGACTACACGATTGTTCCTGTCGGCAAAAAGGCCGAGGGTTATTTCCGCTTCCGTGATTATCAGCTGAGCCAGTCATTCATGGGCTTTAGCGATCAGCCGACCTACGAAGATGCGCGTCGTATTGGCGAGTACGTCGTTGATCTGTTCGTCTCAGGCAAGGTCGACAAGGTGGAACTTGTCTACACCCGCTTTATCACCGCTGGGAGCCAGGAAGTCGTCTTGCGACCGCTCGTTCCCCTCAGTGCAGCCACGGTTGCCGGTGGCGACGGCAAAGCGGGTAGCACCGACGGATCTGGTAGCTCATACGAATTCGAGCCGGACCCGACGGAGATCCTCGACACGTTGCTTCCTCGTTATGTCGAGGCTCGTATCTACGCTGCACTGCTCAACGCAGCTGCTTCTGAGCACGCCTTCCGCCAGCGGGCAATGAAGTCCGCGACCGACAACGCCGAGGACCTCATCAAGAGCCTCAGCATCGTGATGAACCGTGCTCGTCAGGCATCCATCACCTCTGAAATCATGGAGATCGTCGGCGGTGCAGCAGCACTCGACGGCGGTGACAACATCGGCGGCTACGTCGACATGGGCGACGACTTCTTCGGTGCCCAGCTCGGTGCACCATCGGCGCCGTCCACCCGCTCCGCTTCTCCCGCAACTGCAGCTCCGGCTGCGGCCGCAACGGTCCCCGACAGCGGGACCGCAACCGCAACGATCGAGCGTCCCGTCAACTCTGTTGACGGCGACGAAGACCTCACACCAGGAGATACCAAGTCATGACCATGACAGAGAATGAACTGCAAGACGGCCGGGTCGTCGCTATCGCTGGCCCCGTCATCGACGTCGAGTTCCCCCGTGGCGCTCTGCCCGAGCTGAACTCGGCCATCGAGTTCACCATCGAGCTGGAAGGCGAGTCCACAGTCGTGCTCGCCGAAGTCGCTCAGCAGCTCGGCAACAGCCGCGTCCGCGCCATCTGCATGAAGCCGACTGACGGCCTCGTTCGCGGCACCCCTGTTCGGAACACTGGTCACGGAATCCAGGTTCCTGTGGGCGACGGCGTTCTTGGCAACGTCTGGAACGTGTGGGGCGAAGCGCTCGACACCCAGCCAGAGGGTCTTGACGAGATGGAACGCTGGGACATCCACCGTCCGGCTCCGACCTTCGATTCGCTCGAGCCGTCTGCTCGTATGTTCGAAACGGGCATCAAGGTTGTCGACCTCCTCACGCCATACGTTGCAGGCGGCAAGATTGGTTTGTTCGGCGGCGCAGGCGTGGGCAAGACCGTCCTCATCACCGAGATGATCAACCGTGTTGCATCGCAGCACGGCGGTGTGTCGGTGTTTGCAGGTGTGGGCGAGCGGACACGTGAAGGCACTGACCTCCGCCTGGAGATGATGGAGTCTGGCGTGTACGAGAAGGCCGCATTGGTCTTTGGCCAAATGGACGAGCCGCCGGGCGTGCGCCTGCGTGTTGCCCTGTCGGCACTGACGATGGCGGAGTACTTCCGCGACGTCGCCGGCCAGGACGTTCTGCTGTTCGTCGACAACATCTTCCGCTTCGTGCAGGCAGGCTCCGAAGTCTCGACTCTGCTCGGCCGTATGCCGTCAGCAGTGGGCTACCAGCCAACACTCGCCGACGAGATGGGCCAGCTTCAGGAGCGCATCACCTCGACGAAGGGCCGCTCGATCACATCGCTGCAGGCTGTCTACGTCCCCGCTGACGATTACACCGACCCGGCACCGTTCACGACCTTCACGCACCTCGATGCCACCACCGAGCTCAGTCGTACGGTTGCCTCGCTCGGCATTTATCCCGCCGTGGATCCGTTGGCATCGACGTCAACAATTCTGAGCCCCGAGGTCGTTGGTGACCATCACTACGGTGTTGCTCGCCGTGTGCAGGAGACTCTCCAGCGCTACAAAGAACTGCAAGACATCATCGCCATCCTCGGTTTGGACGAACTGTCCGAAGAGGATCGCCTCACGGTGTCTCGTGCCCGTAAGGTCGAGCGCTTCCTGTCGCAGCCGTTCTTCGTCGCCAAGGTCTTCACTGGCCTCGACGGTGAGTACGTGCCGGTCGCTGAAACGGTCGAGTCCTTTGAAGCCATTATCGACGGTGGCCTCGACGACCTGCCCGAGCAGGCGTTCCTCAACGTCGGCAACATCGACCAGGTGCAGGCGAAAGCCAAGCAACTGGCCGAAAGCTGAGACGAACCATGACGAAGCAACCCGTAGAAGGAGCCTGGTAGTGGCCGAGGCGCTGAAAGTCGAAGTCGTCTCGCCCGAGAAGGTTCTGTATTCGGGTGAGGCTGACATGGTCATCACTCGGACTTCGGGTGGCGGCGAAATCGCATTCCAGGCTGGCCACGCAGCCTTCCTCGGCGTGCTCGTGGAAAATCATACGCGGGTTTTCCAGACCGACGGCACGGTCATTGACTTGGCCGTCCACCGGGGCTTTGTCGAAGTCAGCGGCCACCCGACCAAGGTGTCGATTCTGTCTGATACAGCCGAGATGGCTGAAGACATCGATGTTGCTCGGGCCAAGGAAGCACTCGAGCGTCATCAGCTGACTCTGAAGGCCGAATCGGTCGATGCAACCATCGCTGATGCCGTTGCTGGCAAGGCGCGAGCCGAGGCACGCCTCACTGCAACGGGGACCGGCTTTACCGCCTAATTCCTGACATAGCTCTGCACGAAGTGTGAGTTCCTGAGGCCACTCGTGGCGTGAAGGACTCACACTTTGTCGTTTTCCCCTCTGCTTTCCCGATGGCATTGGTTCGCCCGGTGCGGATACGGTTTTGGGATGGCCCGCTTTCCGTTCGCATCAGCCCTCGTAACCGGAGCCTCGTCCGGGATCGGTGCCGAAATGGCGAAGCAGTTGGGAGATGCCGGTGTTCCGACGGTGCTGGTCGCGCGTCGTGTCGACCGCTTGCAGGAGATCGCTCATCGGTACGACGGTTTCACCATGATCGAGGCCGACCTCGGAACAGAAAGCGGCTTGGCTGCGGTGATGGGGGCCGTCAGCGATTCCGAGATCGCGATCGACTTGGTGGTCAACAACGCAGGTTTCGGTACGAGTGGACAATTCGCCGATCTCGACCCAGGCCGACTCGGAGAGGAAATCGACCTGAACGTTAAAGCACTCACCAAGATCAGCAACGCCGCACTCGGGGCGATGCGCGAGCGAGGGAGTGGCTACCTCCTCAATGTGTCGAGCGTGGCGAGCTTTCAGCCGGCCCCAGGTCTTGCGGTATATGCAGCGACGAAGGCATACGTGACAAGTCTGACCGAAGCGCTTCATGAGGAAATGCGCGCAACAGGGGTCCATGTCAGCGCGCTGTGCCCGGGCCTCACCAAGACCGAGTTCCAGGAGCGGAGTAACACCAGTGAGTACGAAGCGACGTTCCCCGATTTTGCTTGGACCTCGGTGGAGTTGGTGGCATCAGCTGGCCTTGATGGCGTCGCCAAGAACCGGGCGATCATCGTGCCTGGGGCGTTGTACAAGGGTCTCGTGGCGACCAGCGGCGTCGTGCCGCGATCGGTCGCCCGCCGACTCAGCGCAATGGCCTCAACGATTCGCACCTGAGCCGCGGAGCCAGCCGAAGAGCTGTTCGAGGGCTCGATGGTGCTGCAGCGTGAGCGGCTCGGCGATCTCTACGTCGATGTCGCCAGAGAAGCGGTCACGTAGGAAGTTCAATTGTTTCGGGTCCATTTTGGAATGAGCGCGATCGAAGCAGCGAGAAGTGATCTCGGCCAAGCGGTTCTCGTTGTTGATGTGGCCCTGGTCTTCGGTGAACTCCTGGAACATCGGGAGTTGGTTGGCCTCGTGGAAGCCTCCGAGGCCGATGCCCATCGTGCCGATCCCCAGCGTCACGATGACGACGGGCGAGTGAGCCCAGAATGCGGCGGCGACTGCGGTGACGCAGTTGGAGGTGCCGGGCCCGTTCTGGTCGATCACGACCCGGTGCTTGCCGGACACACGTGCGTAGCAGAGTCGCGCGTTCCTGTTGTGACGAACGTCGGAGTCTGAAGTGGCCAGCTGACGCCTGGTGTCTGGGTGTTATCAGCTTTAATAACGGCGTGAGTTTCGTTGACGCCCCAAGAGGGCCTGATGTACAGCTGGCAGACGGGCTTCCGGCCCTGCCGGATTCGCCGTTGGCCCAAAGCATGCAGCGTTCGGGGACCCAGGTCATCTCGCGCACCCTCGACGTCATCGAGTGTTTCTTCGATGTCCCTGAGCGGGGTGTCAACGAGATTGCTCGTCTCTGTGGATTGAGTCCGAGCACCGCCCACCGGGTGGTCAGGGCGCTCGTCGCTCGGGGCTACCTCGAACAGAACGCCAGTCGCAATCGGTACCGGTTGGGGCCCAGTGCCATCCAATTCGGTGATGCTGTGCAACGGCACGTGTCCGACTGAATTCGCTCTCGCTGCTGCTGTGCTCGCCGACGGCCATGTGAGAGCATGGCTTTGATGAATGTTGCCGCCCTGGAGACGCCACTGAGGTCGGCTGGCTTCCGCGGGAGCGTCGAGCACGATGCCGCCGCTCGCGTCGTCTACGGAACCGACAATTCCGTCTATCAACTACGGCCGGTCGGCGTTGTCGTTCCCACATCGATCGAGGACCTCGCAGCGATGGCCCGAGTGAACCACGAGCTGGATTTCCCGTTTGACCTCGTCGCTCGCGGTGGAGGAACCGGCACGAACGGGCAGTCACTCACCAACGGTTTGGTCGTCGACACGCGTCGATCTATGAACCGGATCATCTCGATTGATCCCGACGCCCAGGTCGCTGTCGTGCAGCCTGGCGTTGTACTTGGTCAACTTAATGCCGCGCTGAAGCCGCACGGCCTCTTTTTCGCGCCGCACGTCTCGACTGGTTCGCGGGCAACCATCGGCGGCATGGTGTCGACCGATGCCGCAGGCAAAGGCTCGCTTGTCTACGGCCGGACAAACAAGCACGTGATCGGCCTGCAAGCCGTGTTGGCTGATGGCACGCCTTGGAATGTCGGCAAGGTCACCGGTGCCGAGCTCGACCAGCTGGCGCAACGGAGTGATCGTCTCGGCGCCTTGCATCGTCTGGTTCGCGAGGCGACGCTGGGCCTTCGGTCTGAGGCGTTCCCCGATGTGCCGCGCGGGTTCTCCGGCTACAACCTTGCCGACGCCACCGCCGGGCCGGGCATCGACTTCACGAAGATTCTCACCGGCTCGGAGGGCACGCTGGCGCTGCTCGGTGAAATCACCGTGCACCTCGAGCCGCTCCATCGACAGCCGCACCTTGCCGTGATCGCCTATCCACGTTTCGAGGACGCCATTCGTGACTCGAACCGGTTGAAGGTGGCCGCACCGATTGCCATCGAGTGCCTCGATGAGCGAACCATCTCGTTGGCGACGGCGTCACCGGCGTTCCCCAGGTTGGCATCGCTACTCGGCCCGTCCTTCGACGCGTCGGAGTCTTTGCTCCTCATGGAGTTCGACGGCCCTGACGGCATTGGCGAGCTGCGTAACTTGTTGTCCAAGATGTCGGGATCGACGGCGGTTGCGATCACGGCTGATACAGCCGACATAGCAGCGGTCTGGAAAGTGCGTGCCGACGCTGTTGGTCTGCTCGGCCAGGCCGTCGACGGCCGGCGTTCAGTCGCGTTTGTCGAAGACTGTGCGGTGCCGCCACATCGTCTTGAGGAGTTCGTTGCTGGCTATCGCAGCCTGCTCGACTCCTACGGCTTGAGCTACGGCATGTTTGGGCACGCCGATGTCGGCTGCATTCACGTCCGCCCAGCACTGGACCTGTACGAGGAGTCGCACGAGCGGCTGCTACGAACGATCTCCGACGAGGTGCATGCGCTGGTCGCAAGCTTCGGCGGTGTGCTGTGGGGTGAACACGGTCGTGGTTTCCGAGGCGAATACCTCGACCTTGATGACGACACTGTGCATCGAATGCGGCAAATTAAGACGGCATTCGATCCGCGCAACATCTTGAATCCTGGAAAGCTGTACGCACCGCTACAGGGCGCGCCACCAATCACGAAGATCGATGAAGTGCCGCTGCGCGTTCACAGCGACCGGTCTGTTGCGGTGGCCCATCGACAAGAGTTCAACAGCGCGTTCGGCTGCAACGGGAACGGCATCTGCCACCACTGGGGCGAAGCCGAAGTGATGTGTCCGTCGTACAAGGTCACGTTAGACCCGCGCCTCTCGCCGAAGGGTCGGGCTGATTTGTTGCGCGGTTGGCTTGCCAACCCGAGTGACGCCGACCTGGCCAACGATCTCGACGACTCGATGCGTCAGTGTCTGTCGTGCGGGGCGTGTACCGGGCGCTGCCCGGTCCAGGTGGATATCCCGGAAATGAAGTCGCGCTTCCTCGAACGACGTTCCCAGGTCAGCCGCTGGCCCGACCTGCGAGATGTTCTCTTGAGTCGCTTCGAATCGTTGCTCCCGAAAGCGCAAGCCGCAGCCCGGCTGGTGGGGCCGCTGCAGCGGCTGTTTGCACCGATTTTGAGGAAGGGCCTTGGCATTGTCGATCTTCCGCAAGTTCCGGCGGGCTCCTTGGGCACACGACTCACCGCACTCGACGTGCCAGTCGTAGACGGCTCTGATGGCGTCGGCGACGCCACAGTGGTGGTGCTGCCAGATGCCTTTACGGCATTCATCGATCCGAACGTGCTCGACGCAACGATCACCGTGCTGCGAGCACTGGGGGAACGGCCCGCACTGGCCCCTTTCGTGCCGTCGGCGAAGTACGACCACGTCAAAGGCCGGCGTCGTAGGTTCGCGAAAGCTGCTGCCCGGCAGCGCGAGCTGATCGAACGTCTTGCGCCTTACGGCGTGCCGCTGGTGATCATCGAACCGGCGGTCTCACTGCTGGGTGCGCACGAGTACACCGCCATCGATGGGTCATTTCCAAGCGATGCGACGATGTCATTGGCAGAGTTCCTCGCGCCTCGGCTCGCGGCGCTGCCGGCGTCGACCGGGCGTGACAACGAGGGAGTCGTGCAGCTGTTTGGCCATTGCACCGAAGTCAGTCTCGCTCCGGAGCAGATGGGCACTTACCGCTCCATGCTGGAAGCGGCGGGCTTCAACGTACAAGTCGAAGCAACGACGTGCTGCGGGATGGCGGGAGTCTTCGGGCACGAAGCTGAGAACCAAGAGATGTCGACGGCTCTTTTCGATATGGGCTGGCGATCGAAGCTGAAATCAGGGGATCCGGTGCACCGGTGCGTAAGCGGCTATTCGTGTCGGAGTCAGTCGAAGCGGTTCGGTTACACGTTGACACACCCGATCCAGGTGCTCGCATCAGCCATTTCCTGATTTGTTTTCACACACCGCGTGTAAACAAATCACAAAATGGCTGATGCGAGCTCATGAAACGTGTTGTTGGTGGCGAATACCAGCGCAGAGCAGTTGGAGCATGTGATCGAACGTGTCGTCGATGTCGAGCTTGTGCGGGTGCCCGTCGGACAACTCGATGTGGGAGAAACCGTGAAACGCCGACCGCAGCGTGCGGGCTGCATGGACGCGATTCTCGGGGTCGAGGTTGAAACTCGCGAGCGACATCGAGATCACCTCGACAATGCGGTTGGCCGCGGCCTGGAGTTCAGCGTCGCCGGTGCAGGGATATCGATCCGTGGCTGCGAACAGGCCGGGCCGCTCGGCGGCAACGCGTCGCCAGGCATGGCCGACTGCCGCCACGGCGTCGTTGCCTGCCACGCCGATGGCGGCTGCTGCCATCGAATCGGCGAGGAGCTTGCGACCGCGCAAGCTCAGTGATCGGATGAGGTCTTGGTAGCTCTCGACATGGCGGTAGAGCGCCGGTTGCCGGACCCCGAGCTGTTTGGCGACCGATGTGAGCGTCACTTCACCGAGACCGTGAATGTCAGCCAGTTCGCCCGCAACGTTGACCACGGTGTCGTGGTCGAGAGGCTTGCGTTCGGTCGTGGAGGCGGAGGTCATGAGCAGGTTTGAGCCTATAACAGCAACGTGATGCTCACTTCACTCAACGGTCTGAGACCGCCGCGAGTCTCGTCACGCCTGGAGGCTGGAGATCACGGCGACATTGACGATGTCGTCGACGCTGCAGCCCCGTGACAGGTCATGGAGGACGCCGTCGAGCCCTTGCAACAGCGGCCCGAAGGCCTGGGCGCCGCCGAGTCGTTCGGTGATTTTGTAGGCGATGTTGCCGGCGTCGAGGTCGGGAAAGATGAAGGTGTTCGCGTGGCCGGCAACGAGGGAGTCAGGTGCCTTGCTTGCAGCGATTGTGGGGATCCATGCAGCGTCAAACTGCAGCTCGCCGTCGATGGAGAGGTCAGGAGCGAGCTGGCGGGCCAGCTCGGTTGCAGTTCGGATTTTGTCGATTCGCGGATGTTCTGCGCTGCCCTTTGTTGAGAAGGACAGCATCGCGACAGCGGGATCGATACCTGCAAGCTGCGCGAAGGTCCGGGCGCTGGAGATGGCGATCCAGGCCAACTGCTGGGCATCTGGGTCGGCGATGACTCCGCAATCGCCGTAAACAAGCGGTGTGCCGTCGGGCAGGACGAAGAAGAAACTGCTACTCACGGTGCCAGCGCCACGGGCGACTCCGAGGATACGGAGCCCGGCGCGAACCACGTCGACCGTCGGGCGACTCGCTCCGGCGACGCATCCGTCGACTTTTCCGGTCTTAACCATGAGGGCCGCAACGTGCAGTGGATCGGTCAGGTCGACCTTCTCGCCGAGTGGCGCTGCAGCATCTCGAATCGTCGCATCGACGTGGTCAGGCGCGTGTTCGATCACGATGGCTTCGGCGAGGCCGTCGGCGTTGAGTCGCTCGGCAGCCTCGCGAGCGCGGTCGTCGCCAGCGTCGGCGAGCACGATCCGCTTGGGGTCGGCTCGAGCTTGCTTGTACCAGCTGTCGATGAGGGTCATGTGATGTCCAGTCCTGAAAAATACAACAGGGATGAGCCTCGCACCGATTGACCCGGTCTGAGACTTATCACTGTCGGGAAATCAGCCCTTGCCGCGCCAGGGAATCAGCTTCGACTCGGCAAAGCGCATGACGACGTCCATGAGGACGCCGATGACTGCGATGACGATGATGCCCACGACCACCACATCGGTACGCAGGTTGTTGCGGGCGTCGAAGATCATTGAACCCAAGCCCGTCTCCGCGCCGACGAGTTCGGCGGCGACGAGGGTGCCCCAGCTCACTCCGAGCGCGACGCGAACCCCGGTGAACAGCTCGGGCAGTGTGTTCGGGAAAATCACTCGGCACAACACCTGCGATTTCGACGCGCCGAGCGAATACGCGGCGCGGACTTTCGACAGCTTGACCGTTCGGGCGCCTGCTCGAGCCGCGATGACCATGATCCACACGGAGGCGAAGATCAGAAGGTTGACGGCCGTTCCATCGCCGATGCCGAACCACACGATGAAGAGCGGCAGCAATGCGAGTGGCGGGATGGGGCGGAACAGCTCGACCGGGGCGTCGAAAATTCCGCGCAGCTTGCTGTTGAGACCCATCGCGAAGCCGATCGGGATTCCGATGATGCTGCCATAGAACATGCCACGCACGACGCGCCACAGGCTGGTCGTGGTGTGCTCCCACAGCGTGACGTTTTTGAACCCGGTGGTACGAAGCCGATTGAACTGCGTCCATGTATCGCCGGGCGAAGGCATGGTTGCGGGCCCGACGAGTTGCGAGTGGTCGGCCGGATTACAGGTCTGGATGAACCCGAGGCGCCGGTTGGTCTCGGCTTCGCTGAATTCGTAATCGGGCATGTCACTGAGACCGTTAGCCAGGAGATTCCGAAGCCCGTCTTGGGCATCGGGCACGTCTGCTTCAGTGCGTGGGGCCTGTTCGCACGCGGCGAGGTAGTCGCGCTGCATCGGGTCGGTAAACGGAATGGAGATGCCGTTCTTTCCGTCGGCGAGCCGCGCTTCGTTGCGCAGCATCGAGTCGTCGGCCGAGGCTTGGAACTGCTGATCGACGTTGCCTTTGAAGGAGTCGTCGAATCCGAACGGTGTGGTGGCAAACCACCAGAACGCAATGAGCGCAACCACCGCGATGAGGCTGTAGAGGGGCAGGCTTCGAACTGCGCCCGCATCACCGAACGTGACGGTCTTCTTGGGGTTCGGGCCATCCTTCTTCTTGAAGAGACCGAACAGGCCGCCCGTTCCGGTTTTCGAGTTCACGCCGTCATCGGTCGCGAGTTCGCTGGCTGGCATCCGACGGGGACCGAGCCGCCGTAGGTGTTGCGGACGTGGCGGATGCCATTCCACATCATCGGGCCAAATTGCTTGCGGAACTCGGCGATGCCCGTCACGCACAGAGCAATGAGCGTCGTGCCGTGGCACGCCCAGTTGGGATCAAGCGCGCAGCGCAACGAGGTACTGTCCGCCGCCCTCTTGAATATCGCTGCTCAGGGTGAGACCGGGTTCGAGGCGGCTGATGCGGTCGATCAGCCACGCCGCCGTCGTGTCGGCGTCGGCAGCAGTCGGACAGCGGCAGAAAATTTCTCGCCCGCCCTTCGCTGCGAGTCGATCGACCGTTGGGATGATTGCAACCGGGTCGATCGTGAAGAGCTGCTCGTTCCATATAACGACTGCCTCGATGTTGCCCTTGCCGGTGTTGCAACCGCGATGGGCAAGGCGTTCGTGGAGGTCGGTCGAGCCCTTCGACTTTCCCTTGCCCTTCTTCTTCGCCTTCCGATCCGTCATCCGTGCATCGACGCTCGGCCCGCGATCGTCGTTGACCGACATGGCCGGATCGACCGAGTCGTCGCAGAGCCAGCAACGCCAATTGTCTTGCTGACCAATATCTTCGACACGTGCCATGCTTGGAATGTAGGCGGTCACACTGTGTCAGGCACAGTGTGACCGGTCACTTGCGGAGAGGAGCCAGCGCGCTCATGCCGCGGTATGCAGCGGCTTCGCCCAGGTCGGCTTCGATACGGAGGAGCTGGTTGTACTTCGCGACACGGTCGGAGCGGCATGGTGCACCGGTCTTGATCTGGCCACAATTGGTGGCGACGGCAAGGTCAGCAATGGTGGCATCTTCGGTCTCGCCGGAGCGATGGCTCATCACCGAGGTGTATCCGTGGCGGGTCGCGAGCTGCACGGTGTCGAGTGTCTCGGTGAGTGAGCCGATTTGGTTGACCTTGATGAGGATCGAGTTCGCAACGTCGGTGTCGATGCCGCGCTGCAGCCGAACGGAGTTCGTGACGAAAAGATCGTCTCCGACGAGCTGGGTTTTGTGGCCGACGGACGCGGTGAGCTTTGCCCAGCCGTCCCAGTCGTTCTCGTCCATGGCGTCTTCGAGCGACACGATCGGGTACTTGTTGACCATTTCGGTCCAGTAGCCGGCCATCTCGTCGGGGGAGAGGACTTTGCCCTCGTGGGTGAGGTGGTACGCACCGTCTTTGAAGATCTCTGACACGGCCGGGTCGAGCGCGATTGCGATGTCGACGCCTGGTGTGAAGCCGGCTTTCTCGATGGCTTCCATCAGTGTGGTGATCGCTTCTTCGTTGGACGAAAGGTTGGGAGCAAACCCGCCCTCGTCACCAACAGCCGTCGAGAGACCGCGGTCAGCCAGAACCTTCTTGAGGACGTGGTACGTCTCGGTGCCCCAACGGAGCGCTTCGGAGAATGATGGCGCGCCAACCGGCATCACCATGAATTCCTGGAAGTCGATCGAGTTGTCGGCGTGGCTGCCGCCGTTGATCACGTTCATCATCGGGACCGGAAGGACATGAGCGTTCGGGCCACCGATGTACTTGTAGAGGGGAACATCGAGTTCGATTGCCGCAGCCTTCGCAACGGCGAGGCTCGTACCGAGGATTGCGTTGGCCCCGAAGTTGGCCTTGTTGTCGGTGCCGTCGAGGTCAAGCATGACGCGGTCGAGTAGGCGCTGATCGATTGCGTCCATACCGACGAGTGCGTCGGCAATTTCGCGGTTGACGTGGCCGACCGCCTGCTGGACTCCCTTGCCCATATAACGGTCGCCGCCGTCACGGAGCTCGACTGCCTCGTGCTCGCCGGTCGACGCGCCGGAGGGAACCGCAGCGCGACCTACCGAGCCCGAGTCCAACTCGACTTCAACTTCGACCGTGGGGTTGCCACGTGAATCGAGGATCTCACGGCCGACGATGTTCAAAATTTCGCTCATACTCCGCTCACCATAGACGCCGTTGCTCGTTGCCGCTGCTGGTGTTCGGAGTTGTTTGGACTCTGCGATGGTTGCCAATACGTGATGGCAGGCCCCCGGTCACCCGTCGTCGTTGTTGACGGCAACGATTTCGTCTGGAGCGTCGATCAGCACGTTGTCGAGGTACGACGCGAGCGCCTGGTCGAGTGCGACGTCGGTGGCGCCAGCCTCTGAGAGGTACCAACGATGCTCAAGGAGTTGGTGGTATATCTGCGGCCTCCAGCTTGTTGAACATTGACTCGGGGACCTGCGCCATTAGTGGTTCGAATTGCTGGTCGAGCCATCGCACCGCAATGACGTTCTCGGGGAGCTGTCGGAACGTGGCACCGGTGACAGCCGAAGTAGCGGCCCGCTGCCGCTGGAGTTCGGCACCGAACGCGCGGATGTCGCTGAGGAGACGCCGGGCCTGATTCTCGGTGGTCTCGAGGCCGGTGAGGTTCTTGAGTCGAAGCCGGTGATAACCATGTTCGACGACCCGAGGGGTGTACCGCATGTGCCCGGTACCTGGGTCGCCGTCGATGTCCATCTCCTCGACGTCGAACCCGAGTTCGTGCAGCCGTTGCAGTCGTTGCTCTATCCGGAAGGTGTCGCCGAGAACGAAGTCTGCTGGCTCGGTCAATTCGGCCCACAACCCGTTGTAGCGGTCCTCGATTTGTATCGACACTTCCCACGGGTCGATGTCTGCGGCCAGTCGCTTGCCGGCTTCGCTGCGCAGGCAATCTTGCTCTACCTACCTTTTGCCATGCTCCAACGTTCGGCTCGGGCCGTCAACGTCAGGCGAAACCCGATCCTGCTGACCTATGCCGTCGGAGTGCTCCTGTTCGTCCACATCCAAGGATTGGCAGGACTGTCGACGCTGTCCGAGACGTCCGAGACGTCCGAGACGTCCGAGCCAGCGCAGGTTGTTCAACTTGTTGGCTATCTCGCCATTGGCGCCCTGCTGCAGTTGGTCGCAACCTTGTCTGCAGCAGAGGTAACTCGCTCGTTGAATAACGCCGCCGAGAACCTCGCAGCGGATCACAATGCACAGGTTGACAAGTACCGGAGCGTCGAGGTGCCGCCGCCGCAATGAGTTCCGACACCGAATTCACCGACGGCGACTGATTCGCTGACGTCGTACCTCCGCCACTGCGATCGGACCCGCCCCCGTCGCTCATCTCCACGTGGTGGCTGAGAACCACAATCCTGATGATGCTGCTCGGCGCCCTGGTGCTGACCATGTGGGTCGAATGCGCGGGCGAGGCGGACGACGTCGGTTCGCACCTTGGGGTGATTGGACTCCATATTGTCATCGCTGGCTCGATCATGATCTGGAGCTTTGTCGCGATGTGTCACGCCAACAAGTTCGTGCCGGGGTGGTTTACCGGCTGCCGATGCTGATGTTCGCGTTGGCAATGTGGCAGGCGATCACCGTCTTTGACGAAGTCATCGATCTGCGATGACGACGCTGAAAGGCCGAGTGGGACCACTCGCTCGAAGATCTTGTCCGTCAGCCAGAATCTGGGCCGGAAGGGCCACCTGACACTCGACTTCTTGGGAACTGATTTCAGCTCGCGTTGCGCTTGACTTCGTCCCAAAGCGCATCCAGCGCGATGAGGTCGGCGGTCTTGAGGTCGATAGATCTCGAAGCGGCTAAGGCTTCGACGCCTTCGAACCGCGCCCGGAACTTGTCGCTTGCGGCACGAAGTGCCAGTTCGGCGTCGATTTTGAGGTGCCGTGCCACGTTGACAACGGCGAACAGCAGATCACCCAGTTCGAGTTCTGTGGCTGCGGCGTCGGTCTCAGTCATTGCTTCGGCGAGCTCGGCGGTCTCTTCGGCGATTTTCGGGAACGCTCCAGCGACGTCAGGCCAGTCAAACCCGACCTTGGAGGCCTTTCGGCCGACCTTCTGTGCGTAGGCGAGCGATGGTAGTGAGCGTGGAATGCCTTCGAAGATCGACGTCCGGCCCTTCTCGGCTTTCTTGATCTCGTCCCAGTTCTCAAGCACCGTCCCGGTGTCGTCGGCAATGATGTCACCGAACACGTGCGGGTGGCGTCGGACGAGCTTGTCGTGAATCCCCTGCGTCACGTCAGCGATCGTGAAGCGGCCTTCCTGCTCGGCGATCGTGGCATGAAACTCGATCTGAAAAAGCAGGTCGCCGAGTTCTTCGATCAGGTCGTCGTCACTTGACGGCTCGTCCGGGTCGAGCGCCTGCAGTGCATCGACGACCTCATAGGTTTCTTCAAGCAGGAACGGAATGAGCGTCTCGTGTGTTTGTTCGATGTCCCACGGACACTGCTCGCGCAACATACGGGTGAGCTCGTGGAATCGGACGTAGCCCTGGCCGACCGGAGCGGCCAACTGCGGTATGTAGATCGATGTGAGGTGGTCCGCTTCGATCGTCTGATCGAGTTGGGCCCAGGTCGTTTCCACAATGAGTTCAGCATCGGTGCCGAGCGCATGCAGCATCGTGACGGGTTCGTCGCCCTGAGCGTCTTCGACGGCCAGTTTGATCTCGTTGAGTACCCAATTGGCGTGTGTGTGAGCGACAAGCATTGGCCCACGTTCGCCGGCAGCAGCAGTGGCGAAATCGTGGCCGTCGACAAGGCGCACGCCCTTTTCAACTGGGTCGATACCGAGTCGCGCCCACGCCACGTCGAGGAACGACATCGCAGGAAGAACGTCGAGTTCGATCATTCCGTCGGCGGCTCGTTGGCGTAGGTAGCGGACAGTGCGCTCGAGGACGAGTGGCGAACCTGGAACGGCGTAGAGGACTTCGCCATGCTCGGTAGCTGCAGCTGTCAGCCGGTGAGCGATTTCGATGTAGACGTCGTCGAACGTGTCGGCGCTCTCATACAGATCGTCGTGTGTGACGGCGTCGGGTACAAGGTGGGCCGACGGATGGATCGATGTGCGGAGGTGACGGTGTTTGATCCGCTCGATGGTTGCGAGCGTCTCGGTGGTGACGTGATTGACGCCTCCAGGCCCGAGACCAACGACGACGATGCGACCGGGCATGTGTAAATTTCGATTCGCCAGGCTCAGCCCAGCGCAACGACGGCGTTGGTTGCGCTGTCGAAGGTTCCAATCCGAGGATCGATGTAGACGTCGGCGGCGTTGATTGCATCGAGTTGTGCCTGAGCGCCATTCGGTAGGGCGCTGGCGATTGTCAGGTGGGCCTGTGCGTCGACCAGTAGATCTTGGACTCCGTCAGGGGCTTCGAGGAATGTCGGCAAGCTGCCAGCAAGGCCCTGCGTGGCGGCATCGCGATCGGCATCGGTGATTTCGATGCTCTGCTCGCCGAAGTAGTCGTTGAGTGCGCCGGCGATGACCAAAGTGCTCGTGACGGATCGGATGGTGTCGAGGTCGTTCGCCGATTCTTCGGGGATGCCAATGGCGTTGATGATTCCGCTGAGATCTTCGTGGGAGTACTCGACGTCGTTGATGCGAGCGGCAACGTTATTGTCGGTGAACGTGGTGCAGCCTGCGGTGAGCGAGGCGGCAGCCAGCGGGAGCAGGATCGTCAATAGTCGGTGCTTCACCGGGATGACGATAGCGGTCACACTGTGTCAGGCACAGTGTGACCGGTCAGTCAGTTTTGGGGGATGGCCTCTTCGACCAGCTCGCGAAGGAACTTGACAAGGTACGCCGATGGTTCGGCTTTGGTGCCGTCAGGGTTCCGCCTGGGCAGTGGCACGACCAATTGGCCGAGATCCTCTTTGTACTTGGCGCCCTTGGAGAGTCGACGGAGCCGCATTGTTTCGCTCAGCTTGAGTTCGATTGGTGCGAGCTTGGCATCGTTCGTAGAGATCTGGATGTCGCGTAGGCCGAGGCGGTGGCACTGTGCTCGCAGATAGCCAACCTGCAGCAGGGCTTCGGCTGGCTCGGGCAGCGGACCGTAACGATCTTCCCATTCAGCGCGGATGTCGTCGACCTGGGCATCGGTCTGCACGCCGGCGAGACGTCGGTAGGCCTCGAGCCGGAGCTCTTCCTTGGCCACGTAGTCGGTTGGAAGGAACGAGTCGGTCGGCACGTCGAGCTTGATTTCGGCTGGAGCCTTCTTTGCTGGCTCGCCCTTCATTTCACTGACCGCTTCGGTGACCATCTGGCAGTACAGGTCGTAGCCGACGGCTGCGATATGGCCAGACTGAGACTCGCCGAGCAGGCTGCCCGCGCCTCGAATTTCGAGGTCGCGCATAGCGATTTTGAAGCCTGATCCGAGCTCGGTTGATTCACCGATCGTCCGCAGCCGCTCGTACGCCTCTTCGGTCAGCACTTTGTCGGGCGGATAGAAGAGGTAGGCGTATGCCCGCTGGCCAGATCGGCCGACGCGTCCGCGCAGCTGATGCATTTGGCCGAGGCCGAGCAGGTCGGACCGCTCGACGACGAGCGTGTTGACGGACGGCATGTCGATGCCCGACTCGATGATGGTGGTGCACACAAGGACGTCATAGTGGCCGTCCCAGAAGTCTTGGACAACGGTTTCGAGGGTGCTCTCGTCCATCTGGCCATGAGCCACGGCGATGCGCGCGTCCGGAACGAGCTGGCGCAGCCTGGCTGCCGCCGTGTCGATTGAACGCACTCGGTTGTGGACCCAGAAGACTTGGCCTTCGCGAAGGAGTTCACGGCGGATCGCCTCGACGGCGACCCGTTCTTCGTATTCGCCAACGAAGGTCAGGATGGGCTGGCGTTCCGCCGGCGGGGTCTGCAGCAGCGACAGGTCCCGGATACCGACGAGAGACATTTCAAGGGTGCGCGGAATTGGCGTTGCCGAGAGCGTGAGGACGTCGACGTTTGTCTTCATCCTTTTCATCTTCTCTTTGTGCTGCACGCCGAAGCGTTGCTCTTCGTCGACGACGAGGAGGCCGAGGTCTTTGAAATTGATGTCCGCCGCAAGCAGTCGGTGGGTGCCGATGATGCAGTCGACCTCACCAGATTTCACCTGAGCGATGACCTTTTTGGCCTGCGCTGCGGTCAAGAATCTCGACAGCACTTCGACCCGAATCGGGTAGCCGGCGAAGCGGTCGGCGAACGTATTGCCGTGCTGCGTTGCAAGCAAGGTGGTCGGTGCGAGCACAGCGACTTGTTTGCCGTCTTGGATTGCCTTGAATGCAGCGCGGATTGCGACCTCTGTCTTGCCAAAACCAACGTCGCCACACACCAGACGGTCCATTGGATGCGTGCGCTCCATGTCGGCCTTGATCTCGGCGATTGCGGTGCGCTGATCAGGCGTCTCGACGAACGGAAACGCCTCTTCCATCTCGTGCTGCCACGGCGTGTCTTGAGCAAAAGCATGGCCCACTGCGGTAATTCGCTGCTGGTACAACAGGACCAACTCTTGCGCGATTTGACGAACCTCCGACTTGACGCGGCTCTTCGCTTTGGCGAAGTCGGACCCGCCGAGCTTGTGCATAGCAGGCGCTTCGCCACCGACGTACTGGCGGAGCGCGTCGATCTGGTCAGACGGTACGTAGAGCTTGTCGCCGCCCTTGTACGAGATGAGCAGGTAGTCGCGCTCGACGCCGCCGATGGCCCGTTTGACCATGCCCTCATATTGTCCGACGCCGTGCTGGTGGTGCACCACGTAGTTGCCGGCTTTGAGGTCTTGGAAGGTGGTGGTGCCTTCGCGCTTTGGCTGGCGGCGTGCCTTGCGGTGGGCGCGGCGTCGGCCGGTCAAGTCGCTTTCGGCAACGATGCTGACCTTCGCGTTGGGCAGGGTGGCGCCTCGATGAATCGGTGCGACCACGATGTGGCCGCCCGGGCTCAGATTGAGCATGTCGCCGCTCTGTGCCATTGCGGCGGTGAGCTTGCGGATCGGGAAATCGAGCCCCTGGTCAAGGAGGAGCGAGTGCAGGCGGTCAGCTGACCCGGTGCCGTCGGCAGCGACCACCACTCGGAATCCGTTGCTAATGAGCTGTGTCAGCCGGTCGGTGAGCCCAGAGCCGTCGCCGGCAACCGGCCCCCAGCCTGAGGCTTCGACAACGGGGGTGCTGGGCGACTCGGGCGTCGAATCGATCGACCAGAAAGAGTTCGTGCCGCTGGCCGGGTCGGCAGCAAGGAGTGCATCGGGGTCGGCGTGCAGCCGCGGGAACGACTTGTCGGGATCTCGAGCCCAGGTGCTGGCAAGGGTTCGTGCCAGGTCGTCCTCTTCTGCAATCAAGTCGAGTGCGCGGTCGCGCATCCGGCGCGGCTCCACGAGCAGCACCTTGGCGTTCGCCGGCAATACGTCGGTGATCAAACGGTCGTCTTCGATGAGCCAGGGGAGCCAACTCTCCATGCCGTCGAAGTGCGCGCCTTCGGCGAGGCGCTCCCACTGCTCGCGGCCCCAGGGCTCCTTCGCCACGAGTTCGGCGGCACGAGCGCGGACGTCGTTGGTCGGCATCAGCTCGCGAGCCGGGAAGATCGTGACGCTGTCCAGATCGTCGGTCGAGCGCTGATCGTTCACACCGAAACGCGTGAGCCGTTCGACCTCGTCGCCCCACAGGTCGATGCGAATTGGGGCGTCAGCAGTCGCGGGGTAGACGTCAAAAATTGCACCGCGTCGTGCGAACTCGCCGCGATGCTCGACCAGTTCTTCTCGGCGGTAACCGAACTCGACCAGTTGAGCAGCGAGGCGATCGGGGTCGACATCGATCCCGGGCCGAATGATGATTGGTTCGACCATCGTCGATCCCGGGCCGAGCTTTTGCAACAGCGCACGCACGCCAGCGACGATGATCTTGGGCGAGCGGTCTTTGTTGCCGAGGCGCCAGAGCACCTTGAGGCGTTGCCCCATGGTCTCGACGCT